>Ga0172371_10010405_pt1 | contig 12572 bp, 9 predicted proteins | sample Lak12m_FD_114543 | JGI IMG/M metagenome (GOLD analysis project Ga0172371, IMG submission 114543) | Freshwater microbial communities from Kabuno Bay, South-Kivu, Congo - kab_022012_12m | ecosystem: Environmental > Aquatic > Freshwater > Lake | place: Democratic Republic of the Congo: South-Kivu... | reverse complement strand
CGCTCTCGAGCTGGAAGATGCCCATCGTCAGCCCGGCGCGGACGAGCTCGTAGATCTTCGGGTCGTCGTAAGGGATGGCGTTCATGGTCAAAGCGGGTCCGCCGTTTTGGGCGATGAGTTTGAGGCAGTCGTCGACGATCGTCAGGTTGCGAAGGCCCAACAGGTCCATTTTCAGGAAGCCTTGGTTTTCGAGATAATCCATTTCGTACTGCGTAATCAGGTGGCCGTTGGCGTACAAGACCGGGAGCGAGGCGGCGATCGGCGTTTCGTTGAGGATGATGCCGGCCGGGTGCATCCCGCTTTGGCGGATCAAACCCTCGATCCGCGTCGCCAATTTGACGATTTCGAGGCATTCCTTGTCCTCGACGACGACTTTCTTGAAGGCCGGAATCCGTTTGAACGCCGTCCGGATGTCCAGTTTGCTGTCGGGCAGGGCTTTGGCCATGGCCTCGATCGTCCGCGGCGAGAACTGATAGACGCGACCGATGTCGCGGATCGCCTGTTTGGCCTGGATCGTTTGGAAAGTAATGATGTTGGCGACGCGTTCCTCGCCGTATTTATTGCGTAGGTAGTCGATGACTTCCTCGCGGCGGATGTCGGCGAAATCGATGTCGATGTCCGGCATCGTCTTGCGGGCGGGGTTGAGGAAGCGTTCGAAAAGAAGACTGTATTTGATGGGATCGACGTCGGTGATGAAAAGGGAAAAGCTGACGAGCGATCCGGGCGCCGAGCCGCGGCCGGGCCCGACGGGAATCCCTTGCTCGCGCGCATGGCGGACGTAATCGGCGACGATGAGGAAATAGTCGTTATAACCCATGTCCTCGATCATCCGGAGCTCGTAGTCGAGCCGTTCGAGATAGGCGATGTTCGTGAAGTCGATGTTCCGTTTCTGGAGCCCGTCGATTGTCATCTCGCGCAACGTCAGCGAGGCATCGGTGCCGCTTGGAACCGGATAGACGAGCATGGCGCCGCGCTTTTGGCCGAAAGTGAAATCGGCTTTATTGGCGATGGTTGTCGTCAGGGCGATTTCCTCCTCGGTGTACCAAGCGGCGACTTCGCTTTGGTCGGGGAGATAATAAGGCCCGTTTTCCTCGCGTATTTCGATTGTTTCGTCGTGGGCGATGGCATGGGTGATCGTCAAAACGATGGCGTCGGCGGCCTTCGGGTATTTAATGAAGGGGAAAGCCATCGTTTCGTAGTTGTATTGGGCGGCGACGTCGCGGATATGGTTGGCGAAATCGCGATCGTTATCATCATAAATTTCGATTCCAAGATAAAACTTGGTAAACAGTTTGTCGAAAGAGGCCAGGATTGTGGGAATCGCCGGCTGATCATGGACAAACAGATCCATCAGTTTCCCTTGCCGCGTCGAGATAACGGCGATGAGCCCTCCGTTATGGTCCTTGACGAAGGCGGGGCTCATTTCCCCGCGGGCGAGGGCGCTCGAGATGGCGACGAGATGACGGTAACCTTCTTCGTTCATGGCGATCAGCGTGATCAGCTCGTCGTTGATGGTCACGTCGAGACCGGCTAAGGCGAACAAGGCATGCTTTTCGGCCGCTTCGAAAAATTCGGGGAGCCCGAACAGCACCTGGTAATCGGAAATGGCCGCCTGGTCGTATTGCTTCTCTTTGAGGGAAGCGATCAGGTGGGCCACGGTAAAACCGCTTTTGAGGAACGAATAAGACGTATAGATGTGCAATGGCGTGAACATAGAGAAAACCTCTCGTTAATTTTACCACATTAAGTGGTAATCATTCGTGTATCTGTCCGGTTATCGGATTAGGTCGTCCAAGGCGGCGATGAAGCGCGGCAGGTCGGCGAGGGTGTCGATTTTGGCGCCGCTGGCTTGGGCGTGGCCGCCGCCCCCGAACTGGGCGGCCACTTTGTTGACGGCCACCTCCTTCGAGCGGATCGAGATGCGCCAAACGTTGTCTTTGGGATCTTCGGTGACCGAGCACCAGATGTTGATGCCTTCGATGTTGGAGAAGACGTTGACGTTTTCCTTGCCGCGTTCGGGCGTGATCTTGAGCGTGTCCTGGATTGCCGCGTCCAAAACATAGTAGGCGACGCCTTTGGGCGACACCTCGAAGTGGTTGAGGATATAAGCCGTGACTTTGAGGTCGTCAAGCGCTTTTTGGTACATTTTCTGGTAGACGTCCTTCGACAAGTCGAGACCCGTGGCCACCAAGACGCGGGCAGCCTCGAACGTATGCGGACTCGTCGAGGAATACATGAAACGACCGGAATCGCCGGCGATGCCCGAATACAAATACGCGGCAGCTGTCTTGGAGATGCGGCGTCGGCCCGGGAATTGGCTGACGAGGTTGGCGATGATCTCGGAGGTGGCTGCCATCGAGGTCACCTCGAGGTTGAAATGACCGAACGAATCGACGACCGGATGGTGGTCGATCTTGATGATGAGCGCGGCTTTTTGGTACCGCTGGTCGGCGATGCGGTCGCGGTTGCCGGTGTCCAGCACGAGCGCCAGAAACGGCTGCTCGAAATAGCCGTCGGCGATGATTTCCATCGGCGGGTACAAGCGGGGCGTGAATGTCACGTGGTCGTCGCCGACGTAACGGATGTCCTTATTGGGAAAATTGTCCTGAAGCCAGGCGACGAAACCCATCTGCGTGCCCAGGGCGTCGAAATCGGGCATGATGTGGCGGAAAACGACGATGCGGTCGTATGTTAGGATGGCTTGGTATATTTTCTTGAGGGTGCGGCGGTAGGGTCGCATGGCCTCGCGCATCAAGGGGCTAATTTTTCTCATGGCGCGTCTCCTTCGACAAACTAATCTTAATGATAATAACATAATATGCTACTATAAACCTAATGGCGAATGTCATCAAAAACGATTTCATGGCCGGGTTGACGCTCGGGGAATGCTTCGGCTATTCCGACCCCGGCACCCATTTGATCGCCAAGCGGGCGCATTGTTCGTTTTTGCCGTACGTCGGGCAAGCCCGCTGCCTCATGGATCTCCTTAATAAGAACTTACGGGTGACGACAAGGCTGCTCCTAAGCCAGTACGCCGTCTGGGTTGCTGAAATCGCCAAAAAGGAAGAAGCGCGCCTTGAAAACCTCGATCCGGGATTCCTTAACGGCCTGACTATTTTCATGACCCAGAAAGCGATCGTCGGTCTCAATCCCGTCTCCGAACTTTCAATCAACGCCAGCGGTTTACCGCGACTCGCCCCGTTAGCGTTCTACTGGCAGCGTTACCAGACGGTCCTGGTCAAAAACCCACCCTATATCTACCGGCTCATCTACGAATTGAGCGCCATCAGCGTCGGCCATCGCCGCGCCGCCGTGGCCTGCGGCCTTTTTCTCAACGGGCTGGCCGGCATTATCGGCGCCCGCGTCAAATACGAAAAAACGCTGACGAACCAAACAGCCCGCAACGTCATGCGCCTACGCATCATTCAAACGCTCCTTTATTACAATTCGACGTACGAATATCGCGGCGAGACCGGCCATTTCGCCCTCTTGCAGCAAAACAAGAACGGGCGCCTGCATCTGGAGACGGTCGCCGAAGCCGAACTCAAGGTGAGCGACTACGCCGTCGATACTTTGCTTTACATACTCTGGCTCTTTTTCAAGGTCGGTTCGATCAACGTCGCCCTTCAAAAAGCGGCGCGGCACCAACTACCGGCCCTCAGCGCCAGCGTCGGCGCCCTTTTCGCCACGGCATACGGAAAAGACCGGTTGAATCCGGTGGCGAAAGAAAAATACAAAGATATTCTCCAAAGTTGACTTATTGATTTTGGATGAGAATGCGATACGTGTCGCGGGCGATCATCACTTCTTCGTCGGTCGGGATGACGGCGACTTTGATGGCGCTGTCGGGAAGCGACAGGATCGCCGTTTTTCCCCTTAAGGGAAGGTTCAGTTCGGCGTCGTAAGTGATTTTGAGGGCGTCTTTGATTTGTTCAAGAATCTGGGCGCGGTAATAGCCGGCGTTTTCGCCGACACCGGCCGACAGGATGATCAAATCGGCGCCGCCGAGACGGACGAAATACTGGCCGATGTAGTCGGCGATGCGCCGTACGAACATCTGGCTCGTCAAAATGGCGCGCGGGTCGCCGCGATAGGTCGCTTCCTCGACTTCGCGCGTGTCGTTGGAGATGCCGGACACACCGAGGATGCCGGCTCTTTTGTTGAATATTTCGTACATTTCCTCATGCGTCTTGCCGGAGCGGATAGCCGCGAAATGGAGAACCGAGGGATCGATGTCGCCGGTGCGCGTGCCCATCATGAGACCGCCGAGCGGCGTCAGCCCCATCGAGGTGGCGACGCATCTACCGTCGCGGATGGCGGCGATCGACGCCCCCGAGCCGATGTGGCAGGAAATGATTTTCGAGTGGTCGGGATTGCCGAGGAGCTTGATGCCTTCCTGGGCCAGGTATTGGTGCGAGGTGCCGTGGAAGCCGTAGCGCCGGATGTCGTACTTTTCGTAATATTCGTAGGGAATCGGGAACATGTAGTCCTGGGCTTCCATCGTCTGGTGGAAGGCGGTGTCGAACACGGCGACGTGGCCGACGTTGGGCAGGATTTCCTTGAAGGCGCGGTAACCGACGAGGTTCGGACGGTTGTGGAGCGGGGCCAGCGGTATCAAAGCCTCGACGTTTTGGGCGCAGGCTTCGTCGAAGATGGCGCTGGTGGGATAAAATTTGCCGCCCATGACGACGCGGTGGCCGACGCCGGCGATTTCGTCGTAAGATTCGATGATTTTGTTGTCAACCAAGGCTTTCAGGAGCAGCTCGACGCCGACGGCGTGGTTGGGGAGCGGATGTATTTCTTTGAGCTTCTGGGTCCCGAAATCGATTTTGAAGATGCCGTCGGGATGGCCGATGCGGTCGGCGATGCCCGAGCAGATGACCTGTTCGGACGGCATGTCGAACAGTTTGAACTTGAGACTTGATGAACCGGCGTTCACAGACAGAATTTTGGCCATGGGATACTCCTTTACAACAGTAAGATATTAGTTTATCCACTTTGTTTCTTCAAGTTATAGCCGCCGTTTATCGGATAATTCCATATGTTTTGCGAAAGTCATTTTGTATAATTAAAGGCAAGGTGGAGGTGCGTTATGGCATATGGCATTCTGTATGACTACCTGCTCGGCCAATCGGTCGAGGCCTTCCGTTATTTCGGCGCCCATTTCATCGTCCGCGAGACGGTCATCAAATACAAAAACGGGCGCAAGAAGACGGTGACGGAACCCGGCGTCATCTTCCGGCTCTATGCCCCGATGGCCAGCGACGTCAGCGTCATCGGCGAATGGAACGGCTGGGATTACGGTGCCCACAAGATGGAACGCGTCGACGAAGCCGGGGTGTACGAAATCTTCATCCCGGGACTCAAAAACTACCAATCGTACAAATACCACTTCAAAAACGCCCACGGCGTCTATATCGACAAAGCCGACCCGTTCGCGTTCTACAGCGAATACCGACCGAACACGTGCTCGCGCCTGTTCGACATCGAAAACTTCATTTGGCACGACGAAGGACACATGAAGGCGCGGACGCGCAATTTCGACGTCCCGATGAGCATTTACGAAATCCATCTCGGGTCGTGGAAAGGCCAAGTCGACGGACGGAACCTCAGTTACGAGGAAATCGCCGACTATCTGATCCCCTACCTTCGCGACCATGGCTATACCCATATCGAGATCATGCCGATCACCCAATATCCGCACGACGGGTCGTGGGGCTACCAGGCGACCGGTTTCTATTCGGTCGATTCCCGCTACGGCAACCCGATGCAGCTGATGTCGTTCATCGACCGGATGCACCAAGCCGGCTTCGGGGTCATCCTCGACTATGTCCTGGTCCATTTCGCTTCCGATAGTTATGCCCTGATCGAATTCGACGGGACGCGCATGTACGAATACGCCGACGGCAAGAACACGTTCAGCCAATGGGGTTCGCCGCAGTTCGACTTGGGCAAGGATCCCGTCCGCAGCTTTCTGATGAGCGGCGTCAATTATTTCCTCGACTATTTCCATTTCGACGGCATCCGCGTCGACGCCGTCAGCAACATCCTTTACTGGGACGGCGACTCCAGCCGCGGCGATAACCTCGGCGGCGTCGAGTTCATCAAACGGCTTAACGGCAAGATTCATCACCGCCATCCCGGCGTGATGATGATCGCCGAGGACTCGACGGCCTATGCCGGCGTCACCCGTGCCTTGGAGCACGGCGGACTCGGCTTCGACTACAAGTGGGACATGGGCTGGATGAACGATACCCTCAAGTATTATTCGAAGGACCCGATCTATAAGAAATACGAACACGGAAAGATCACCTTCTCGATGGCTTATTTCTTCAGTGAGAACTTCCTGTTGCCGCTGTCGCACGACGAAGTCGTTCACGGCAAAGGAACGATCATCAACAAGATGTGGGGCGATTACGACGTCAAATTCGCGCTCTTGCGCAACCTATACACGTATCAATTTGCCCATCCAGGCAAAAAAATGAACTTCATGGGCAACGAATTGGCGAGTTTCGACGAGTGGAACGAACTGCGCTCGCTGCCCTGGAATCTCAAGACGTACCCGAAGCATGATTCCGTCGCCCGCATGATCCGCGACCTCAACCTCATCTACCAGTCCGAAGCGGCCATGCACGCGGCCGAATACAGTCCGCAAAGCCATCAGTGGCTCATGGTCGACAACGTCGACCAAAGCGTCTTCGCGTTCGAACGGCATTATGGGGATAGCCGCCTCATCTTCGTGTTCAACATGACCGGCAACTACTACCATCAGTACGACATCGGGGCGACGACGCCCGGAACGTACGTCGAGCTCTTCAACTCCGACAAGGACGTCTACGGCGGCTGGAACCAGTATAACGGTCTCCCGCTGCATACGTCCGACCACGCCGGCCCCGAAGGCCGTCCCTGCACTTTGTCGTTGAAATTGGCCTCGTTTGGGGCTTTAATCTTAAAGTATCAGCCCATTAAGGAGTAACCAATGTTCAACAGCATCCCCGTCTTCAAACAGGAATTCGAAACGCGTCTGATCGAAAAATACGGACGCGACGTCAAAAACAGCCATATCACCGAACGCTACGACGTGTTGGGCCGCATGGTCCGCGACTACGCCGGCAGCGATTGGCGCCGCACCCGCGAGCAAACCTTGGCCAAAGGCCAAAAACAGTTGATTTATTTCTCGATGGAGTTTCTGATCGGGCGCCTGCTCGTCAACAACATGCAGAACCTCGGCATCTACGAGACGGCTAAAAAAGGCTTGGCCGAATTCGGCATCGACATCCACGAACTCGAGGAATTGGAAACCGACGCCGGCTTGGGCAACGGGGGCCTCGGGCGCCTGGCCGCCTGCTTCCTCGACAGCATCGCCTCGTTAGGCTATCCCGGCCACGGCAATTGCATCCGTTACGAATACGGTTTCTTCAAACAGAAGATCGTCGACGGGCGCCAAATCGAGGTGCCCGACCAATGGCTCGTCAACGGCAACGTCTGGGAAGTCCGGAAACTGAAACACGCCGTTGAGGTCAAATTCTACGGCAACGCCGAAACCTACATCAAACCTGACGGGGGTTATGCCATCCGCACGGCCAACGCCGTCTGCGTCAAGGCCGTCCCCTACGACATGTCGGTCGTCGGCTACCGCAACCACGTGTCAAACTACCTCCGCCTCTGGAGCGCCGAGCCGAGCGAGGAAAATCTCCCGTCGAATCAGAAATTCGAGGATTACCTCCAGACGGTGCGCGAACTGACGCACGGTCTTTATCCCGACGACACGACCGAATACGGCCGCATCCTGCGGTTACGGCAGCAGTATTTCCTGGTATCCGCCGGACTCCAGTCGGCGATGCGCGGCCATCATCGGCGTTATAAGACGTTGAAGGATTTCTACAAATTCTTCGTGTTCCAATTGAACGACACGCACCCGATTCTGGCAATTCCCGAATTCATGCGCCTAATGATCGACGAATACGGCTACAGCTGGGATACGGCTTGGAACCAAGTGACCCGCTGCATGGCCTACACCAACCACACGACGATGACCGAGGCGCTCGAGAAATGGCCGGTCCACTACGTCCAGCAACTGTTGCCGCGCTGCTTCATGATCATCGAGGAAATCCACCGCCGCAGCCAGATCCACTATAACGACGTCGGCATCAGCGAAGACGGCAAACGGAACATGGCCATCATCCGCGACGGGATGGTCCACATGACGAATTTGGCGTTGTATACGACTTTTTCGGTCAACGGCGTCGCCGTCTTGCATACCGAAATCCTCAAGAAGGACACCTTCGCCGATTTCTATAAACTCTTCCCCGCCAAATTCAATAACAAGACCAACGGCATCACCCATCGGCGCTGGTTCCTTTACGCCAACCACGAATTGGCCGACCTCGTGACTTCGAAGATCGGCGACGGCTGGATCACCAAGCCGGAGCAGCTTGAGAAATTCCTGCCATATGCCGCCGACAAAGAGGTTCAGGCCCGGTTTTTGGCCATCAAACAGCGGCTGAAGGAACGCTTGGCGGCTTACATCCTCAAGAAGAACAAGGTCGAAGTCGATCCGAAATCGCTCTTCGACGTCCAGGTCAAGCGGCTCCATGCCTACAAACGCCAGCTGATGAACCTGTTTCATATCATGTATCTCTATAACCGGATGAAAGAGGACCCGTTTTTCAGAATCCGGCCGCATACTTTCATCTTCGGAGCCAAAGCGGCGCCGAGCTACGTCTACGCCAAGAAAATAATCGAATTGATCAACGCCGTCGCCGCCCGCGTCAACCGCGATCCCGACGTCAACCCCTACATGAAGGTTGTCTTCATCGAAAACTACGGCGTCAGCCTGGCCGAGATGATCATCCCGGCCACCGACGTGTCCGAACAGATCTCGACCGCCGGCAAGGAAGCCAGCGGCACCGGCAACATGAAGTTCATGATCAACGGCGCTGTGACGCTTGGCACGTTGGATGGCGCCAACGTCGAGATTTCCGACCTCGTCGGCAGCGACAACTGCGTCATATTCGGCCTTAAGGCCGACGAAGTGGCCGAGGCCAAACGGCGCGGCAGCTACAACCCCTGGGATGTCTATAACGGCGATTTCCGCATCCGCCGCATCATCGACAGCCTGATCGACGGCACCTGGAGCGACGGCGCAAGCGACAAATTCCGCCAGATTTTCGATGAGATCATGCACCATAACGACGAATATTTCGTCCTCAGGGATTTCGACGCCTACGTCAAAGCCCACGAGCGGATTGTCGCTTTATACGACGACGGCGCCGGCTGGGCCAACAAAGCGTTGACCAACGTCGCCAAGGCCGGTTTCTTCAGCAGTGACCGCACGATCGAACAATACAACAAGGACATCTGGCACCTGGAGAAAGTCAAATGACGGTCGATCTCGCCCCGCTTTTCATCGCGCAAGGCAGCCTCGACGCCACGATCCACCAGAACCACGGCCTCGACTACCCGACGACGCTCAGACGGCGCATCCTCGCCCTCTTGGTGGAACTTGGGGAGTTGGCCAACGAGACGCGGGCGTTCAAGTTCTGGTCGCTCAAGGAACCTTCGCCATTCAAAAAGATCCTCGACGAATACGCCGACGGGTTGCATTTTCTTCTATCGATCGGCATCGCCATCGGGAGCAAGAAGACGCTCTACGAAATCCCGGAAGAAAAGACGTCTTTGGTAGACGCTTTCCTACGAAATTACGAACTTGTCGCCGCTTTCAATGAAAATCCGACGATTGACCGTTATGAGACGGCGTTTGCGAACTATCTCGGCATCATTCCGCTCCTCGGGGCGACCCCGGAGCAGGCCGTCGCCGCCTATTACGACAAACTCGGCGTCAATTACAAACGGCAACAAGACAAATATTAGGTATAATCAAACAGCAGGAGGTTCGTATGAACAAAAAAGAACGGTTGCATTTTCTCAAAGAACTGAGCGAAGCCAAAGGCATTCCCGGCCATGAAAAGGAAGTCGCCCAATTGGCGAAACGCTACATTGAGGGCTACGCCGACAAAGTCGAATTCGACAATCTCGGCAGTTTCTTAGCCTATAAGAACGGTCAAAAAGGCCAGCCGACGGTGATGCTGTCGGGCCATATGGACGAAGTCGGTTTCATCGTCCACAAGATCGAAGACTCGGGCATGATCCGCATCCATCCCCTCGGCGGCTGGTGGGGCCATGTCCTGTTGGCGCAGGTCATGAAGGTGACGACGCGCGCCGGCCGCGAATACGTCGGCGTCATCGGGGCGCAGCCGCCCCACGGGATGCCTCCGGAAGCCCGGAAGCAAGTGCTCGAAATCAAGGACATGTATCTTGACATGGGCGTCACCGACAAGAAGATGATCGAAGACATGGGCATCAAGATCGGCGACATGATCACCCCGCATACCGAATTCCGCGTCTTGAACGACGACAAGAGCCTATTGGGCAAAGCCTGGGACAACCGTATCGGCGTCGCCGTGGCCATCGAAGCCCTGCGCAACCTCAAAGGAAGCGACCATAAGGCGACCGTCGTCGCCTGCGGCAGCGTTCAGGAAGAAGTCGGGCTTCGCGGCGCGCGGACGGCGACTTACCACGTCAAGCCCGACGTCGCCTTCGCCATCGACGTCACGATGAGTTACGATTTGCCCGGCTCGCCGAAATACGACACCAAGCTCGGCGCCGGCGTCGCCTTGTCGATCATGGACGGCTCGGTCATCGCCCATCGCGGGCTGTTCGATTTCGCCGAGGATATCTGCAAAAAAGAGAACATCAAGTACACTTATGATTTATTGACGGCCGGCGGGACCGATTCCGGGGAAATCCACAAATCGTACGACGGCGTCATCACGATGACGCTTTCGCTTCCGTGCCGCTATTTCCACAGCCACGTTTCCATTATCAATTACGACGACTATGTCGCGGCCGTCAATCTCGTGACCAAATTATGTTCGGCGATCGACGCCGACGTCGTCGCCAAACTTAAAGAAACAAAGTTTATTTAAAGTTTCAAATGGTGGCGGTACGGGTTGATGGCGATGTATAATAGCGCCGCCCCCGTCGCCCCGGCCAGTCCTTGGAGGGCGTCGAACGGCATCGTCGCCCACATCAGAGCCATCGTCGGGTCGAGGATGACGTAACTGACGGCGTAGACGGCCACCATCAACAAAGCTCCCAAAAGCAAAGCTCCATAGTTATATGGGGCTTTTATTTTCGTGAAAAGATAGCCGGCCGCGAGGGCTTCAAGCCCCTTGGCGACAATCGTGAACGGAATAAAGAAGATATAGCCGCCGTATAAGTCGGCCAAAGAAGCCCCGATGGCGCCCACGAACGCCCCGAAAATCGGGTGGACGAACACGGCGCTGAAGATGACGATGATGTCGCCCAGGTTGAAATACCCGACGCTGAGCGGGACATGGACGAACGCCGTCAGCACGAACGTAAGGGCGCTGAGGAGGGCGGCTAAGGTCATGTGGCGGACGGTCAATTTCATAATCACCATAATTATACACTTTTTTGCCGCGGGGATGATTTTTGTAGGCGATGGCGGCGCCATGAGTTTAGAATAAGCACGATGAAAGACGTCAAATCGATCGAATTTGAAGGTAAAACGTATCCGGTGGTCGTCGCCCGCAAGACGATGCGGCGCATCACGATGCGTTCCGACCGGGGAACGCTTTATGTCAATGCCCCGTACGGCGTCCCGGCGGCTTTCATCCACGAGACGATAATTAAACACATGAAAAAACTGCGGTCGCTCCTTGATAAGGAAGCGCCGCTCTCTCCGAACCACGTCTATTTTCTCGGGCAACGGTGCGCCAACGACGACGCATATCTAGGCACGATCTTCAAAAGCCGTCTCGACGACTACACTTCGGTGCCCTTCCAAACCGAGTTGCGGAAGAAGGCGCTCCGCTATTTCACCGTCAGGGTCCGCCACTATGAAAAACTATTGGGCATCGCCAAACCGTACGAAGTCCGCGTGCGGCAGATGAAAGCCCGCTACGGGTCCAACGCCAAACGGACGCATACCTTGACGTTCGCCTTGATGCTTATCCATTACGCGCCGTCGATCGTCGATGCGGTCATCGTCCACGAATTAGCCCACTATTTCGAATTCAACCATTCGCGCAAGTTTTACGACATGGTCCGCGCATTCTATCCGAACTACGCCACCGACCATGCTAAACTGAAACAAGGATTTTACCGATGATATACCGCATCACCAGCCTCCAAAATGAACAGATCAAGCGTTGGGCCGAACTGAAACAAAACCAAGCCCGCCGTGAACGAAACGAGTTTATGATCGAGGGACCGCACCTTTTGGGCATGGCCCTAGCGGCAGGCATCGTCAAAGCCGTCATCGCGGTGGCCGAACGTGACGAAGTGCCGGAAGCCATCGACCAGTACGTCGTTCCCGACCATGTGTTGGCGAAGTTATCAGCCCAGGTGACGCCGCAGGGCGTCGTCGCCGTGTGTTCCTTTTTCCCGGAAAAAACGCTTGAAGGCCGCTATCTTTGTTATCTCGACGGCGTCAACGATCCCGGAAACGTCGGGACCATCATCCGCACGGCGGCCGCCTTCGGGAT
>Ga0172371_10010404_pt1 | contig 12573 bp, 8 predicted proteins | sample Lak12m_FD_114543 | JGI IMG/M metagenome (GOLD analysis project Ga0172371, IMG submission 114543) | Freshwater microbial communities from Kabuno Bay, South-Kivu, Congo - kab_022012_12m | ecosystem: Environmental > Aquatic > Freshwater > Lake | place: Democratic Republic of the Congo: South-Kivu... | reverse complement strand
TAAGGTATCTAGCGATGGCTATCTATTTATACCGGATGCTCCGGGATTATATGTTCGTGGAAAAGTTTTAATATCTGCAAAGGAAATGATTGTTAATCATTTAAAAAAATATTTTAATAATACAGAAATTGAGGTTTTCCTTGATAAAACACATCCAATCCACGTTTATCTCTCCGGGGCATTAAACCGATTTAAGACGATTGAACTCAATTCAGGAAATCGAATTTATGATGTATTAGAATTGGTAATTAATGATTATCAATCTGATACGACTTTAATTAATAATCTTAAAATAGCTTCACTGAGAAATGTTACACTTTATAGAAAAAATCAAAGTAGTCTTTATGATGTTCTTACATTTCGAATAACTGGATGTGGTGATAATCCATATCTGATGAATGATGATATAATTTATATTCCTTATAAGGATACCACTGCGGGCGATATTACAATTGAAGGCTTTGTTGGCTCCCCGCTTTCTTTTGAATATAAAAAAGGAGACAAACTTTATAATGCAATTGATTTAGCAGGTGGTTTGCTACCTTCAGCTGATTCAAGTAATATTATGTTATATAGGTATATTGATGCAAAAGAAAAATTTCGGTTGTTTATCATTGATTATAAATTAGATACAAGTTATTCGCTTAATCCGGATGACCGAATATTTGTCCGTAGAAAGTCGTTATATCGAAATAAAGCATCAGTTAAGGTTAATGGTTTTGTAAAATATCCTGGTGAATATCCTATTATCCAATATAAAACAACTCTTTCAGAAATCATTCGTCAGGCTGGTGGCGTTACGGATTATGCTGACCTAAAGAATTCACGTTTACTCCGACTAATAGAATTACCTGGTAGTAAAGAATTAGAACGGATTAACCAATCTTTAATGGTCTCAATGACAAGACTTGAACGCGATTACTGGTCCAGTTCAACTAATGAAAATTTATCAATTATTGACTGTGATTTTTCAAGCATTCTGAATGATAATGATAGAAATAGTGATGTCATCCTAAATAATGGAGATATTATTGAAATTATGGGAAAGATTGACTATGTCTATGTATCGGGAGCGGTCGTTAATCCGGGAATGATTAGATATAATAATGGTTGGGATTATAGAAAATATATCGAAGCTGCTGGTGGATATAAAGAAAGAGCTAAAAAGAATAACGTAAAACTAATAAAGAGTAAAGACGGAAATTGGTTAGATGCTCGAAGAGATTATCCAATTGAAGATGGAGATCGATTATTCATACCTCAACGGACTGAAAGAGATATATTATCCTATACATTACAAGCTCTCTCCATATTAAGCCAAGTAGCAACGATTATTTTAGTGATTACTAGTTATAAGTAAAACGAAGGTGTTTAAAAGTGGACAAAGGTAAAAAATATCCGGTCTTAGTTAGTATCATACAAAATTGGAAACGAAATCTGATAATATTTATTTTGGGATGTATATTTATAATAATCTATGTGTTTTTTATCGCTAAAAAGCAGTATACTACAAACGTTACGATTATTCCAAATGCGGCTACTTTTTCACAGGGATTAAGCGCTCAATTTGGTGGTTTAGCGGGTTTAACGGGTTTTGATCTGTCGAACAATTCCGGCCAGAGTCAGGAAATGTTTAGGGGGATTATAACCTCTCGTTCGTTGCTATCAAATATTTTATATGATACTTATACAATTGAGATTGAAGATGAGAAACAGACCAAGCGGTTAATCGATTTTATCGATCTCAATGCTGTCGATCGCTCGGACTCCCTTGAGAAAGCTCTAAAAATGATGAATGACCAGGTGATTAATATCAGTATTGATGTGGATAATAATATCCTGGATCTGTCAATAACCTTAATGAACCCAGAATTAGCAGCTGAAGTAGCCAATCGCATGGTACATGTGCTGGATGATATAGTCCAAAACAGAGTTCAGAAAGAATATAAAGAGCAACTAACGTATTTACAAAGAAGACTTATTGAAACAGAGAATAATATGACTGTTTCTGAAAATAATCTTGAGCGATTTCTTGAAAAAGTAAAAAATTACTCCGAGCCTAAAAATCAGATTGAAGAACTTCGTTTAAGAAGAGCGCTTGAACTACAAACAGTTATTTATACAGAATTAAATAAACAGATGGAAACATTCATCCTGCAAAATATGATTAATCTCAGTCATATTAAAGTATTGGATAAGGCCATACCACCATTTAGGAAAAGCCGACCTAAAAGGATATTACTCACAATTAGTCTAGGTTTACTTTGGATGTGTGCTCAGGTAGGTATTAATGCCGTTGTTGTTTATGGTAAACATATTAAAACTGATTTAATATCATAAGTAATTCATTTGCTGGATAGAATAAAAAAAACTGAAAATCGACGCTTATTAAGTAATCTTGCAAACTTTGGTATTTTCCAGGTATTTAATTATTTAGTTCCATTAATCACAATTCCATATATTGTTCGGATTATTGGTGCAGAAAAATTTGGTACAATAAGCCTGGCTCTGGCGGTAATATATTATTTTCGCATAATAATAGAGTATGGTTTTTCAATTACCGGAGTGCAACTGATTGCGCAAGCTGGAAACGATTCCCCCAAAAAGTCAGATATATATTCCACGATTATCAGTATTCAAACAGGTTTTGTAATTATTGGATTTTTGATATTATTAGCAATTACTCATTTTATCCCGAGTTTGAGAAATGATGCTCGAATATATATCTATACCTACGGAATCGTACCAGCCAATATGCTAATGGCACTTTGGTTTTTTATCGGTTCGGAAAAAATGTACTATCTCAATTATATAAATTTTTTAGGACGTTTGATCTACATTGTCGGCGTATTTATTTTGATAAAACAAGCCGATGATTATTATCTAATTCCAGTGATAAATAGTTGTGCATACTTATTATCAGGAATTTTCAGTGTTTTTCTTATCATAAAACAATTCAACATAAGGATTACTCTCCCTGGTTTAGCTAATATGAAAAAATACCTTATTGATAGCTGGCCGCTTTTTATTTCTAATTTTGGGATTAATCTTTATCGCAATACCAATGTAATTATTTTGGGGCTGGTTGCTAAAAAAGAAATTGTGGGATTATATAGTGCTGGTGAAAAAATAATAAAGGCTATTCAGTCAGTATTCGCTCCGATTACCCAGACTCTCTATCCATATATTTCAAGAATTCGTATTGACAAACCCGGTAAAAGTATCAAATCAATTAAAACAATATTGAAATATATGGCCATCATTAGCGGGACCGTTACGGTTGGCATCATGTTATTTGCGGATCCTATCACACAGGTAGTGCTCGGTTCTAAATTCATTGATTCCAAAGTCGTGATTCAGATTGGTGCGTTGGTTATATTCTTTGGAGTCTTGAATTACATTATCGGCATTATATTTATGACTAATTTCGGACTGAATAAAGAGTTTTCTAAAAGTGTGATAATAACCGGAATAGTAAATATAATAATATGCTATCTATTATCATTGAGGTTTGGAATTATTGGAACGTCAATTTCATTGGCCGGGGCAGAATCTTTATTGTTTATACTAATGCTGATATATATATCAAAATATAAAAAGACCTTTTCCAACAGAGTGGAAAAACATGTGTTGTAATCATGGTAATCCAAGAAGAATATAGTAATTAGATATTATGCAAAAATGATCAATCAACTAACCAGCATAATGTTTTGTAGTATCGTATTAATCCTGACGATTTTTGATACTCGCAGGTTGCAAAGTGTCATTACGCCATTTACAGTAACCGCCTGGCCTTTTGTTGGGATTTCGTTATTGACTAATTTTTATCTAATATCAATTGGATTTAAGCCTGTTACGCTCAGAGTTCAATTATTTATTTTATTAAACCTAATATTAATATGGTTAGTCGGGTACCTGAGTTATTTCATTTTCCACCAAAATAGAATGATAAATTCAGTAAAGAATAATAATGATTCATTTGATTTTATAGCGAAATACCATCCTATAATAATCGTCATTTCCTGGGTATCGATTTTGATTGTATTACATAAAGTAAAATCCCTGCTTGGAATCTACGGGGGATTTCAATATGTAGGTAATCCCGATTTTGAAAAAAAAATGATCGTCGGACCTGTAGCCCATATAACCCATTTAGAGAAGGTTTGCTTTATCCTGTTAGCATTCTCTTTTAAAAAATCAAAATATAAATTATTAACAGTAATAACATTAATTGGACTTTTCATCGGGATAGCCTCTATCCAGGTGAAATATCATTTAATCTGGGTTTTATTGATGGTGTTTTTATTTTATACAATTCAAAAACCTATTCGGAAACAATTAAAATATGTCACCATTTCAGTAATGGGCGTTATATTTATTATGAACTTATTCTGGATATTACTGACTTTTGCCTGGGGAACATTTTCTTTTAAAAGTGATGGTGTCAGGGAATATTTAATAAAAAATACATTCAATTATATTGCATCGGGACCAATTGTCTTGGAGAGGTGGTTGTCTCATCCTGATATTAAACCTGATTGGACTATGTTAATTGTACTAAAAAACGTTATTAATACTATTATTGGAAATCCTTTTCGTTTTGATCATGGAGAATTTGTGAACTTAAGCTTTAGTGAGGTCGCGAAGGGAGTATCGTCGAATACTGCTACTGCGTTAGGCGTATATTATATTATTAATGGGCTTGGTTTTACGTTGTGTATGACGGTTATATTATCAATTATTGCTTATATTCTTTTTTATACTAATCGGCAAAAAAATACAGTAATATTGACATATTTTAATATTTTTCTAATGATGATATTATTATTGACCTTTTTTAGTCAATATTTTACTCTATTATCTATGTATGAAATGTCTGTTCTATTTTTATTGTTAGTTGGATTATTCCATTTTTTTGATTATCTAAACAGACCCTTGTCTCTGAATGTATCGGATACCACTAAAAATGTCAAATATTGTGATTCAAAATGAGGATTGATTGATTTCTTTTAATGATAGCACTCCAAAAGTTTCTATAATAATCCTGAATTGGAATTCATGGCGAGATACTATAGAATGTCTGGAATCGGTTCTAAAAATCAATTATCCTAATTTTAATATCATTTTAATAGATAATAATTCAACTAATCACTCTGTTAAAAAGATAATAAATTGGTTAGATGGTAAGAGTGCTGAAGATATTAAGACGAGTTTTCCGCATTTGATTGAACCATATGTAGAAAAACCTATTACTTACAGTCTAAATGAAATTATTAGTGGTAAACTTCATATTGGTGGCAACAAAAAACACGTACCAGTTAAAATATCATTTCTATTAAGTGATACCAATCTTGGCTTTGCAGTCGCAAATAATGTAGCAATCAAGTTTGGGCAAGATTATCTTCAGAGTAAGTATTTTTACTTATTGAATAACGATACTGTTGTTGAGCCGGATGTATTAAGTTATCTGGTTAATGCTATGGAAAATAATTCAGATATTGGAGCAGCCCAGTCAACAATTTATAAATATTCAAATCCGCAAATAATAGCGAATGCCGGAGCTAAAATATTCCCATGGGCGCAAACCAAATATTATAAATCTATTGATCAGCACACAATTAGATCAGTAGATTTTATCAACGGCTGTGCGATGTTTATTCGTTCTTCAATTATCAGTGAATATGGCACTTTATCTGAAAAGTATTTTTTTGGTGAAGAGGATTTTGAATATAGCCTGAGATTGAAAAAAAGAAAAGTTAGAAAAGTATGTGTAAGTGACAGTATAGTATATCATAAAATAGGTGTATCTTCATTGCAATATGTAAATAATAAACAAAACAAGAAGTTGTTAATATTTATTATGAACAGAATTATTGATATGAAAGTTTATTATCCGATTGGAACTTGGCGGATATGGCGAATATTTGCATTGATTTATTTCTATCTGATTGCTGTGTTAAAAAATAAAAATACTCCTATTAATTCATTGAAATTTATTTGCAGGATTTATTTCCTGTCAAATTCAATAAATGATGTAAAGATAGATACCATTAAACCGATATTAGATACGTTTAGCCTGTAAGACGAATGAATAAAAACAGTCCAACTTTATCTTTATCTCATTTTATTAAAGGTTCTTATCTTGTGTTTGAATATTATTAAAATAGTGATTTTTGTAATATTTTGATTAAAAGAATTAATGTCAAAATGAGTAGGTGCTACATGATAAATAGTAAGAGTAATAGTCTTGGTATTTTACTAATTGGTGGATATCCACCACCATATGGAGGAATAACCGTACATATTAAACGATTCCATGAATATTGTAATAATATTAATTATAAAATAAAAATAATCACTCAATTTGAAGCACCCAATCATCCGGACGTAATTTCTTTAAAGGGGAGTAAAATATTTAAACTGGTATGTTTGGCTTATTGGATTAGATCGTTTAAAGGAAAAATAATCCATATTCATTCCTCACGTTTAAATAATCTAATATGGGGTGGCTTATTATTGCATTGGGTTGGACGGGGAAAAATTATAGTCATCACGAATCACAGTGGTAATTTTTCAATTAATTCATCAAAATCGATTCGTGATAAATATATTAGACACATATTTAAAAGGTTTAATTATATAATATGTCTAAACAGTTACCAACAAATGATGTTCAGAAAATCATTAAAAATACCATACAACAGGCTTCCAATAATACCTAGTTATATTCCGATGACCAACACAAAATTCATACCATCAGAATACATTCATAAATATTTTCAAAAAATAAAACAACATGTTAAGAATATACTGATTACAACAGGTTATCTAGAGGATTATTATGGCTATGATATATTAATTGAAGCTGTGAAAAAAATAAATATGTCAATTGGAGTTCTCTTTATTTTTTATACGACGACTAATTATAAATATAGAAAATTACTTATTGATATGATTAACAAAACTAGCAATATGTGGTATTTAGAAGATATTTTATCTGATGATATGATGTATTTAATACAGAATGCTTCCATTTTAGTTCGTGCAAATACTGCGGATACTTACGGTATGGTCATTGGAGATGCACTTCAGTTAGGAACGCCAGTAATAGCTAGTGACATCTGTCCCCGTCATCCTGGGACGATATTATTTAAAACAGGTGATTCAGATGATTTATGTACCAAAATAATTGAAACAGTCAAGTGTCTTCCGCATTGTCGTGAGCAAATAAAAAGTATTACGATTGAAAATAATGCTGATAAATTAATAAAATTTTATCAGTCAATATTAAAGGAATAACCATGAAGCAAATTATCCAATCTTATAAAACGGGTGTAATGGAAATCGTTGATGTTCCATTCCCAACTTGTTCAGATAATGAGGCAATCATTCAAACAAGTTGCTCATTAATATCTGCCGGAACAGAAAAGATGCTGATTGATATCGCAAAAAAATCCTTAATTGGGAAAGCTCAGGCCCGACCGGATCTCGTCAAACAGGTATTAAATAAAGTTAAAAAAGAGGGATTTATCCCAACTGTTCAAAAGGTAATGACCAAACTTGAAGTTCCGATACCACTTGGTTATTCTTGTTCCGGCACGGTATTATTATCTGGTAGAAATATAAACGGAATTCAAGCCGGTGACAGAGTCGCCTGTGCCGGCGCCGGTTTTGCCAACCATGCGGAAATAAATGTCGTCCCTAAAAACCTAATTGTAAAAATTCCGGATAATGTCACCAATGAACAAGCCGCATTTACGACTGTTGCATCCATAGCGCTTCAGGGAGTACGGCAATGCAATCCCACAATCGGTGAAAAAATAATCGTTATTGGAGCCGGATTAATAGGATTGATCACAGTTCAAATACTCAAGGCCAATGGCTGTGATGTTCTGGCAATTGACATCAATCAGAACAGATTGGAATTGGCACAAAAATTGGGCGCGGATATTACAGCTATAAGTCAAGATGCTATTGCTGGCGCCGAGGCATTTAGTCAGGGAATTGGAGCCGATGCCGTGATCATTACAGCAGCATCAAAGTCTGAACGAATCATTAACGAAGCTGGTGAAATTTCCAGAATGAAGGGGCGCGTAATTATGGTTGGAATGACCCCGATGAACATTCCGCGCGACATTTATTATAAAAAAGAATTAGATTTTCGAATGTCGATGTCTTATGGCCCCGGCAGATACGACTCAAATTATGAAATAGGCGGCCAGGATTATCCGTTACCTTATGTCCGCTGGACAGAGCAACGCAACATGGAAACGATTCTTAATCTAATCGCTCAAAAGCGGCTGGATGTGGATTCATTGATCAGTCACAGATTCAAGTTTGATGATGTACTCCAAGCTTACGATATCATAAATGGAAAAACCCCCGAACCATACCTTGGGGTTATTTTAAAGTATGATACATCTAAAGAGCATAAAAGCCAGAATCCGGTTACTGAAAATATTCAACGTGCCCATTCAGACGATAAGGTATCGATTGGTTTCATCGGTGCCGGAAATTTTGCCCAGTCGGTGCTTTTTCCCCATTTATCCAAACTGGATTGTGAATTCCACACCTTAGTCGAGTCAAATTCGATCAATTTCAGTGTCATGACTAAAAAGTATAAGATTAATAATACTACATCCAACATTGATGAAATGTTACATAATGAAAGAATCAACACGGTATTTATCACAACCCCTCATAATTTGCACTATAAACAAATAATACAGGCTTTAAGCGCTGGGAAGCATGTGTTTGTAGAGAAACCTCTCGCTTTAAATGAAGCAGAATTATTTGAAATCAGAAATACCTATGAGAAATCTGGCCGACATTTAATGGTCGGATTTAATCGACGTTTTTCATGCCATACTCAACAGATACAGGAGCGTCTGTCAGTAGTAAAAACGCCGCTTATTATGAACTATATTATTAATGCCGGCGCAATTCCGGTTTCACATTGGATTCAGAATCCAAAACTCGGAGGCGGACGAATAATCGGAGAGGTTTGCCATTTTATTGATTTGGTGCAATATGTTTGTGGCAGTATACCAGTCTCCGTATTTGCGTCATCGATACATACTGATAATAGAAACTTATCTAAGAATGATTCGGTACAAATCTCGCTTGAATTTACCGATGGTTCGATTGGAAACATTACTTACCACGCCTTAGGTGATTCGTCCCTGCCTAAAGAATATTTTGAAGTTTCCGGCGGAGGTGTTACAGCCAAACTTTATGATTTTAAAAAAACCGAAATAACCCAAAACGGGAAAACGAAGCGTCTTGCCACCGGTTCGCAGGAAAAAGGTTTTCGAAACGAATACCAGTGCTTTTTTGAGGCGGTCAAGGGTCTAAAGCCAACACCGATTGAATTTAATTCGCTTTATACTACAACCTTGACGACATTCAGAGTTTTAGAATCGATTCAGACTGGTCTGAGACTGGCGATCTAATATGCTGTTGCTGAATACCGTTAAATACTTAAAGCCTATTCAGGTATTTTGGCGGATTCGGCTAAGATTGCTTCGATTCAAACCTATTAAATTAAAACCGGGGAAATTGACATATACAATCCCGAATCTATCGCAAACATCGGCAAGGGAATTCAATAATAATATTACGATTTTTAACCAAAATATATCGGCTGATTCTATATCCTGGAGATATTCCGATAAGAGCAAACTCTGGTATTATCATCTTCATTACTTTGATTATTTGGAGAATTGCGACTCGGATACCGGCCTGAAAATCATTGAGAATTGGATTGCTGAAAATCCATATGGAAACGATTCTGCCTGGGAACCATATCCGCTTTCGCTTCGGGTTGTGAATTGGATAAAATTCTTTCAATCTCAAAGTATCCAACCGAACGAAAAAATAGTTCGCTCTCTTAATTTACAGAAGGATGTTTTATTCAAGTTCCGGGAATTACATCTGCTCGCGAACCATTATTTTAAAAATTGTGTGGCTATTTTATATTTAAGTTCCTTCTTTCACGACACAAAACAATTTAAATCGGTTATCAAGGAAATAAAGAAGCAGATATATGAACAGTCATTGTTGGGACTACATTTTGAATTTTCGCCAACCTATCATGCCTTATTTACAAAGGATTTGATTGATATTTACAATCTATTGATTTCTAATGGTCTGGAATATGAGTTACAAAAGGAATTATCGGTAGTAATTCAACGAGCGCTTTGGTGGGCTTTCCATTTGACAAACAACGGCCAGTTTATTCCCATTGGAGATGTGAATAATGAAGGTTGTCCATCTACCAGTGAATTGGCCGAATATTATGCCCAGGTTCATGGCTCAACTGATATTATTCGGAATATTGACATGAAATATTTTCCGATAATAGAGGCTCAAAGAAGTAAACTGATGTTACTTAATGCGCCGTTCAATCCGATCTATAATCCGGCGCACTCACATTGTGATAAACTTTCAATATTATTTTGGTATCAAAATACTCCCGTGATAGTCGATACTGGAAATTATGACTATGAACATTCCCGCGAAAGAGGTTATGCCCGTTCAGTTTCTGCCCACAATACGATTCAAGTCGACGACCGGGCACAAGCCCAAATGTGGGATGTGTTTAGAATCGGAAAAAGAGGGAAATTTATAGAAAGTCACAATTCGGAAGCAGAAATATCAGCATCATTTCGGTTTAAAAATGCAATCCATAAACGACGTATCATGAAAGTCGAAACCGGATATGATCTTGAAGATCGTTTAATCTGCCATGGACTTCATCAATACCGGTTTTACTTACATATCAACCCTGATCTATCATTTGATATTTCCGACCATCGGTTACGATTCAACGATTTTGGGCTGAGTTTTATACTACCAAAAGGGGCGGTGAAAGTTATTCAAACTGATTTTTACCCGAAAATGTATTCAAAACGTATCAAAAAAACTATCGAAGTCAGCGGCGATTTTAAGGACCGACTGCTTTTACAAACGAAAATCCTGATATGACCCATATTCTTTTTTTAACGCATTATTTTCCTCCGGAAGTCAATGCTCCGGCTAACCGAACCTTTGAGCATGCAATTCGTTGGGTCAAGACCGGAGTAAAGGTTACAGTAATTACGAATCATCCGAATCATCCAAATGGGAAACTATTTCCGGGTTATAAAAATCGGTGGATAACACAGGAAAATATTAACGGGATTAGAGTTATTCGCATAAAAACATATCTGACTCCCAATGCCGGAAAAATCAGGCGTACTATTAATTACCTCGTTTATATGTGCCTGGCGATTAACGCAGCAAATAAAGTCAAGTCATATGACGTTATTGTGGCGACCAGTCCGCAATTCTTTTGCGGGATAGCCGGGGCGATTGCGAAACGTATTAATAGGAAACCGTTTGTGCTAGAGATTAGGGATCTTTGGCCGGATTCAATTACAGCCGTGAATGCGGTCAGACAGAGAACATTAGTAAAGAAACTCGTGTCAGCCGAGAAATGGATGTATTTATCAGCCGACCGAATTGTTACGCTTACGAATTCATTTAAAGAACACATCGTAGGATTTGGATTTCCTGAACAACGCATAATTACTATCACAAATGGGGTGGATTTTAAACGTTTATTCGTTGGAAAGAAATTAACAGAACTGTTTGATAAACAGGAGCGATTTATTATTTCCTACATTGGGACGTTTGGATTGGCGCATAAACTCGATATCGTTTTACAGGCGGCCGAGCTGTTAAAAAACTACCCGGCCATTCATTTTCTACTGGTCGGGGACGGAGCCGATCGACATCATCTCGAAGAATTTGTTTCAACCCATCAAATTGAAAATGTGACGATCTTACCGCTTCAACCCAAATTGAACATTCCTTATTTTTTAAATATTTCAGATGTTGGTCTGATAATGCTTAAAAATAATGAGCTGTTTAAAACGGTGCTCCCGTCGAAAATGTTTGAATATATGGGGATGCGCAAACCTTTATTACTCTCGGCGCCTCCGGGTGAAGCATCCGGAATCGTCAAGAAATATGAATGTGGTATTCATATCGATGCCGATCAACCCCGGATTTTAGCGGAAAAGTGTCTCTATTTATTCGAGAATAGGGCAATAGCTGACAAGATGGGTGAAAATGGCTACAAGGCTGCAAGCCGGTATTATGACAGGGAAGTTCTGGCCGGAAAGATTCTTGATACGCTTAGAACAATCGTAAAGAATTAACATCTTCCTTCGATCAGATCAATTCAGCCATTCATCAGAATTTTCAAGTCATTTGAATAAACTGTTGAATGACCTGGCTGAGTAGTCAAACGACCTGAACGTTTACTATGATAATTTGACAGAATTGCCAAATGACCTGGCAGATTGTAGGACGCACCCTCAGACTAGAGTTGCAGATAACCGCCGGAATAAGTGGCCGTTTTAGGCCTGACTGCGGTTTTTAACACCCGGGAAATTGCGCAGGTTGTAAGTGAATTTAACCATAACATAGCGCCCCAGGATGTCAGATTCGCTCTCTTCGATGTACATATCGGTTACCCGGCGGGTGACGCTATTGTTCTGGTTTAAAATGTCATTAAAGTAGACGTGC
>Ga0172371_10010401_pt1 | contig 12574 bp, 10 predicted proteins | sample Lak12m_FD_114543 | JGI IMG/M metagenome (GOLD analysis project Ga0172371, IMG submission 114543) | Freshwater microbial communities from Kabuno Bay, South-Kivu, Congo - kab_022012_12m | ecosystem: Environmental > Aquatic > Freshwater > Lake | place: Democratic Republic of the Congo: South-Kivu... | reverse complement strand
CGCCACAACGCCGCCGCCACCCCCAATCAAGTCAATATAGGCTCCTGGCGCAAGCAGGTTGGTTCCAATCGTTCCCGCAGCGATGCTATTGCTTCCGACAATGCCCGTCACCCCAGACGCGTCGCCGTTGAACTTGCCGTAGAAGTTCGTAGCGTATGCCGCCCCAAACGATGCGTTTGTCCTGCCGAGGTTCCCCGGCCTGGAAGGGTTGGGCGAGATGTGAATCGGCACCCCGGCGTTAGCTGGGTAGATGTTGGTCCCCGTCACCGTCCACCCGTTGAGCGTCCCCGTCAGGCCCGACGGATAAAGCCCGCCGTCCGGCAGCTCGTACCACAACTGCAACTGGTTGGTTGCCGACCCCTCTGCCGTTCCCGCGAGGCTGATAACCCGGGCATCAACTGCGGCAACGTTCTGCGTCGTGTAGGGCGTGTAAAGCACCGGCGGCTTGGGCGCCGCGTAGATTCCCGTTACGCCAAACAGAAGCGCCAGGAACAAGACAATTGGATGATGTCGCATGATACGAGATGTTGCGTGTGTGTGCGTTATCCGAGGAACACGACCCATCCGGTGTTACCCAGGGCCACGCTGGTCTTTTCCCACTGGCTTTGGTCGCTGGTCGAGTAGTAGTAGGCCGGTCCGGTCGCCGTGATGACCCCGTTCGGGTCAGTCGCGCTGCCAAAGTAAACCTGGCCCCCCCCGGCTCGGCCGCCAAACAGTGCCGCAGCGGACGTTCCCACCTTCTTCCACCCCAAGGATGACACCCCGACGTACTTGACCCAGAAATCGTTCGTATCCGTGTCGGTGTACCCGGTTCCGGGCGTCGCCTCCATGACCCCCTCCGGGCTTCCGCTGCCAGCCAGGGGCGGCATGGGTGACGCCTTGGCCGGCGGTGTCGTTACCCACTTCTGCAACCCGTCTCCGGGCCGATATGCGCCAAAAGAATCGTTCATAATCAGATCAAATGCTGGCCCATGCTAATGCGATACTGCCAACAGCGGCAACGAAGCTTGCTCTGGTCGGTCAGGCTTTATTGCACGTCCACCGTCTTGCTGTCATTTATGGCTTTAAGCGGCGGCGCAGGTTGCGGTGCCCCGATGTTCACCTGCACGCCAAACTGCGGGGGCCGGTTTTTTGGCTTCTGCCCCTTGCCGTTAGCCTCTTGCGGGTCAATTCCCTTTTCGAGAGTAACCAGGGTTTGGGCAGCCAAATCCTTAAGGCCCTTGGCGCAGTTGGCCATCATCGTGCCCGCCGTAACTCGCAGCTCGTCAGTCACCTGGCCCTTGGGCGCCGTGATGATCCGCTCTGCGGCTTCCATCGTGGTTTCAACCCGCTGGATTGAGTCGAACATGATCAGCGACAGAGCCCGGATTCCGGTCAGTTTCCAGGGAAGCTTCCCCAGTTCCTTCAAGGCCCGGGTCTTGGCCAAATCCCAGCTTTCCTTTTTCAACCCCAACGAATTGCGAACATCGGCGACCAATTCATCCGGCATGGGGTAATCGTTCATCGGCGCGCGCTGAGCGATCTCTTCCTCCGAATCCATGATGGGGAACATCTGCACGAGTCCCGGGTCTGTGCCGGGCCGCTTCGGGCGTGCCCTCGGGCCTGGAGAAGCAGGGGATGGGTCATCCCGCAGGGCAGCCATTAGCTGCTCAAAATCGGCGGCGCCGTTGGCCGGCGGCGTTTGGGCTGATTCAGATTCCATATTGACGCCAGCCGTAAGGTGCGTCCTCGCCGAGCGTTTCGTCAAGCCAGCATTCCGCCGATACCAGTTTTGACTTGGTCGGCATGTGGCACCAACACCCCTGGTCCCGCAAATCGTTGGTTAATGGAGATCCGCAGGTGCTCAACGGACGGTAGAAGATTGGACACTTTCGGCAAACAGCCAACCGTTTTGACGCCAGAAAGTCCGTAGTGCGTTCGCCCGGCTTCCACCCCCGAGCCCAAAGTGTAAACGCCCGCCCTATTCGGCGCCACCCCGGGCCACTGCTGATGGGCGAGAAAAGGCCAGCGACCAGCAGGGCGCAGGTCAGTTCCAAGGCGGGACGAAGGCTAAAGCGGGATGGTGACAAGCGTAGTTTTAGATTCCCGAGACTGCGCCCGGCGGCTGCGAATGTTGAGCATGATCTGGCGGGCCAGTTCATCCATACACTCACTCTGAAGCAAATACCGCAGCGAATCAATGGGGTGTTTGTGGGGGCTGCCCTTCTGCATCACAGCCAATTCGCTCTTGCCCTTCTTGATGGACTTGATAGCGGCAATCGTGACGGGACACGTCGCATTGTTCAACCACAGCCGGTCTTCCCAGAACAGCCGGCGAATCAAGTCAACCCCGTTCCTAACCGATTGCCCACGCTTCTCTGCCCCCGCCAACGCCACGCGCCCCCCGGACATTTCGTGGATGATCTGGTGGTAGTACTTGCCGGACTGAATGTCCTTCATGTCGAATACCGACCGATCCGACCAATGCCGCCAGCGCACAACCCGATTTACCTGCGATGCCCAGAAGTCCATTTTTTCCAGCATCTTGTTTACGAACTCCTGTGCATCAACGTCTTCACCTATGACGCAAACTTCTTCCAGCACCTTAAAACAGGGCAAGCCATCGTAAACCGCCGCGCGCGGCCCGTATTTTTCAACCGTTGGAAAAAACTTCTCTACGATGTGAGCGGCCCAGTTGGTTGAACTGCCAGGGTCCCATGTCGTCAAAAGCTCGAAGCAGTCATCCTCTGGATACATCATGTCCAGATCGTCCTTGTTCTGTTTGGTCTCAACTTCGCCGACAACGTGGACAGCAGGCCGGAAGACCTCAGCAAACAACGAATCAGACGTGGTACGAACGCACTCCCCGAGGATGTAGCGCCGATAAAGTTCGTCGTTGTGCGCGTATTTGGCCTTGAGCAGAGCGACGTGGTTCGGATCAGCAAACGGATTATCTTCCACTCGGATGTCAACTCTGGACAGCGCCTGCTTCAGAATCTTCAGATCCTCGACCTCCATCGGCCAACGCTTCTCTTCAAGGAAATCCTTCAAATCCTCGTCAAGAGTTTCCAGAAGGTCCCACCAAAGATCGTGCATCCACCAGCAGGAATCATCTGGCGGATTCGAGTCGCCGAGAAATAGGTGAGACGACTCGGGAAGGCCAATCATGCGCAAGCATTCGGTCCACGTATCAAAGGTCTGGCGCTTGTGGAACGTGGACATTTCCGGCACATAAATCATCGAGTACCGACGCGGTTTGAATCGGTCCTCGACTTCGTCCTCGTTTTGCAGGGAATCTAGTTGGATCGTCGTAACACCCCCGGCACTGTTGCTGACCTCGCAAGTTGGCTTCTTGGATACGTTCTGTGTGTACGGCGGACGCACCCACTCCATTCCGAAGTTGCCCCCTTCGATTTCGCGGCCCTGGCTGTCCAGTCCACGCCACGGAGTTCCATCCGGATAATGTCCTATCCATTCAGGGAGCGTGTGTTTGATGATGTCCTGCCAAACCCCGCTGTCCATGCCGACGGTTTGGCTGATCGTGATTATCGTGATGTTCCCCGGATTGGTGCTCCATGCGTGTTTCGCCAGCGCGGCATACGCTCCCACGCTTTTCCCGGAATAGCGCGGCCCGTTGCAAAGAACGAACTTCTTTCGCTGACAAACCTCGATCAATTCCTCCTGTTTGGGGGAGATGCTAGGCTTCCAGTTTCCGGCGCTGTCAAGGGGCATGAAAAATATTATCTTGCAATATCAGGCACGCAGCCTGTAAGGTGCGCTCATAAGCGTAACGCCCCCCCCGGCTGGCGTTCAAGAACGAAACCTATCTTTATTGTTTTATGGCCGACACTTCTGAAATGGGCCGAACGACAGGGGCCTCGCCGCTGGCCGGCACGCAAGCTGAAATCGGCGAATCCGACAATCGCCTGTCACTGGACCCCAACGATCCCGCCTTCGAGTTCACCAAGGAGTGGGAAGACGGCAGGAACTACACCGTCAAGCTGTCCATCGCCCAGGTATCCCCCGGCGAGTACGAAGTCCTGAGCGGGGAGGACCTGACCGGACCGGCTGAGAAGGTGCCCGAGGGGCGCCGGGGCGCGATGGGAGTCGCCGGGCCAACCGAGAATCCTGACACCCGCCCGACCGGAGGAACCGGCTACCGCAACCCTGCCATCGCCAAACTCATGGCCGAATAATCACACCACCCGCTATGGACCTTGGAACCAAAGTTAAAGAGACGGACGCCGTATCCGTTCCCGAACCACCTTCAGGCACCCGCTACCCCGGCTTCACGCTGTCGGATGACGTGGTTGACCAGTTGACCGACGAGTGCCCGTGCGAAGTGGGCGATACGCTCACCGCCACCGTCAAACTGAAGGTAACAGGCATGACGGACCAGGAGTACGGAAAGTCTCTCAGCTTTGACGTGCTCAGCATGGAGGTTGACGGCGAGCCCGAGAAGGCTGAATCCGACGAGGCCGATGGTGCCGAGGACGAAGAGAGCGAGAAGCCATCCGGCAAGAAGCCCCGCAATCCCGCCGTCGCCAAGCTGGTCGAGAAGGATTAACTCCGATCTTTATGGCCGCTGACATGCAGTTACTCAAGGCCCGAGGCTGTTCTTCGGGATCTTACAAGCGCATCTTTAGCGGCAACCCAGCCAACTATCCCCCCCGCATTAAGAAGCTGGTGGACCTCGTCGCCAACCGCTCTCGCCGCGGCATCGAATTGAACCTGCAAGAGTGGCGCGCCTACGCCGCCATTGACACCGCCTACGACGTTCCGTTCCAGCAAACCACCCCGACGCTGATTCGCAACATCGTCAATCGGCATTGGGACAACGCCGACGAGTTGAAGGCGGCGCTCGACGGCTGGGGCCTGAACCAGGACAACCTGTTCATCAAGGAGAAGCTCCCGGACGGGCGCGAGGCCCTGCTTCCCAACACGCCGGTTTTCTACGGCATCCTGATCCCGCTGGTCAAAGCCTACGTCACAATTCGGTTGGCCAAGATTTTCAACGAGCGAAACCAATCGCCCATCCTCCGGTACAAACCGCTGAAGGCAACCGCCCGCAATCAGGTCCTGTGCGACATCATGACTGACATCGCCGAAACGATGTCCACTTGGTACGGGTATCCAGCAGTCATGCGTCAGGCGATCCAGCAGATGCTCAAGTACGGCGTGTCCATGACGTTCACCGTCGAAGAATGGCACTGTGAACAGCATGAAAGACTGGACGATGACGGTACCCTACGGACCGAGACCGTCAAGGAGGGACTGCGTTACATCACGCCCCACCCGACGCGGACGTTCTACGATTTGTCCTATCCGCTGACCAGCATCAATTCCGACACCGGCATTACCTGGTGCGGTCACTGGACGCTACGCACGTTTGGGGAGGTTGCCAATGACCGGCGCTATTGGAATCGCAAGAGCATCCTGGCGGGCACCAACTGGTTCCAATACGGCTACGGCGCCAACTACTATTTTGAGGAGTTCTTCCCGTGCGTCATGGCCAGCGCATATAACCAGCGGTTCGCATCATCCGTCGCTCCTCCGACCCGCGAAGACCGCGCAAGCTGGTACAACGACAACGACATGGACCAGGCCCTCTTCCAGGTCGAGCACTTCATGAAGCTGACCCCATCCGAGTGGGGCCTCGGCAGGTACGACGGCATCGCCACGAAGGATTCTCCCATCGGCAAACTCGTTGCCACCTACAACAAGCCCGTCTGGCATCGCTTCACATTGGCCGGCGACGACACCGTCATCTGGTGCGAACCGATGGCCTACACGCCTGCGTGGTTTATGGGCTACCATTACGACGCCCAATCCGCCCGACAGGATTCTCTCGGGCTCCAAACCATACCCTGGCAGGACCTGCTCGGCGACCTCCTGAACCACATCGTTGACGTAGCCAAGCAGAACCTGGCCAACTGCACATTCTACGACACCAACGTCGTGGACAAGCCGGACATCGAACGCATCCAGAAACTCGGCTCCCGTCTATACCGCGGTTGGAACTTCGTCGCGTTCGATTCTCTGTTGCAACAGCGGGCCGGCGCGGACCCAAGAGCTGCGTTCTACCCCGTCCGGTTCGAGAAACAGAGCATCGTCGAGTTGCTTCAGGCGCTCCCGGTTGTCCTGCAGATAATGGAGCGCGTCCTGCAAAGCGCCGCGCAGGAAGTCGGCTCCGCCGCGAGCCACCAGCAAGGCAAACAGGAAATCCTGCAAATTGGCAGCGCCTCGCAGAACGGCGTGCTGTTCACGGCCAGCTACGTGGACGAAGGCATAGACGCTTGGATGCGCCAAATCTACCAAGGCAGCCTCGCCTACCTCGACACGATGTTCCTGGCTCAGGTCTCGGCCGACATCGAAAATCTCACCGAACACATTCAGGCACTCGGCTTCGAGGAGAAGGGGCGCGGGAAGAACGTCGTCTTGGTCCGGGGCAACAAAGCCAAACTACGACTCGAAGGCTTTGCTGCGTCCAACCAGGGGCCGGCAATCAACAAGGACAAGGAAACCTCCCAAGTCATCTTCACGCTGGTCTCTACCATAGCCAGCCAGCCGGAACTATTCCGGCGTGTCGGGGCGAAGAACTGCCTCACCCTGCTTCAGCAGGCGGCGATTCTTGCCGGGGCACCCAGGGACTTGGAACTCAACATGCCGCCCGAGGGCGAGCAGCAAGGCAACGAAGTGCCGTCAGAAATCGTTCAGGCAATTCAGGCTTCCCAGGCGGCTGTAATGAAGGCGGTCGGAGAAAAGATAGCCCAGCCAGCTGCTCAAAGCCTTGCCGAAGATGAACAGCGCATCCAGGCGTTGGAGGCCATCGTCAAGAAATTCGAGGGCATCTTTGAGATGGCGAACCAAGCCCAGGATCGAGCCCGAATCGAGCAGGAAAAGACGGCTGCAAAACTGCACGCGAAAGCGATAGAAACTGCTGCTGCCATCGAACGCAAACAGCTTGAAACCCAGGCTGGAATTCAGCGCAAGTCGCTTGAGACGCAAGCCAACATCGAACTGAAGCGGCAAGAGGCCGAGGTTGAGGCGCAAATCAAAAGCGCAGAGGCAAGCCACGACGCCGCCATCGCCACCCACCAGGCGGAACTCGATGCTCAATTGGCTGAGAAATCCGCCATCGCGAAGAAAAAGGCGGCTTCCTCCGAAAAGAAAGCCGCCGAGTAACCCCACCACACCGCACATGTACATGCCGTGCCGAACATAGGCTGACCGCACCGCTGCTGGCCATAGCGCGCATGACCATACCAATCCGCACACTAGGTGGCCCGACCTGACCAAACCCCACACCGACTTGCCTCTCCGTACCCGACACAGCCATACCGAACCTGACCGGCTTTTCAGCCCGGACCACACCCTTCCACAGACAGCCCCGCCTGACCAGACCGAGCCCGACACCAGCCCGCCGAACCTCATCCAACCCCACCAGACCGCACCCCGGCAGTGCTCGCCTGGGCTTTCCAAAATCAATCGTCTAGCAACTCAAACTTGACTACGTTGAACCTGCCAAATGACGGCCTAAAATCGGCCAGACCGATGATCCTGCCAGCCTGTTGCAGAAGGTAGTTCAGCTTCTGCGGCGGGCAGTATTCGGGCAGGTTCACCATGAGGATAAAGCTCGCCTTCCATCCTTCCTTCATCGCTGGTCGCGACCGAGTGACCGCGTTGCGCTGGATGACCACCCGGCGCTTGTCGTAATAGTCCGGCTCCTTCACGCCCAACGGCGAGAGTTCCGTCAGTGAAACCAGCGCCGCCTTCATCAGGTCCATCATGCTCTTGCGCGGGCTGCGGGGGTCCTGCTCGTACTTGGCAGCGTGAATCACGCTCTGCCGCACGTACTCGCCGGGGACGCAAACGATCCCCTTGTCGTCCTTCCACATGTACGACGCGGTATCGTCGGTCTTCTTTTCGGTTGACCCCTTTTTAGCGTTAGCCTTGCTGGCCACGCTTTCGTTGTTCCACCGATGGAAAAGCATCGGGCAGGTTCCTACCAGTTCCACAAGGACCCGATAGGGCTTTTGCATTTCGATGCTGGATTCTGCTCCGTTGCTGGGTGATTCCCCACCGATTTCGGTGAGCCGATTACTGTCTATCGTTTTCAATTAACCTTTCCATGCCAGACCGGACCTCAGCCCGACGAGGCTCGCCCCGCCGAACCGTTGCATGCCTGGTAAAAGCACTTGTCCGCCGTGGTTCTAGCGCAAGGCTGGGAGCCATGCCCGCGTCGGCCAAGTGCAAATGTTGTTTGGTTTCGTTCATGCGGCTAGAATCGCATTTCACCCGAATCTTAACACGGGTCCCAAACCAGTGCAAATCTTTTCTTGCCATTTGTGGCAGGATGGATTGAAAATGGGTATGAATGATTGATTACCGGCAGGAAGCGTTAAACACCGAGACGCAGGATAAACTCCGCCGACTTCTCAACGGCGAGATGTTCCAAGTGCTGATTGGCCTGGCCCAATCCCAGGTGAAACTACACCAAATCGAAGCGCTCAAAGCATCGCTTGCGGCGGTTAGCGGAGCCCCGCTCAAGATAGAGGCTTCAAACCAACACATGATGGAGGCTGCGCGCTACGCCAATTTCATGCGGGTTTTGTACGAGTGGAAGGACCAAACCAACGCTTTCGTCACGGTAAAACCTGTCTGAACAACCTCACCCTATGCCTGAACTCCCATCCGTAGAAGTCGCCGCTCAACCGCCCGCCGCCGCCGCCGCCACAGACCCCAACGTTGCACAGCCCCCGGCACCCGCCGCCAAGCCCAAGCAGAAGGCAGCCGACAAGCCACCGACACCAGAGGAGCTGGACGGCGCCCGCTCGTTCTTCAGCCGCGAATTCCCGTCCATCAAGTTTCAGGCCCCGGCGAAGAAGAAAGAGGGCGAAGCTGACGAGGATGCGGGGAAGAAATCTGATGGCGACAAGGCCCCGGATGACAAAGCCCCGCCAGCGAAATCGAAGGACGCGGACGCCGACAAAGCCAAACCCGCCCCGCCCAAGGCTCAGAAGCCGCCGACCAAGCCGAAGCCGGCCAAGTCTGCGCCCGCCGCCGACAAGCCCCCGATCACCCCGGAGGCTATTGCCGAAGCCGCCGCGCGCGGCACGGCCCAAGCCCTAGCCGCGACAAAGGCCGCTCCGGCAGACGACAAAGTCAAGAACGCCGAGGAAAACCTCACCCCCGCCGAGAAGCGCAAGGTCGCAGTCTTGCGGCACCTGGAGAAGAAGGCCCCCGAGAAATACGCTGGCATCGCCAGCAAGTTCATCAAATCCACCGTCGCGCTTGAGGAATACGGCGCGAAGTGGGAGGCGGAACACCCCGGTCAGACATTTGACGACCTCGCCGCCGAACACGAGGATTTCTTCAACAAAAACAACGTTGACTGGGACGAAGACGACTTCAACGACGCCGCAACCGAACTGCGGGTGCAACCCATCGAAGAGGCCCACCGCAAGACCTTGGAAGAACTCGAAGGGCTGAAAAACAAGGTGGAACTGCAAGAATCCGCCGCAACAATTGGAAACATGCAGGTTGGCGCCGCAGTGGATTACTGGTCAAAGCTGGGGGACGAGTTGGCCGACGTTGTAGCCCCGGACGGCACGGTCAACAGCGCGAAGCTGGCCGAAATGGAAAAGCAGGCCCCCGAGGAAACCGCCCTGCGGGTCAATGCAGCCCGAGCACTCAACGCCGAGGTTGCCGAGATCCACAAGGTCTATAACGGGCTGGTCACATTCCAGCCGAAGACCAACCAAATCCACCAGCAAATCGCGCTACTTGGTGGCGAGATGGAATCCAAGATGTTGGCGATGCCGCCGGAAGACCAGCTAAACGAGGACGGTTTGCCCTTTGCGCCATCCGCGAAGTTCGCCAAGATGCCGCCCGAAGAACAGGCCCGCCACTGGACGTTCACCGGCAAGGACCTGATCGAAATGCGGTCAGCGCAACTGGCCAAGATGGTCAAGAAAACCATCGAGCAGAACGAGGAATCGCACCGGAAATGGGCCGAATCCAAGGGAATCAAACTCCCCGAGAAATCAGCCAAACCAGCCGCCGCAGCGCCGCCATCAGGTGAAGCGGACGATGACGACGAACCTTCCGAAAAGCCGTCCAGCCCATCGGCATCCGGCGAAAGCCGCGGAGCCGCGGCCAAGGCCGGGCGCGGAGGACAGGTAGGCGCGGGAACACTGGTGGCCAAGCTGCTGTAGGCCCGAATACGCCAACCCGAAAGGGTGTCCCTCTTCATTACGCCATAAGTGTCCTTATGGCGCTTCCCCGGCAGAAAAAATCATTCTGCCGTTCATCCCCTCTTTGATAATCACACCGCCTAAGCCATAAGCGCAGTAGTCAGTGCAGCGCATGTAGTCGCTGCCGAAGTTAGAAAAACAACGTAATACTGCGAATAAACTTATGGCACTAGGCACACCGGGGACGACCCCGAATTCAACGTTGGACGCTAATGCTTTCAGCAAATGCGCTCCTTCCCTGCGAACCAACATTCGGCAATGCGGCACTGTCACCCAGATGAATGCCGCGCCGATGACTATCGGCGACCTGGACGTTTTCCAGAAGTCTAGCGACTTCCGCGTCATGGATGCGCTGTTTCGGCACGACCTGGAAATCAAGATGTGCGAGTCCGTCCAGAACGGGCTCTACGACTTCATGATGGCCCAGAAGGTCAACATGAGCCGCAAGATGCGGATCAGCGAACTGAGCCCCGGCCGCTTCGAGATCGCACCCTTCATCAAGGCCAAACAGTACTCGCCCATCAATGACGAGTATTGGCTCGTCAGCGGCGGCGTGGCTACCGGCGGCGCTGCCGTGGACGGTGAGACGTTGACCGACGGCGTCGCGACCGATTCCAACTGGCGGGTGGATGTCGTTTCGACGACCAACATCCCGATTGACCTGAACTACTTCCCGGTTGGTCTGCGGGTGTTCATCCAAGGCAAGTCCACCCTCGGAAGCGCGACGCAGACCGCCTGGAAAGTCACCGGGAACCTGTTGAGCGGTTCGGCTGCCCGGCTGTACCTCGACAGCGAAAATGCGGCATCCAACCTGTTGCCGTACCTCAGCGACAAACTCGCCTTCCCGGAAACCGGCATCCTGACGCGTGGCACACCCAACGTGAACGACTTCGAGAAGTGGTGTAACGAATCGCCGACGGTTCTCCATCACAAACTCGTGCCGTTCTGGGTGGAAACCACGCGTTATACCATGTGCTGGTCTTCCCTCTACGAGAAGTGGCGGGCGCAAGTCCTGTCCAACGGCCTCTTCCGCGAGTTCTTCGACCTCGACGAGACCGAGAAGAATAAGCAACTCGGGCGCGACTGGCAGAAGCGTTTCGTGCGCCAGATGTTCTACGGCAAGCCGCTGGCCCACCAGACCCTGTCGGATTACGACAGTTTGGCCGAGATCGAAGCCTTCGACGGCACTTTGATCGGTGAGACGACCGGCCAGATCAGCGAACTCGGTGTGGACGGCGGGGCCGTCATCGCCCGGCGCGCCAACGCCGTAGGCATCTACGAACAGATGGCAGAGTGCGACCGCATCGTTGACCTTCAGGGCGCTTATCCCCTGAACCTCCCCAACCTGTTCAACGAGTTGTACAACATGATGCGGGTGCGAGAGGGCAACGGGCACGGCAACCCCAAGGCGTTCGACATCTTCACCGACAGCGTGACCGCCGAAGTGGTGAACCAGGCGATGCTGCTTTACTACAAGCAGAAGAGTCAGGACATGTTGCAGATCAACATGCAGGGCGAGGGCGCCCCGTACAAGAAAGCCGAGTTCGGCTTCCTCTATCGCAGCTACATGCTGTTCTACCCGCCGGGCGTTACGATCAACGTTATCACCCATTACTTCTTCGACGACCTCCGGTCGGCTGGGCTGACGTTCGATGCCGACGACAACACGACCCGCGTGCTGTGGGTGCTCGATTTCAGTGGCATCTACCCCGCAATTCTGGCGAGCAACCGCAAGGTCCACAACACGGGCGACCTGGAGAAGCTGGCTTCCATTTCTCCTGACTTCGCCTGCGTGATGGCAACCAACACCAAGCGGCAGACGCTCACGTCCTTGATGTGGACGATGATCGTGGAGTGCCCCGCGAGCAATTTGATCGTGGAGAACTTTACGAGCGCAGTGCCCGAATACGCGACTGCCAGCGGACCGAGCTACCCGCCGGCCACGAGCACGACCTCCTCCACCACGGTTGCCGACTAAGTCCTGGCATCCCTGGTATTACGGTGTTGCCATTGTGGGGCGAAGTTGCCCCTTGGGCGAGTGGTAACAATCTGCCGGGATTCGACACTTGCTCAGCCCGCCCGACCGGAGTTGGTCGGGCGGGTCACCCTACCAGCAGAACAATTTGGTTCTTGATTCAGGCACAGAGTTATCGGATAAGGCCATAAATGACAGTATCGTCCATCTGAAAATGAACCGATCTATGGAAGAACCGAATCAAACTCAACCTGCCAATCCTCCGAAGCCCTACGCTTACTTCGTCAAGGCCAGCATTTCCAATCCCGTCCTTGTCCGGGGGGCCTCCGTGCCGTTTGAACCGGTTGGCGGCAACTGGGGCGTG
>Ga0172371_10010398_pt1 | contig 12575 bp, 6 predicted proteins | sample Lak12m_FD_114543 | JGI IMG/M metagenome (GOLD analysis project Ga0172371, IMG submission 114543) | Freshwater microbial communities from Kabuno Bay, South-Kivu, Congo - kab_022012_12m | ecosystem: Environmental > Aquatic > Freshwater > Lake | place: Democratic Republic of the Congo: South-Kivu... | reverse complement strand
TCATCTACCTGGTGCAAGAGCTGCACGATTTGTTCTGGTTTGCGTCGATTCATACGAGAGTTGCTCCTTTTTCGGGCGCTTGACTCTCATTTTACTTGGGTATAATTTTCGCGGCATGTCAGTGTGTTGCCGCAATGGTCAGCGGATTGGCCTGAATATCTGCTGGAAAAGTTTCCCAATCAGGAGAGCTATCAAAACTGGTTCATGCATTTTATTGGTATTCAAGGTGATCCAGTAAGAGGTATGCGCCTAGTGAATTGGGCAAAGGCGAGGGGGGTTCAACTCAATTTCAGCCCATATGACGGCGCTCCTAGGGCATTTAAAGTAAATCCCTCGAGTGATGACCTGGAAATAATGAAAGAACTTATGCATTTCATTTGGGGCGACAATAATATTGGAATGTTAGACCCTTTTGCTGGAGGTGGCTCGATTCCATTTGAAGCACTTCGTTATGGTTTAACTACCATGGCGAATGATCTTAATCCTGTAGCGGCGGTGATCCTTAAAGCAACCATGGATTACCCTGCCCGATTTGGACCTTCGTTAGCTGAGGAAATTATCAAGTGGGGAAATATCTGGTCGAAGCGAGTTCACAAGAAACTGAAGCTTTATTTTCCAACGCAACCGAATGAAAATATCTTCGCTTATCTCTGGGCACGAACCATTCAATATCAAGGCAAGATGATTCCATTAAGCCCGAACTGGTGGCTGCAAAAAAGCGACCCTCCGATTGCTGTTCGTTTGATTACTGAAGGAATTTTGAATGTCCCTCGCTTTGAGATTGTGACCGGCGCTAAAGCAATCGCATCCAATCCAGATGTAGGGACGATCAGCCGGGGCGTGGGACGCTCGCCCTGGACTGGAGAGACGATTGATGGGGATTTTATCAAAGCTGAAGCTCAGGCCGGGCGGATGGGACAGGTTCTATACGCAGTCGTTCTCAAGGAAATTGGAGGATTTAAGTTTCGAAACCCTGGTTCTGAAGATTACGAGTCAGTGGAGAAAGCCGAAAGCACGTTGATACTTAAGAAGGCGGAGTGGATCAGAGAGAATATTCTACCTGTAGAACAATTTCCAGGAGGAAACGACAATCGCCCACTCATTTACGGGATGCCAACATGGGTAGACTTCTTTTCGCCTAGGCAGTTATTATCTATAGGCTTTTTTGCAGAATATTTTAGGGAATTGGGGAAGGAGATTCAGGAATCTATCGGTGCAGAAAAGGCTAAAGCAATCCAAACATATTTAGGGATTATGTTGGACAAAGCAGTAATCTACAACAATAGAAGCTGTCGATTTGACCCAAGTCGTGGAATACGGAGCAGTTTTGATAGGCATGATTTTGCATTTGTGGCAAGTCACGCTGAATTTGATGCTTCAGCAAATCTGATACCTTGGATGACAAGTCAAATTGCAGATGCATATGAAGAGATTGCTAATCTTGCTGCACCGTCTCAATATCTATTTTCAAATAATTCTCTAAATAAAACGAATAATCAACTACTTATTACCCAAGGCTCAGCGATTAATTTGAATTCAGTCGCAGACTCTAGTATTTTTAACATTACAGTCGATCCGCCTTATTATGATAACGTTCAGTATGCAGAGTTATCGGACTTCTTTTACGTATGGCTCAAGCGCAGTGTCGGACATCTATTTCCGGAATTCTTTCAGGATGAACTGACCAATAAAGACGATGAAGCGGTCGCAAACCCTGCCCGCTTTGAAGGTATGCGGAAGAAGAAGAACGAGCTTGCGGAGCAAGATTATGAACGCAAGATGGCAGCCGCCTTTAAAGAGATGCACCGGGTGCTGCGACCGGATGGCGTCTTGACTGTGATGTTCACCCATAAACGGGTCGAGGCCTGGGATACGCTGGCTTCTGCGCTGATCGGGGCCGGCTTTACGATCAAAGCCTCCTGGCCGATCCACACCGAGAGCGAGCACAGTCTGCACCAGGCCAAGAAGAACGCCGCTTCTTCAACCATCCTGCTGGTCTGCCGCAAGCGAGAAGTAGATCAGGAGCAGAGCATCTGGTGGGATGACATCAAAGAGAATGTACGCCAGGTTGCCCGCCAGAAAGCGCAGGAGTTCTCAGAGCAGGGAATCCACGGCGTGGACCTGTATCTATCTACATTTGGACCGACGCTGAGCATCCTCTCCGAACGCTGGCCGGTGCTGACCAGTGAGGTAGACCCCAAGACCGGCCAGCCCAGGCCGCTCCGTCCTGAAGTGGCGTTGGACCTGGCCAGGGAAGAGGTCGTCCGTCTACGTAAGCAAGGCCTGCTCCTGGGGCGTGAAGTGGCCTTCGACCCGGTCACCGACTGGTACTTGATGGCCTGGGACGCTTTCAAAGCCGAACAGTTCCCCTATGACGAAGCCCGCAAGCTGGCTATCGCCCTGGGGATCGACCTGGACGGTCACTTGATGACGCAAAAACGGTTGGTCACCAAGAAAGGTGCTAAGAAAAGTTCTTATGTAATCCTTCAGACTCCAATTCAGCGGCGCAAGAAGGACATGGTGGATGATGAGATCAACAGCTTCGTGGATTGGGTGGACGCCGCCCACACCGCCATGATGGTTTACCAGGAGGATGGCCCAGGCGCTTGCGATGCATTCTTGCAGCGCAGCGGGCTGAAGCGGGACAGCATCTTCAAAGCCTGCCTGCAAGCAATGATCAACGCCATCCCAGCCAGCCGGATCAAAGGCAAGTTCGTGCGCCCGGAGGCGGAAGTGCTTGAGAACATGCGCCTGGCGTTCTTTGATGATCTGCAACCGCCGAAGGAAGAAGAACCGGAAATGCCGGAGGGGGTGCAGCTGGGGTTGTGGGAGGCAAAAGATGAGGAAGATGAAGGTGAGGAAGAATAAGCGATGACATTGGCGGATCAAATCCGGTTCTATGTTTTGAATGAGATTATCATTTTCGAAATTACTAATTACCGCTGAGATAGATTCGCAAGAAATAGATATTATTGGAAAATGCGGAGATTGGGTTATTAGATTTAGAAGACGATTCATAGTAAAAAGTAAAGTATGTTAAAACAGCGAAGTTAATGCTGATTAGGAGGTTAATCATGAAACTGAACGAAAAAGTCACTCTGTTAAAAACTACACAATTCGAATCCAAACAATTTCTTACCCGATTAGTACAGGAAATCCAATATGCCCCGGCTCCTCCGGTTGAAAAAATTCCTCCTCCAATAACGCCTGATGAATTAGAGGAATTTTATAAATCCAGTTATGTATTATTGGATGATCATGGGGCGCTTCCTCCATTTTGCAATGAGAGACAAATTAAGCTTTCTAGTTATGAGGAACAACTCATAAATTTCTGTGTCAATCCGAGAGCAGAAACAAAGATATGTGTGTTGCATGGTCATACTGGAGTTGGGAAATCTACCCTACTGCGTAGAATTATTTACTATATTTACCCAAAATGCCCGGAACTCCGTCGAAGATTTATCCCAATATACCTGCGTTTCACTCCAAATCTGGAAAGCGAAAACCCAGACACTCTATTCTTATCACTTCAAAGAGAAATTATCGAATCGATATATCCAAATATCCGGGATGTAATAAGAGTTGACATTCAACGAATATTATTGAAACTTAACTTACAGGGTAAGTTCTTCGGAAGGTTCCCGAAAAGTGTAATCGATAATGTTATGGATTTAGATGGGGAAGAATGGATTAATAGCTTCTTTATTAACAGCGATCTCAAGAATCAATTCTTAATGGAGGTGCTCAAACATCTTATCTTGGAGAAGAAAATTCACGTTGTGTTAATATTAGATGACGTTGATAGATATTCCAGATCCGTTCAAAACTGTACATTCTGGGCTTTAGATACTCTATTTTTATATGGTCTCGCTTTTATTGTGAGCATGCGCACAAGCACTTATTCGAATACTTCAGTTCAATTGTTGGAATACAGAGATCATGAAGTAGAGCTATTGTTTACTCAGGAGTTAATTGAACAAGTGCTCAATCGGCGATTAGAACTGTTGGAACAATCCATACATCTTACTCCTGATATCTCATACAGGATAAATGAATACAAAGAAGTCAAGGGGCAAGATGTTGTCGAATGTTTTTGTAGGTTATTATCTCGCTCAGCCAGCATGAAAGCTTTAGTCAACCTATCAAATACCAATTTAAAATCCGTTTTTCAGAAATTGGCTTTGATGTCGAAATCTGATGCCTTCTCCGATGAATTCATTGTTCAGCAGCTACTTGAACGTGATGTTGTGAATTCCCGAAAATCAAGTAAGAATAGAATTTGGATTTTCTATCACATGCTATTAGGTAATCATGGCGGTACATTCATGAGCAAACCAGAAACAACAAAGGCCAGCTTGATAAATCTATTTGACTCGTCAATACTTTCAAATAATAAATGGCGTCACTTTATACGTTTACATATCTTAATTTTTGTATACGGATTTTGGAAAAAGAACAAAGACGATAATAGATATGTAAAAGTGGCCGATGTTCAGGAAGCATTCAAATCAACTTTTGGAACTCTGATTGAGCTGTCATTGATCTTGGATACCTTAAATGCATTGATCGAATCTGAATTATTATTCACCGAATCGTGTCGTAGATATTTTGACAACCCCCAATTACTGATAGAAAACATTTTTTCGGATTCCATCCAGATTTCTTATGCAGGCATTTTCTATTTGGAAAATTTTATTCACAAGGTCGAATATCTATATTTTATCAAGGATGATATTGATTGGTCTAATGAAATCCATCGAAAAAAATTAAAATTAGCACATAGAGATTACAATCGGCCCACTAAGTTTGAAAGTCTACTGACTGCGCTAAAAATAATACATACATTCGAATACGAGTGTTTGGCCGAGCTAAATGCATATTGGACTGGTTCTGAAGACGGAAATAGAGCTTTCAGATGTTATCGTGATTTATTCTCGCCGTATACCCACACTTATAACAACGAAATAACCATTTGCGACACAATTTGTTATTCTTACGAAACGTTTATCAAGCAGAAAATGGGCAGGGCATATGAACATTCAAAGGTAAAGGAATTAATCGATGAAATCAAGAAAACCAGTGACGATAATCAAGGGATTAAGAGAGCTTTTCTTCAGGCCTAATCGGATTCTACCTGTCTGTATGGATATAAATTTATGGGGGAGACACGAAAATTGCACATTTTTATCGAAAGAAGGTCGTCTGTTCGGTTGTAGAGCAGGCGGGATAAGTTCGTCTTGGGCTGTAAGAGAATCACAAATGAAACCAGGATTATATTTAGCTACATTTGAGGAAATTAAACGTCGACGAAACTATCCAATTAACTCTTGCCCATACCGATTTATTGGATGGTTTAGGAATATATTTAAACCATTATCTAATTTGATTAAGTGGTTAATAGAAATTATCATCAAAGTGCTGAAATAAAAACTTCGAGTTAATTTGGTTGTCTAAATGTTCATATATTTAAGAAAGAACAATTTCCGAATTTATTACAGCCCAGTAGATCATTTACTGGAAAATTTCTACATCCCTGCGCTTTCTTCGAGCATTCACTATGATCGCAGCGCTGGCTTCTTCAGTTCTTCTGCCCTGGCTGTAGCTGCTGCCGGCGTTGCCCAGCTTGTCCAAAACGGTGGTCGTATGCGCCTGTTGGTCGGCGCAGACTTGAGCGAAGCAGATGTGGATGCAATCCGTCAGGGGCATGACCTAAAAAAAAGAATTGCTGAGCGTTTGTTAGATCGTTTCCCTGATCCGCAGGACGCATTGCTGAAAAAACGCCTGGAAGTGCTGGCCTGGATGGTGGCAGAAGGCACGCTGGAAATTAAGGTTGTTCTACCGACCGATCAATTTGGTTATCCTATTCCGGCCAGCCAATCAGCAGATTATTACCACCCCAAGTATGGGATTTTCACCGACTCTGCTGGCGACCAGGTGGCTTTCGTAGGCAGCATCAACGAGTCGGAAACTGCCTGGGTCAACAATTACGAGACCTTTTCGGTTTATTTCTCCTGGAACGAAACCAAACCCTACCTGGAAAACCAGGTCATCCTTTTCGAACGCTTATGGAGCGGGAAGGAAAAAGATTGGATTGCACTTGAAATTCCACAGGCGGTCAAAGAGAAGCTGCTCAAGTACAGACCGAATAGGCCGCCAAAATATGATCCGTTGGAAGAGCCAGCCGAGCCGGAAAAGATAGTCGATCAAACCGAGCGCCTGCTTTTTCAGTTCGTGCGGGATGCTCCTCATCTGATCCATGCCGCCGGACTAGGAGCAGCGACAGCGGCGATCAACCCCTGGCCTCATCAGGTCCGGGTGGCTGATTCGGTCTTGAGAAACTTCCCGGCATCAGCGATGCTCTGTGACGAGGTTGGATTGGGAAAGACCATCGAGGCTGGCCTGATCCTGCGTCAGCTTCTTTGTTCCGAACGAGTGAAAAAATGCCTGATCCTGACTCCGAAATCTGTGCTAAAGCAGTGGCAAGAGGAGATGTACGAGAAATTTGCATTGGATATCCCCCGCTATGATGGCGGCAAATTCTGGGATGTGAAGAATAACCCACTGGCGTCAGAGAACATGAATCCCTGGGACGCATTTCCCATTCTGTTAGCCGGCAGCCAGTTAGCTAAACGAGCCGAACGGCGTCAGCAAATCCTATCTGCATCTGGTTGGGACCTGTTGATTGTGGATGAAGCCCACCACGCCCGGCGCAAGGATTTCAAAGAACGCATCTATCGCCCCAATCGGCTGCTTGGCTTGCTTCGTGAGATGAATGAACAGGGAAAAGCAGCCAGCCTGCTGATGATGACGGCAACGCCAATGCAGGTTCATCCATTAGAAGTGTGGGATTTACTCAGATTGCTGGGTCTGGGCGGACATTGGGGGGCGGATGAAGACAACTTCCTGAACTTCTTCCAGGAAATGCGCAAACCCTTCGAACAGGTCGATTGGGAATTCGTTTACGATCTGGTGAAAGATTACCTGGAAACTGGGGGTGATCTTGACAGCAATTTTGAGGCTCAGGTAAAGGCGGATCTGGGGCCAGTCAAATGGTCGATCATCAAAACGCTAACCGAAAAGCGTAGTGGACGTAACCAAACTATCAAACAACTCGGTGCGGAAGCAAAACCTGTGATTAAGGAGATGGCACGCCTGCATACCCCGCTCCGCAGGTATATTTACCGCAATACTCGCTCGTTATTGCGGGAATACTTGCGACTGGGAATTTTGCACGAGAACGTGCCCACTCGCAATCCACAGATCGTACGGGTAGAGATGCGCCCGGAAGAGTACTCTCTTTACCAGCGAATCGAAGAATATATCACGCATTTCTACCAGAAGTACGAAAGTGAGCGGCGAGGATTAGGATTTGTGATGACAGTCTACCGGCGCAGGCTGACCAGCAGTTTCTATGCAGTCCAGTGCAGTCTTGAGCGGCGGTTGAAATTCCTCAAGGGAGAAATAAGTCCGGACAAGACTTTTGACGACGATGATCTGGAGCAAGATGATCTTTCGCTAGATGTCACCGAAGAGGTTCTGAGTGATGAAGATCGCAAGAAGTTTACAGTCGAGCTATCGTATGTGAAAGATTTTCTGCATGAACTCAGGATGCTCAGCATTGCTGATTCGAAATTGGGACGTCTGAAGATCGAATTGAATAAGGTGTTCATGCAACGTTCTAAAGTGCTGGTCTTTACCCAGTACACCGATACGATGGACTATTTGCGAAATCAATTAGTTGAGGTTTATGGCAGTCAGGTGGCCTGTTACTCAGGCAGGGGCGGCGAAATCTGGAACGGGATAGCCTGGCTGACGGTTTCTAAGGAACAGGTCAAGCGGGAGTTTGGAGAAGGAGAAATCCGCATCATGATCTGCACCGACTCGGCCAGCGAAGGCCTGAACCTGCAGACCTGTGGGGTGCTAATCAACTATGATATGCCCTGGAATCCGATGCGGGTGGAACAACGGATTGGACGCATTGATCGTATCGGCCAGGAATACCAGATCGTCTGGATATCGAATTACTTCTATATGGATACCATTGAGGACATCATTTACCAGCGCCTATCTGACCGGATTAGCTGGTTTGAGGTAGTTGTGGGAGAGCTACAGCCGATTCTGGCGGAGGTCGGAGAAACTACACGTCGATTAGCGATGTTGCCAGCGAAAGAAAGAGAAGCTTTTCTCGATGGAGAAATCGAGGCTTTGAAGGATCGCTTACAAAATCGAGAATTGGAAGCCCTAGATTTGGATGATTATGCCAGCAAGGAAGAGTACAAGCCATCCCAACCGACTCCGGTCACACTCCAAGATCTGGAGAAATTACTTACTCAGTCCCAACATACTTCTGGTCTGTTCCAACCTCATTCCGAGATCAAGGATGCTTATCTCCTAAATTGGAAAGGTGGAGACCAGGCAGTAACCTTCTCGCCGGATTGTTTTGACGAACATCCCTACTCGGTCCAGTTCTTGACCTACGGAAGCGCACTCCTAAAAAATATACTCTCATCTGTGCCAGACCCAGAGGCTGCTGACCTTGGGGATATGCTTCGTTTCCAGACCGATGATCCTGATCTGAACCTGAAAGTATGGTACTGGATTGGCGAATCGAGGACGGAACCCGAAGAAATTCGAGACTTGGTTGAGTTGCGAAATAAGCTCACATCGATTACCCAACCACCGGGGATTGCGGATACAAGCCAGATCGATCTAGCTCAGAAGATATTCACAGATCAGGTCAACGGTATGATTGCCCACGAACAAACTATCCTCCATAACCGGCGCAGGGCGGCATACCTGGCCGAAAAAGCCAGGGCGCAGCGAATACTGGTCAAAGCAGCGCTTGTAGAGATAGCTTTAAGCAAGCAACCAACGTTGTTCGATGCTGACCAATACCCTTCAGCATTCAATGATCAAGCGATCAAGGGTTTGCAGAGACATGGTTATCCCTGGGGGACGTTATTGACGCTTGCCTATGAACCGAGTCTAAATGTAGACTCGCAGGACCTGTTTTACCTGGCTATCCAGGGAAAGAGCAGAGAGTCGATGGTGGGTCATTTCACTCAGCTAACAGAAGAAGCGAAGCAAAATGTAGTAGTGCTCAATGCTGTCCAGATAAAACAAGATGTGAAGACGCCGGATATTGTATTAGAGGTTAACCAATCGTGGTATTTGTTCGATAGATAATGGCCATAAGGAGATCGAAATGAAACCTGACATATCAGAATTCTCGTATGGTTATGCTCTCACCGAGAATATCGTTTTAAATAATGCGTTTTCCCTGAAGGCAGCACCGCTATTCCCTTCTTTGTTTCAAGAAGGTCAGCAAGGTGGCGGTTATGATGTACGTCTTCCTTTCGATGGCGCTCCAATGTTCTTACAATTCAAACTTTCAGACTGCATGGTAAGGGGAAATGCGAAAGAAGCAACTAAGTTAGGTCTACCATACTATCGGATGCATATAAGATCAACTCGCCATTCAGACCAACATCCAATGTTGTTGGATTTAGAGAATAGTGGTGAACTCGTATATTATGTTTCACCACTATTCCATAAACCAGATGAACTAAATGATGCATACTTACATCGTCATGTAATACAAAGATCAATTTGGGTAAAACCATCTGAGATAGGAGAATTGGTCGATGGAGATGAGCATTACCTTGCTTTCAATCATGACCATGATCCCCAGTTCTGTTCGAAACCAAGAATAATCAATAAGGAGTTAACCAGTTCTGAAAATTTTTATAGAGATACTCTCCGACATATTGTAGAAAGCAAGAGCAAGACTCAGGATCGTCAATCGATACAAAAATTGGCAGATGAAATGATAGGAATATTGAGAAGGTCAAAAGAAAAAGGGTTTTGGGAAAAAATTGATCCAGAGCAATTAGCAGGGATTCGCTCCCCTATCCAACAAGTATCATATATTGCACGTACTTTTTTCGGTTGTGAGGTTCTAGTGGTTAACTATCTGTGACCGATTAGGATTACCTTTTATGACAGTAATCTCGTCTTTTAGTGAACAGCAATTGGAAGCTATCTGTAATGTATTAGGTGATACATCGGAAGGTCTCACGGGCACCGAAATCGGCAGACTATTTAATCGTTGCAATATAGCTGACGCAAATCCAGGACTGACCAAGCGGTATCGATTATATGAAGCTCTCAGCCAACGCCAGAAACAGGACGGCTGTGCTAATAACTTAATTGCGTTTATCCAGACCGCTATTGATCCTGTTCGTTTTGTAGACAACCCTATTCAATTCGATCAATTCAGGGATCGTCTTAATCACGTGCTGTCTTTTGCCGGCTATCAAATAGGAACGGATGGTAAATTTCGAGAAGCCACGATCTCTCGCACTTTATCTGAGGCTGAACAACGTGCGGGGCGATTACGGTCTGAATTATTCCGTCGTAATGTCCACCCAGATGTGATAAGTTTCTGCAAGGCAGAACTGCTTCAGGACAACTACTTTCATGCAGTGTTGGAAGCTACCAAAAGTGTGTTCGATAAAATCCGCCAGAAGACAGGATTAACAAACGACGGTGCCGAGTTGATTGATGAAGCCTTTGGTTTGAAGAATGGACCCGTGCTTGTTTTCAACACCCTACGAAGTGAAAGTGAACGATCTGAACATACAGGCATTATGAACCTAATCAAGGGGCTATCAGGGATTTTCAGAAACCCGACAGCACATGCACCAAAGGTAAGCTGGGTGATTGGGGAACAGGACGCCTTAGATCTGTTAACGATGCTATCTTTGATTCACCGGAGGCTGGACGAAGCTGTGAAAACAAAGAAGTGAATTTGCTATGGTTGCTGACAGGGGATTTTGGGTGTCAGTGGATTAAGACCAACCTCTCAGCAAACGGACTCGAGGAGCGCCTAGACGCTTTGAATTCCTATGTCCACATCTCTTAAACTAAAAGCATCGGCCAACTGCGGGAAATTGGCCGATGCCATCCAGCTACAACGTCAACTAACCGTTACATACTGGGTACCAATTGGCGATCAGATCTCGCTCTTCGCTCAACCGGGATTGGTCATTCTTGTTTACATGAGCGTGGATGTGCGTCGCCCCATTCCGCCCAGCACAAGGCCGTTTCTCATGATTCGGCAACCGATCACTAAAGCTATCAGTTTGCCCAATATAGACCGGCATCCACGAACTACCGTTTCTCTTGGCAAAGATGTAGTTCCCCGGAACGTCGTTCCAACTTGCATTCACAGGAATAATCTCGTAAGCATACATCTTGCCTGACTTCCCAGGCCAGTTCACAGTATCAGCCATTATCGTTTTGTCTCCTTTCTAATGAAACTGTATGGTTCATGGAGCTAAAACGATGGTATACTCGCATTTCCACATGCACCATCGTAAGACTTCACTATGCAAAACACCCCTTGCCCCGCTATGCATAGGGGTGTTTTGCACTGCGTTTCATTAAGGCGAAATTTTAGCACATCTGATCGGTTTACACAATCCATTATTCACCCGAACAGAGTGAATCTAATAAAATTCTAACGAAATTACCCGTACCACTGGGCCCATTCCTCCGTCGTACCCCCATATATGGGACTTTCCCCTCCGCTATTGTAAGCAGGGCATCACCCCGGTACACTACCCAGCAGACCACGCCAAAGCTCATGATGACTGCCCAACGCATACACTACCGCAGACAATCCAGCAGGCAGACGAAACGCCCGCACAGGTAGAGAGCCGATCTGGTAAGGCTGGGACTTCTGCCAGAAAAACCAGCAATCCCCGCCATGTAGCTGTTAGTGTAAACTCATTTCTTTAAAACTGTCCGCCCAAGAGTGGTAAGTCCGGTGTATCGCTTCGAGAACCGACCAACTTCAAACAACCAGTGGCTTCGACAAACTTCCGGAACTGATTTGGATCGTGGTCAATGCCGCCATGCAAGCAGAGGGCCAGCAGTATCTTGGGGCCACACTTTGCCAACGTACACCTGGACGACAAGATCAGGTCAATGGCCACAAGCCAAAAACAGTTAAGAACCGCTCTCGAATGTAAAAACAATCGGCATGTAAGAAATGAAACGATGACATCGGCCCTATGGAATTCTGCATGGGCTGAGACGACAGTTGCCCCATCATCTAGAGCACCAGGACGCAGCCCTTTCCAATAACCATTCGTTCAATGTAAATATCAGGTCAACACACTCAGCGAAATCTGGACTTAAATCAAAAGAGAAAATCTACCACATGCCCAGACAGGATTACTACAACCAGACTAAGATAAATCCTGAGTATGGATGTCGCTGGTTCTGCACAGAGGAAGAAGCTAAGAACAACGGGTGGAGAAAAGCACAGCAATAAATAAGATACCCCTGTTTCCAGGGGTTTTTTTATCTCTTGACGAAGAAAACACGGAATGTTAAAATATTCACATGGAGACTGAACATGTGGCCCCTGCATGACTACGAGTACTGTAGGCCGGGTAACTCAGGTGGTAGCCCTATGGAATTTCGCAAGGGCTTCATACTACGTCAGTCAGTAGAGCAGTTTTTGAATTTTGGCCTTGAGAGGGCCACGTCCTGGGCCTCTAGACGAT
>Ga0172371_10010397_pt1 | contig 12576 bp, 14 predicted proteins | sample Lak12m_FD_114543 | JGI IMG/M metagenome (GOLD analysis project Ga0172371, IMG submission 114543) | Freshwater microbial communities from Kabuno Bay, South-Kivu, Congo - kab_022012_12m | ecosystem: Environmental > Aquatic > Freshwater > Lake | place: Democratic Republic of the Congo: South-Kivu... | reverse complement strand
TCGGCTTGAACCCTTGGGGGAATCGCTTGGGATCGACCTCCCACGTGCCCACCTGCGGCCAGCCGTGCTGCTGGATGTACCAGCCGGCGTCCATCCACCAGTAATCGAGCTTGAGGCCCTCTTCCAGGTAGCGGTCGATGTGCATGATCTGGTTGTCGGCGTTGGCCTTGATCATTTCTTCATAGGCCCGGGAGCTGGAGGCCACGAACTGCGGCGGGGGGAGCTTTCCGCCGGGCCTGGGCATGTTGTGGGCCATCATCCAGCGGCGCCAGAGGTTCTGCGAGCGGATGCGGTCGCCCTCCCAGAACTGCACGACCATGCGCGGGCCGCGGACCTCTTCGCCGGGGAGGAGCTTGAAGTGGGTCAGTTCCTGCCCGGCGCGGACGCGGATGCCAGAGTTCGCGTCGCGGACGAAATCGGCCGCCCATTGCCCCGGCCAGCCGACCACCAGAATCACTCCCCGGCCGGCCCAGGCGAGGTTGAAATACGACATGTCGCTATTGGTCGGGCGACCGCCGGCCGCGGAGATCCGCTTCTTCGCGTTGGGCCCGAGCGGCGTCTCCAAGGGCCCGTAGTCGGACCGGCTGGCCGGCGAGCCGACCGCATGATGGAGCACGAACTCGCCCGACGGGCCGCGGTCCCACCCGGCATCGAGGGCCCGGATGTTCTCGAGGATCGGCGTGTCGGCGGCGCCCGAGTTCTTGAAATAGAGCGTCCATTCGATCGTAGGGAAATCGTGGTACTGGATCGCCACGCAGCGAAGGACCAGGCCCGACTTGGGATCGGTCCAGGCAAGCGTATACTCCGTGCGCTGTGCATCCAGCTTGCGGACCTCCCGCTTCAAAGGCCGACCTTTGAGCAATTCGGCCGACGGCTTTCCGCCGTAGACGAAGGAGAACGGCACGTCAGGCTTCTCGGCGGTGAACCGCTCGGCGAACCAACGGTTCGCCACGGCCGTTTCCTCGGGCGTGGAAGCTGTAGCGGCTGAAGACGAGGCGACGACACTCCACGCGAGCCAAAGCGCGGCCGTAAGCCGGAGGAGAATCGTGGGTGGGATCCAAGCGAGTATGATGCCTCTTCTTTGTTCGAGCCGCGGTGGGACAACATGGGAACATGGTCTAAGATCCGGTGTAATAGCGACTTCTGCACGCGGGCAACAACGTCGGAACAGAGAAGAGGCACTATACTCCCGTTGAGTTACCGAAGATTGCGAAACGGCGTGCGAAAAGGTATCGGGAACCTTCTCCGGCCGAAAGCCCTGCCACGTGGGAAAACGGGTGGCCCGAAAAGGTCGCTGACACCCTTGCCTCCCTTGGACCGTAGGGAACGCCCTCTGTGGCGTTCCGCGAATCGCCACGGATGCCGCAATGCCACTTCCCGGAACGCCACAGAGGGCGTTCCCTACAGCCGATTTCTTCACGTGCGTGCAGCGAAAGTCAGCGTTCATGGGCCACCTCGAATAATGCTCGCAGGTTCTCGAACGGAATCTCGGGCGTAATCACGTTGGCGGGCCCGACCAGCAGCCCGCCGCCGAAGGGACGCCCCAGGGTATCTTGCACGCGCCGCACGCCGTCGCGCACGTCCTGGGGCGATCCGTGCGAAAGGAGGTGCTGCACATCGACGGCGGCGGCGAAGGAGCAGCGGCCGCCGAAACGCCGGGCCACTTCGTCGATGTCCATGGCCCCGGGCTGGACCGGGTCGAGGACGTCCATGCCGACCTCGATCAAGTCGTCGACGATCGCCGTCACGTTGCCGCAGCTATGGAAGATCACGTCCATGCCCAGCTTGTGGGCCTCGGCGAAGACCTGGGCGTAGCGTGCCTTGAAGAACTTCCGCCACATCGCCGGCGAGATCATCAGCGACGTTTGGCTCCCCCAGTCGTCGGTGAGAAACACCGCGTCGGCCCCGATCTCCGCCCAGTAGCGGAGCAACTCGACCAGATAAAACGAAATCGCGTCGAGCAGACGCCGCACCTCCTCTCCATGTTGATAGAAATCGACGAAGACGTTCTCCATGCCGCGGATCGCATGCAATCGCTCGAAAAGGGCCAAGTGGATCACGCCGATGCAGTACTTCGCGGCCGCGTGGACCTGGAGCAGCCTGACGGCCGAATCGAGCCGGCCCAGGGCCCGGGCCTCTGGAATGCCGTGCGCGAGATACTCGTCCAGTCCCGCCCAATTCTTAAGCGGACAATCGACCGGCGTGGCCCCGCAGCCGCCGAAGGCATGGCCCCAACGCGTGCCCCACTCATCGGTCCACTGGGCCTCCAGCGTGAGCACTTCCACGGGATTGATCCGCGGCTGCTTGCCGGGCAGTTGGTAGCCGATCGCGATATCGTAGGGCACGATCGAGACCACGTCGTCGGGATAGTGGCAGAACAGGTCGGCCAGGGCGTCGCCGTAGCGGAGCACGACGTCGAGCGAATGCCGCTTGATGCGGACCGGGCAGCGGCCCGATCCTTGCCGGTGAAGGGCCTTCTTGACCCAGTCCTTGCTCGGCGGCGCCGAGGCCAGGGCCCGGTTGACCCTCTCCTCGAACTTCGCCAGAAGAGCTTCTTTGGCCGAAGTCGGAAGCAGCCGGTAGTCGGCTTGCGTGCTCATCTTCCGTTCTCCTTTTGCCGCCTGGGGCTTGAGCCCGCCCAACGGCGACGCGCCCGGCTCGATGCCACGATCCCCGTTGTTCGTCGTATTGTAATACAATAGTCCCGGCCTGCAATATGCCGGGGCGTGAGAAGAACCTGTGATCGGGCCTGCAGGGGGACCGAGCCGGACTTCCGGGAAAGGAAGCATGATGCCTCTTCTCTGCTTCCGCACTCTTTGCGGGCGGAACAGAGAAGAGGCATCATACTCGCGCAGCCGCTCTAGGACTTCAGCGACTCGGAGGAATGGTGTCCCCGGGGCCGCGGGTGTTTTCACGTGGCCCCTCACGCATTCCCAGGCCGTACCCCTTTCCAGCCATTCAGTGACAGGATATAGACCCGAAAGAGGGGGATGTTGCAAGATTTCTTGCATTTCCTCGCACGGGGATGATTGAAGTCTCTCAAATGCCGTGGCATACTTGACGTGGATGGAAAACCTTACGCCAACGAGCTAAATTTCCATGTTGGCCCAAGAGAGGCGACAGCAGATTCTGGAGATGGTCCGCGTGCGGGGCTTTGCCGCGCTGCCGGAGCTGGCCGAGGCCCTCTCGGTCTCCGAGTCGACCATCCGTCGCGACGTCGACCTCTTGGAAGACCAAGGGGCTGCCAGCCGCATTCACGGAGGCGTGTTGTATACCGGGACCTCGCCGAAGCTTCCGCACTTCGACTCGCGGGAGCCGGCCCGCTGGGAACAGAAGCGTGCCATTGCCCAGAAGGCCGTGGAACTGGTCGAGGACGGCGACACGATCCTCCTGGACGGCGGCAGCACGACCTACGAGGTGGCGCGGTTGTTAGTGGGCCGGCCGCTCCACGTGGTGACGAACTCGCTGCCGGTGGCCAACCTCTTCGCCTCGGACCCCCGAAGCGACCTGGTGTGGATCGGCGGCAACGTGTGCCCGCGAACCGGCGTGGCCTTGGGGCCATACGCCGACAAGATGCTCGCCGCGATTCGGGTCCGCAAGACGATCCTCAGCGTGGCGGCGGTGAATCACGAAGGGTTTTTCAACAACGATCTTCGGCTGGTGGAGACCGAGCGGGCGATGATGCAGGCCGCCGACGAGGTGATCGTGGCGGCCGACAGTTGCAAGTTCGGCCACCGCAGCCTCACGCACCTGTGCGAGTTGGGGGCAGTGAACTGGGTGGTGGTCGACGCGGGAATCGGCGAAGCGTGGAAAAGCGATCTCGCCGCGGCCGAGGTGAGGGTGGTGGTGGCGGGAGAAGAGGCAAGCGGGCAGAACGGCGGGACGGATTTGGAATAGCGTACCTTGATATTTGATATTTCATATTTGCAATTATCAATTTCCTATTGTTGCTCCATGTGGCTTCAAAGATTGCAAATGACCTCGTTCCCACGCTCTGCGTGGGAACGCACGCCGCGGACGCTCTGCGTCCCGTCGTGCTCGCGCCGCAGAGCGGCGCAAGGTGCGTTCCCACGCAGAGCGTGGGAACGAGGAGTCTGAATAATGAGCATAGCCCCAGCGATGGATCGGGCCGCGATTGAGCAGATCGTGCGCAAGCTTGTGTTGAAGCAGGTGGGGGGGCCGCCGGGAAAGCCGGAGCTCGTGGTGAGCGTTTCGGCCCGGCACGTCCACCTGACCGACGAGCACGTGGAGACGCTCTTTGGACCGGGCCGCAAGCTTACGCCCATGAAAGACCTCTACCAGGACGGCTTCTTCGCCGCGGAGGAGACGGTGATGGTCGTCGGCCCGGGCCGGCGGCGGATGCTCCCCACGGTGCGGATCCTGGGGCCCACGCGGTCGCGGAGCCAGGTGGAGCTGGCGTTTACCGACGGCATTTCGCTGGGCATCGACCTGCCGGTGCGCCAGAGCGGCAAGATCGACGGCACGCCGGGCTGCGTGCTGGTCGGGCCGGCGGGGGTCGTGGAGTTGAAGGAAGGCGTGATTCGTGCGGAGCGGCACGCCCACATGAGCCCGGGCGACGCGGCTCAGTACGGAGTGAAAACCGGCGACCGGATGTGTCTCCGCGTCGTCTCCTCGTGTACGACGACCTTTGAAGACGTTTTGGTTCGGGCCGAAGAGAAGATCAAGCTCGAGGTCCACCTCGATACCGACGAGGGCAACGCGGCGGACATCGACCGTGCATCGAGTGTTGAGCTATTCAAACCGTAGTTTCCCCTATTTGGAGTTTTTTGGAGAATAGAACCATGGCAAAGGCGATGGAAGCGTTGGGCATGATCGAGACCAAGGGTTTCGTGACCCTGGTCGAAGCCACCGACGCAGCGTTGAAGGCGGCCAACGTCCAGTTCCTTGGCTGGGACAAGGTGGGCAGCGGCCTGGTGAGCGTTTTCATGACCGGCGACGTGGCCGCGGTGAAGGCGGCGACCGACGCGGGCGCCGCGGCGGGCGGCCGCATCGGCGAGGTGGTCTCGGTGCAAGTGATTCCGAGGCCGCACGAAGACATCGGCTGCGTCCTTCCTCCCACCGGCAAGTCCGGATGACCCATCAAGACTTCCGAAGTCTTGAAGACTTCGGAAGTCTCCGGAGCGCGTCGTCAGGCCGGAAGGCCTGAGCTACGAGCATGTCACCACGAAAAACCAACAACACGAAGACACTACGAAGAAGGGAAAACCCTGCGATGCAAGACGCCATTGGACTTTTGGAAACCAAGGGCCTGGTCGCTTTGGTGCAGGCCACCGATGCGATGGCCAAGGCCGCCAAGGTCGACATCGTGAAGCGGATCCAGATCGGGGGCGGACTGGTGACCACGGTCGTCCGCGGCGACGTGGGGAGCGTTCGCGCCGCCGTCGAGGCGGGCGCGCAAGCCGCCTCCCTGGTCGGCGAGTTGGTGGCCAGCCACATCATCCCCCGGCCCGCCGAAGGCGTGATCGCCGCGTACCTGAGCTAACATGAAGATCCTCGTAGCGAACCTCGGGTCGACGAGCTTCAAGTATCAGCTCCTCGACATGGAAGGGGAACGCCAGCTTGCCCGCGGCGGCATCGAGCGGATCGGCTCCCCCGAGAGCCGGTGCGTGGTCACGATCGGCAGCCAGCGGCACGAGAAGGCGCTCGCGGTGCCCGACCATGCGGAGGCCGTGCGCCAGTGCCTGGCCCAGTTGACCGACCCGCAAACCGGCTGCCTTAAGGACCCCGCGGAAGTGTCGGCGATCGGCTTCAAGGCGGTGTTCGGGGGCCGCGTGGACGGGGTTCAGCGGGTCACGCCCGAGGTGCTCCAATCCATGGGAGAAGTGGCCTGGGCCGCTCCGGCGCACAACCCGCCGTACATCCGGGCCATGCGGCTGTTGAGCGAGAAGCTGCCGCAGATTCCGCTGGTGGCGGCGTTCGAGACCGATTTCCACCGCACCATTCCCGAGCGGAACCGGCTCTACGCGGTGCCGTTGGCGTGGGCCGACCAGGCCCTGGTGCGCCGCTGGGGATACCACGGCGCCAGCCACCGCTACATCGCCACCCGAATCGCGGAACTCCTGAAGCGGAACGACTTGCGCGTGATCTCGTGTCACCTCGGCGGATCGAGCTCGCTCTGCGCGATCCGCAACGGCGAGAGCGTGGCCAATAGCTTCGGCACCAGTGCCCAGTCGGGCATTCCGCACAACAACCGTTCGGGCGATGTGGACCCGTTCGTCCTGCCGCTGGTGATGAAGCTCACGGGCAAGTCGCTCGACGAGGTGCTCGCGATGCTGGCCTCGCAGTGCGGTCTCCTCGGACTGAGCGGCGTGAGCGGCGACGTGCGCGACCTGACCGAGGCGGCCGAGCAGGGCAACGAGCGGGCCAAGCTGGCCCTCGAAGTGTTCGCCTCCAGCGTGCGGCATTACCTGGGCGCATACCTGGTCGAATTGGGCGGGGCCGACGCCATCGTCTTCACCGGCGGCATCGGCGAGAACCAGCCGTCGTTCCGGGCCATGGTCCTCGCCAACCTGGAAGAGCTGGGCATCCTCCTCGATCCGAAGGTGAACGAGAAGACGCGGGTCGAGTCGCCGATCCACGGCCGCAGAAGCCGGGTGCAAATCTGGGTCGTGCCGACCAACGAGGAGCTGATCGTCGCCCGGTTGGCCAAGAAACTCCTGGAGGGTTAGGGGCATGTTCGTCGCCAAAGTGACCGGCTCGCTGGTGTCGACGCAGAAGACGGCCGCCATGACGGGCCACAAGCTGCTGATGGTCGAGCCCTACCGGCTCGACCCGGAAACCCGCCGCAGCCTGAAATCGGCCGGGCGAACGTTCGTGGCCGTCGACACGGTCGGCGCCGGCGAAGGGGAGTTGGTCCTGGTCACGCAGGGCTCCAGCGCCCGGCTGACCCCGGAAACGAAGAACCTGCCGGTCGATACGGTCATCATCGGCATCGTCGATTCGGTCCACATCGACCAACAGTGTGTGTACGCGAAGAAGCAGTAGGGAGTTGGGAGTTGGGAGAGAATAGAGCGGAGAATCGATCGACACAAGCCGTTTAGCGGCGGGACTCGTCCCGCCCGTTGCACAACCCACGACGGCATCCCACCCAACCGGCCGCCCGCAGTAACCAAGGAAACGTTAAAGGCACACCAGCCATGCAAGTCAACGAGACTTTCATTCGTAGCGTTGTGGAAGAGGTTCTCCACCGGATGGGCACGAACGGATCGGGCCCCGCGGTCGCTCCTCAGGGACCGAAAACCGGACGGTTCGGCCTGTTCACCAGCCCCGATGAAGCGGTGGCCGCGGCGAAGGAGGCTTACGAGCAGCTCTCGCGGCGGACGATCGAGGACCGCCGGCGGATCATCGGCCACATCCGGCGGATCGCCATCGAGCAGTGCGTCGAGCTCGGCACGATGGAGATGGAGGAGACCAAGATCGGACGGCTGGAGCACAAGATCGACAAGCTCCGCACGCTGGGCGAGCGGGCCCCGGGTGTGGAGTTCATGCGGAGCGAGGTCTATAGCGGCGACCACGGCCTGGCCGTGATCGAGCATGCCCCGTTCGGCGTCATCGGGGCGATCACCCCCGTGACCCACTCGCTGCCCACGGCGACCGGAAACGCCGTGAGCATGATCGCCTCCGGGAACACGGTGGTGTTCAATCCGCACCCGAGCGGGAAGCGGGTCGCGGCCGAAGGGATCCGACGCTACAACGAGGCCATCTACCGCGACTTGGGCATCGACAACCTGATGTGCCTCATCGTCGAGCCCACCCTGGAGACGGCCAACGGAATCTTCAAACACCCGGATATCGCAATCTTGTGCGTCACCGGTGGTCCGGGAGTGGCCCGCGCCGCCATGCAGCAGGCGAAGCGGGCGATTGTGGCCGGCCCGGGCAACCCGCCCGTCGTCGTCGACGAAACCGCCGACCTGGACCGCGCCGCCCGCGCCATCATCCAGGGCTGCGCCTACGACAACAACCTCCTCTGCATCGGCGAGAAACAGGTGTTCGTCGTGGACGAGGTGTTCGACAAGATGATGGCCGCCATGGAGCGGGCAGAGGCCGTGCGATTCAATGCCCGGGAGGTCGATGCCTTCACGAAGGCCGCCATCACGACCGCCGGCGAGGGAGACCACAAACACGAGGCGCCGCACCGCAACTTCCTCGGCAAAGACGCCGCGGTGCTGGCCCGGGGCATCGGCAAGACCATCTCCCCCGACGTGGAAGTCGTCTTCGGCGAGACCGACGAGTCGAACCCGTTCGTCTACGTCGAGCAGATGATGCCCTTCCTGCCGTTCGTCCGCGCCAAGAACGTCGATGCCGCGATCGAAATGGCCCGGAAGAGTGAACACGGATTCAAGCACACGTCGATCATCCACTCGCACAACGTCGTGAACATGACGAAGATGGGGAAGGCATTGGACACGACCCTGTTCGTGAAGAACGGCCCGAGCATGGCAGGACTCGGGCTCGGCGGCGAGGGGTATTGCTCGTTCTCCATCGCCGGGCCGACGGGCGAGGGCATCACCACGCCGCTCACGTTCACCCGGGAGCGCCGTTGCTCGATGATCGACAGTTTGCGGATTTTGGGGCGGTAGCGTCTATTGTGGAAGGCCGCGACCATGGGTCGCCTGTGGCATAAAGCCGCGACCGCTGGTCGTGCTCGCGGCACCGGGACTTACGGCGGAACAAAGAGGCGCGACCACCGGTCGCGGCTTTATGAGGTGGAACCAGTGCAAACCGGCCGAGTGATCGGGAACGCGACGGCGACGGTGAAGCACCCGTCGATGGAGGGCTGGAAGCTGCTCGTGGTGCAGCCCTACGGCCCCGACGGACGCACCCCGGACGGCGATCCGATCCTGGCGGTCGACGCACTCGGGGCCGGAAGAGGGGACATGGTGATCGTTTCCAGCGACGGGAAGGGCACCCAGCAACTCCTGGGTAGCCAAACCACCCCGGTCCGCTGGTCGGTGATCGGGATCGCGGATCCATGAGCGAATTGGCCGAGACGATCGAACGCGTGGTGCGCGAGGTGCTCGCGGGACTGGGGCACACGGTGGCTGCTGCCCAAGTTCCGGCGGCCGAGCCGCGCGCCAACGGCGACTCGACGGCCGTCGCCGCGACAGGGGCCAAAGCCGGTTCGCCGCCAGCGGCCGGCCCGCAAAACTTCAGCGACAGCCTGGTCCTTGACCGCCGCGTAGTCACACTGGCCGATTTGCCGGAGCGACTGGCGACCGTGCGCCGGCTGATCGTCCCGCTCGGGACGGTGGTTACGCCCTCCGTGCAAGACGAGCTCCGGAAAAGGCGGATCCGTCTGGTCGTCGGCGAACCGGCGGCTGCCGCCACGGCCGGCGAGTCGCAAGTGATCCTCATGGTGGCGGCCGCGACCTACGATCCGGCGTCGCTTGCCGCCGCGTTGGATCGCGACGGATTCTCTGTGGAGCCGCGGCGCATGGATTGCCTCATCCGGGCCACCGACCAATTGGCCGCCGACTTGGCCTCCGATGCGACGGCGGGGCTCCTCCTGACCGCGTATCCGGCGGCTGCCGTGTGCCTGGCCAACCGGCATGCGGGGGTCCGCGCGGTCCTCGGCACGCGGGCCGACAGGGTGGCCCGTGACGCTCAGAGCGTGGGCGCGAACCTGCTGGTGCTCGATCCGACCGCGCTGGGGTTCTTCGCCCTCAAACAGATGGCAAGCCGGTTCCTCCGCGGCGGGCCACGCGAGTGTCCCGAAGTATTCCAGAAGCGTTTAGGGATTGTGCGAAAAGACTCGTAGGACGGCTTTCCAAGCCGTCCGCAAGAACGGACGGGTTGGGAAACCCGTCCTACGCCCAAGACAAAGAAGCACGACTATGCGTATCGGCGAAGTCATCGGCACCGTGACCCTCAACCGCTCGCATCCGAGCCTGGCCGGGGGACGGTTCAAGCTGGTCGTGCCACTCTCGCTTGCGGACCTGACTGGCGAGGGAGGCCGGCCGGCCGAAGAGCTGACGCTCTACGACGAGTTGGGAGCGGGCGTCGGTTGCCGCGTGGCCTTCAGCGAAGGGCGCGAGGCCGCCCAGCCGTTCCACCCCGAGGTCAAACCCATCGACGCGTACTGTGCGGCGATCCTGGATACGGTGAATATCAAGACGGAGTGACTGAAGTAAAAGGGAAAAGGGAAAAGAAGGGGAAAAGGGGAAAAAGAGGATAGTAGAGGAATTGCGAAGCGCTTTGACCATCTGTTTTCCCTTTTCCCCTTCTTTTCCCTTTTCCCTTTCCTTACACACGAACTACCCACGACTTACACTTTACACAGAAAATCACCCACGCTTTCCAAGCGAGAACGACGCGATGGTCAATCTTCACAAAGTCAAGCAAGAGATCTGCGAGATCGGCGATCGGATCTACAAGAAGGGGTTTGCCGCGGCCAACGACGGCAACATCAGCTTCCGCGTGAGCGAGAAGGAAGTGGTCTGCACGCCGACGATGATCTGCAAGGGTTTCATGAAGCCCGACGACCTGTGCGTGGTCGACATGGAGGGGAAGCAAATCGCCGGCCACCGCAAGCGCACCAGCGAAATCAAGCTCCACATTGCGATCATGAAGGAGCGGCCCGAGGTCAAATCGGTGGTGCACTGCCATCCGCCGCACGCCACCGCGTTCGGCATTGCCCGCGAGCCGGTGCCGCAGTGCGTATTGCCCGAGGTGGAGGTCTTTCTGGGCGACGTGCCGATCACGAAGTACGCCACGCCGGGGGGCGAGGAGTTCGCCTCCACGATCCTGCCGTTCGTCCATAAGACGAACATCATCATCCTGGCGAATCACGGGACGGTGAGCTACGGCGAGACGGTCGAGCGGGCCTACTGGTGGACGGAAATCCTCGACGCGTATTGCCGCATGCTGATGCTGGCGCGGGGACTGGGCCGCGTGAACTACTTCACCGAGCCCGAGGCCCGGGCCCTCTTGGACCTGAAGCAGCAGTGGGGCTTCCAGGATCCGCGGAACGAGATGAAGAACTGCGACATTTGCGGCAACGACGTGTTCCGCGGCAGTTGGAAGGCGAGCGGAGTGCAACGCGTGGCATTCGAGCCGCCGGCGACGTGCAACGTGGGGGGCAACCCGGGGAGTGCGGCCAGCCCCGCGTCGCCCGCCGCCCAGGCCACGCCGGAGCAGGAAGCCTTGATCCAGATGATCACCGACCGCGTGGTGGCCTCGCTCAAGAATTCGAGGGGCTAGGGGCTGGGGATTAGGGATTAGGGATTGGAGGGTAGGGGTCAGAGGTTCCGAGTACGAGATCCCACGCCACGCCCGACTTCTGACCCCGCGCCCCAGCCTCCCTCGCCTTGCAGTCGGAGTAGCCATTCGCGAGGTGATCGGCACCGTGCTCAGTGGGCGGTCGCGTCCTTCTTGATCTCGAAGACGTCGCCGCTGAGGTCGAAACCGCCGGGGTCGCCGGAGGCGGCCTCGGGCTTCTCGGGCTTCTGTCCGGCCGCGGCCGCGTCGGCCTCCGCCGACGGCGCCTTGGCCGCTTGGCCGGTCTTCGGACGCTTGAGGAAGGCGATCCAGGTCGCCGTGCCTTTCGGGTCCTTGAAGTAGAAGACCGACACCAGTTGCCAGCCTTCCTCTCCGAGAGCGTTCATCTCCTCCACCAACATGGCCTCGGCCTTCCGCGTGATGGCCACGTGCTCCCATTTCTGCTGGGCATGGACGATTGCAGTCTTCATGGCGATTGAGCCTCTGGGAGGGCGAGGCTCCTGCCGAGCCATCGTGGACGTCGGAAGATGTACGCTCGTCGCAGGCTCGGCAGGAGCCTCGCCCTCCCGGAATTGTGAAACCCCATTTAGCGATGACGCCCTACCCGAAGTCGAAGTCGGTCTCGTCGCCTGCCTCGGCTTTCGCCGCTGGGGCAGCCGGCTTGGCGGCCTGGAGTGTCACGGGAAACGTATCGCCCAACTCGAAATCGAAGTCCTGGCCCGCAGACGCCTGCTTCGGCTTGGCCTTGGTCTGCCGGGTCGAAAGCTGTGCCGCCGGGGTCGTGTCGGCCAACTCGAAATCGAAATCGTCGGAAAGCTCCATGCGGGGCTTGGCCGGGGCCGACTTCGCCGGTCTCGGGGGCAAGGGCCGTTTGGGCGGCGGAGGAGTGGGAACATTCAGGTCGAATTCCGTCTCCTCTGCGGCCGTCGGGCCTTGGGCCGGCTTCGGGGGCGGCGGCACGGCCATCGGGGCACTGGCCGCTTCCCGCTTCACCGGCCTGACCGCTTCGCCTCCCATCGGCCGCTTCAAGATGGCCGTCCAGCAGACCATCCCCTGCATGTCACGGTACTGGGCGGCGCTGACCAGTTCCCAGCCCTCCCGGCCAATCTCGTTCAGGCCTTCGACCAATAAGGCCTCGGAAACTCGCGTCAGGCTGTGGTATTCCCAAGTCGTCTGCACTGCATTCCCCGGAGATGTCATGGCCGTGGGCCTCCTAACTCGCCACCACGCGGTGCCGGACCGCGAGTAAACGCCTGCGGGCAGAACTGCCTCGGGGACGACCGAGTGCCGTCCCCAACTCCAGTGTACCAGTTCTGCCTCGATACAAACCAGATGGCT
>Ga0172371_10010395_pt1 | contig 12578 bp, 13 predicted proteins | sample Lak12m_FD_114543 | JGI IMG/M metagenome (GOLD analysis project Ga0172371, IMG submission 114543) | Freshwater microbial communities from Kabuno Bay, South-Kivu, Congo - kab_022012_12m | ecosystem: Environmental > Aquatic > Freshwater > Lake | place: Democratic Republic of the Congo: South-Kivu... | reverse complement strand
TTTACAGGGCTGTTATAGACCGGTTTGCTTTTGATATTGCGTTTTTGAACTGTGATACGAGTTTATTGGCAGGATTTGCCTTTGCCTGCCATAGGGAACAGACAGCAAGAAAAACCTGTTTCAAAACTCCATCTCCTCTATATCTTGTCAGACCTGATCTGGGGTATTGCCTTTTTCAATTCAGGCTTAGTTTTCAGAACTGATGCGCTATTCATTTCTCCCGGCTCCAAAAACGAAAAGCTCCGCCATTTTCCTGGAGATTTCGGCTTTTTTATCGAGAATGCTGTTTTCCTCGGCTCTTTGAAAGATAGCGCGAAAGAAACCGGTGATCACCATGTAATAAATTCCGCTGAATTCCGGGCGGATCTCTTTGCGCTGCAATGCAGTTTGGATGATGTCCTCGCTGTATTCGCCCAGGATAGTCATGAAGGAACGTGATCCTGATTTGTTGTCGCTGTTTTCCTTGGCTTGCAGCGAATGATGGGTAACCGTTTTGTGCTTTTCCAGAAAACTAAACACCGTCTCAAACAGGTTTTCCAGGCGGGAAATGATGTCCATTCCCTCGGTTTTTTCCAGAGATTGACGAATAAACGTTTCGGCAGCGCAGCGTCTTTTCTCGATGATCGTATCGATCAGCATCTGCCTGTTTTCAAAATAGTTGTATAAAGTTCCTATCGCCACCCCGGCACGATTGGCGATATCTTCCATCCGGAGATCTCCGGGATCGCTGATGATGATCTCCACGGCTGCCTGAAGGATCGCCTCGCGAGTGGACTCCTTCAGCTTGTCTCTTAGGTTGTTTTTAGAATTCGTATTCATAAAGTGAATGTATTTTCATGTTATGATTCTTGTCAAGCTGAAAGTGAAAAAAGTGGGTTTCAATTGCCGCATTTATCTGACACACTATTTGATAAAAGATTGTTATGCGTATAGTTAGCAACTATCTGGGGATGTGTTTTGGGTTAGCTGAAAGCGTGAAAATATAATACATGAGCCAGATTACTACGACGGCTTTACTCGGTTTACTCATCCCCAAATAGCGGGATCATTACGCTGTCATTGCGGACAAAGAGCGTATTGATAGCGCAATGACTGCGTAATGCAAGCAAGGGAAATGCCTGCTTGCCCTATGTTTCCATTATCACAAAAGCCAAAGCTTGTTCTTTTTCGTGGGACAGGCTAAGCTGGATATTGGTGATGCCCTGTTGTTCCGCTACAAGCCTGGCTCCGCCGGAGAGGATGAGCTGGGGATTGCCCAGGGAGTCGCTTTGCACTTCGATGTCCAGCCAGTTAACCTTGCCGTCCCAGCCGGTGCCCAGGGCTTTCATAACTGCTTCCTTGGCGGCAAAACGTGCAGCATAGGACTGCCAGGGGCTAGCCTTGCTCTGGCAATAGGCGATCTCGGCAGGGGTGAACAGCTTTTCGGCAAAGCGTTCGTTGCGTTGCATGGCACGCTGGATGCGCGGCACGGAGATAATGTCGCAGCCAATGCCAATGATCATGCCTTGAACTTCCTTTCCAGCTCCAGCAGGGCTTGTTTGATATCCAAGCCACCTGCAAAGCCGGTCAATTGTCCTTTTGCGCCGACCACGCGGTGACAGGGGATAAGGATCGGAACCGGGTTGCGATGCAATGCCGAACCCACTGCTCTCACTGCCTTGGGTTTGCCGATGCGCTTTGCCAGTTCGCCGTAGGAGATAGTTTCGCCATAGGGAATTTTCATCAGCTCTTCCCACACCAGCAGTTGAAACACCGTGCCGGTGGCAAAGAAAGGAAGGTCGAATTCACTCAGTTTGCCGGTAAAATAGTCATTGAGCTGGCTGATTACAGCCTTTTCCAGATCGCTTTCCGGAACGCTGGGCTGTTGAGCCGCGCAGAAGCAGATCCCCATGATGGTATCCTCTTCCAGTTCGATCAGCAGATGCAGATTGCCACAGGGGCTGGTGTAAAATAGTCGTTTATCCATGGTATCCTCTTGTCAGGGGTCGGCAGAGTCAGGAGTCATTTCTGCCTTATTATTCTAAGCTACTGTATCATTCGTGAATGGCAGAAAGGACTCATGCGGAAAAGGTCGGACTATTGTGGCATGAGTCCTTTTCGCCTCAATAAGTATACTAAAGTCATAAAAATAGCTTGGCGAAAATGACTCCTGACTCAGTGTCCTTTCCACTTCACCAGTTCACCCGTTAACCCGTTCACTCGTTAACCTGTTAACCCGTTAACCCGTTCACCAACAAAAAGCCCCTTCCTAACAAAGGTAAAGTTAAGAAGGGGCTGAGCATTAAAGTAACTAAGCAGTGAATCTTCTGCGTTCTTTGATCCTGCTCGCCTTACCGGTTGCGCTGCGCAGATAGAAGAGCTTCGCTCTGCGAACCTGACCGTGACGAACGATCTCAAGTTTGTCGACATTCGGGGAGCTTTGAGGGAAGATCCTCTCAACTCCTACGCCACTGGAAACTTTGCGAACTGTGAAGGACTTGGAGATACCCGCACCACGTTTCTGGATCACGATGCCCTGAAACACCTGGATGCGTTCCTTACTGCCTTCTTTGATTTTATAATGGACTCTCACGGTGTCACCTACGCGGTAATCCGGAAAGTCGGTTCTGATTTGGTCTCTGCCAATTTGTTGCAGAATATCCATTTGGGTTCCTCCCATATATATACTCGGAATGAGGAAACCGCTTCGGTGCAAGGGAAAAGGACTTCAAAGACGGGTTTATTAAGCCCAAGCAGTCCAGGCTTATTAACTTCATTTTTAGGCAGAACCTATATAACAAAGCCTTTTTAAGGCATGATCCTTGCATCGGGAAGCTTATCTGGCTTCACCATTCCTGCGTTGTATAAAAAACTATTCTTTGGTCAGATCGGGACGCCGGCAGCGGGTAAGGCTGGTAGACCTATCGTCCGCCCACTTTTCGATGGCTTGGTGATTTCCCTGGCGCAAAACCTGAGGGACTTCCAAGCCCAGAAAGGATTCCGGTCGGGTGTAGCAGGGAAAGCCCAAGCCTTCGCCGCTGAAGGAATCGCTATTAGCGCTTTCCGGATCACCCAGCACGCCGGGCAGCAGCCTTCCGATGCCATCGATAAATGCCATTGCGGCAAGCTCACCGCCACTGAGCACGTAGTCACCCAGAGAAATCTCGTCGGATACGCAAAGTTCACGCACCCGCTGATCCAGTTCCTTGTAGTGTCCGCAGAGCAGAATTATCCGCTCATAGCGGGTGTAGCTTTCCAGCACTTGCTGGCTAAGCAGCCGTCCCTGCGGGGAAAAATAGATCACCGGGGCATTACCCTGTTTCAGCAAAGCGCTCAGGGCTGCGTAAACCGGCTGCGCCTGAAGCACCATGCCGGCAAATCCGCCATAGGGATAATCGTCCACATTTCTGTGCTTGTTGGCGGTGTAGTCCCGAAAATTGGTGAACTGAACCTGCAAGGCTCCGCTTTTGATGGCGCGGGCTACGATGCTGCTGCTGATAAAGCCGGAAAAGCTTTCGGGGAAAAGGCTGAGCACCTCAAAGACCATGGGGCTATCTACTCAGCTTCCGTCTGGTAAAAGTGGATCAGTTCCTCAGCGTTCTGCAATGTCACTCTGCGCAGCTCTGTATTTACCGTGGCGATATAATAATCCACCCAGGGGATCAGATATTCCACCCTGGTTTCGCCGGTAACGGACAACACCTGTTGAGCGCCGTTGTAGAAGTAATCTTCCACTACACCGAGGATCCGCTCACCGAACAGAACCTGGAATCCCAGGATGCCGTCCAGCTCGTCATCTTCATCCTCAACGCCGCTTGAGGAAATGGCGATGATCGCTTCGCGGTGGCGTTTGCGTTCTGCTTCGATGCCGTCTTCCCGCAGTTTGATCCAGGTTTTCCTGTCTGACAGCTTTCTTTCACAAATAGTTACGTAAAACACTCTATCGCTGTTAAAGATCAAGTATATCTCGTCAAGCCCGGAAAACACACTTCTGTATTCCGGCTTGATCATCACATGATGAAAGCCTAAAGAGTCCTTACCGCCAAGCCTGCCGATGCTGACGAGTCCGGGATAGTTCATTTACTCGATGATTTCGAGTTCGGCGCGTTTTCCCTGTTTGGTGCTGACAGCGTTGATGATCGTACGAATGGCACTCGCAGTCCTGCCGCGTTTGCCAATTACCTTACCGATATCGGACTTTGATACCCGCAGCTCGTAGAGGGTGATCTTGTCGCCATTGATCTCGGTGATATTCACTTCACCGGGGTCATCCACCAGAGCTTTAACCATGAATTCAATAAGATCTTTCATGAGTCACCTCAGCTTTTAGATTATTCTGCTTCTTTGGTTTCCTGTTGTTTCTTCAGTTTGCTCTCGTGCCAGATTTGCAAGATACCGGCTTTGCGCAACAGCGAACGGACTGTGTCCGAAGGCTGGGCTCCCACGCCAAGCCAGTAGATGGCGCGATCCGTTTCTATGTTTATCTTGGAAGGGTTGGGCTTGGGATCATACCAGCCGACGCACTCGATGTATTTTCCATCACGTTTCACGCGTGAATCCACGGCGACTATGCGGTAGAAGGGTTGATCGTTGGCACCCATCCTTCTCAGTCTCAGCTTGACCATTATATCTCCTTGTCTTTCTGAATAAGATTTTTCTATGTAAATACATCTTTTTGCAGAGTGCTTTTTCGTCAAGGTTTATTTTAGGGCGAGCCCCAACCTAGGGTGTCATACCCCGTTGGGATAATGCTTGTTTAAATGCAAAGATGGATTAGTTTTTGCATTGTTGACCAGACAGAAAATGATAGGATTTGGAACGTGCAATGCCCCGTAAACTGATAGTGATCCTGTTTTGCCTGCTGTGTGCCCTGCTCTCCGGTTTAAATGTGAGCTCCGACAACCGGGTGGAGATCAATGGCATAGCCTTCAGGGCGGTGATGGAAGGCGAGATAAGGATCGGTGACTATAATTTGCAAACTCTTGGCTTCACCAGCCACAGCGAGAGCTATCCGGACAGCGCGGTGATCTTTTATGAAGCGCCGGAGCTGGAACTCAGGCTTTCCTTTACCCCGGCGCACGACCTGTGGGAAAACGTGTGGCAAAGCACTGTCCGGGCTGATTTTCGGGAAGATATCATGCTGCGGCAACTGAATCTCAGGCTGGATTTTGAGGATTTCGCAGCAGTGCAGATGTTCAGCGGAGCGCAGGCTGTTCAGAGAAACGATGTGGCGCTGAACCGGATCATTACTCCCTACAGCAATAAAATCTGCGCTTTCAGTAAAGCGGGCAGCGCTTTCTGGCTGGCAGCTTCGAACTTTCGGGGTTGTTCCGGCGTGGAAACCCTTTCCACGAACCGAATCAAGCTGTATGACTATTCCCTGCACTATTTCCGGCAATACCAGTATAACGGCAGCGTGATCAATTACCCGCGTGATTGCCTGCCCCAGAAAACCGGCGATGCCAGGCAGTGGAGCTGGCTGTGGTTCGAGGAAAAACCTGTGGTGCTCGATCTGCATCGTTATCCCGGAGATAAACAAGCCGCTTTGAGCATTACCAACGACCCCGATGCAGAGACCAGCAACAAGGTGATGGCGATATTCATGGGCAGCAACAATCCTCTGAATCCGAAGTTCGGCAGCCAGGGCTTGATCCCACATGGGATACCGGTAAGCAATGGGATTTTCGGTGCCGATCAGTCGTTGCTGGAAAATCTGCCCAATCTGCTGATCAGCACAGGAAATACCATTGCCTATCACACCTTTGCCAATGAGGAAGACCCGCCGGGCAGCAATGCTACAGCCCTGCTGAGTGATCTGGTTCCCTACAACATCAGATTGTGGACGGATCACAGCGTCACCAACAATCCCGAGTGTTTGGGATACAACGGATTGATGCCGGATTCACCGAACTATATCGGGGATGTGATCAATCAAAGCAGCATCTGTTATGCCTGGATGAATGACAGCGTTCCCACCAATCCTTTCAACGCCTTTGACGATCCCTGGCGGCTGCCGCACCGGCTTTACGAAATGACGGCATTAACCAAGCCGGTCTGGTTTTTCGGACGCACCAAGGAGCTTACCTGGGAAAGTCTGAACGGTAACATCACCACCGACATGAAGCATATCCTGACCCCGGACAATCTGGACAAGCTCTTGCAGGATGGCGGATTACACATCTGTTACACGAATTTCTATCTGTCCAATAGCCAGGAGCGGAATTCCTTCTATATCAATGGCAGCAATGGGGATTTTGAGATCAGACCGGAAGTGGAAAGCCTCTTGGAGCAATTGGTGTTTTACCGCGACAACTGCAAACTGTGGATCGCCACGCCGGAAACGGTTTTCGACCGGTTGCTGGCTACCGAAAAAGTAATTATTGACGAAATACAGCCAACCGGGATACAGGGTTGTTTCATGGTAAAAATTAAAAATAACTCTGACTATAACCTTACGGACTTCACTTTCAGCCACGGCGACCACACGGTGACGGTGCCGAATCTGGCAGCCAACAACGTCTATGAGCTGTATTTGAATTCCGACAGCATCCAGACCCCGGCACAGGAATATCCACGCTATGCGGTGTATTATCAGGGGCAAACCCTGCTGATCAAGAAAACCGGGGGAGGGGCGCTGTATCTGACCAAGGTGAAGATATTTAACCTCAAGGGTCAGAAAGTAATGGAAACCACCGGTTCCATCCCGGTATCGGAACTGGTCACCTTGCCGGTCAGCAGGCTGGCATCCGGGGTGTTGTTTGCCGAGATAGCCGGGGAAGATCACACTCCGCAACGGGTTAAATTCATCGTTCTGAAGTAGGGCTTAGCTAATGGCATACAAATCACTAAAAGGCAATTTCAAAATCATCTCTTTCCTGCTCATGCTGTTGTGTGGCATGGGACTGAACGCAATCCAGATCAGTTCCAGCAATATCTTTCATCTGAATAATCTTGATTTTTCCCTGCGCTTGGTGGGGGAGAAGAGGGTCAGCGATTTCAACTATGCTCCGCTGTCCTTCACTGCCACTTCCTCCGCCAATGCCGACAGCCTGGTGGTGGTTTACAGTTCCAGCGATCTGGTGTTGCGGCTTACCTTGCTGCCCAAAGACAATCTGGGGGTGAAAGCCTGGCAGGTGAAAGCCAATGCGAATTTCCTCAACGAGGTGTATCTCAGGCAGCTATATTTTCAGCTGGATTTCAGCAGTCCTTCCCTGGTCTCGGTTTACAAAGGGATTCCCGCTATCGAGCATCACAGCGCTGCCTATGACAAAAACATCACCCCCTATTCCGACCAGGTGATGCAATATGCCAATAGCTTCGGCAGTTTCTGGATCGTGGCGTCCAACTATTATGGATGCAGCGGCGTGGAACGCCTGGGTGCCTTCACGATCAATCTTTACGACCATAACCTGCATTTTTTCAGAAAGTTCCGGCAAGCCACGCAGGCAGCCGATCTGCCCCGGGACACCATGTTCAAACCGGCTGGTTCCACGCAGAACTGGAGCTTTATGCTGTTCGCCGAAAAGCCGGTGCTTTTGCAGCTAAGCCGCTGGCCCTCCGGCAAAAAGGCAGCTCTGTGCATTACCAACGACGCCGATGCGGAAAGCAACAACCGTTTGGCAGCCATGTATCTGGGCAGCAGCGATCCCACCAGTGCCAAGTATCTTACCAGCGGCTTGATCGCTCATGAAATCAGGGTTTCCAATACCGTGTTCGGCACCAATCAAAACGCCATGCAGGACATGTGGCAGACTATTTATGACAACGGCAATTCCATCGGCTATCATACCTTTTCCGCCACTGCCGATGCGCCGGGAACCAATGCGCAGGCTTTGCTGCACGATCTGGTTCCCTTCAATATCCGTCTGTGGGTGGATCACAACATTCCCCAGAATCCCGAAGACCTTGGCTGGAGCGGGCTGGATCCCACTTCCCCGAACTATGTGGGGGACGTGATAAATCAAAGCAATATCGATTATGCCTGGTTCAATGACACGCCCACCACCAATCCTTTCAATGCCTTCGACGATCCCTGGCGGCTGCCGCATCTGATCTATGAAGCCACCTGTCTCACCAAGCCGGTGTGGTTTTTTGGACGCACCCGCACCGAGGTGTGGGAATATACCAACGGCAATTTCCTGATCGACATGAAAAACGTGCTGACCGCTCAGAACATCGAAAAGCTATTGGCAGCCAATGGCTTGCATATCGCCTGCATACATTTTGGCGCAGCCTGGAGCGGGGTAGTACCCTTTTATCAGATCACTCCGGGGGGAGCGTATGAGATCAGGGACGATGTGGAGGAAATGCTGCAGATGCTGGCTTATTACCGGGATTATCGCGGCTTGTGGATAGATACGGCTGAGCGGATCTTTGACCGCATGCTGGCAACGGAACAGGTGAAGGTGAGTTCTGTGGTCGCCACCGGAAATCCGCATGAATATCAGGTCACGTTGCGCAATTATTCGAATCACGATCTGCCGGATTTCAGCTTCAGCTATGGCGGAACTGATTATAATATAGGGACGTTAGCAGCGGGGGATCACTACCAGTTCACCCTTGCCAATCTGCCGGAAACCAATGCCCTGCTTCCCGCCAGCCAGTTTGAAGTGCATTATCAGCAGCGCATGATCATGATCCAGAATAAAACCACCAGTTTTAGCCCCGAGACCGGGATCAAGGTGTTCAATCTAAAGGGTCAGCTGGTTACCTCTTACCGCATTTCCGGAACCACTCCGATAGCTTATATTCCTTTCTCCGGTTATGCTGCCGGTGTCTATTTCGTTCGCATCGAAACCGAGGGCAAGGTTTTTCCCGCTGAAAAACTGATCGTTTTGAAATAACCTGGATTTATCCCACAAACAATTTTAACCACCATTCAGGCTTGGCGCTAACCCTTGCTGTCCATATCTTTCTTCGCTTTTACACATTTCCGCCATTCCATTTCCTAATTTCCACATTCCCTGCCCATCCATATCCCATCCTACATTTATAGGATAGGTATAGGATGGGATATTGATGGGATCTCAGGAAATAACCGCGTTATCTGGTTAGCCAATTCATTCTACGGTCTTTGATCGCGGTTTTTCAAGCCAGACAAGCCTTTTTTAAATTATTTTCACAAAGCCATAAACAATTGAATATCAAACGCTTAACTGCTATTAGTTAAGCTATTTTATCAGGGGAGGACAGGTCTAATTTATTGGGCATTAATAGCTTGGCAATATCACAACCACATCCATAAGCAACTGAGAGCAGGAAAAAAACTGAAAAAAAACGCATTTTCAGCTTGACAAGAATAAGCGAATATCATATAAGAGCCACAGAAACTCAAATAAACTCAAAATAACTCATAACGGTGAGATGAAGCAATGACCAAAACGCACGAACAGAAAGGAATAAGCCAACCTGAAGCACGAACCAGGCAGGAAAGGATGTCGTAAATGTCCGGTGAATTTTTAGGTATTTTTGAGAACTCCGTGCACAAGCAGAGGGTTATCATTCCAGCGGTTTACAAAAAGAGGTTTTCCGCCGAAGCCGGGAAATCGGTGATCGTAACCCTGGGTCCGAACGATACCATTGCCATCTATCCGATCGACAACTGGCGCGATACTCTGGAACGGCTGAAAAACGGCGATGACCGCAGCAAACAGCTTCGCACCCAGTTGATCGACTTTGCCATGATGGAGCAGGAACTGGAAGGACCCGGAAGGGTGAAGATCCACGATATGCTGCTTAGCGAAGTGGGGATTACGGACAGTGTGATCATCAAGGGCGAAGGACATTACATCTCCCTGTGGAATCCCAAGGTTTATAACGAGGTGCGCGCCAATAAACTTGCCAGGCACCGCAAGCAGTTTACTTCGGACGATTACCAGCAATGAGCGAATTCCACGTTCCAGTGATGGCGCAGGAGAGTATCCGGTTTTTGAACCTGAAAGCCGGAGCTATAATTGTGGACGCCACCACGGGAGGCGGAGGACACAGTTTGCTGATGCTGCAAGCCGAACCGCAGATAAAGCTGTATTGCTTCGATCAGGATGACAGGGCACTCATTCAAGCCAGACAAACCCTGAAAGACTACTCCCAGGTGGAGTATTTACAGACCAATTTCAGCCGCTTGCGCACCGAACTGGCGCTGCGTAAAATAAAGGGGATCGATGGGATTCTGTTCGATCTGGGCGTATCCTCGCACCAGCTGGACGCTGCGGAAAGAGGCTTCAGTTTCGATCGCAACGCCCCTCTGGATATGCGCATGAATCAGGCTGATCCCTACAGCGCCTATAATGCCGTTAATGAACTGGGGGAAAGGGAACTGACGGAAATTTTCCGGGAATTTGGCGAAGAACCCTCTGCCCGAAAGATCGCCCGTCTGATCGCGAGTGCGGAAAAACCTATCCGAACCACCGGCGAACTTGCCGCTTTGATCGAAAAAGCGGTCGGCAGCGGTACCAAGGAGTCCCTGAAAACCAAAGTGAGGGTGTTTCAGGCTCTGCGCATCCATGTTAACCGGGAACTGAGCGTTTTGGAAAGTGCGCTTACCGATGCCATCAATCTGCTGAATCCCGGGGGCAGGATAGTGGTGATAAGTTATCACTCATTGGAAGATAGAATCGTGAAACAGACCTTTCGCCTGGCGGAACAGGATTGCATCTGCCCGCCTGCGGCGCTGAAGTGTGTATGCAACCACAAAAAACAGCTGAAGTTGCTCACCCGCAAACCCATAGTGGCTTCCGAAGCTGAAGTGGCAGACAATTCCCGTTCCCGCAGCGCCAAACTGCGTGCTGGGGAAAAAGTGGGACGGGAGCAGGACTTAGGGTTCCGGAAAAAAGTCCGGCAGCAAAAACTGGGGGAAAAATGAGAGGAAGAATCATGTTTCTGGTGGCATTACTGGGGGTAGCGGTTTTTTTGAATTTTTACAACAACAACCGTGTGGTTCAGCTCACCCGCAATTTATCAAACCTGGAGAAGACCTTCAATGCGGAAAAGAATATCAACACCGAACTGCTGGTGGAGCTGGACGATCTGAGAAGTGGAAGGCATATTGCTTCCCTGGTGCGGGTGGAGCTAAGCAATTTCATACCCGATCAGGAAGCCGGAAAGATCATCTACGTTCATGAACCCTCACCCAAGCAGGAACAAGGCAAATACTGCATCATCGATCTGATCACCCCCAAGGCTGAAGCCAAGAACGTGCAGATACTTCCGGACTGACATGAAGTCGCGCTACTATTTTCTGCTCTTTGTGTTTGGGATGGTCACCTTTGCCTGGACGGCATATCTGTTCAGCATCCAGCTGCTTGATCCCTTCCATTTTGCGGGAGTCAAACGCATCCGCTATATCCCCCAAAAGGAGATTCTGATCCCCCACCGGGGTGCCATCCTGGATGCCAAAGGCAATCTGCTGGTCAGTTCGATCAGCTTTTACCAGGTGGACATAGACAGAGAGGCGGTGGCTTCCTGGGCGAGAAAACACGGAAAAAGCCTGGATGCCGCCTTTGCGGAAGTAGCGCAGTTGATCTCCAAACACACCGCCATTCCTGCCGAAACGATCATCAACCGGCTGAATCTGGGCAATAAAAACACCTCCATCCAGATCTCGAACAAAATAAGTGAAGCGGAACTGGATAAAATTATCCGCGATTTCAAAGCCAAAGACCTGCCAGGTTTGTCGCAGAGCTTTGCTTCGATGAAACGAATATACTCCAAAGGCATTATGGCTGCCAGGGTTCTGGGCTCGGTGCGGGAAGTTTCCGATGGCTATGATCTGGCTACCGACAGTAAGTCGCTTTACAAGCTCGCCGGCATCTGCGGCATCGAATCCACCTATGATCGTCAGCTTGCGGGTAACTATGGCTGGCGGGAAGTGGTTCTGGATGCCAATCATCAGCGGGTTCCCTATCCCGATCTGCACGAAAAGAAGCCTGAGGACGGCAAAAACATCTGGCTGACCGTGGATGCTAACATTCAGGAAATCGTGGAAAACGCCCTGTTCGAAGGCTTGGAGAAATACAGCGCCCTAAATGCCGGAGCCGTGGTGATGGACCCCAAAACGGGAAAAATCCTGGCAATGGCGGGAGTTTCGAACACCGACAAAACCGACGATCCCGGTATGGTGCGGGTGAAATCAAACATCCCCGTCAGTTTCATGTTTGAGCCTGGTTCCACGATGAAGCCGCTGACCATGCTGACGGCTCTGGAAAACAAGCTGATCAAGCCAACCGAAAAGATCGCCTGCGGCAGATATCAAATCGGACGGCGGGTTATCTCCGACACGCATAACTATGGAGACCTTACCCCAAGGGATATAATAGTGAAATCCAGCAATGTGGGGATCGCCAAAGTGGCAGAACGGATCGGCTCGGCAAGGCTGTATGAGAAATTCATCTCTTTGGGATTCGGACAAAAATCTGCCCTGAATATGTTCGGGGAATCCAGCGGCATTTTTGCCAAACTGCAGAACTGGGACGGCTATACCCTGCATTCGATCGCCTTTGGACAGGCAATATCCACTACCGCCGTCCAGCTTGCCACCGCCTATTGTGCCATCGCCAACGGCGGGAAACTGATGAAACCCATTATCGTGGATTCGATCAGGG
>Ga0172371_10010393_pt1 | contig 12578 bp, 8 predicted proteins | sample Lak12m_FD_114543 | JGI IMG/M metagenome (GOLD analysis project Ga0172371, IMG submission 114543) | Freshwater microbial communities from Kabuno Bay, South-Kivu, Congo - kab_022012_12m | ecosystem: Environmental > Aquatic > Freshwater > Lake | place: Democratic Republic of the Congo: South-Kivu... | reverse complement strand
TTGATAATTATGAGGAAGCAAGATGTGTGGGAGATATAGTTTTAAAGAAAATAGAAGAAAAGGTGCCTTTAAAAGAAATTGCAATATTAGTTAGAACACACGCTCAAGCAGAGGTTCTTAAGCAAGCATTAATTCAAAAAGGAATTAAGTATACTTATTCAGGTAAAGTTAATTTTTTAAGATTTAGAGAAGTCAAAACAATCATCTCTTATTTATCAATATTATCAAACATAATGAATAGAGCAGGAATTGGAGATCAAGGATGGTGGCATTTATTCCATTATTCAAATGAATTATCCCCTTCTGATTCATTAAAGATAGGGAGATATCTTAAAAGTAAAAGAGATGAAAAGATATCTATTGATCAAGCATTACTTGAATCCAAAGTAGATTTGAGTGAAGATGGAAAAAGAATTGTTGAAAAGGTAGTTTCTAAATTAAATGAACTATCTAAACTTAGTAATAAAGCATTACCAGATCTTGTGTTAGATGTTTATGAACTTAGTGGACTTAATAGAGCATTTACATATGAACGTTCTCCTGAAAACATAGAACATTTATATAATCTTAAGAAATTCTATGAAATAACTGAAAGCTTTTATAAAATACATAGCAAAGAGTTAGTTGATTTTATTAATTATTTAGAAATAATAGATAAGCTTGAAATAAATATAGAATCATCCTATACAAAAGACTTAGATGCAGTAAGGTTAATGACAATACACGCATCAAAAGGTTTAGAATTTGATACTGTTATTTTAACAAATCTTGCAGATAAAAGGTTCCCAATAGGAAGAACACCAAATGAACCACTTATTCCAAAAGAATTAATTCCTGATAGGCTTTCAGAGATTAAATCTTGGAAAGATGTTAATAATTTAACTGAAAAAGAAATACAAGAAAAGCTTAAAAATTATGAAAAAAATATATTCTTATTTGAAGAAAGAAGATTATGTTATGTTGGGTTTACAAGAGCAAAAAGTAATTTAATATTAACATATGCAAAATCATATAATCAAGAAAAAGGAACAACAAACCTACAATCAATTTTCTTAAATGAAATTAAATATAAGGAAAATCCAAACACAGAATATATAGAAGACAAAGAGCAAAAAAGTACAATTATTTCTCCATCATCAAAATCAGAAGAATATAGTTCTGAACTTAAATATCAACTAATTAATTCTTTAGATGTAGATTCAACTTCAGAATTAATAACTAGATTATTAAAATACTTAGTTTCAAGAAGAAAAGATCCAGAGAACTTAATTAAAGATCTTAAAGCAACTTATCCAGATATAAATTTATTAAATCAAGCTAAGCAAAAAGCAGATGAATCAAAATCAGGTCTTACTTTTACAACTGATTCATATATTTTTTCTCCATCTTCATTATCAGAATATTTAGAATGCCCAAAGAAGTTTGAGCTTCATAATCTTTATCAAATGCCATCAAGAGGAGATTTTGAAGAAGAAGAGGAAGGGGGAACAAGTCCACTTGATTTAGGAACATTTGTTCATAAGATATTTGAAACAATAGTTAAAGATAAGGTGTACAATAAAGAAGAAGCATATAATCTTGCAATAACCATATCTAAAGATAATGAATTTAAAAATAAAATACAAGGTGGAGATATAATTACAGCAAAGCAACTAATAGACGTATTTTGGATAAGAGATATTCCTAGAATTAAAGACTCAATAAAATCAGAAACAGAAATTCAATTAAATCTTGATCTTGATAATTATAAATTAATAGGATATGCAGACAGAATAGATTACAACAAAGATGAAACAATAAATATCATTGATTATAAAACAAACAAGAGTTCAATAGACACAACAAAAAGAAAGATACAGCTTGGTTTCTATGCACTAGCAAAGCAATCACAAGGATATAAGATAAGTGTTCTTTCATTAAATATGTTAAAATTAGAAAAACCAGTAGAATTAATAGTAACTAAAGAAGATCAAGATCAAGTAATTGGGGATATAGGCACAGATAAAAGAGCAAACTTCAAGTTAAGCGAGTTAAGAGAAGAGATAAAGAGTATCTGCAATAATATAGCAAAAGATTATGAGCATAGCTTCCAGCCAACAACAGATCAAAATAAATGCAAGTTTTGTGGATATAAATTATATTGTCCAAAATGGACGGGATAAATAATAATTATATAAAAATTAAAGGTGATTAATATGTTAGGAAAACTTAAACAAATAGATTTAAGAGAAGCTTGGAAACACGAAGCAATAGATTTTACTAGGTGGTTAGCAGAACCAGAAAATATTTTTTTATTAAGTGAGGAAATAGGGGTTGATATTAAAATTCTTCAAACTGAAGCAAAAGTAGATACATTTAGTGTAGATATTCTTGCAGAAGAAGCTAATGTAGAAACACCAAGAAAAATAATTATTGAAAATCAATTAGAACAAACTGATCACGATCATTTAGGTAAATTAATAACTTATGCATCTGGTTATGATGCAGAAATAATTATTTGGATTGTTAAAAGTGCAAAAGATGCACATAAGCAAGCTGTAGATTGGTTAAATGAACACACTGATGAAAAGCTAAACTTTTTTTTAATAAAAATGGAACTTTGGCAAATAGGAGATTCTCCTTTTGCACCTAAATTTCAAATTATATCTAATCCAAATGATTGGACGAAAATGATTAAAGCCACAGTAGGAAATAATGAATTAACTGCAACTAAAGGGATGCAATTAGAATTTTGGAATAAATTCAAAGAATATGTATCTAATAAAAAAAGTAATATAAAATTAAGAAAGGCAGATCCTCAACATTGGTATGATATTAGTTATGGTAATTCTGAATCACATATGTCTTTAACAGTAAACACACAAACTAATCAATTAGGATGTGCAATATACATTCCAAATTCAAAAGAATTATTTCAGATGTTTTTAAATTATAAGGATGATATTGAAAAAGAATTAGATGAAAAATTAGATTGGCAAGAACTACAAGGTAAGTTAGCAAGTAGAATTATATTAACTCGAGAAGGAGATATAGAAAACACTAATAATTGGGATAATTATTTTGAATGGTTTAAGAGTAAGGTAGAAAGCTTTCAAATAGTTTTTAGTAAATATTATAAAAAAGTAAGAAGTTAATTTAAGTAGTTGTTTAACTGATCAGTTATCTACGAATACTATTTAAACATAATTATATAATATATTATATTGATTACTATGTTAAATACTGATACAAGATTTATAACTAATGAAGATGGAAAAACGCTTTATGATAGATTTAATATATTAATAAAAGATACGAGTCTGTTTGATTGTCTTGTTGGTTACTTTTTTGCGAGTGGTTTTCATTTAATGTCTGATTCTTTAAAGAATACAAAAAAAATAAGGGTACTTATTGGATTAAATACTGACAAAAAGATATACGGTGATATAAAAAAATCAAAATTAGAAGATTATAGTATATCTGCAAAGCAAATTAAAGAAAATGTGGGCTTATCAACTGAGTTTGAATTTGAAAACTCACAAGATACTATTTGTGTGGAAAATGGAACATCATTATTATTAGATTGGTTAAAATCAAAAAAAATAGAAATAAAAGCATATAAAGAACACAATTTACACTCTAAGTTATACATTATGACATTTAAAGAAGGATCTTTAGATTCAGGGAGAGTAATTACAGGGTCAAGTAATTTTACTGAATCTGGATTAAAAGAAAATCTTGAATTTAATGTTGAATTAAAAGATTCGCCAGATTATAAATTTGCAAAAGAAAAATTTGATGAACTTTGGAATAATGCCATAGATGTTTCAGAAACATATATTGCAACTATTGAGCAAAAAACCTGGATTAATCAAAATATAACTCCATATGAGTTATATCTTAAATTTTTATATGAATATTTTTCGGAAATAATAAATAAGGATAATGAAGATATAGATGATGCCCCTAAAAATAAAGCATTTAAATTAAAATATCAAAAAGATGCAGTTAATCAAGCAAAAGAAATATTAGAATCTTATGGTGGCGTTTTTTTATCAGATGTTGTTGGTCTTGGAAAAACCTATATATCTGCAATGCTAGCAAAGAGATTAGGTGGCAAATCATTAGTTATTGCTCCCCCAAGTCTATTAGATGAAGATAAACCAGGATCTTGGCCAAATGTTTTTAGAGAATATATGGTTGCAGGATATAAAACCGAATCTTTAGGCAAATTAGAGCATTTAAATAAACAAGGAACAGACGATTACGATTATGTATTTATTGATGAAGCTCATAGATTTAGAACCGATTCAACTCAAATGTATGAAATGCTTGCAAGGATATGTACAGGTAAAAAAGTAATTTTAGTAACTGCAACTCCACTAAATAATAGCCCTAGAGATATTTTAAGTCAAATTGCATTATTCCAAAATAGACACCACTCAACTTTACCAAATCCAAAAGTAAGAGATTTGGAAGCTTATTTTAGAAGATTACAAAAAAAAGTGGACGATCTAGATAGATCTGAAAATAGAGACGAGTATCAGAACATAATTCAAGAAAATGCAACAGACATTAGAGAAAACGTATTAAAATATTTAATGGTAAGAAGAACAAGAACCGGAATCAATAAATATTATGCTGAAGATCTAAAAAAACAAGGCATTAAATTCCCAGATATTGAAACACCAGTTCCTGTTTATTATAAATTTGATGCAAAAACTGATAAAGCATTTGATGAAACTTTAAATTTGATAATAAAGCAATTCAAATATTCTAGATATATGGCTTAAACTTATTTAACAAAGCCAATTGACCAAATAGAGTTGCAATCTCAGAGAAACATGGGTAATTTCATGAAAGGGTTATTATTAAAAAGACTAGAAAGTAGTTTTTATGCTTTTAAGAAGTCAGTTAATAGATTTATTGAATCTTATGAGAAATTCATAGAGTTATATGATTCTAAAGGCGAAGTATACATAAGTAAAAATGTATCAAAAGTATTTGATTTACTAGAAATAGATGATCTGGAAGAAGTACAAAAACTAATAGATAAGGAAGATGTTAGAAAATATAGTTCTAAAGATTTTAATAGCAATTTTATAAAAGACTTGAAAGAGGATTTAAAGATATTAAAAGAAATAAGAGATAAATGGGCATATATAAATATTGATCCAAAATTAGATGAGTTTGTTTCAATCTTAAAATCAGATAAAACCTTAAAGGACAATAAGATAGTAGTGTTCTCTGAATCTAAAGAAACAGTTGATTATTTGTCTGAGCATTTGAATCATCATTTTAATAATACAGTATTATCATTTTATAGTAATGTAAAAAATACAAGTAAGGAAAGTTTGATAAATAACTTTGATGCAAGAGCGAAACATAAGAAAAATGATTATAAGATATTAATTACAACAGATATTCTTGCAGAAGGTGTTAATCTTCATCAATCAAATATAGTAATTAATTATGATATCCCTTGGAATCCAATCAAAATTATGCAAAGAATGGGGCGTATTAACAGAGTAGATACCGCATTTACTAAATTATATGTGTATAATTTCTTTCCTACAAGCAAAATTGACGATCCATTAAAACTTAAAGACGCAGCACAAGCTAAAATTAATGCATTTATTGAAATGCTTGGGAATGATTCTAAAATATTAACTGATGAACCTATAAAAACACACAAATTGTTTTCAATGCTTAATTCTAAGGACGTATTTGATGATTCTTCTGAACAAGATGATGAAGAACTAAAATATTTGCAATTTATTAGAGCTATAAGAGATAAAAATCCAGATTTGTTCGAAAAGATCAAGAAGTTACCGAAAAAATCTAGATCTTCTAAAAAGAACACAGAAAAAGACAATAGTTTAATTTCCTTCCACAGGAGAGGCAAACTTAAAAAGATGTATATAACTAAAGGAACTATTTCTGAAGAGTTAACTTTTTCAAAAGCAGTAAAAATCTTTGAAAGCGATACAAATACAAATAAAGAGAAATTATCAAAAGATTACTTTGATTATCTAAAAGTAAATAAATTTGCATTTGATGAAGTGTTTTTAGCAGATAATGATACAAAGGAACTATCCGGGAAAGGCAGAAGTAATGAATCTCAATTATTAAAATTAGTAAAAGGTATTGAAAATAATAAAACATTTACTGAAGATGATGAAGAATTTATTAGAATATTAAAAGATAAGTTAAATGATGGGGCGTTGCCACCAAAAGTAATTAAAGATGTATTAAAAGAATTAAGTAAATTATGTAAAAATAAACAAGAAACTCCAAATCCACTAAAGCAATTAGCTGCACTTAAGTTAAATATTCCAAATGAATACTTTAAAGAATCAAAAAGTTCAGCAAACACAACTGGCCCAAAAGAAATAATTCTTTCAGAATTTTTAAAAGGTAATAATTAATGAATAAAAAAGAAGCAGAACAATTATTAGAAGACGTTTTTCACAACCCTTTTAATGAAAAAAAGTTTTCTGGATTTATTGCTGAATTTCTTAATTCAAAAATCGACACAGATAAAAAACCAGCAATATGGGCAAGTTCTACTTTTAAAGATTATATAGTTAATTCTAAATGTTTCGGGACATATATTGATACTAACAAAAAAGCAATAGCAATTGTAACCGTAGAATTAAAAAAAACAAAGTCCGTAGAGAAAGCAAGAACAATACAAAGAAATTTTATTGCAAATTATCTTAATAAATCAGGATTAGATGCTGCCATAATTGCATTTTATGGGGACGACGGAGATGATTGGAGATTATCCTTTGTAAAATTAGAATATAAAAACGTAAATGTTGGTGGGAAGTTAAAATCAGAGACAGAATTAACTCCAGTAAAGAGATATTCATATCTTGTAGGAAAACACGAAGCAAATCACACTTGTAAATCTCAACTTTCTCCAATACTTCAAGATGATAATTTAGATACAACACTTGAAGAAATTGAAAAAGCGTTTAGCGTAGATAAGGTAACTAAAGAATTTTTTAGTAAATATAAAGAATTATTTATACAACTAAAGGAATCTTTAGATCAATTACAGGAAAGAGATAATAGAATTAAATTAGAATTTAATGAAAAAGATATAGACACTATTTCATTTTCAAAGAAATTACTTGGGCAGATTGTATTTTTATATTTTTTACAGAAAAAAGGGTGGTTGGGAGTTACTAAAAATGAAAATAATGAATTTAAATGGGGTTCTGGTTCAAAAGATTTTTTAAGACAGCTATATAATAAAAAATATGTGTCTTACACAAATTTTTTCAATGATGTATTAGAACCATTATTTTATGAAGCACTTGCAATTGATAGACGAGATAATAATGATTATTATGGTAAATTTAATTGTGTAGTCCCTTTTTTAAATGGTGGATTATTTGAGCCAATAAATAATTATTCTTGGGAAAAAACAGATATTTTAATAGATAATGAAATTTTTAAAGATGTATTTGATACTTTTGATAGGTTTAATTTCACTATAAAAGAAGATGACCCATTAGATAAAGAAGTTGCTGTTGATCCAGAAATGCTTGGAAAAGTATTTGAAAATCTATTAGATGTAACTGACAGAAAATCAAAAGGTGCATTTTATACTCCCCGAGAAATAGTACATTATATGTGCCAGCAATCATTGATAAATTATTTAGATACAAACTTACTGACAGAAAATATATCTAAAGAAGATATTGAATTCTTTATAATTAATGGAGAATACACTTTAGCTGAATTAATTAGAGAACAAGAAGAAAAAAAACAAAATATCTATCCATCTGGTATTAGGAGATATCCATTACCAGAATCAATTAAAAAGAATTATATAAAAATTGACGAATTATTAAAGAATGTTAAGATAGCAGATCCAGCCGTTGGTTCAGGAGCATTTCCTGTGGGGATGATGACTGAGATTGTAAAGGCAAGATCTATTTTAACGCTTTTTTTTAGTGAGCATGAACAAAGAAAAAGAACTAATTATAATATAAAAAGAGAATGTATAGAAAATTCTCTTTATGGTGTTGATATTGAGCTATCGGCAGTTGAAATTGCAAAATTAAGATTTTGGTTATCATTAATAGTAGATGAAGATGATATAAAAAATATAAAACCACTTCCTAATTTAGATAATAAGATTATGTGTGGTAACTCTCTTTTAGATTCTTTTGAAGGGATTAAACTAATTGATAATGATTTATTTAAAGATACAAAACAAGAACGGAATATATTATTAATAAATATTCGAGATAAATTAAATATATTATATAAAGAGAAAGGATTAATTGCAATAGGAAAAAGTAACAAAGATATAAAAGAAATAGAAAGAGAAATAAAGAGTTTAGAAAAGCAAAAACAAGAATTTGCAAATCCTAAAGAAAAAATAGAATATTATACTATTTCTGATGCATTACAGAGAAAAACAAAAGAATCTAAAAAAAAGTTTTTAGAAATGCAAAAATTACAAAAAGAATATTTTAATGAACCTAAAAGAAGTAAAAAAAATGAATTAAAAAGACAAATTGATGATATTGAATGGAAATTCATTGAAGAAAAATTAACGGAAAGTAATTCTAAAGATGCTTTAGAAAAACTTACATATATTAAAAAATCTAAATCAAAACCATTTTTTATTTGGGAGTTATATTTTTGCGATGTTTTCAATAGAGAAAATCCTGGTTTTGATATTGTTATTGGGAATCCCCCATATGTAAGTTATGGATTACGAGGTGTGAGTAAAATAATTAAAAATGACATGGATGTATTAAAAAATAGTTACCCTAATTCTGCTGAATATAAAATTAGTTTGTATGCTTTATTTATGGATAAATCTATTTTAATTTCACGTAATAATGGTTTACAAACATTGATTGTTCCAGACAGTTTTTTGTTAGGTCGTTATTTTTCCAAAATTAGACTAAATATATTAAATAATAATGAAATAATATATATCTTATTATTGCCCTATAGTGTTTTTTCTGCGACGGTTGGATTTTCAGTAATTTATTTATTTCAAAAGAAAAAAGAGATAAATAAATCTCATTTAATTCAATCAAAATTTGCAAAAGATAATTGTATTATTCAACAAAATAAATTTGAAGAATATTGTTATGAACAGAACTGTTTTAGAACAATACCTTACAATCGATTTAGATTATTTTTTAATAAAGAGACATTTAATATTGTTAAAAAAATAGATGTTGGTGAAAAATTAATAACTCATTTTGGAGGATATAGTGGTTGTATTCCAAAATTTGGGAAAGATTCTCTAATTAGTGAAAATAAATTATCTGAGTTTATATTGACTGATTTAAAATTAAATAAAATTATCTTTAAAGATAGTAATGCTAAAAATTGTTGGAAAGATGTAATTACCAGTGGGGGTGATTTTAGTAGGTATTCTAATTTATCTAATAAAAAATTTATATATATTAATAAAAATAAAAATATATTACAAAAAATTGGGAAAAGTGGTTTTGATTTTTCTAAATATGAACCTCCAAAATTATTTGTAAGACAAACTGCTGATTGTATAATTTCTACAATTGATTTAACTGGATGTTATTGTTTTAATAATATCCATTTAATATTTCCTAAAGATGAAATTATTGATATTAAATATTTATTAGCAATATTAAATTCTAAGTTAATGAACTTTTATTACAAAAAAACAACTTTAGAAGATGGTAGAATTATGGCTCAAATTGATTTAGATGTATTAGAAATATTACCTATAAAAAATATATTATTTATTCAACAAAAACCACTTATCGAATTAGTTGATAAAATATTAAATATAACTAAAGATGAAGATTATCTTGAAAACAAAAGCAAACAACAGAAAGTTAAGCTATTAGAAGCTGAAATCGATCAGTTAGTTTACAAACTTTATGGACTAACCCCTGATGAAATTAAGATTGTTGAAAGAGGTAATTAGTTTGAATAAAATAGATACAGAATTGTGTGATTTTTTAGATTTCTTCTCTAATAAGACTGGTAACGAGGCATATGAATGTATGAAACAATATAAATCAAAATATGGTAAAGTGCGATTTGAATCTAAAATTATAGAATATGCTGTATTAAATAAATATATTTTAATTGGCGATAATAAAATCTCTAACGAATCATATGTAATTACAGAAAAAGGATTAGAAATATTAAGAAATTTAAAAACAATTAAGTTTAATTTTAAGAGCTTTTGGGTGTCTATTGGTCTGTCTATTTTAGCAGTAATTATTTCGATTATTAGTTTGATAAAATAATGGTGATTAATATGAGTGTAAAAGAAGATGCGGGTAATTTATTAGGATATTTTTATAATGCATATATAAAAGGAAACACCATCAAAGCAGAAGATGTATTAACTGAAACTAACTGGGGTGGAACTCGTGCAGATATTGCAATTAAATATTTAAGAGATATTGGTGTAATAAAAATCACTCTTTTTTTGGGTTCTGTAAATGGATTACAAAATTTTTATATATCTGGGCTTACACCAACGGGTATTGATATAATTGAAGATAAATCTAGATTTAAGATTACTTTTGGATTTGAAATTAATTTAGGTTTGATTAAATTTAACATTACTAAAATATAAATATAAGTTTATTGTTATAATGTTGTAATTAACAGATAAGTGAAATATAGGTCCATAGTTAATTCAACATATCTAATCAATTATCTAATTTAATTAATTCATATATTCCAGATAGCTTTTAATAATCTTTTGCTTATTATATTATTATTATGAAATGCTCAAAATGTTCTAAAAAAGCAGAATATGTAATAAATAAGAAAGATAAGAAGATTTATCTCTGTAAAGAACACGCAAGAGAGAAACTAATTAAAGAAGATTATGACTATATACCTAAAATTGAATAACTGGTGGTATCTATGTATTATGACTTTGAATGGTGGCATTTATTGTTTTTGATTCCCGTAATATCAGTAATACTATTTCTTTTAAACCTCGCTAACCCAAATATAGCTTATACTTATTGGATGGGCTTTATAGATGGGATTTTGGTTACTGCATCGGTGGGCATCATTATTGTTGGGGTTATATACCTAAAATCAGCATTAAATAAAAGATATTAATCACCGTGCACTTTTCACTTTTGGGTTAAAGCTCCCCTGGAGCTTGATTTCTCTGCTTGTGAATGTAGATGTTTAGTGATTAAATCGTGGTTCAAATCTCAAGCACTATTTTTTAAATTTGGTTTTAAATTTACAAGAATTAGAAAATATAATCTTACACTCATAATAATGAAAATTAGCTAAGTTTTAAATATGTAACATTATTTCTTGCCAATTTTGAATATTTCTTTTTAATTATTTCCAAAATTTAATTATTTTGGAATCATAAAACGAAAGGCTTATAAATGTGTGTTGCACATATACATTATATGGATAAATCAGATTTTGTAAATCCTTTAGGTCAAATAAAAACGATAAAAACAAAAGAAAAAGTATATGAAATATTTATCCCTGAATTATTGCCTGTAACAATAGAATATGATTCAAAGATAATTAAAAAAATAGAACGTGCAAATAATTTATTAGGAAATTTATCTGGATTAATAAAAAATTTACCAAATCCAGATTTATTTATTAAACCATATATTAAAAAAGAAGCTGTTTTAAGTTCAAAGATAGAAGGTACAAGAACTTCTTTATCTGATTTATTTAAATCAGATTTAGATAATAAACAAACAGAAGATTTAAAAGAAGTTCAAAATTATTTATCTGCACTTGATTTTGGAATTAATAAGATTAAAGATGATAAAATAGATTTACCATTAATACTTAATTTAAATAAGATATTATTAACCGAAGTACGAGGACATAATAAAGAACCAGGTAGAATAAGAATATTACAGAATTGGATTGGAGAATCTGATAAGTCAATAGAAGAATCCACATACACCCCTCCGAACCCAGAAAGTGTTTTAGAACTCTTAGAAAATTTAACAGAATATATTAATAATTATTTAGATACTCCAGATGTTGTAAAATCAGCTATTATTCACTATCAATTTGAAGCCATACACCCTTTTTGTGATGGAAATGGAAGAGTTGGAAGACTTTTGATTATTTTGTATTTATGTAAAACTAAATTACTCGATGTTCCTGTTTTACCTATAAGTGAATATTTTGAACAAAGAAAACCAAAATATTATGAATTATTGTTGAATGTATCTAAAAAGAGTGAGCTTAACAATTGGATTGATTTTTATTTAACTGCAGTTATTGACCAAACGCAAGAAACAATTACTAAGCTAAATAAATTATTAGAATATAGGAAACAAAAAATAAGTTACCTAAAAGACAATAAAGTAAATGCGAAAGTATTAACATTATTTGATCAATTATTTGTAAATCCATATATTAATGTTAATTTGGCAAAAAAAATAATTACTGTAAATAATTATAATACAACTAACAGAATTATTCAGAAATTAGTGGGTCTTAAACTATTAAAAGAAATTAAGAAAGGCACATATCTTGCAGAAGATATTGAAAAAATGATAGATTAATGAAGCCACGCGGCTGAATTCTGCACATTTATGTGCTGATAAGGG
>Ga0172371_10010392_pt1 | contig 12579 bp, 7 predicted proteins | sample Lak12m_FD_114543 | JGI IMG/M metagenome (GOLD analysis project Ga0172371, IMG submission 114543) | Freshwater microbial communities from Kabuno Bay, South-Kivu, Congo - kab_022012_12m | ecosystem: Environmental > Aquatic > Freshwater > Lake | place: Democratic Republic of the Congo: South-Kivu... | reverse complement strand
GGCGAGAAGCTCCGCCTCGAAGGCGAGTTCGATAAAGCGCTCGCCCTCTTCGAGGATGCCGCCGCCCTCGCCGTCAAATCGGGCCTTCCCCGCGGCGAAACGCAGGCGCGCCTGAAGCTCGGCCTCCTCTATTGGAACCTCGGCCGGATGGCCGATTCTCGCTCCGCCTACGAACAAGCCTTCGCCCTCTCCAAGCGCTCATCCCTCGACGACCTGGTCGCCGCCTCCTCCGCCTCCCTCTCGATTGCCGGCCTCTACGCCGAGGCCAAAGCGCTCCTCGACCGCGAAGAATATTCCCCGTCCATCGAGACATTTAAAAAAGCCATCGACCTCGCCGCCAAAATCGAGAGCCCCGACCACGAGCTCAAATGCCTCCGCCAGATGAGCCGGGGCTACTGGTACCTCGACGATTTCGAGGAGTTCCGCCGGCTCAACGAGACGGCCCTCGCCATCGCCCGCCGCATCCGCAACAAGAAAGACGAGGGGATCTGCCTCAACAACATCGGCCTTTACTATTGGAAGAGGAGCGATTACTCGAAAGCGCTGGCCCACTACGACCAGGCCCTGGCCATCGCCCTCGCCGTCAAGAATCCCCAGTCCGAGAACGAATGCCTCAACAACATGGGCATCGTCTACCAGGAAATCGGAGACTACGACAAAGCCCTCGCGGTCCTCAACCGGGCCCTCGAGCTCGACCGGCAGGCCTTCGGCCGCGACTACATCGCCATCGACCTCAACAACATCGGCATCGTCTACCGAAAAAAGGGCGTGCTCACCGGCGGGGAGGAAGATTTTCGCAAGGCCCTCGAATACTTCCACAAGGCCCTCGACCTCATCGACGCCGCCAAGAACAGGCAGACCGCCGTCAATATCCTGAACGACATCGGCGCGGTCCACGCCGACCAGGGGGAATACGCGGAGGCGCTCAAGTATTTCGAGCGGGCCTTGTCCATCGCCGAGAGCGCCTCGGATAAAGAAGGGATCAGCCTCTCGGCCAACAATCTCGGGATCGTCCACTACAACCTGGGCGACTACGACAAAGCATCGTCCTATTCCCGGCGGGCGATCGACATCGCCGTCCAAATCCAGGCCGGGCACGTCCTGTGGGAGGCGCTCCTCGAACTGGCCAACAGCGCCCGCAAGCAGGGCCGCTTCGACGAGGCGCTAACCTATTACAAAGACTCCATTTCCGTGATCGAAAACGCCCGCTCCTCGCTCGCCCTGGAAGAGCTCAAGGCCAGCTACCTGGGCACCGACAAAAGGATCGAGGCTTACCACAACCTCATCGACGTCCTGGTCCGGCTCCACCAGGCCGGACCCGCCAAGGGCTATGACGCCCAAGCCTTCCTTTACCTCGAAAAGGCCAAAGCCCGCGCCTTCCTCGACAGCATCGAGGTGGCCCAAGTGCCCCTCGTCCAGGGGATCGACTACAGGCTGGCCCGCGAGGAGAAACGCCTTTCCCGGGAGATCGAAGACCTCTACAAGAAGCTCCTCGAGCCGAACCTCTCCGCCGCCCAAAAAGCCGCCGCTACTGATAACATCGCCCGCGTCGAGGACGAATACGACAAGCTGAAACGCGAGATCCGCGCCTCTAATCCCGCCTACGCCGGCCTGAAATACCCCGAAGTCATCTCCCTCGCCGAAGCCCAGGCAACGCTCGCTTCCGCCGGCACGACGTTCATTTCCTATGCGGTCGGCAAAGACAACTCCTATGGTTTCGTCGTCGACCGCAATAGCCTGAATATCTTTCCCCTTCCTCCTCGCAAGGAGCTCCAGGCCAAAGTCTCTACCTATCTCAAAATCGTCAGCGACAAGGACGCTTCCGACTTCAGCGCCGGCCGCGACCTTTTCGCTCTGCTCGCCGCTCCCGGCCTCGCGCCCGAGACGAAGCGCCTCGTCTTTGTCCCCGACGACATCCTCCACTACCTGCCGTTCGAGGCGCTCCGCCGCCCGAGCGGCGGCAAGAGCGGCGATGCCGGGGGAGGAAGCCGCGATTCCTGGCTCGTCGAGGATTATGCCGTAGCCTACGCCCCCTCGCTCTCCTCCCTGCGTGAGATCATCCTCCGCTCCCAAGCAAGCGGCCCCGCCCCCACGAAAGACCTCCTCGCTTTCGGCGACCCCGACTACGGCTCCGCCGACACAGCCGGCGCCTTCACCGCCTTCGAAAACTTCTATTCCTCCCCCGCCTTCCGTTTCTTTCCCCTGAAATTCAGCGCCGCCGAGGTCCGGCGCATCGCCGCCCTGTTCAATTCCCGCCGCGCCGACGTGTTTCTCGGCAAGCGCGCCACCGAGGACGCGCTCCAGGCGCTTCCCCTCGGCGACTACAAAATCATCCACTTCGCCGCCCACGGCCTCGTCGACGACCAGCGGCCGGCCCGCTCCTCGATCGTCCTCTCCCTCGATCCGGCCTCTCCCGAGGACGGATTCGTCCAGGTCCGGGAGATCTACAACCTCAGGATGCGGGCCTCGCTCGTCGGCCTCTCGGCCTGCCAGACGGCCCTCGGCCGGTTCGTCCGGGGCGAGGGGATCGAGGGCTTGAACCGGGCTTTCTTCTATGCCGGCGCCTCCTCGGTCCTCATGACCCTCTGGGCCATTAATGACGAAGCCGGCGCCCAGCTCATGGAGCGCTTCTACCGCCGCCTGCGCGCCTCCGACTCGATCACTGACGCGCTCCGCGGCGCGAAGCTCGATATGATCCGCTCCCCCGCCTTCGCCCACCCCTATTACTGGGCCGGCTACGTCGTCACCGGCGATACGGCGCAGGCCGCGCTCCGGCGCAAACCCAATATTTTCTTGCTGTTGGCGGTCGCGGCCGTAGCCCTGGCCGCGATTATCCTGCTTTTCTTGTCTCCCAGGACTGGTTCTTCATCGTCAGAAGCGAGACGGGGACGATCCACCACTGCAGAAAAGCGGCGATGAGGGCGTAGGGGATCCCATAGAGGAAAGCCCAGCTCCGGTTCGTCCTCAAATAGTACAGCGACAGGATGAAGGCGAAGAGGACGATGAACACCAGGTGCCGGACGAGCGAAACGGGATCCACCACGAAAGCATAAAAAATGACCCCGATCGCGATCAGGTGGAAGGGGTGGAGGAAGTTGAGGAAGACAAAATCTATGACCGGCAGGATGCGGTGCCGCGCTTTCCTCCGCCTCGAGAAGATGAACCGCGCCAGGAACACCGTCTCCCTGACGTAGCTCCGCGTCCACCGTAAATACATCTTGTTCATCTGCCGCCAGTTCGTGGGCGCGGTCGTGTAGACGACGGCGTTCGACTGGTACTTGACCTCGTAGCCCGCCCTCAGCACGAGCGTCGTCAGGGCCCGGTCCTCCCCGTGCCTGACCGGCACGCTGCGGAACGTCTGGCCCAGAAAGTCCTTCATGACGCTCCCGAAGACCGACCGCCGCACGGCCATCAGCGCCCCCGAACAGCTGACCACGGTCCCGAAGACGCTCTGGTAGGCCCGGCCGAAGTCGAACGAGATCGAATAGCGCACGGCCAGCATCCGGGTCAGGAAATTGGCCTTCTCGTTGAGGACCGCGATCCTCCCCGCCACGGCCCCGCAGCGCTCGTCCCTGACGAGCGGCAGGACCAGGTTCCGGACGGCGTTCTTTCCGATCTTGCTGTCCGCGTCCACCGTGGCGACGACCTCGCCCTTGGCCAGCTTGTATCCGACGTAGAGCGCCTTGCGCTTGCCCTGGTTCTTCCTGAAATGGACGACCCTCAGCCTGCCGCCCCATTTCTCCCGGGCGCGACTCAGCCTCTCGGCCGTCCCGTCCGTGGACCCGTCGTTGACGCAGATGACCTCGAGCTTGTCCTTCGGGTACGCCCCCTCAAAGATCGAGTCGAGCGCGCACTCGACCGACGCTTCCTCGTTCAGCGCCGCCACGATGACCGAGACGCGCGGCCAGGGAAAATCACCCCCCTCCCCGCTGATGCTTTCCTGCCTGTACCGGAACCACAAAATGGTCTGCAGGGACAGGCCCAGGACGATGCCCACGACCGAGACCAGCATGGGCAAAGACATGAACCGCAGGAACCGCGAGCTGTGGAGGAATTCGCTCCAGTAATGGAAGAGCTGGAGCTTCATCATCAGGAGCACGATCAGGGCGCAGCTCCCGATGATGAGGAGGAAGATGAGCTGGTTGAGCCGGTAGCGGAGGTAGGCCTTGTTCAGGCCGAACTTCAGGGCCGGGCCCTTGGCCTCAAGGTCGTCGTAAGTCTCGTCGATAGGGGTCATCGGGAGTTGAAATATACTCCTAGGCCTTTATAATAGAGGAATTTAGACGAAGAAGGAAGCGAACTGGAGACTATTTTATTTCATAATGAGAAAAATTTGATAAATCCGCATCTTATTATTATAGGGACCCCGGTGTGCTTTATTCGTTGATTGGAAAGGATATGCGGACCTGAAAATGAATTGGGATAAAAAGAAAGAAAAAGAACTCGAAGAAATATTCAATCGCTTCTCGAGCTTTATAAAGTCCAATATTTATAAATATAATCCGGATAAATTCGGATTCGAAATCGACGACATCCTCCAAGAAGTCAAAATAAAAATATGGAAAATGCTCGAGGATGAGAAAAAAATATCGAACTATTCGTCTTATATAAAGAAAGTCGTGGACTCATCCATTATCGATCATTTTCGGAAATTCAAAAGGGAGGAAGGCGTCTATTTATTTGAAAAAAACAAGCAAATTGCAGAATACAATAAGACCTATGCGGCGGAATTGCACTACGGAGAGATGGATATCAAGGACATCATAGGGAAAGCCGTTGAAGGGCTCATCGAAACAAGAAGAAAAGTCGTGAAACTCTATCTCTTGAACATGAGCATCGAAGAGATTGCGATCTATTTCAGCTGGAGCCATCATAAAACGCGAAATTTGCTTTATCGCGGCTTGTCCGACTTGAAAAAAATATTGAAAGAAAAAAATATCGACTATGAAAATAAGCCATAAAGACCTCAGCGAAATCTATCAGGCGCACATCGGCGGAAAAGTCCCGCCGACAACGGACTACTGCTTTTCTCTGGACGCCCTGGACAAATTCTTCGATGCTCGAGTTTCGAAAGGGCTCAAATCGGAAATCATTGAGCACGTCACGAATTGCGCATACTGCATGAGTAAGTTCAGCCTATTGCTTGAAATGCATAGAGGGACGACTCTCTTGACGCAAGAATTGGAAAATTATGCCGAGGACAAGGCTGCCTTCAAGCCGAAGAAAAAGCGCCTTAATAATTTTTTGTATTCCTCTAGGCCGCTATGGGTCAAGACGGCCGTCTTCTCTGGAATAGCTATTTCTTTAATTTGCGTATTCGTTTCCGTCATTTTCCTATTTCAATCAGCATTTAATAAAGACGCCTTGAGGAGAAGGGATCAACACATAAGTCGAATCGTCGACTCAAAAGCCAAATATTCCAAGAACTCCGGCATCCAAATCTCCTGGACTCAAATCCAGTCGGCTGAATATTCTATTTTGGAAGTCTTCGACGACAGCCTGGCTCCGATATGGAGAAGCCAAGCCCTCTTCGAGAATCACTGTTTGATCGACGTCAAGTTTATGAAGGATTGGGTTTCGAACAAATATTACTTTTGGATGGTTACCGGATATACCGAAACCGGCAGAGCTATCGATTATCCTCTGACGAAATTCCTTTTAACGGATTAGGCCGCCTTCGCCCGATTATTGCTCCACAGCCTGTTGACGACCTTAAGCAGGATGAGGGCGCTCACGACGAACACCGCGAACAGGACCCCCGCATAAGCCCAGCGCCCGTAGAGGACGTTGCCGACCGTGAACAGCGACGACCAGATCGTCGCACAGCCCGCGCTCCATCCGACCAGGGCCAGGGGGATGCTCTCGTGCGTCGCGCGCGCGTCCGCGTCGGAGACGCCCGCCTCCCGGCGGACGGCCTTCCAGCCGGGGCCGAAGGGCCTCACCTTCTTGTAGAACTCGACGAGCGTCTTGCGGTCGGTGCCGGGCCCGAAGTAGGCCACAAGCATCCAGCACAGCGTCGTCACGGCGATCGTGATCATCAGGGCGTAGTGGGTCGGGATGAGGAGGCCGGACTTGCGGGCGACGAGCAGGGCGACCGAGACGAGGAACGAGCTGACCATGGCCGCCACCTCGCACCAGGCGTTGACCCGCCACCAGAACCAGCGGACGAGGTAGAGGAGGCCTGTGCCGGCCCCGACCTGGAGGATGATGTCGAAGGAGTCCTTGGCCGTCTCCAGGACGAAGACCATGGCCCCGGCGAAAAAGAATATGGCGACGGTCACGATCCGGCCGACGAGGACATAGTGCTTCTCGGTCGCGTCGCGCTTGACGAAGCGGCGGTAGAAGTCGTGGACGAGGTAGGAGGCGCCCCAGTTCAGGTGGGTCAGGTTGGTCGAGGAGTTGGCCGCGATCAGGCCGCCGATGATCAGCCCGAAGAAGCCGATGGGCATGAACTTGAACATGGCCGGGTAGGCGATGTCGTGGCCGAGGAGGGCGGGATTGAGGTTGGGGAAGGCCTTCTGGATGTCGGAGAGCTCGGGGAAGACGATGAGCGAGCAGAGGGCGACGAGGATCCAGGGCCAGGGCCGGAGGACGTAGTGGGCGATGTTGAAGAAGAGCGTCGAGCCCAGGGCGTCCTTCTCCGACCGGGAGGCGAGCATGCGCTGGGCGATGTAGGACCCGCCGCCGGGCTCGGCCCCGGGGTACCAGACCGACCACCACTGGACGGCGATGGGCATGACGAAGACGGCCAGGGCCATGTCCCAGTTGTTCTTGAAGTCGGGCAGCATATTGAGGAAGTTGAGGCCGTTGGGGCCCGACTTGGCGGCGACCGCGGCGACCATCGCCGGGAGGCCGCCGACGGCCTTGACGGCGAAGAAGGCGACCGCGATGACAGCGGTCATCATGATGAAGAACTGGATCATGTCGATGACGAGCACCCCCCACAGCCCGGAGAAGGCGGCGAAGAAGAGGTTCAGCCCGCCGACGAGGATGAGGGTCTCCAAGCGGCTCATGCCGAAAAGCAGGGAGGCGATCTTGCAGGCGGCCAGGTTGACCGTGGCCATGATCATGCAGTTGAAGAAGAGGCCGAGGTAGACCGAGCGGAAGCCGCGCACGACGCCGGCGGCCTTTCCCGAATAGCGCATCTCGTAGAACTCGAGGTCGGTCATGACCCCGGACCGCCGCCAGAGGCGGGCGTAGAAGAAGACCGTCGCCACGCCGGTCAGGGTGAAGGCCCACCAGACCCAGTTGCCGGCCACACCGTTGCGGCGGACGATGTCCGTCACCAGGTTGGGCGTATCGCTGCTGAAGGTCGTCGCCACCATGGACAAGCCAGCCAGCCACCAGGGGACGGCCCGGCCGGAGGCGAAGAATTCGGTCGTGCTTTTGCCCGCCCTCCGGCCGAAGAATAAAGCCGGGATGAAGCAGACGGAAAGGGAAGCTAGGACGATGATCCAATCGATCGTTTGGAGATGCATGGCGGGGATCCTTTCACCGAGGCAGGGGCGGTCGCAGGCACGGGCGAATTATATGCAGAAGATTGGGGTCGCGTCTACACTTTCCACTTTTTATTGGCGCAGACACTTACCCGACTTGGTAAGTGTCTGTCCAGAAGGGGGACGCATAGTCGCGAAGCTTTTCTATTGTCACTTGCTCCGGAGGAAGTGATAACGGGACCACAGGCCAACTGAGATCAGCACTACGGCGTCGAGCGATCCGCCGACAATGAGGCCCGTCAGCCAGCCTCGTCTCTTGTTTTTCACTTCGACGGAACGGATCTCGGGCCAGGAAATGAGCTTTGTGGAAACGCCGGCCGGCGCCTCGATAACCACTCCGATCCTCGATGCAAAGGGGACTCGCCCGGCCGAAAGAAGGGCATTGATTTTTCCTAGATCGAGGGGATTTCCGTTATCGGATTGGATCTCTTTGATGAGAGGGATCGGCGCCGGATACGTTCCGCTTCGCTCGCCAAACTCGAGGAGAAAGGATGGTTTTCCGTAAGCGTCCAAGTCGAATCCCGAAAAGATGGCATCGCGGCGGCTTCCATCGGACGCAAGGACCGATAACTTCTCACCGACATTCGGAAGGCGAGCATCTCCGTTCTCGTACTGGGCTGTCTTATAGAGCTTGGAGTATTCGGCCTCCGGAACCTGGCGGATGCCCAAGAAGCTCCCCTGTTCGATATGCCCGTCCTTGAACTGTAGGGAAACGATCCTGCCGGGAGGGACGGCGCGGATATCTTTCCACTCGATGACCATCGATCGCGGTGGAATTCCGGAGTCTGCGAGCGCGCCGACGCCCACGCCAATCAGAGAGCATCCGCTCATCTGGAAAACGAGCCAGGCGAGAAGCGCCCCGAATAGCATGCCGGAAGTCTTTTCGCGCATGCGGATTCTCCTTCATCATAAGAATATACCCTTCGCGATGGTCGCCACGCCCGCGCTCCATCCGATTAAGGGCGAGGCGGCAATTCAATTTTTATATGTAGCCAATTTCCAGAACTAAATCCAATGATTGCTATTACCGTTAAGGCATCGATCGCCCCCCCAATTATAAGGCCCGTCAGCCAGCCCCGGCTTTTTTTCGTCACTTCAATATTACGGATCTCGTGCCAAGAGATTAACTTGGCTGAACTTCCGGCCGGCGTCTTTGCGTCAAAGCCGATCATTGAAACAAAAGGGATTTTACCGGCGAGGAGCAACCCCTTGATTTTTTCCAAATCGGGGAGATTTTCAGTATCGAACAGGACTTCCTGGATGAGAACGGCCGGTATCGGGACTGCATCAACCAGTCCGTTCATCCTGAGACAAAACGACGGCTCTGCCAGACCGCTCCAATCGAAGCCTGAGAAAACGCCGTCGCGGCGGCGCCCGTCGGTCGTCAGGATGGCCAATTTCTCGGAAAGAGCGGGAAGCCGCACGCCCCTATTTTGTTCCCGAAAGGCCTCATATTGCCGGGCGTATGCGGCCTCCGGAACCTGGCGGATGCCCAAGAAGCTCCCCTGTTCGGAATGCCCGTCCTTGAAGAGTACGGAGACAGCCTTTCCGGGACGAAGGAGGCGGAGGTCTTTCCAATCGAATATCGTCGATCGAGGAGGAGTCCCGGAATCGCTGGACTTACCGAGGCCGTAGCCGATAAACGTGCACCCGCTCAGTTGGATAACGAGCCAGGCCAGCAAAATCCAAAAGAATACACCCGTAGGTTTGATTCGCATTAGGAATTCCTTTTGCCAAAATACTAGCCGCCGGGGCAGAACAAGTCAATCCATTCGGTTCCCCGGCCTGAAGCCCGCCCTCATTGGCTTCGCGAATGAGGGCCGCAAAGCCCGGGGTCGCCCCCCTTTTTCAGCGCAGGAGGTCCAGAACGTCCTTCGCCGGCGGGGCTGTTTTTTTGAGAACCTCGGCGGCTTTCTGGGCTTCGCCCGTCCGCTGCAAGGCGAGGCCGCCGGCATAGGCGCCCGGGCCGCCGGCGCTCATGTGGGCGAGCGTGTAGTCAGCGACGGCCTTAAGGGCCGCCTCGGCTTTATCTTTCTGACCCAGCCGCTGGAAGCAGAGGTAGGCAAGATAATCCTGCAGACGATCGTCGGGTTCGAACGGCTTCCCGGTGCCCAGCTTCTCGGGATAGTCCTTGGACCGCTCGAGCGACTGGACGGCGGCGGCCCAGGAGCCCACCCGCATGGCTTTGAGGCCGAGCTGGAGATGCGTGCGGACAAAGAGAGCGTGGATCTCGCTCGCGCCCTCGAAGGGCAGGGCCTCGATCGTGTCGAGCGCGGCGGCCGCGTCCTCGTATTTCGCGAGGTCCAGGCAGGATTTGACCAGGTCCACCTGAATGGGGACTTCCTTGGGGAAGAGGGCGGCCGCTTTTTGGGCGACTTCGAGGGCTTTCTCGGGCCGGCCCTGCTTGGCGTTGAACTCGACGAGCGTGTGCCAGTTGCGCCAGGTCTTCCCGTCGATGGCCACGGCGCGCTCGTAGTCGGCGAAGGCCAGGGCGGGATTGGCGGCGCGATAGAGATAGCTGCGGGCCAAGAAGAACGGCCCGAAGTCGGCGCTGTCGCACTGCTTGAAGAGGGCCAGGGTTTCGTCGAGGCGGCCCTTGCCCCAGTAGATAAGCCCCAGATAATACTTGGGCTTCCAGTCGTTCGGCCGCGCGGAGATGGCCCACTCATAGAGAGGGATTTCTTCTTCGCGGAAGGGGAAGACAAGGAGGGGCGAGAGGGCCGAGGCCTTGTCCAAGTACGCCTGGCTCTCGGCGGGCGCGTCCTTGAGGAGCAGGCGCGAGAGCATATAGAGAATCGTCGGATGCTCGGGGGCGTTCTTGAGGAGCGCCGCGGCGTCGGCGTCGAAGCCGAGGCGCATGTAGGCCAGGGCCATCTCGATGTAGCTCTCGTGGGGCAGCTCGTTGCGGATCATCGATTTGAAGGCGGTGAGAGTTTGTTCGGATGGGGCGAGGAGATACTGCTCGAAGCGGCCGAAGTGGTCTAGGGGGTCGAAGTCGAGGAGCTTGGCCAGGACGTCTTTCGCCGCGGCGGTCTTCCCCGCTTTTCTCAGGACGGCGGCTAGGACCTCGTAGGCGCCGCTGTTGTAGGCGTTGAAATCGATCGAGCGCCGGGCGTACTCGGCAGCGAGGTCGAAATTGCGTTCGAGTGAAGCGATCTCGGCCAGGCGCTGGTTGGCCGCCGAGCGGAACCCGAGCGAGCGGGCCGCCCAGCCCAGCGTCTCCTTGGCGTCGAGGAGCCGGCCGAGGCGGAGCGAGAGCACGCCGTAGATGTAGTTGGCCTCGGGGTCGTACATGTTGTTCTCAAGCGCCTTGCGGGCGAAGGTCAAGCCCTTGGCGTATTCGCCGCGGCGGGCGTAAAGCTCCGCGGCGCGGGCCAGGGCGCGCGCGTGGAGCGGCTCCTTGGCCAGGCAGGCCAGGTATTTTTCGAGGGCGGTGTCGAAATAGCGGGCCTTCTCGCTCCGCGCCCCGCTCTCGAACAGGCCCTCGGCGGTCGATTCGTCGGCCGATTTGAAGCGCAGGGGCCGGGTGAGGTTGTCGGCTTCGGGGTCGCTGTTGTAGACGAGCTTCTCACCGACCGAGACGACGAAGGGCGCGTCGTTGATGTCGAGCGGCAGGCCTTTTTTATAGATTTTCGAGGGAGCGAGCGTCAGGCGCTCGCGGTAGAGCTCTTTGCCGGCCGACGCGACGACGAGGTCGTCGTCGATGTTTTGGAGAGCGTAAATGCCGAGCTTCAAGGCGCCGGGTGCGGCTTCCGCGCTGAGGGCGGCGTAGGGAGAGGCCTTGACCATGGGCCCGATGCCGCTGTAGGGGAACCACAGCTCCCGCCAACGGTCGGCCGCGTTCGGCGGGAAGAACTCGTGGTCGGACTGGTTGTAGAGGCGGCCGGCCTGCGGCTCGGTGTACTGGCCGTCCTTGTCGGTCAGGAGGTCGACCCAGATCTCGCCGGCGCGCGACTCGTCCCAGATCCAGACCTTGCGGCCGGGGATGTCGCCGGGAAGGGCCCAGTGGCCGAAGCCCGCGTCCGAGTTCTTGTACCAGGCGCCGTAGAAGTCCGCGTATTCGCCGACCGTGAAGTAGCTCTTCGACCCGCCGAAGTCGTTGTTCTTGTACCAGGACAGGTCGCGGCCCTGCCCGTCTACCGGCCAGGGCTCGAGGGGCACGGAGTAGTCGTGGCCGATCTGGAAGCGGCCGGGGAAGATGTACTTGAGGTCCGCGGCCGTTTTGATCGCGGCGCACGACCAGAAATAGTAGGACTGGGAGAAGGGCGTGGGATTGTACCAGGCGCCGTTGGTCTCGAAGTAGGTCTTGTCCTTGGGGAGCGTGACCGTAATGCTCCAGCGCGTCCGCGAGGGAAGGTCCATCGTCCCGACGACGACGCTCGCGCTCCCGTCGGGATTAGAGCGGAGGAAATAATCTACGGGCGTCGCGGTCGAGGGCGCGTGGCCGACGACGCCGAAGTTGAATTCGATGCCGCCCGACGTCCACGGCCCGCGCATGGCGATCTCGCGGAACTTCATGACGTGGTTCGTGTAGAGGAACTCCCGGCCGGTCGCTTTATCGGACGCGCCCCAGACCTTGCCGCCAGCCTCGGGGAGGACGGCGACGGAGATGAAGGGATTCTCGAGGCGGACGACCGTCCATTCCTTGTCGGCGCCCGTGCCGCTGAATTTATTGAAGAAAAAATAAGGATAGAGCCGGGCTCCGGCGCCCCACATGCTCGAGCGGGCGAAGATCGGGACCGGGTCCGGGTCGGAGAAGGGGTAGGTCTTGATCGTCTCCTTGGCTTCGCGGACGGTCGCGCTGCCCGCGGCGCCGCCTCCGGTCGTGACCGAGCCCGTGCAGGCGGCAAGTAAGGCGACGGCGAGGGCTAGGGCCATTCCAAGGGTACTTCGCGATTTCATCATGACGATCCTCCGTTCCCAATCGGGGACACAATACTCTGTCCCCAATTTAATGTGGATCACTGCTGTCCAAGATAATCTGAAATCATAGAAAAATCCATACCTCTACAGGCATATTGGACAAGATTTTCCACATTCTCAAAACCAGGTTGTCGTTTTTTTTAATCATATGCTGTCCAAT
>Ga0172371_10010389_pt1 | contig 12581 bp, 8 predicted proteins | sample Lak12m_FD_114543 | JGI IMG/M metagenome (GOLD analysis project Ga0172371, IMG submission 114543) | Freshwater microbial communities from Kabuno Bay, South-Kivu, Congo - kab_022012_12m | ecosystem: Environmental > Aquatic > Freshwater > Lake | place: Democratic Republic of the Congo: South-Kivu... | reverse complement strand
GGTCGCGCCCCGAAGCGACATGAAGGTCCTGGAGATCGGCACCGGGTCAGGGTACCAGGCAGCGATCCTGGCGGAGCTGGTGGCGGAGGTCTACACGATCGAGATCGTGGAGAGCCTGGGGAAGAGAGCTGAGAAGACGTTGAAAGAACTGGGTTACAAGAACGTTCAAGTGCGGGTCGGCGATGGCTATGAGGGTTGGAAAGAGCATGCCCCCTACGATGCGGTGATGCTGACGGCAGCGCCCACGACGATCCCGCAACCGCTGCTGGACCAGCTCAAGGTCGGCGGCGTCCTCATCGCACCCGTGGGCGACGAGTTCCAGCAACTCCGGCTCTACACCAGGACCGCCTCCGGCACGACGTCCGAGACCCTCCTCGACGTCCGGTTTGTCCCGATGACGGGCAAGGCGCTCGACGGCGAGAAGTGAAGGCGGGAGGGCAGGGTGGGGGGCTCTAGTCTGCACGGCTGCATAGTTCTGGACACTTCATCGCAATCCGTTGTACTGTGAATCCGAGCGCTGCCCCGCGCTCAGCGACAGTTTTGCGGCATGAGCGGCGACGGGAAGGCGCCACGATGCTGGATTGCGATGAAACGACGGGTGGATTCGCGCGTCTGCGGAGGAGAACACGATGAGCCAAGCCGATTGCAGCGGATGGGAGCGATTCAGCTCAGAGCGGGTGTTGGACTTCCTAGCCAAGCGAGGCTACGAGGTTTCGTTTCGCTGGAACGACTGGTTTGAGTGCCTGGTTTCCGGCCTCGGCGAGGCGTGGCTGGGGGCAGGCACGTCTCGTGACGCTGCGCTCTTCGCCGCTCTCTCGCACGCGTTCCCCTCCGCAGCGGCACGGGCCGCGCTAGCGTCAGCGGTCGAAGTCCCCCTCCCCTCCGCGGCGGTCGAAGTCCCCCTCCCCGCTCGCGGGGAGGTGGCCGCCACCGGGCGGCCGGAGGGGTCAGAGTTGGGGTCAGCACCCTCGGTGGTGGATTCTACCCGGCCGCAGACCCCCTCCCCGGCGGAGCCGGGGACTCCCCCGCCGGAAGCGGGGGAGGGGAAAAGAGAGGAGGGCGTCCTCCCCCCGGAAGCCTCAGCCCCCCTGCCCGGTCAGGAAGTCCCCCTCCCCGCTCGCGGGGAGGTGGCCGCCACCGGGCGGCCGGAGGGGTCAGAGTTGGGGTCAGCACCTGCGGAGGTGGCCGCCACCGGGCGGCCGGAGGGGTCAGAGTTGGGGTCAGCACCCTCGGTGGTGGATTCTTCCCGGCCGCAGACCCCCTCCCCGGCGGAGCCGGGGACTCCCCCGCCTGGAGCGGGGGAGGGGAAGGGCGGGGAAGTCCCCCTTCCCCCGGAAGCTCCCTCCCCCTCCAGGCGCGAGCCCACGTACCGTCCCAAGCTGGGCGAGAAGGAAGCCGTGGGCGAGCTCCAGGACTTGCAGCAGCTCATTACCGATTCGCAGTACGAGCTTGCCCTTTACTCTTCCAAGCGCCAGCGGTACCAGATGCAGGCGTGGGTCTGCGAGGCGCGCTCGTACGAGGAGCTTCACTACGGCGACGACCGTGTGCACACCGCTGCCACGCTTGCGGTCCGCAAGCTGTCGAGTCTGGCGAAGGTCTTCTGGCCCGGCAACATCAACTCGATGAGGGTGGATGCGTCACCGGGCCAGGTGATGCCGGACCATGGGCTGAAGGGACCGGCGCCGGGGTCGTGGTTCGAGGCCATGCAGATCGTGAAAGCCGCGATGGACGCGGCAGCGCAGGAGGACGATGCTAAGGGGCTGGACGAGTACGGGTGGGCTGACGCAAGGAAGCTGGTGCCCGGGCCCAATCGTCCGGAAGGGCTTTTCCAGGAGGTGCGCAGCAGGATCGAGAAGCTGACCGGACCGGTGGACGGCAAGCCGATTCCGAAGGGGGTGGATGCGGAGCTCAAGCGTCCGGCGCCCGCATTGGTCGAGGAGTTGCTGATGCTGGCCCGCAAGCTGCGGTGGCTGCGGCTTGCAGTGCCGGAAAACGACTTGATCTGGGGGCAGCTCGTAGGGCGGCTGCGTGCGGTCGCCGCGCTGTGGGGGAAGGAGCGTGGTGCGCCGCTTCGGGCCATCCTGGCGGACGAAACTGCGCCGAGGAAGAGCTGGTCCGCGGAGATCGGGATCGACCCGACGAAGAAGCAGAAGCAGCGCAAGCGGGTGTCGCTGCTCAACCGGTTCAAGACGGTCCAGGACGTGGGCACCGCAGAAATGCCCGGGCTGCTGGTGGATGCGTTCGAGTTGTTCAACAACATCGAGCTTTCGGCGCTGTTGCGGCCCGCGGTCGGGACGATCAAGGCGCTTGGCTCAGAGGCCCTGGAGGAGCGTGCGGCCAGGCGGAGGCTTGCGCTCTTGAAGAAGCGGATGGACGAGGAGCCCGCGGACGCGAAGGAGTTGCAGCAGGCGCTTGCAGCGATGGAAGCGGAGGCAGCGGGCCGCGGGGGCGATGCGGAGCCGGACGGCCTGTCCGAAGCGGACCCGGTGGAGCGGCTGGCGGAGCAGATCCGTGTCGCGACCTCGGGGAAGCGGGCGCTTCTGATCACGAACCGCAACGACGAGCCGCTTGCCGAATCCCTTCGTGCGCGCCTTGCGTTCAGCGAGGTGGGTGTTGCGATTTGCGATCCCCGCCGCGTCACGAGTGCTACGCAGGCCATCGGCAACGGCTCGATCGACTTTGCGCTGGCGGTCAGCGGCTTCCTCCCGCACACGGCAGACGGTGCGATCTCGGATGCGTGCAAGAAGTCCGGCACGAGGCTGGTGCGCATCGGCAAGGGGCGCCCGATCGGAGCGATCCGTGCCATTGGCCGTGTGCTCCGGGTGGATACTCCGTCGTCTTCCGCAGCCGTCTGAGCACAATCGCCCTTAGCCGTTCTACACCACCAGGCGATGGAGGGGGACTGAGAAGATGTGGCGTCTGGAGTCGAGCAGCTCGATGCCGTGCCCCTTGTGGACGACCAAGCCGCCGAGCCATCTATCGCCCAATGCCTCTGCGACGGCGGACAGCGACCGGATGTCCGTCGGGTGAGCCTCGGAGCGGTTCTTCACCTCGACGCCGAGGCAGCCATCCGACGTCTCGATCAGGATGTCTACCTCCAGCCCGGATCGAGTGCGGTAGAAGTACATGCGGGCGTCCAGAGCCCACGTGTCCACCCACTTGTAGATCTCGGAAACGACCAGAGTTTCGAACATCTGTCCGGTCATCTCTCCCCATTGCTGGCTGCCCCGCCGCAGTATCCCGATGTCCGACCAGTACAGCTTTGGCGCCTTGACCACCCTGCTCGTCAGATTCGTGTGGTACGGCTGAAGCAGTATCACCTGGAACGACAGGTCCAGATACTCGATGTAGCGCCGCGCAGTTGCCGGAGACACCTGCGCGTCCCTGGCGAAGTCGGCCCAGCTCACCAGCCCGCCCGAGCGAAGCATCGCCACGCGCTGAAGCGTCCTGAACGGCGCCAGGTCGGTCAGCCGGGCCATGTCGGAGAGGTCACGTTCGAGGTAGGTGCCCTGGAAGCTGCGCAACCACTCCTTGCGCTCGTCGTCTTCCAGCCGGAGAAGCTCCGGCATCCCTCCCCAGGTCGCCAGGTGGTTGACTGCCTCGATCGCCGCGCCCTCCTCGTCTCCAAGCTGTCGCTTGAGGACGGCCCCAAGGATGTCAGCCAGTTCCGCAGGGTGGGACAGGAGATCGTGAAGCAGCGGCGTGACGGTGGCCCCCGCGACCTCTGATGCGGTCAGTGGCCAGAGGTTGTACAGGAATGCCCGGCCCGCAAGAGATTCCCTGACCGGGCGCAGCAGCAGAAGCCTCGAAGAACCGGTCAGCGCAGAAAAACTGATCGCTCCAGCGTCGAACGCGTGCTTCACTTTCTCGATGACGTCGGGTTCTTTGTGGACCTCGTCCAGTACGGCCGGACCTACCGTCCGCGCCCAGGAAGCTGTGGCGGTGTTTCTCAGCACGTCCCGATCTTCGGGGGAGTCGAGGTTCACGTATCTGAGCCCGGAGTAGGTGCCTTTCATCAACGTGGTCTTGCCGGTCTGGCGCGCTCCAGTGACCACCACCAATCGCCGCTTGTCCGGGGTCGGCAACCGTCCTGCCAGCCATCGATAGCGCTGTATATTCGTTCTCATGGTGACCGTTTATACAGGCAAATCGGCCGTCAGTCAAATGGAACTGCTGGGATCTTGTTCTGGGACCTTGTTCCAGCAGCGCATAGCGGCCGGTGGCAGACCGGCCGTCTCCGGAGTGGACTGTTTTCCTCCCGGCTTCTGTTGGCTGTGATTGACAAGCGCGAGGAGGGGACGCAATGAAAAGGAACACTGGACAGAAGCTGGGCAAGAAGTTGTTCTGGTTCGGGTTTGCGGCAGCGATCGCTGCTGCGTGCGAGAGCGGGGGCGGGACGAACGTGGAGAGCGCCGGGCCCCCGTGCGTGAACGGGCATTGCCCGGAGTGCTGGCCGTCGGACTCGGGCATGGGCTGCACGGAGGGCGAGGCGTGCACGTTCACGTTCTCAGAGAAGGACTTCCTCTGCCTGCCTGAGAAGTTCGAAGGTGAGGAGTGCAGCACCGCGGACGACACGCTGGACGTGTGTGTGGACGGCTTCCTCTGCGAGACCGTCGAGGCCCGCAGCGAGACCGGCCTCTGCCTTGGTGCGGAGTTCGGCGCACCGTGCGGCAAGACCAACACGTGTGCGGACGGCTTCATCTGCGACGAAGTCAACGGGTACGGCCCGGTGTGCGTAGCTGCCTGCGACTCGCACTCCGAGTGCCCGGGCTGCCTGTCCTGTATAGATGGGCTGTGCACCGAATGGTACGACTGCGAAGGCGATCTGGTTTGCCCAGAGAAGTAGCCCATCGAATCTGCCCCAGTTCCCCCCAAAGAAGAGGAATCCAGCTTGCGCTGGGTCCAGAAACTGCTTGTCTTCAGCGACACATGAGGGCTACTATACGACGCATGGCATTGCGGGATAGGATACAGGCGCTTCCCTTGCCCTTGGCCCAGTTGCTGCACAGGGTGGATACCGCCAAGTCTGACGTTGAAAGGCACAACAACGCTTACTTCCTGGCGGAGGCGGCCCTCAAGCTGGCGACTTCCATGCGAGTTGCATTGTGGCTTGATCGGTACTTCGAGCAAGGAAGCCGTCTGGCCGCGTCGCTGGAGGGGCTGATGATGCCCTCGGCGGGGCACTGGGTTCGTTTCCTGCGGGAAGCGGATCTGGTTTTGACCGGGTGCGAGCGGATCTCGGACACTTCTCTCGGGAGGACCGCGGGTGCGCTTGGCATGGGAAGAAAGGACTGGAAAGCTGTACGAAGGCTCGCCCGAGCGGCTTGTGAAGAGGATGTTATCGCCACTTCGGAAATCACCGAACGTGCCTGCAATGGCGGGCTGCTTGGTTTCTTTGAGATGGTCGTTGCCTACCGCAACGAAATGTTCCACAACCCGGGCCAGTGGGCGGCCTCGAAATACAAGAGGCTCTTCCCATTCTGGCTGGATGCCATGGAGGAAGTAGTCGCATCCGGCCTCTTGTACGGAGAAGCCGGTCTGCTCTATTCCAGCTTGCTGCTGGAATCTCCTGAAGCGACCCCTGAGCTTGTGTGGACCGAGCTACGGGGACCAAATATTTCCCGCCTGTCCAGGGACCGATGGCCGACCGGCAATGAAATCGCGCGGGCGGGAGTCAAGCCGGGTCGTGTCTATGCCTTCGTGGAGGGCCAACTGCTGTCGCTGCACCCGCTTGTCGTATATCAAGAGGACGACTATGGGCGCGGGGTAGCGGGCTTCCTCAACAGGACGTTCCTCAAGACACAGAGAGGGGAATTCGGGACGTTGCAGGAGGTGCGGAAGGCCGACTACGTAGAATACGCAACCGGGGTTCTCATCAGCAAGGTCAACATCGAAGCGGCGCTGACGAATCTTCTCGGTCGTCTGCGCGGCAGGGAAGCATCGGCAGAGGACTTGCGCTGCGCGCAGAACCACAGTGCGATGGAGTTCATCGACGCCTCGGAAGAAGCGGTCACGACCGGCGAAGTGGTGGGCAACTTCGAGTTGGGGGAGCGAATAGGCAGCGGCGGGATGGCGCACGTTTACAAGGCGAGACAGCGGACCACGGGCAGGACCGTCGCCGTCAAGATACTCCCGGAGGTGCAGTCTGCCGACAGGGTCAAGGTCGAGAGATTCCGCCGCGAGATAGAGGTGCTGTCAAGGTGCGACGACCCGAATGTGATCAAGATACTGGATGCCGGAGCCGATCACGGCCGCATCTACTATGCAATGGAGCTTGTGGACGGGGCCGACCTGGGAAGGGTGGGGACCCTTCTGTGGCATTGGCGTCGCACAGGGGTGTCGCTGGAAGGGGGGCTCCTTGACGCGGCTGCCAGGTTGGCTCCGGATTGCCGGCTCACCGACGAGGCGGGTACCGTGGCTGGCCGGGGCAACGACGATCCCACGGTCCAAGTGCCCGAGCCGCCCGACGCACACGGCACGGGGAGCTTCTACGACCGTCTGGCTGCCCTCTTCGAGGGCGCTGCCCTCGGGTTGGCGCATCTGCATAAGCGCAAGCTGGTGCACCGGGACATCAAGCCCGCCAACATAATGCTCACCGCAGATGGGGCACGCCTGGTGCTGATGGATCTCGGTCTTGCCAAGGTCACGGATTCATCCGATGCGTCGCTTACCCGCGAGTCGATGGTCGGTACCGTCAGGTACATGGCTCCGGAGCAGGTGCGAGGACGAGAGAGCCCCGTCGATGGTCGCACCGACATCTACGGCCTTGGTGCCACCATGTACGAGATGGCCACAGGCGAGCCGATGTTCAAGGGCGACAACCACGCGACGCTGGTACACCAGATCCTGAATGCTACACCGCCCCCCCCGCGGCGCCACTCACCGGCGCTGCCCACCGACTTGCAGACGATTATCCAGGCAGCGACAGCCAAGGAGCCCGCGCTCAGGCACCAGAGCGCGCTTCAACTTGCCGACAACCTGAGACGATTCGTGGAGCGCCGTCCGCTGACTGTCGGAGCGCCAGGGCTGCTCCACCGGGCCGCCCTCGCTGCCAAACGCCGTCCCGTGTTGGCGACTGTCATGTGCTTCCTTCTCCTTGCCGCATTGGTCGGCGGGGGATGGCTCTGGTACTGGAGCAGCGAGAAACTGACTTGGTGCGCCAATATCACCGAGCGCTGGATGGTTCCCCAGTGTGTCGGGCGAGTGGACTCAGCAGTGCAAGTGAGGCGCGAAGCGACCTACCTTCTTCACGAGAGTTGTGGGTTGGTCACGCTGGTGGAGCGGTTGAACGGCTCCGGCAAGCTTCGCGACGATAAGGAACATCAGTCCAGATGGGAATTCGAATACTACGAAAGAGGCGGGGTGAGGAAGTGTACCGTCAGCGACCAGGCGGGTGCCGTGGTGCGCGTGCTCCTTTATTCGGACGACCGTCCCCACACGGAGAAACACGAGGACGAACTGGGCATTCCGAAGCCAATCCCGGGCAGTGAGGCGGCGACGGTTGTGGAGAGGGAATTCGGCAAGAGCGGATTCGTTCGCAAGGAGCGATACTACGATGTCTTCCGGAATCCCCGCTCCAATGACGAGAATGCCTTCGGGTACTTGAGGCAGACCAACTATGCGGGCGTCCTCGAAGAGTTGACGAGTCTGGACGCACAGGGCAGTCCGGCGCCGACGACGATCGGATTGGCGAAGGCCCGATATGAAACTGACTCCGCAGGGAACGTGCTGAAGGCCATGACATTGGATGCGAGCGGCCGACCCATGCTCGCGACTGACGGAACCGCGGGGGCGTTGAAGGAGTATGACGAAGTCGGGAATGTCACAAGGATCACGTCGGTGGATGCCGCGGGCGATCCTGTCCCAGACATCGGCGGCTGTTCAGTGACGAAGTTCCTATACGATGATCGGGGGAACCCGACTTCGATTGAACACCAGGATTCGGGCGGCGAGCCGTGCACCCCGAAGGACAGCCTTGGCAAGGTTGCACAGGAGTTCGACGCTAACGGGGACCTCATCAGCGTGTCGTGCCGTGGAATCGACGGCGAACCAACCGCAGGGAGCTCAGGGACCGCCAAGGTCAGCTACGAGCGCGACCAGAACAGGCGCGTCGCGGCAGAGCGGTACTTCGACGTCAAGGGTAAACGGACATGTAACCAGGAAGGCGTTTCCGGCTGGAAGGCTCAGTACGACGATAGGGGGAGAAGAATCCGCACTGACTATCTGGGACCTGACGACAAGCCGACCCTCCACAAGGGGGGGTACGCCGGCACGCTGCTCGCTCATGATCAGACAGAGAACCGGGCATGCGTGACTTACATCGGTCTGGACGGCAACCCTGTTCCCGGGGATTCCAGCTATGCTACATACTGCCTGGAATACGACGAGAGGGGCCAAGTGGTGTCCACGACTTTCAAGAACGAAAAGGGCGATTTGACGCTCACGGGAGAAGGCTATGCCGGCTGGACGTCGGACTACGACCGCCGGGGGTACGAGACACTGCGCGAGTACTTCGGTCTGAAGCGCGAGCCGACAGTGATCTCGGGCGGATACGCAAAGGTGAAGATGCAGTACGATGACCGAGGTAACGTGTCGGATCTGACGTTCCTCGACGCTGCCGAGAAGCCCGTCGCAGACAGCTTGGGCGTGGTTGTATGGAAGTTTCAATACGACCGCCTGGGCAGACGAACGAGGGACGCCTGCTACGACGCAGCGAGAGAGCCGAAAGACAATAGGGCGGGTTGGTCGGTGCGCGAGACCGACTACGATGAGCGGGGCCGTGCCGTGAAGGAACGTTACTCCGATGCTGCCGGGGCAAGGGCATTGGGCCGAGAAGGATGGGCGACTGTCAGCAGGAGCTACGACAACCGAGGCAACATCCTGCGCAGCGACTTCTTTGGGGCCGATGGCAGACCCGGCCATGCTCGTGACCGCTGTGCCTCTGAGGCAGCTACCTACGACCAGTGGGACAGGGCCATTGAATGGAGATGCTATGATGCCGACAACCGGCTGACCGCGCGTAGCGACGGCTCTGCCGTCAGGAAGCACGTGTTCGATGCACGCGGGAATCTCGTAGAAGTTCGGTACTTCGACTTAGATCAAAAGCCCATGCCTGGTGACCCTGCGTCCGGCTCGCGCGAATGAACCCCGTCTACAGGATATTCATAAGCTCGAGAATGCTCGGAGAGCAGGCGCAAGCCATAAGGGCCGCGGCAGCCCGCGCTATCGAGGCAGCCCAGTTACAGCGTCCCGATGTTCGACTGGTTGATGTCTCCTTCTACGGGCGCCACGCCGGGGCCCACTCTCCGGTCGAGGTTACTCGGAAGGCCGTTGCATCGTGCGACCTGTTCGTCTTGATTCTCTGGGACGAGGAGAGCTTCCTGGACGTCACGACGGGCCACACAGCGATCAGCCATGAGATGGCCGAGGCGATGAACCGGACCAAGCCCATTCTCCTTCACATGGAGGAGACGTTTCAGGAGCGAACAGCCGAGAAGCTGCAGCGCAGCACGCTTCCGGCGGGACATCGATTCTCTGCCGAGTTGCTTTACCTCCTTGGCATGAGACAGCATGACTACCAGCTCGGAGTCGAGTGCGACACGTTCCATATGGAACAGGTCATCTCAGACCCCGCGGTGTTCATCCGGCGCATGTGCGAAGCCATCGTCCGCTGGGTGGACGAGCAGACCGCCAGGCGTTCTTCCAGACAAGCGGAGGAGCGGATCCGGCTTCGTCTGGAAGGAGCCTTCAGGACCGGAGCGCTCAATTCCCAGGAGACGCTCCTCAGGAAGCTCATCGCTCACCATGAACGCGAGGTCAAGAGAAACAGAAGGCCGTACGAAAGATACCGCCCGACCCCGCTTCTATTGCAGTTGGGTTGGGTGCTGGTAGATCGCGGGAGAGTGAAGTCTGCCGGGGCACTGGCGAGAAGAGCGGCTGAGTTGCCGCAACTGGTTGCAGGGGATGCGTTTCACTTGGCAGTTCTGTCCGCGGCGATAGACGTCCGCTCTGGGTTGTTGGATACAGCGTACGCCTCGGCGTCGCATGGCCTGGAAACCATCAAGGCGTGGGCCAGCGGTGCAGAGCCGTTGGGGGCAGGAGTGCCGAGTTTCATGGTCCACAAGTTCTGCCTCTCCCCCGTCCTGATCAACATGGCTTCCATTGCGTTTTTCGCCAGTCGGTTCGGGGAGTGCCAAAGCTGGCTCGATGCAGCGCGTGAACTGGAGGAAAGATACCTCGATGTCGAGGCGATTGCCCGCATCCGCGTGTTCAAGGCGCAGTGCCGTCTGTCTGAGTTGGAAAGCTCTGGATGCCTTTCGGGGCACGCTCCCGAAGCAGACGCGGCAATCGAAGATCTGGCCGAAATCAGCGCGGACAGCGACAAGTTGACGGCCGCTGTCCTGGCGGTCAGGGCGGGCCTTGCACTTTACTCTTGCAAACCGGTTAATGGCCGCTCTATCCTTGATATGTGTTGCAAGGCCATCGGGTTGTGTCGCCGAATAGGCGATTTCGACACACGGGGATACGCCCTATGGAAGATGGGCCGGGTGTACGCCAGCATGGGACAGGGGCTTCGGTCGTGGTGGGCGTTCAGGCGAGCCATGACGCTGCACAAGGAAATGGGATACGTGTCGCGGGTCCGTCGGATTCGCGCAGACTGGGAGGTCGTCCGGACGCTGTGTGGCGCCGCGTGCCGGCTTCGGATGGGAAAGGAGGTAACGCGATGATCCAGATACTTAGACTGAAGGCCGCGTTGGTGGCTCTCGTAGTGGGCGTTCTTCCTCTTCTTTCATTCTGGGGCGAAGCAACCGCTCAGATGGCGCCGCACATGCTGATGCCCGCGCCTCACAGCGTTTGGGTCCCTCCGATGAGGGTAGACCCGGTCATGATGCACCCGCCGGTTCTCCACCGCCCGACGGTCGTGGAGCAGCACCAGACCCCGAATCTGCAACTTCTTCAGATCCAGCCCACGATCGAACTCGATGTGCCGCAGCTCCCACTTGATTTCCGCAAGAACGAACTGCAGTGGAATCAGTTGGACGTGACACCCACGATAGACCTGCTCAAGCGCGATGACTCCGTCGCGAGACTCACGGAGAGCGTGAGGGACAAGATCGAGCTGCCACGGCATGATCAACTTCGCTTGACGTCTGAGATTGACTTGAAGTCAGCCAAGCTCAAGGTCGAGAACCCGGTTTTCGATCCTCCGGCCCCACAGCCGCTGAAGACATACTTCAATGAGGATTTCTGTACCTCGAACTCGGATTGCGCATTCGACGAGGTCTGTCTCGACGGTGGCTGCGTAGAGTGCCCCGGCTGCCGGGGCAAGTAGGCGACCCAGGATCAGACACTGTAGCTCAGTCCGACGATCGTCAGTACTGCTCCATTCCCGGAGATGGACCGTCATTTCTCTCCTTGCTTCTTCTGCATGTAGCACCTTGACAATGGCCGGTACACCAGCGGGAGGGCGAGATGGGCAAGGCAAGAGACAAGAACAAGAAGGGAGGGTGGAGGCGGACACGCTTCCCTCGGCTGCACAGGGCGTTTTCGGCTCTGCGCAAAGCACTCCGCATGGAAGAAGCTCCCACGGATGACCCCGATGACGGTTGGTTCAAGTCCGCTGCCGAGGCGTCCAACTCCGGGTATGGCCTCGGCCTCCCCGGCAGCGGCCCGTTCGAGCTGGACCTGAACTGGGACCTCCTCACCCCTTGGCGTAAGCGGTAGCACATCCACAACGCGCATTGCGGAAGCACATCCGCACCCCCACCAGGGTCGTTGACCCCGGCCTAGCGGAGCCCATGGGTAACGAACACGCCGGTGGTTCGCCCGCCCGGTGGGCGGGCCAGCAAGGAACGGGATGATCGAAACGGCGCGCCGCGATGGGGGCACATCCACACATCGTCGGCGAGACGGATCGGCCAATCTCGTAAGGCATCCGTCATCCTGAGCGCGCAGGCCATCCCACCTTCGCACTCGGTCAAGCCTTTCTGCCGAGCTGCGAAGGACCTCTGCGCGGGTGTGCAATGCCACGGGTGGTGCTGTCGTGCTCGGCAACATCGGCCGTTGCTGATGTGCCCCCTAGCGGTCTTCGGCCGTTGCGGCTTTGCTCCGCGTCGCGGCAACAACTGCCCGCCTGCGTCTGCCCGCGGAAGCGGAACGGCAGCGGTTGGCGACGACTGCTGCCTCCACGTGCTGCGAATGCGACAGCCACCTCGCCTGTTCGACCGTGTCGGGGTCCATCCCGGGGGCCACGCCGACCAAGTCCGACTTCGGGCCGCAGCGGTGCTTGGCAACTGCATCCGGAGCGCTCCCCACCATTTCCATGCACGTCAGGCACACGTAGTTCATCTTGAACCTCCCTTGTTTCCAGGTTGCTTTGGGTGCTCCACAACCAGGAGCACCGGTACAACCGACAGAAGCGCGGAAGGAAAGCGATCCTTATTCTGCCCGCGCATGCATAGGGTCCGTCAAGAAATAACCCGATCGAACCGAGGATGCCGAGGCGCCCTGCCGGCAAGGCGCGATGACGAGGCATACCAGAGGTATGTCGAGGAAGAGCAACGAAGTCGGAAGGGATGCAT
>Ga0172371_10010387_pt1 | contig 12582 bp, 4 predicted proteins | sample Lak12m_FD_114543 | JGI IMG/M metagenome (GOLD analysis project Ga0172371, IMG submission 114543) | Freshwater microbial communities from Kabuno Bay, South-Kivu, Congo - kab_022012_12m | ecosystem: Environmental > Aquatic > Freshwater > Lake | place: Democratic Republic of the Congo: South-Kivu... | reverse complement strand
TCCCCCCGGCAGGGCTCGGTCGGACCGTCGTGGAACGTATCGCCCAGCTCGGCGTCGTCCCGCGTGGACGTGAACACGATCGGTTCGGCCAGCGTGCCCAGGGCCTTCAGCGTGCCGTCGACATTGATGTCGTAGCCGTTGCCGAGCTTGACGACCACCCCCGCCGCGATCATGAGCGTCTTGCCGGCCGCGACCGAGATGTCGTTCGCCAGCGCGTAGGGCAGCGTGGTGATGTCCAGCGTATTGTCGTTGAACGTGCCGCTGTCGATCACGCAGGCGTCCGCCCAGTTGTCCCGCGCGGTCAGGTTCGTCTGCAGCGGGTGGGCGGTCAGGCCCAGGGAATACGCATAGCTGCGGGACCGCGCGACCTGGATGTCGTCCACCGTAGGCGAGCCGCTCTCGAACCGCACGCCCACGGCGTCGGCATACGCGACCTGTACATGCCGCGCCGTGGCGGCCGTACCGCGGAACCGCAAGGCCGGGACGTACCCGCTGCCGTAATGCGAACTGCCCCAGTTGCCGGCGTAGCGGATCTGCAGGTACTCCAACAGCGACGCGTCCGAGCCGGGTTCCAGGTACAGCGACTCCCAATCGCCCTCGGCCGGGACGCTGGCCGCACCGTCATTATTCGCGTCGCCGCCGACGGCGTCGTCGCGCCAGGAAGTGAATACGACGGGTAGCTCGGGCGTGCCCACCGCCCGCAGCGTGCCGGCGACACTCAGGTACGCACCTTGCGGGAACTTGACGACCTGCCCGCCGGCGATCGTCAGTTCGGCTCCGGTTCCGACGGTGAGGTCGCCGCTCAGTTGGATCGGCAGCCCGCCCGCCGACCAGGTGTGCACTCCGCTGAACGTTCCGCCGTCGATCAGGTAGCGATTGCCTCCGGACGCCGCCGCGCTGAGGTTGGCCAGCACGGGATCGGCGCTCAAACTGCCGCGAAACGCGTCGTGCCGTGCGCGCGACACCGACACGTTGGTCAGTTGCGGCGCCCCGGCCTGGATGTAGACCCCGTAGCTGTCCGCGTCCCAAACCTGGACGTTTTGCATCGTGATCGTCGAGTCGGCCGGCGTCGTGTCGTCAATGACCAACGAACTGCGATAGTCCGTCGTGTACGGCCCGGAGTTGTTGCCCGCATAGCGGACCAGCACGTTCTGCAGCGTCACCGTGCCCGTGGGCCGGAAGTACAATTCGTCCCAGTCGCCGGCCAGCGGCACGCTGAGACCGTCGCCGTTGGTGTCGCCGCCGACAGAATCGTCGCGGAACGACGTGAAAACGATCGGCTCCGCCGCCGTGCCGACGGCGTTCAGACCGCCGTAGAATTCCAGGTCGCCGTAACCCCGCAGCTTGAATACCTGGCCCGCCGGGATCGTCACCGTCGCGCCGGAGTTGACCGTGATTTCGCGATCGATGTACGCAGGCAGGCCGCCGAAGCTCCACGTGCGATTGGCCGCGAGCGTGCCGCCGTTCAGCTCGTAGCCGTTCACGCCGCTGTTGGCCGCCGCCAGCCCGCTCAGCACGGGCTGCGCGGCCAGCTCGCCCTCGAACGCGGCGAAGCGAGCGTCGTCGACGGTGACCCGCGTCAAGGTCGGCGCGCCGGCGTACGGCCCGACGCCGGCCGCATCGCTGTGGGCCACGCGCACATCCGTCAGTGCAGGATCGCCCCCGTTGATGTGGAGCGCCGTGCGATAATAGCCGGTGTTGCCCGGCCCCGCGGCGTTGCCGGCATACAGCACCTGGACGTGCGTCAAAACCGAACCGGTCGAGCCGGACTCGAAGACGACGTTTTCCCAATCGCCGGCGACCGCCGTGCTGATGCCCGGACCCGTCACGTCGACGCCCACGCTGTCGTCCGTCGACGACGTGAAGACGATCGGGTTTTGGGATGTCCCTTGCGCCAGCAACGTGCCGCTGACCTGGAGCCGCACGCCCGTGTCGAACTTGACAATCGACCCCGCCGCGACGGTCAACCGCTTGCCCGCGTTCACCGTCACGTCGCCGGTCACCCGCACGTTGCCCGACCACGTGGTGTCGGCGCTGATCGCGCCGGAGACCGTCGTCATGGTCGTCAGCACGGTCTGCGCGTTGAACGCGTCCTCCGGCTCGCCCGGGCGGCCGTCGCCGTCCTGGTCCAGCCGCTGGCCGCCGAGGTCCCTCACGTCCGGGCCGACGGTCAGCTGATAGGTCCCGGCCTGCGTTTGGGCCGGGAAGGTGACGTCGAAACTGGAAAACACGTTCGGGGCCGGCGTCGCGTACAGCCCGATGGCGTCGATCTCTTCCCAACTGGTCGTCCAAGCCGTATCGATCGTGACCTTGACGCCCCGCACGCGGTACGGCGTGGTGGCAAAGTCGACGCGAAAGTCGGCGATCGCGCCCGGCGGGCTCGGATCGGCTCCGGCCCAGACCTGGTGCCAGCCGCCGGCCATGTCGAGCAGGTCGATCTGCCGCACGAAGCCGGGGTTGTACGTCTCGCGGACCGTCACGCCGCTGGCGTAGCCGGGTTCGTCGTAGGCGACCGCGATGGACTGCAGGCCCATGTTGGCGCTCGACGTCGTCCAAGCCGTACTGCGGTCGCCATAGCTCGTGGTGTTCGGCGCGCCGAGCGTCTGGGCGGCGGAGTAGCCGCCGGTGCCGTACTGCGAACTGAATGCGAGCACGCTGTCCGCCCATTGCACGTCGCTGGCCGGCGTCACCGTAATCTGCCCCGCGGCAATCGCGCCGCCCGGCCCGCTGACGGTCACGTCGTCGCTGGTCAAGCTCGCCGGATCCAGCGGTTCGCTGAATTCGAGCCGCGCCCGGCTGAACGACGTTCCGGCGAGCGCCAGCGGTCCGTAGCGGAGCACGCGCGGTGGGGCCGTGTCCGGCAGCACGGTGAACGTCTCCCGGAACACATCGCCGCCGCTTTCGCCCGGCGCGCCGTCGGCATCTTGATCCAGCAGGTTCCCAGCCAGGTCGCGGACGACCGGCGCGAAGGCCAGCGTGTAGACGCCCGTCAGGTACTGCGGGCTGAACGCGGCCGTGAGCCCGCGATTATCGTACGCCAGCGTCTCCGCCGTTCCGAGGTTCGCGCCGTCCGGGCCGGTTAAGACGACCTGGGCTGCCGCGAGCGTGGCCGGATCCAGCGGTTCACTGGCCACGACGGTGCGCTGAATCGCCGGCGGCGTCACGGCGGAACCGGTGCCGGCCAGCGGTGCGGTGGACGGCGTACGCCGCGGTTGCAGCGGCGCGACGCCGTTGCCCAGCCGCCCGTCGTTGCGGTTGGCGGTCGCGTCCGACACGGTCGTGCCGTCGGTTTCGTCAAACCGCCAATAACCCACCAGGCCCGCTTCCGTCCCGGCCAACGTCCGGCGCATGTCGGCCTGCAGGGCCGCCTGCGACCGCGCGACGTTCCAGACGCGGACTTCGTCCAACGTCCCGGCGAATTTCCCGAGCCCGCTCCAACTCTCGTACGAGTCGCCCAACAGCAGCGGCTGCCTCGTCGGCACCATATCCGTCGTGCGAACGCCGCCCGACGCGACCAACTGGCCGTCGACGAAAATCTGCAACTGCCCCGCGATCCGATCGACCACGCCGGCCACATGCTGCCAGCGGCCCGCCACGATCGCGCCGGCCGGGGAATCGACGGACTGCTGGGCGCCGTCCGACGACGTCAGGCTCAGGTAGCCGGTATTGTGCAGCCACAGCGAATACGCCCGGCCGGCGCCCGACGCGGCGAATTCGTCCGACTTCTGCAGCAACGGCGTCCACGTGTTCGTGAAACGGTCGACTTTGAGCCACGCCTCGAACGTGACCTGCCGCGCGGGCGTCAAGCTCGGACTGCTCGGCACGACGACTTGTTCCGCGCCGCTGAACAGCAACGCCTGTCCGGCGGCGCTCGAACCGAGCGTCGGCCCCGCGGTATCGATTGTCACGTCGACGGCGCCCGTCACCGTCACGCCCGTGTTGGGAACCAAGGTCGCTTGAATTTGCCCCGCGCCGTCGGCCAGCGTCGGGGCGGTGAAGTCGTAGGTACCGGCGCCGGCCACGGTCCGCGTGGCATCGGCCGTTCCGTTCCGGTCGTAGTCCAAGTCGATGCGTCCCGGCCGGTTGACGGAGACTTGGAGCGTGGGCGTGTTGTCGTTGGTCAGTCTGTCGGAGTTCGAGGCTCCGCTATCGCTGTCGGCTTTCAAACCGATCCGCACCCCGCTGACCGCCGCGGCCCCGCCGGCCCGGATCGCGGCGATCTCCGTGGCGGACAGCGCGCCGCTGTAGACAAACACATTGTCGATCGTGCCTTGGAAATACTCGCCCCACTGATTCCCGCCGACGCGCAGCGTGGTATTCCCGTCGCCCAGCGTCCCGGCCTCCGACAGCTCCCGCGCGTCGACGTACAGCTTGACCGTGCCGGCGTCCTGATCATAGACCGCCGCCAGGAAGGTCCACGCGCCCAACTGGACCGGCTCAAAACCCAGCGCGCCGCCGGAACCCGAGAAGGCCGACCAGCCGACTCCGCCGCCGCGGTCGTCGACCATCAACGAGCGGTCGAAGCCGCCGTCGTCGTGCGAGACCACGGCTTGCCGAGCCGTGGCCTTGTCGGCTTTCGCCCAGGCCCCGATCGTCAGTTGGCGTTGCGCCGAGGGGTTGATGTTCAAGGGCAGCGAGATGTAGTCGTTCGTACCGTCGAACTGGTACGCGCCGCCCTGGAAGCCCGCGCCCGTGGCCGTCGCCCCGTTGAGCGTCCCGTGCAAGCCGTTGCCGCTGGCGTCGTTCGCGTCGCCCTCGAAGGGATAGAAGGCCAGCAGATTGGCCAGCATCAACCGCGGCTCCAACGGTTCGATCAGCCCCCGCACCGACCGCCGCCGGCGCGGCAGGTCAGAATGCGCCGCACGGTTGCGAGCTTCCCGGGAACGATGTGATGCGCGAGGCAAGCGAGGATCGTTCATGGCCGACTCCTTCAGGCGAAGAACCCGGGAACCTACGATCCGCCGATGACGGGCCGTCCGCGCCAGAGCGTCCACGGGCGCCGTACGAGGAGACAGCAGCAGGCAGAGAAGCTTCAGCACCGGCCCGCGAGAAATCAACGGCGACCTACTACATCTGTGATCCTACCGGATCGTCGCATGGCAGGCAATCGCCCGACAGCCCGGCTAACACTCGGGGACTTTTATGACGGAGGCCGGTTTCGCGAAGAGATTTTGCTCGCGTGGCAAGCCCACACAAACTGTATCCGGCTGTGGATCGCGTTCACCGCGCGCCGCAGAGTGGGCGGCGGGCAAATCGTAGGTGGCGCAAGGTCCGTATCCGGTCGGCAGACGTGCCTTGCCAGAGGCGAGCTCGCAAAGGTTCGGCCCTACGCCGTTCGAACCAAATTGCGCCTCCGCCGAACTCCGTGGAGCAGAAATCCCAGGACGCCGAAACTCATGAGAAGCGCCGAGGACGGCTCGGGGACTGCACTTGCATCCTGAGCACTTAATTCGAAGCCGTTCAGGACACCGCTCACGGTTGAGAAACTCCGTCCCTGGACGGTCATGACCACGTTGTTGGTGCCATCCGCCGAAAACTCGAAATTTGCACTTCCAATTAACGTCGGGGAAAAGCCATTGTAAACCGGCACGTCTTGAGCGACCGTCGTCGCCCCAGTTCCCGTGTCGACGGTGATTCCCGTCAGGCTTTGCTGACTGCTGAGCGTCGGGATGTGGTGGTAGGTTGTCATTGAGTACGTGCCAGCCGCAAGTCCGCTGATCGTAACTCGCAAGTTCAATCCGCTCGGTATGACGTAGTCTTCGATCAACTTTCCATAGGTTCCATTGACCGTCCCATCGTCGACAAAGATCAGAGCGTTGCTGGCGGAACTAGGGTCTGTCACCGTGACTCCGATCAATCCGAAAGTCCGCGTAATTGGCGGCGAAAACAAGGGAGCCAGATCCCTGGTGGGTTGCGGATTCTCAGGCCCATACGAAAAGTCCGAGAAACCATCCTCGATGCGATTCGGCGAATAGCCCGTATTCAGCGCTGATGCATCGAGCGTGCTGAAATCGACTTGAACGATAATCCCCGCATTTGTTTCAGCCAAGTTGGAGAACAGGACAGGACTGACAAGCGAGAGTACGAAAAAGGGTCGTAACATTTCGCGGCTCCGATGTTCAGGTCGCGGGAGAATCGCGATTCCGGCGGTGAAACGTCCACGGGGCGTGCCGCAGATCGATTTCAAACCCGATCGCGGCCACGGGACATAAGCGGGCGAGTCCCTTTCACGCTTCGAATCCTAACATGGCAAGGGGGGGGCAATAGGGGGTTTGGAATATTTCATGCTTTTTTCTGCGCCGTCGATTGTCTTCCGGCTAATTCCTTGCGAATAGCGTTACACGGCTTGCCGAAACATCCCGTGGCACAATCGCGGACGAAGTCAGTCACGTCTACCCACCCGGTGAGTTTCGGTCCAAACTTCCTGCGAATCGTGCTGCTGGAGCAACGGTGTTTGTCATCGGGGGCGAACATGAACTTGCCAACGTAGCTAAGGAGGTGCAGTCTCGTTGCGATTGTTGGAGGATCCCCGTGTGAACGCCGAGTCACTGTCCCAGTCGCCGTCCGGATCGTAAACGCGGAGGTCCCTGCCCGGCGGCGCCCGTGGCGGTGCGGGACACCACAAGCCGCAGTGGCGCAGGATCACGTGACCTGCCTGCCGGCAGGCAGGCAGGCAGGTGGGCATCGCCCAAGTCTGGCTGACGCGGCTGTGGGCCGGCACCGGTTCGGGGGCCGTACTGGCCGAGCTTCCCGGCTGCTTCGTCGCAGCGGCTGCGGCGTGCCCGAAAACGGTTGCGTGAGTGATGTTTCACTTGCGCTCCGGGCCAACGGCCCAGACATTTGCTTAGCCCAGCCCGCTGGGCTGGGTATTCGGTGCCCGGATTCCCAACAGGGCCAACGGCCCGGCCGTTTGTGGAATGGCTCGTACCCGAACGTACCGTTCGTCAATTTCAATCCCGTGCTTTGTCGCAAATGGCCGGGCCGTTGGCCCTCTCGGATTGTAATGGTCGTTTACCCAGCCCACCGGGCTGGGTATTCGGTGCCCCGATGCCCAACAGGGCCAACGGCCCGGCCGCTTGTGGAATGGCTCGGACGTAAACGTCCCGCAGGTCAACAAAGCATGCACGTGCGGGTGCCAGTGGAGGAGTGATCCAAACGTCTGGATCGCGGCGACCGTGCCAGGCACCACGTCCTCGCGGCCCAGCAGGCGGCGGGGAACCTCAGTCGCAACGCGGCCGTCGTGATGGGCCGCTGCGCAGCCGCAAGAAGTTCAACGCCTCCTTGACGGTCCGGGCCAGTAGAATGTCGGGATGGCCGGCGTAGGGCGTCACATGGGCGTGAATCGCGACCGGTGCGTCCCCTTCCGAGCGGCCTGCCGGGCCCGGGCGGTGCCTCGTCGCCTCGTGGTCGGCCGACAACTCGGCCAGCGCCATCTGAACCGGCGGCGGGCCGGCGGACGATTCGTCGATGCGGGGGAACGGCCCCACGGCCAGGGCCCAGTCGGATTGGAAGTGGGCTCGACAGGCAGCCGCCAGAGCCTGGATGTCGTCGCCGGTCGGCCAACCGTGCGATTCCGCGGAGCCGCGGGCAGTTCCGAGCGTTGCGGCGATGGCCGTCGAGTCGCGCAGCACCCAGCCGCCGCGGAACACGCGCTGCTCGGGGTCGGCTTGGCTGAGCGCCTCGGCCAACGCCCCGCCGGAACCGCATTCGACCGTCGCCAGCGTCTGGCCGCGTTCGGCCAGCAGGCGGACGATGACGTCCTGCAGCGTCTGGCCGTCCTCGCCGAAGATCAGGTCGCCCAGGCATTGGTAAATCGTGTCCGCCGTGGGCTGCATGGCTTCGTAGCAGGCTTCCGGCGTCGAGCCTTCCGCGGTAATCCGCAGGCTGATCGTGGCCTTGCTGGCCGTGATTCCTACGGATGGGACGCGGCCGCGCCGGATCAGGTCGGGCAACAGGGCTTCGATCGCGCTTTCCCCCGCGCCGTAGCAGTGGATCGTGCGATGCCGGATCACGCGGCGGTTGTGGCTGGTCAGCGCCGCCAGGGTCGGCAGCACGCTGGCGGTCCACATTTCCCGCATCTCGGCCGGCACACCCGGGAGCGCGAAAACTCGCGCGGGCTCTTGACCCTGGCGTTCGGCGAGCATCTCGATCCCCGGCGCCGTCCCATGCGGATTGGGAATGGGCCGGCTGCCGCGGGGAAACAGCGCCTGGACGGCGTTTCGTTCGGGCATGTCGCGGCCCCGCCGGGCGAACAGGGCTCGAATCTGCTCCAGGACCGTTTCGTCACGGACCAGGTCCACGCCGCAGGCATCCGCGATGCACTCCCGCGTCAAGTCGTCCGCCGTCGGCCCCAGCCCCCCGGTGCTGACGATCAGATCCGCGCGGCGAATGGCCTGCCGGAAGACCTCGCGAGCGGCCTCGAGTTCGTCGCCGACCGTGGTGTGGAACAGGACACGCACGCCGCAGTCGCCCAGTTGCTGGCTGAGCCATTGGCTGTTCGTGTCCAGCCGTTGGCCGCAGGTCAGTTCGTCCCCGAGGGCAATGATTTCGGCTTGCATCGGTCGCCTGCCCACAGAATGTAGATTGCCGTTTCCCCGTCCCGACCGTCTATAAGAAACGAAAACGCCGCTGACGACAAGTGGCAGATCGTCGTCAGCGGCGCCGGGTCGAAGTCGTGGTTGCTAGAACGTGAGGATCCCGTCGATCGCGAAGATCGTCGATTCCTCCGGCAGGCCCAAGCCCGCCAAGGCGCTGCCTTGGTTGTACTTGACCTCAGGCCGCAGGACGAAGTTGGGATGCGGGAACCAGTTCAAGCCGAGCGTGGCTTCCCACAGGGAATCGCCGTCCCGCTGCCACCATTCCACACGCCCGCCGACTTTCCAGCAGTCGTTGATGGTGTAGAACAGGTACTGGTTGATGCCCACGTCGTCGTTGGCGGTGTCCGTGTCCGTGCCGACATAGTCGGTCTGGAAGACGTAGTTCAGTTTCTCGGTCAGGTTCACGTTGAACACCAGGCTGTGGTTGTAGCCTTGTCCGCGCCAGCCCAAATCGCCGACGCAGGTGATGTAGGTCATGCTGATGTCGTCCGAGATCGCGTAGCCGAACCCGCCCAGGAAATTGCTGCCGCCCTGGTACGAGTCAAAGCCCGTGTCCCAGCCCAGCGTCCAGCCGCCGTACACCGTTAGCTTATCCGTGGCCTCGTACGTCGCCAACGCGCCGGTGTGAGTAAACGGCTCGCTGTTGTACATCGTAAAGGCGTGGCTGTAGAAGAAGTTGTCCGGGGCCGTGACCACTTCATAGCCGATCAGCGTGTAGAAGTGGCCCAGCTTGACGGACAGATCGTGCAATGCCAGCTCGGCATACGCTTGCGGCATCGCCCAGGCTTGAATGCCGTGATCGAAGCCGTTCTTGTAATCCCACGTGCCGGGATTGCTGCCGAACGCTTGGGCGTCATAGCCGTCGACGCCATACATCAGGTCCGTGCGAAACCCCCAATCCAATCCGCACTCGCCATCCGCGGTTTTCTGAGCGTACAGATAGCCCTGGTGCAGATTGAGCTTGCCGGGCACGTTGTTGAACTTGCCGTCGGTCTTGTTGTTATAGCCTGCTTGGAGCCAACCGCCCACTTCCAGCCCCCAATCGTTTTCCGGGAACAGGGTCAGCGGATCTCCTCCCGGGCACGTATTGCAGCCGCCCGCCGCACACGCGTCGCCGCACTGCTCGAACGCCGCCGTCTGGGCCTCCGTCCCTTCCTCCTCGGCGGCACTGACGGCGAGCGTGACCTTGCTCGCGGCGGGCTGAACATCCGTCCCCGCGCTGGTGGGGGAAGCGTCCGCGGCAGATGCTGCGCCAACCAGCACCGCCAGCCCGACGGAGGCTAGGGCCGACAACCAATCCTTTCTCATGTCTCAACTCCTTCTGAGAACTGCGCCGCAGGCGAACCGACGGCAATGACATCTTGCGCCCTGGAAACCAGCCGACTCCGCCTCCGTCCAGCCAATGCCAAGGACACAGCACTTGATGCGGCAGCCAACGTCCCGTCCCGCGCACCGCGGCGGCTCGGGTAGGCTACTCCTAAGCAACGAACCAATCTGACAGTCGTAGTTCGTCGAGACACCGCAGGCAAATCCAGAAAAGGTGGCACGTCCGGCGCATCCGGCATCTTCCGCAAAGAGCACGTAAACTACCCGTGTTTCCAGAGAGGCGATCCAAAGCCGTACGGCGCGGACTCGCGCTAACGATGGGGAGTTCCGCCACGGCGGGCGCAAAGAAAAGGCCGCCGAGTCTTTCTCGGCGGCCGTAGTGCGCGTCGCGCAACGCCAAACCGCGTGCGGCCAGCGCCAATGCGGCTTCCTTTGTAGCGGCACGGCGCAAGCCGTCCGGTATCGCTGTCCGAAAACCGGGCGGCTCGCGCCGCTTCGCCAACACTCCCCCAATGGACGAAAAACAAATAGCCTTGGTCCAGCGCCGAGGGGAATCGCAGGTCACGGGCGAGCAGGCGCCACGGGGGGCGTCTTGGGCCGGAACGTCTCTGACGTCGCGTCGCCGGTTTCCGATGGACGGGACATCGGCACGACGCGGTTGTCGGGCACATAGCCCATGCGGTCCAGGAGCGTATCCAGGGAGATCGTCTCGATGCCCAAGCGAGTAGCGTCTCCGGTCATCGTGGTAAAGCCGTCAATCAGCTTCTGGTTGGTCTTGTCCGTGGGGGGAACTCCCCGGACCAGGTAGCGGGTGTCCCCCGTCATCTTGCCGGCCACGCTGCCGTCGTCCAGCAATTCCGCGTCCACGACTCCGCCGTTCATGCTGATCAGGGCTTTGACCTTCGTCTGGTCGCTCTTGCCGTCCTTGTCCAGGTCGATCAGGCCGGCCAGGGCAAAGTGGGTCTTCTGGCCTCTGCGGAACGACGGCGAGTAGATCTTGTCGCCTTTCATGATGGGGTTGGACAACTCGTCCTCCAGGATGCGGGCTTCGGACGAGTGGTCGTCCATGACGCGGGTAATCTCCACGCGCCCTTTGACTTTGCTCCTGGTGACCCCCGTCTCGTTCTGGTCGATGACGCTGAAGATCATCTGCCGAGCGACGGAATCGGCCGCTCCCAAGTCGATCCAGACGGTGTTGGCTCGCGAGTTGACCAGGGTGACTTCGCCGTCCGGACGCTCGTTGGTGGTGCCAAATTCCGCCTCCAGCTTGATCCGCTTTTCCTTCTCCGCCTCGAGCATCGTGCTCACCTGACCGAGCGTCCGGCTCATTTCCTCCTTCGTGGCCGCTGCCTCGGCAGCCGTCTTGGTAATCTGCGCATTCTTCTGGGGCAGAATCGCGGCCACTTTGGCTGCTTCTTCGGTGATTCGCGTCCGATCCGCGTTGAACCTCTGACGTTCCGCCTCGGCGTCCGTCTGGACGGCGACCAACGACTGCTCGGCCTTGGCAGCCCGAGCGGCTTCCGCGGCCCGAATCTGCTCCCGTTCCCGCTCCAGAGCTTTCGCGACGGCATCCGCGTCCGAGAGGTTCTTGTTGCGGGCGTTGATCGCGGTGATCAGGTACTTGGGGAGGGTGGTATAGCTCAGGTCCTGGCCGGTATAGCCCGCGCCATACATTTTCATGTTCGTGTCGTAGTCCGCCAGGATCTGCTCGATCTGCTTGTTGCCGCCCAGACTCTGCTTGATGCTGGTCAGCTCGGCTTCTGTCTTGCGGTCGTACCCCAAGATGTGCTTGAGAATTTGGTTCTCGAACTGCAGCTTCATCGTGGCGTCCTTCTCGCGTTTGGCCTCCTCGGCCTTGGCGAGATACCGCTGGACATTCTCCTCCGCGCGGCGGAAGTACATGTAGGTGGTGACGGCCAGCACCACGGTAACCATGACGAACAGGATGAGTGCGACTTGAAGCCCTTGACTTTCGCGGGATGCCATGAGTGATGCTCCTTCGGCCCTACACCGAGGCCGGGGAAAACGTACGTGATAAGACGCTTGGTGCCGAAATCACCGTCCTATTCGCCCGCCGACCCACGGATTATTCCGCCGGCGGGAACCTCCCCAAAACGACCTAAGTCGAGTTTAGGCCACGGGATAGGCAATGTCAATCAGAATTTGCCGCGGCTGCCGCGCCGGCCATTGTCAGTCGCGGCCGGATTGGGAAAAATGTCAGCAGCGGCAAAACTGCCCGTGTTCAGGCCATTTTCCCTCCGTCGTTCCAGTGAGGAACTAGTGAATCTTCCCCGAAATCCAACTCGCCCGGTGCGAATTGGATCGATCGTGATCGGCGCTCAACAGCCCATCGCCGTCCAGAGCATGACCGCGACGCATACTCAGGACATCGACGCGACCGTCGCCCAGGTTCAGACGCTGGCCCAAGCCGGGGCAGATATCGTCCGCATCGCGGCCGATAGCCCGGCAGACGCCGCGGCCCTGGCGGAGATCCGTCGGCAGTGTTCGGCCAACTTGTCGGTCGATCTCCAAGAGAACTACCGCTTGGCGGAACGCGTGGCGCCCCACGTGGATAAAATTCGCTACAATCCCGGTCACCTGTACCATCACGAGCAGAGCAAGCCGTGGCAGGACAAGGTTCGCTACCTGGCGGCCGTCG
>Ga0172371_10010386_pt1 | contig 12583 bp, 8 predicted proteins | sample Lak12m_FD_114543 | JGI IMG/M metagenome (GOLD analysis project Ga0172371, IMG submission 114543) | Freshwater microbial communities from Kabuno Bay, South-Kivu, Congo - kab_022012_12m | ecosystem: Environmental > Aquatic > Freshwater > Lake | place: Democratic Republic of the Congo: South-Kivu... | reverse complement strand
TACGAATTCGCCGCGGGGTTTTTGATGCTTTAGGGACTCAAGAATGGCTTTTGCGCTGCCGCGCTTGACCTCTTCGAACTTTTTGGTAAGCTCTCTGGCTACTACCACCTCTTTATCGCCAAATACGGTTTGGATATCTTCTAAGGCAGCCAAGATCCTGTGGCAGGATTCGTAAAAGACCAGAGTAGATTTTGATTTTGCCAGCTCTTTAAGGCGGTTGTGTCTTGCCTGCTGCCGGTTAGGCAGGAATCCTTCAAAGATAAATTTATGCGCCGGCTTACCCGACAATACCAGCGCGTTCACAAAGGCAGTTGGCCCGGGCAGCACTGAAATCGGTATATTATTCTTTATAGCCAAATTGATTATATTGTATCCCGGATCAAGGATCCCCGGCATTCCCGCGTCTGAAACCAGGGCAATGGATTTGCCGTCCTTGAGCAGTTTAAGCAGGTGCTCTGCCTTGGTGATCCTGTTGTGCTGGAAAAAACTGGTGGTGGGGGCCTGAATACCGTAATGATCGAGCAGGATCTTGGTGTGGCGCGTATCTTCGCAGGCAATCAGGTCAACGGATTTTAAAACTTCCAGAGCGCGAAGAGTTATGTCCTTTAAATTTCCTATGGGGGTGGCGACAATATAGAGCATTATTCCACAGTCACAGATTTGGCTAGATTACGCGGCTGGTCAACGTCGCATCCGCGTTTTACCGCGATGTGGTATGCCAACAACTGCAGCGGCAGCACTGCCAGGAGAGGAGAGAACAATTCCTCGCATTTAGGGATATACACTACTTCGCTGGTGAGTTCCTTTATATTAACGTCCCCTTCGGTAGCAATGGCAATTATCTTGCCGCAGCGGGAGCGGATCTCCTGGATGTTGGAAACCATCTTTTCATAAACCTTTGATGCCGGAGCAATGCAGACCACGGCGCGATATTCATCGATTAAGGCGATCGGGCCGTGTTTCATTTCTCCTGCAGCATAGCCTTCCGCCGGGATATATGAAATTTCTTTTAATTTCAAAGCGCCCTCCAAAGCCGAAGGATAATTTATATTCCTGCCCAAATACAAGAATGAACCAAAATGCGAGTGCCTGCGGGAAAGCCTGGCAATTGCATCCTGCTCCTTAAGAACCTCCTCCTGTTTCTTGGGTATGCTTCTTAACTCTTCCAGTAATTTATTGATTTTATTCTGCGGGATTATATCGCGCGCTTCTGCCAGATAAAAGGCAAACAAATAAATCGCGGTCAACTGCGCGGTATAGGCTTTAGTGGAGGCAACCCCGATCTCCGGACCTGCATGGGTATACATCACCCCGTCTGATTCGCGGGTCAAGGTTGAACCCAGGACATTGCATATGGAAATTACCGAAGCCCCCAGTTTTTTGGCCTCTCTGACCCCTGCCAGGGTATCCGCGGTCTCTCCGGACTGGCTGATCGCCAATACCAGCGTATCTTTATCAATCAGCAGGTCCCGGTAACGGAATTCGCTTGAAACATCTATATACGTAGGTATCTTACAGAGGGATTCCAGGACATACTTGCCCACCATACCCGCATGATAAGCCGTGCCGCAGGCAACGATAAAAATACTCTTGATGCTTTTTAACTTCTCAAGCGGGATATCCTGCTCCTGAAAAAGAATGCTGTTGTTTTTTTGGATCCTCAAATCAAGCAGGTTATCGATTATCTTGGGCTGCTCATTGATCTCCTTAAGCATAAAATGCTTATACCCCTGCTTTTGCGCCTGCTCAATATCCCAGCTGATCCGCCTTGTTTCCCTGGTTACTGTCTTGCCGTTCAGATCGGTTATTTTACAGCTATTCTTGCTTAATATCGCCATCTCGTTCTCGTCCAGGAAAATTATATCTTTGGTGTGCTCAAGGATCGCCGGGGCATCCGAGGCAAGAAAGTTCTCCTCTTTGCCTATCCCGATGATCAAAGGGCTGCCTGAGCGGGCACCTACAAGCTTGCCCGGCTCCTGCTTGGAAATAACCGCTATGGCAAAGGAACCGGTGACTAATTTCAGGGCTTTGCGCACCGCCTCCTCCAGCGGGATATTTTTGTAAAATTTCTCAATGAGGTGCACGATGACTTCGGTATCGGTCTGGCCGCGAAAAGCATGCCCTTCTTTAAGCAGCTGCGCTTTAAGGGGCTCGTAGTTTTCGATTATCCCGTTATGCACAAGGGCTATTTCATTTTCACAGTCAGTATGCGGATGGGCATTGTTTTGCGTAGGCGCACCGTGAGTGGCCCAGCGGGTATGGGCAATGCCTACTGAACCTGTAAGGGGCCTTGACTTAAGCAGCTTATCCAGGGCTTTTATCTTGCCGGGAGATTTTCTGACGGAGGGGGTGTTTTTTCCGGGAAGAATAACGGCTATACCGCTGGAATCATAACCGCGGTACTCCAGACGCTTAAGGCCAGTCAAGAGTATTTCTTGCGCCGGCCTTTCACCTATATATCCGACTATTCCACACATTGAGCACCTTAAGCTTTGGTCTGGCGAAATCCCGGCGAGTGCTGCAAAATTTTGCGCATATTACGAGCCGGGACCGGCACCTTAAAGTTTAATGACCCTGACGGGATTTGAACCCGTGTCGAGAGCTTGAAAAGCTCTTGTCCTAGACCAGGCTAGACGACAGGGTCAGAATCTACTCTTCCTCCTCGGCAATTACCGGGGCAACGCAGGAAACCCGGTCTTTATCCTGCAGTTTGATCAACCGGACACCTTGCGCCGACCGGCCGGTTTCCCGGATATCCTTTATGGCACAGCGCAGGAATATGCCGTTTTGGGTAATGACCATAAGTTCATCATTATCATTTACGGTCTTTAAATTTACCGCTTCACCGTTCTTATCCGTAACCTTGATATTGATCACCCCTTTGCCGCCGCGGCTGGTCAAACGATACTCATCAATGGTGGTGCGCTTGGCAAAGCCCAATGCCGTAACCGTCAGTATCGTAGAATCCTTTTTGGGCACGACCATATCAATAACCTCATCCTTTTTAGCCAGGGATATCGCGCGCACCCCATGCGCTCCCCTGCCCATATCGCGCACATTTTCCTCGGAAAATCTAATGGCCTTGCCCTGCCTGGTCCCGATAAGCAGCTCCTGCTTGCCGTCGGTCATCTCCACGCCGATAAGCGCGTCATCTTTATCTAAAGTGATCCCGATGATCCCGCCTTTGCGGGGATTGCTGTAGGCCTCAAGTTTTGTCTTTTTGATCTGGCCAAGCTGGGTGACCATCACCAGATATTTGTCCGGGGAAAATTCCTTTACCGGGATAGTTGAGCTGACCTTAGCCGACTGCTCCATCTGCAGCAGGTTAACAATTGCCTTACCTTTGGAAATACGGCTGGCTTGCGGAATTTCATAGACCTTGAGCCAGTGCACCTGGCCTTTATCGGTAAAGATCAACAGGTAATCTTTGGTTGAGGCCACAAATAGATGCTCACTGAAATCCTCATCCTTTAATTCAGCGCCGGTTACCCCTTTGCCTCCGCGTTTTTGCTTGCGATAGGCGCTTACCGGCAGCCGCTTGATATAGCCGCCGTGGCTGATCGTCACCACTACATCCTCTTCGGCAATTAAATCCTCGACCTCCAGTTCCTCCGCTTCTTTCACAATATCCGTACGCCGGGGGTCACCGTATTTCTTCTTCAGGTTCTCTAATTCCTCTTTAATGATCCCTTCGATCTTTTTCTCCGAAGCCAGGATCGCCCGGCACAACTCAATCTTCTTTAAGAGCTCGGCATACTCGGCGTCAATCTTATCCCTCTCTAAAGCGGTAAGCCGCTGCAGCTGCATTTCCAGGATCGCCTGTGACTGGATCTCGGAAAGCTCAAACTCCTTCATCAAGTTTACCTTGGCCGCTTCAACGCTCTTAGAGGTCTTGATGACTTTGATGATCCGGTCAATAAACTTGAGCGCTATCTTCAGGCCTTCTAAGATATGGGCGCGCTTTAAGGCCTTGTCTAATTCAAATTGCGTGCGCCTGCGGATCACGATCTTGCGGTGTTCGATATAGCAATCCAGGACCTGACGAAGATTCAGGACCTTTGGCCGGTTATCTACCAGGGCCAGCATAATAATGCCGAAAGTATTTTCCAGTTGGGTATGTTTAAAAAGCTGATTTAGAACGATCTGGGATTCAATATCCCGCTTAAGCTCAACCACGATGCGCATACCGTCTTTGTCGGATTCATCGCGGACATCGGATATGCCTTCAATTTTTTTATCATCAACCAGGGCGGCAATGGCCTCGATGATCCCGGACTTCTGCACCTGATAAGGGATCTCCGTAAAGACGATCAGGTCCTTGCCGTTCTTCTGGTGCTCCACGGTGGCCCTGGCACGCACCAGAAGCTTGCCTCTTCCCGTCGTATAGGCGTCTTTGATCCCGGCCTTTCCGCAGATCAGCCCACCGGTGGGGAAATCCGGGCCGGTAACATAGCGCATCAGGTCTTTTATCTCCGCCTCGGGATTATCAAGAAGATAAATTATCGCGTCGCAGACCTCATTTAAATTATGCGGCGGGATATTGGTGGCCATGCCCACAGCAATGCCGCTTGAGCCGTTGACTAAAAGATTGGGCAAGGCCGCCGGTAAAAGCAGGGGCTCCTTTAAAGAGGAATCGAAGTTGGGCCCGAAAACAACCGTGTCCTTTTCAATGTCCGCGAGCATCTCCTCGGAAACCGAAGCAAGCCGCGCCTCGGTATAGCGCATGGCCGCGGCAGTATCCCCGTCAACAGAACCAAAGTTTCCCTGCCCATCGACCAAGGGATAACGCAGGGAAAAATCCTGGGCCATTCTTACCAGGGTATCATAGACCGCCACATCCCCATGGGGATGGTATTTGCCCAGCACTTCTCCGACGATACGCGCGCATTTTTTATAAGGCTTGGAGTGCTCAAGATTAAGCTCCTGCATCGCATAAAGGATCCTGCGATGGACCGGCTTAAGCCCGTCGCGCACATCAGGCAGGGCCCGGCCCACGATCACGCTCATCGCGTAATTCAAATATGAGTCCTTCACCTCGTCTTCAATATAAACCGGTATGATTCTTTCGTTACGAGTATACATTTTTATATATCCAGATTCTTTACTTGATGCGCGTACTCTTCGATAAACTGGCGGCGCGGCTCAACCTGGTCCCCCATTAAAACCGTAAACATCTTGTCCGCTTCAACAGCATCCTCCAGGGTTACCTGCAGGATCGTCCGTTTTTCCGGGTCCATGGTAGTTTCCCAGAGCTGATGCGGGTTCATTTCACCAAGGCCTTTATATCTTTGAATATGCATGCCTTTTGTGGCTACCTCTTTAATGTAAGCCAGAACCTCTTTTAAACTGAAGACCTCTTTCGCATCCTCTTCATTGGTGATGCGATAAACTGCCCTTAATTTTTTATCCCCTTCTTTAACTGCGCCGGCCTTAGGAATGATGCTGCTATAATAACTTTCAATCCCCAGGCCGAGTTTTTCAATCTTGGCAATTACCTGCTCAATTTCCTGCGCCTCAAAGAGCTGTAAAACATCCTGCTCTGCTTCTTTGCCTTCTTTTTCTGTGAGGCTGGCTAGTTCTTTGTCGGAAAAGACAAAATGGTCTTCGCCATCCACTTTTACCCTATAAATTGGCATTTTTTTGGTCTTTGGGTGTCTAAAAGCCAGATATTCTGCAAAATTTACTCCCTTTTTCTCTAAATACCTACCAAGCTTGTCCAGTTCAACTAAAAACTTTAGCAGCTCTTTAAACTGATTGTCGGTAAAGGATTGTTTGTCTTTGACCCGTAATAATTTATGGCCTTCGCGGCCCAGATCTAAAAGCAGGTCATCCATCTGCTGTTCGGTTTGGATATACTCTTCACGCTGGCCTCTTTTAATTTTATAAAGAGGCGGCTGGGTTATGTAAACATGTCCCCCCTCCACCAGCTTGGGCATCTGGCGGTACAATAGAGTCAAAAGCAGGGTGCGGATATGCGAGCCGTCAATATCCGCATCCGCCATAAGCATCAGCTTATGGTACCGTAATTTGGCAAGGTCAAATTCCTCCCCGATGCCTGTGCCTAAGGCAGTGATGATTGTGCGGATCTCTTCGTTGGATAAAATTTTGTCCAGCCGCGATTTCTCTACATTGAGGATTTTTCCTTTAATGGGCAAGATGGCCTGGAATCTCCTGTCGCGACCTTGTTTTGCCGAGCCGCCTGCACTATCGCCCTCCACGATATATAATTCGCATAAGGCGGCATCCCTCTCGGAGCAATCCGCTAATTTCCCCGGCAGCCCCGCTCCCTCCAAAGCACCTTTTCTACGGGTCAGTTCACGCGCCTTGCGTGCGGCCTCCCTGGCACGCGATGCGACGATTACTTTCTCAATGATCTTATTGCCGACAGAGGGATTCTCTTCGAAATAACTGGAAAGCGCCTCAAGGCTGGAGGAGGCCACCAATCCTTCTACCTCGGAATTACCCAGCTTAGTTTTGGTCTGTCCTTCAAATTGCGGGTTAGGAACTTTAACGCTGATCACCGCGGTGAGGCCTTCGCGCACATCATCGCCGGTTATAGCGATATCGTCTTTAAGTAAATTCTTGGATTTGGCATACTGGTTGATCGCCCGGGTTAAAGCGGATTTAAACCCGGATAGGTGCGTACCTCCTTCAATGGTGTTGATATTGTTGGCGAAGGAGAACATTGTTTCGGCGTAGCCGTCGTTATACTGCAGGGCGACCTCCACATTAATATCGTCCTGGGCTTTCTCAAAATACACTACCTTGTTGTGCAGCGGGTTCTTATTCTTGTTGAGATATTCAACAAATGAAACGATCCCTCCGGCAAACTCAAAAACCGATTCTTTATCCGAGCGGTCATCGGTTAATTTAATATGCAGGCCTTTATTTAAGAAGGCCAGCTCCCTTAAGCGCTGGCTTAGTATATCGTAGGAGTAATCTGTCTTGGTAAAAATGCTCTTATCCGGTTTAAAGGTGATCTTGGTGCCGGTAGAGTTACTTTTACCGATAACCGTAAGCTTGGAAACGGTCTTGCCCCGTTCATAGCGCTGGTGGTAGATCTTACCGTCGCGCTTAACCTCGACCTCGAGCCAGTCGGAAAGCGCGTTAACGCAGCTGACGCCCACGCCGTGCAATCCGCCGGAAACTTTATAAGAACGGTGGTCAAATTTACCCCCGGCGTGCAAAGTAGTTAAGGCGACTTCCACTGCCGGCTTCTTCTCGGTTTTGTGCATATCCACCGGGATGCCGCGGCCGTTATCAATAACCGTGATGCTGTTATCCCCATGCACCTCGACGGCAATATCGCTGCAATGGCCGGCCAGGCTCTCATCAACGCTGTTATCAACAACCTCATAAACCAAATGGTGCAAACCACGGGTCGAGGTATCGCCGATATACATTGCCGGCCGGCGCCTGACCGCTTCTATTCCCTCTAAAACCTGGATGCTGGTAGCGTCATATGCTTTCTCGCCCGCTGCAGGTTTGGGATTATTTTTCATGCGTTCTTTTGGCTTTTTCACTATATCTCCCCGATGCGAAAATTTATGTTTTTTAACCCGGAATTTTCCTGCTTCAGTTTCTTCAACAGCTCTTCTTTACGCAGGTTTAGAATATACAGCCAGGCGGAGGAATCTACGCTTAAACCCAGGATGCCCTTGCTGAAATATTTAACTTTTATATGCCCCAACTCTTTTTTTGTCAAGGCTTTTTTTAACCATTGCTCGGGATTGTCACCCCGCGCCCCGGCATTTTTCTCCGATAGGCCGGCCATAAGCGCATCTATCGTGTCTTTTAGGCGCTCCATACTCTTAATTAAGGCGCATGGGCAAAACTATATAAATATAGCCGCTCGTCCGGATCACCCCGGGTTTTTCGCTGTCCGTCAACTCCAGGCTGATCGTTTCCTCGTTCAGGTTTTTCAAAATATCAATTAAATAGGCAGGGTTAAAACCGATCACCAGCTCCTTACCCTGGTATTCTACGGCTAATTCTTCCCGGGATTCACCGACATCAGGGGTGGATTTGGAAATAACTAATTTGTTCTTAAAAACCTCTAATTTAACTCCCTGGTAATCCGGGGTTGCAAGGAGTGCTGCCCTTTTGACCGCCAGCAAAAACTGGTTACGGACTACTCTCAGTTTATTTTCAGAGGCAGGCGGCACAACTTGTTTGTAATCAGGAAATTCCCCTTCGATCAAACGCGAGATCAGCACAACCCCCCCCAGATCAAAAAGCGCCTGGTTAGCTCCCACAACCAAAGATAATTCCCCATCTTCTTTTAGATTGCGGTTTAACTCATGGATCGTTTTGATCGGAACAATCATCTGGAGATCCCCCTCTACCTCTCCAGCCAGCTTTCTTTCGGCAACAGCCAGCCTTTTCCCATCGGTCGAGACCAAGGTTAATAAACCTTTACTGATCTTAAAAAGGGTGCCGTTTAAAATATAGCGGGTTTCATCCAAAGAAACGGCAAAAGAGGTCAAAGACAACATGTCTTTTAAGGTAGCTTGCTCGAGTTTAGTTGCTTTTTTATCTTTAAATTCGGGCAACCTGGGGAACTCTTCTCCCCCTAACCCCATAATCTTGAATTGACACATATCTGAATCAATGATCATAAGATTGTTTTTTTTGGTGGTAACATTTACCGTATCCAGCGGGAATTCTTTGATTATATCGCTAAATCTTTTGGCAGGTATCGTGATCTTGCCTGGTTCCTGAATATCCACAGGGATTACACAGGTTATCCCTATATCTAAATCCGTCGCGGTTAAACTAATTCCCTTCTGCTGCGTCTCGATTAAAATATTGGAAAGTATAGGTAAAGTAGACTTGGTGCTGATAACGTTCTGTACTGTTTGGATCGCATTGATCAGGGTGTTTTTCTCAACCTTAAACTTCATTTTTTATCTCCTTTTATCTCCTTCTATTTATATATATTTAAAAACTTAATATCGTAATAGTAATAAAGGAGTTAAACTCCTGTTGAAAACTCCTCAACTCCTTGAATCATATGGCAATTGAAACTAAACTATCCGCTTGATAACCCGTGGATTATTGTTTAATAACCTGGATAACTTTTTCCAGGCGTTCCTTTAAATCGGGATCATGAAGCACGTTTTCTTTAATTTTGTTATAAGAATGCAATACGGTAGTGTGGTCTTTGCCTCCAAAGGCCTCCCCGATCTCGGGCAGGGACAGGTCCGTCAACTCCCGGCTTAAATACATGGCGATCTGCCGCGGCAGCACCACTTGTTTGTTACGGCGTTTGGTTTTTAGGTCCTGCAAAGTAACACTGAACTCCTCTACCACGCAGCGTTGAATAAAGTCAACGGTAATTAACTTCTTTGGTTCTTTTAAGAGGTCCTTGAGCACCTCTTTAGTTAACTGCAGGGTTACCGGCTCCTCTTCCAGGAGGGAATAGGCAATGGTCCTGATCAAAGCCCCCTCTAGTTCGCGGATATTAGTTTTGATCAACTGGGCAATAAAAAAGATCACTTCATCCGGTACGCTTACCGGCTCCCGCTCGATCTTTTTCTTGAGGATAGCCACGCGCGTTTCCAGGTCCGGAGGCTGGATATCCGTGGTCAGCCCCCAGCCGAACCGCGACACCAGCCGCTCCTGTAAATTGGCGATCTCCTTGGGCGGCCGGTCTGATGAGAAAACGATCTGTTTATGGCTGTCGTAAAGAGTGTTAAAGGTATGGAAAAACTCTTCCTGGGTAGATTCTTTGCCGGCAATAAAGTGGATATCATCGATAACCAGGACATCGGCATTGCGGTATTTTTGGCGGAATGACGCCGTGGAATGATGCTGTATGGCGTCGATCAATTCATTGGTGAACTTTTCGCTGGATATATAACATATTTTTACCCCGGCCGGCGAAGAGTTTTTGATATGGTGGCAGATCGCCTGGATCAGGTGTGTTTTGCCCAAGCCCACCCCTCCGTAAATAAAGAGCGGGTTATATGTTTTAGCTGGGGCATTTGCCACTGCCAGTGAATAAGCGTGCGCATGGCGGTTGCCGGAGCCTACGACAAAATTCTCAAAGGTATAGCGCGAGTTGAGATTAACGTATCCGGCCACCTGTCCTGTCTTGATATTCGGTTCTGCTGCTTTCTCCGCGGCGGCAGGTTTGATTTGACTGTTGCCCACGCTCAATGTTACTAACAGATTATTCAGGCCTCGTTGTTTGAGGGCTTCTGCAATAGAGCCGAGATAATGCTTTTCAACCCAATCTTTGAAAAATTGATCCGGGGCTTCAAGATCTATCTCCTGGCTGCCCTTAGCAGAAAATTTAAGAGGGGCGATCCAGGTGGCAAAGATGGTCTCTCCAAGCCTCCCCCTCAAGTCGCCCTGCGCTTCTTCCCATCGCTGATTAATTTCAGGCATAGTTCCCATTAAAAAATTTATCTCGCCGGATAGCATAGACGGCTGGCGGGTTTAACAGAGTTAACAGTTTATGCACAGCTTGCATAAGTCTGTGGATAAAATTATAACAGAAAGCAAAATCCTTACAAGCAAAAAAGTTAAACGCCATTTATTATACAATAATATGTGGAAGCGTCAACAAAAAACTTGACCGCCTGGAAAATGTGTGTTACAATTCACAAAATCAAGAAGGCCTGTTTAAAAAAGGAGCTTTAAAAAATGAAGAAGAATTTAAAAACACCTACAAACATCGTGGGCAAGAAACGCCATGGTTTCCGCAGCAAAATGGCCACTAAGTCCGGGCGCAGCCTATTAGCTCGCCGACGGAAGAAAGGCAGAAAAAAGCTTTGCGTTTGAGGCTCGTAAACTGGGCGCTGGGGTTGATCACGGCATACCAGAGGTATTTAAGGGCCATGCTGCCGCAAACTTGCCGTTTTGAACCAGGCTGCTCTGAATATACCAAACAGGCAATTTCAAAATACGGAATCATTAAAGGAGTATTTAAGGGTCTGACAAGAATATCCCGTTGCCACCCGTTTTCCGGCCGGTCAGGTTATGATCCCTTAATATAAAATTTATGGAAAAACGCTTAGTGCTGGCTATTGCTTTGTCGCTTTTGATAATGTTAAGCTGGTCAACGCTGGTTAATAAAACGCAACCTGTTGATAACAAAGAAGTTGCGCAATTAACCACGCCTAATGTCAATAATGTATCCCCTGTTGTTGTTCAGGCCTCTGCGCAGCCCCCCAAAGAAGCGGCAAAAGAGCTGGTGAGCTTTAAACAGGATAACCGGGAAATAATTTTTGACGTTGCAAAAGCAGCGATTGTTGAGGTGATCTTTAAGGTCAACCTGGATCACAGCCTGGTGCTGACAGACGGTTTTTACAGCGACGGGGATAATCTATTTAAGCTGGACAAGATAACCAAGGACTCAATTTCCTTTGTTTATCGGGGACCAGCTAAACACATTTTAAAAGAATTTTATTTTCCTAAAGACAGCTATGCCATAGACTTAAAGATAAACACCCGCAATCTATCCTCTTCCTCCCTTACATTAAATTCCCGCTTATCCTTAGGAACACTCAATATGTCTGCCAAGAATCCGCAATCACGCTATTACGGTGTTTTTGTGGCAGGCGGGGAAAAGAACTGGCATCTCGGCGCCGGCAAAGAGTTCAACAGCCAGGATACAAAATTTGTAGGTCTGCGAGACCAGTATTTTTGCGCCATTGTTGAGCCGGCTTCCGCAGCAAGCGGCTACATTAAAAAACTTAATGGTCAAGAATCTGAGATTGGAATACAGGAAAAAGAGATCAATCTAAAGCCAAATGAGCAGATTGGACAATTATATCGAATTTATTTGGGGCCGCAGGATTCCAAAACTATAAATAACCTAAAACCAGAATGGTCTGCAATAATCTACTACGGAACCTTTGATTTTATTGCCCAGCTTCTTTTACAGCTATTAGGGTTCTTTTATGGTTTGGTGCATAACTGGGGTTTGGCCATAATTCTCTTGAGCTTTGTAGTTTACTTTGTACTTTTCCCGCTCACCCTAAAACAAATGCGCTCAATGAAAGAGATGCAATTACTGCAGCCCAAGATCGAGGCCCTGCGCTGTGAACTTAAAAATAATCCACAAAAATTGAACAAGGAAATAATGGAACTCTATAAGGAGCATAAGGTTAACCCATTAGGCGGTTGCCTGCCCTTGTTGTTGCAGATGCCTATTTTCTTTGCTCTTTATCAAGCGTTGATCCGTTCTGTTGCGCTAAGAGGGGCAAAGTTCTTGTGGATCCAAGATCTTTCTGCTCCGGATCACCTTTTCACTCTAAAAAATTCAATACCATTTTTAGGAAACCATATTAATATATTACCTATTCTTATGGCTATCGGTATGTTTGTGCAACAAAAGATCTCCATGGCTAAGACAACCGGAGAAGCGGCACAGCAGCAGAAAATGATGTCTATTATAATGCCGATCATGTTCGGGGTTATTTTTTATCAAATGCCCTCAGGATTAGTGCTCTATTGGTTTGTGAATAGCGCATTAATGCTTGCGTATCAATTCCGTATTAACAGCCAGAAATGAAGAATGAAAGATATATAGAGGCCGAAGGCAAAACCGTAGAAGAGGCGATCAAAAATGCCC
>Ga0172371_10010385_pt1 | contig 12584 bp, 10 predicted proteins | sample Lak12m_FD_114543 | JGI IMG/M metagenome (GOLD analysis project Ga0172371, IMG submission 114543) | Freshwater microbial communities from Kabuno Bay, South-Kivu, Congo - kab_022012_12m | ecosystem: Environmental > Aquatic > Freshwater > Lake | place: Democratic Republic of the Congo: South-Kivu... | reverse complement strand
TTTAATAACAAAAGCAGATCTTGTTTCCGATAAAGATAAGTTAGAAAAATTGGAAAAGAAACTAAAGTCTGTTTCTCCCGGAGCAGTTATTGTAAAGGCCATACACAGGCCTTTATATTTTTACAGGCTTTCAGACGGCTCGGAGCTTGGGCGCGGCCGCTTGCTGCCGGATGATGAAAAGGTAAATATAAGCGAATTGCAGAATAAGGAGTTTGCGCTAGTTTCAGCGATCGGCAGCCCTGAATGTTTTGAAAAGACAGTCCTGCGCCTGGGATTAAAACTTAATAAGCATTTTATTTTCAGGGATCACCATGAATATACAAAAGAAGATATTGCTTGTATAGAAGATTATTGCAAAAATAACGGCATAGGCGCGGTGATTATCACGGAAAAGGATGCGGTGAAGCTGTGGAGGGCGGATGGCATAAGGCATGAGGCAGAGAGCGATGAGCGGATCGCGGATGGCAAAGCGCGCGGAGTGGAATATCTGGTTTTAAAAGTTAGGCTGGAGATAATTGAAAATGAAGATGGATTCTACGATAGACTTTTTGGGATTTATAATAGTTAAATCCTTCAGCGTGTTTTTGTGGTGCATTCCTTTGAGACCTGCGCTGTGGATTGGGAGGCGCATGGGAGGAGTTATCTATCACTCCAATCTAAAGCGCAGGATGATTGCGTACGCTAATTTAAAAGCGGCGTTTCCTGAAAAAGCCCAAAGCGAGCTTAAAAGAATAAACAAGGCGCACTTTGAAAACCTGGGCATGAATGTGGTAGAGTTGTTGAAACTGCCTTTTATGGCCAAGGATTATCTGAAACGCCGCGTAAAACTTGAAAACGCGGACAGGATTAAATCCAGCCTGGAAAAAGGAAAGGGCGCGATAATTCTTACGGCTCATTTTGGCAATTGGGAGATAGCATCTCTTGCCGCAAGTTTAAACGGCTATACAATGTCCGTATTTGCCCGCGAGCAGAAATATGAAAGGCTGAACAATCTCCTGAACCAATTCAGGCAGTCTACGGGATGCAAGGTAATAACAAAAGGCTTTTCCGTAAAAGATATAATCCGGACTTTAAACAATAACGGCATAGTCGCTATGCTTTCCGATCAGGATGCCGGGGCAAACGGCGTATTTGTAAATTTTTTTAACAGGCCAGCTTCGACTGCTCCGGGCATAGTAGTCTTCAGCCTGAAGACCGGGGCTGACGTGCTTCCTTCGTTTATCTGGAGGACAGGCTCCGGCAATCATACGGCAATGGCCGGAGAAGCGCTGCAACTTATAAATACAGGGAACAGAGAAAACGATGTAAGAGAGAATCTTCAGAAGATAGCGGATATCCTGGAAGATTATATAAAGAAATTCCCGGAGCAATGGCTGTGGGCTCATAAAAGATGGAAAAGTACGCCTCAGCGTAGCGTATTGGTCCTGACGGACTCCAAGGCGGGGCATTTCAATCAGGGGATGGCGGTGGCGGAAATGGCGGAAGAGGCTTTGGGCCTAAGGCTTCTTGAGAGGCGGATAAATGAAAAGCCTGTTGTTAAAATCCGGATCGCAGAAATAAGATTTAAAAATAAATTTACGAAACTGCTTTTGAACCTTATAAGCGTTTTCGCTTCTAAAAGATGCCAGGGGTGCTTGAGATGCCTCAAGTTCTGCCTGACTAAGGAATCTTTTGAGAGTGTGAAAAATAAATACGCTGATATCGTCGTATCCTGTGGAGCTTCCTTGGTGGCGGCGAATATGTTTTTAGCGTATGAGAACAACGCTAAAAATATTGTAATAATGAGGCCGGGGCTTGCCAGAGGCAAAAAGATAGATTTAATCATACTTCCGCGCCACGATGCGTCGCGAATGGCAAAAAATATATTGATTGTAGATGGATCACCGAATAGGGTGGCTCAAAAAAGCGCGGAAGAAGGTATCTCCGGGGTTCAGGGAAGCGGAGGAGTGGGATTGCTGGTGGGAGGGGATGCAAAGGGTTTTAAATTGAAAAAAGAAGACGTTGAAAAGGTGGCGGACGAGGTTATCAAAATAAGCGAAGAAAAGAATCTCGGCATATTTTTTTCTACATCCAGGAGAACCTCTCCCGAAATAGATAAGCTATTAAAAGAAAAATTAAGCGGCAACAAGCGCTGCAAATTATCCGTTATTGCGAACGAGAAAAACACAGAAGGCGCCGTAACAAGCATATTCGGGTCAAGCGATATTATAATAACTTCTCCGGAAAGCATGTCTATGATTTCAGAGGCGGCAAGCTCTGGAAAATATGTGATAGTATTTAGAGATCTCCGGAGTGTCGGAGCGTTGGGGCGTCGTAGCAAATATGAGAGGCTTGTCAATAATTTTGAAAAAGAAGGTTACATAAAGACCGCAGGGCCCGGAGAGATTTATAGCAAGATAAAAGAAATTCTGGGAACAAGACCGGGTATCAAAAAATTGAATGACAGAGGGATGATCGTAGAGCGGCTAAAAGAGTTGGTTTAGCATAAACTTGACAAAACTTACATTGTCAGAGTGTCAAGATTATTGAGTACATAAAGTTGACACTCTGACAATGTCACAAGTGTCAAGATTATTGTATATGAATATATTGCAGATTCTTCCAAAACTTGACGTGGGCGGGGTGGAGACCGGGACTATAGATTTGTCCAAGGAACTGATCAGAAGAGGGCATAAGGTTGTTGTTGTCTCCGGAGGGGGGAAGCTCGTAAGGAATCTGATAGGGATGAATGCGACTCATATAGAACTAAGTGTTGATAAAAAATCCCCGTTTACAATAATAAGCTCTATTAAAAAATTAGAGGCTATTATAAAAGATGAGCGCATAGATATCGTGCATAGCCGCTCCAGGGTCCCGAACATAATAGCGTTTTTTGCGGCCAGGCACGCGGGCGTCAAGTTTATTACAACAGCTCATGGTTATTATTCCAATCATTTGATAAGCCGCGTAACGGGATGGGCGAAATTTGTGATTGTGGCAAGTTCTGTCATAGGCAGGCACATGATAGAAGATTTCAAAGTGCCCCATGAAAGGGTGAAGCTGATACCCAGAGGGGTGGACCTGGATAAATTCAAGTTCAGTATGCCGGGAGCTTCTCCGAAGTCAGAATATAAGATTGGAGTCATAGGAAGGATTACTCCGATAAAAGGCCATGGATTTTTTCTGCAGGTAATAGCAAGGGTGGTCAGGTTATTTCCTAAAGTCAGAGTTTTAATAGTAGGCGACGCGCCTAAAGATAAGCCCGGGTACCTGGAAAAATTAAAATTACTCGCTAAACAGCTCCAGATAGAAAAATTCGTGGAATTTACCGGGGCCCAATACGATATACCAAAGATTATGTCCGGGCTTGACCTTTTAGTACTTCCGTCGGTTGGCCAGGAGGCTTTTGGGAGGGTGATTATTGAGGCGGGTGCGAGCGGAGTACCTGTTATAGCTACGCGTATAGGAGGGGCTATAGAGATTATAGAAGATAATCATACAGGGATACTGGTAAGGCCGGGAGATATACTTGAAATGGTCAATTCGATAATAAGGGTGTTAAAAGACAGGGAGTTATCCAAGAATCTGGCAATGGAGGCAAGAAAGAAGATAGAACGGGAATATAGCCTCGCAAAGATGACGGATGACACTATCAAGGTTTATGAGGACGCTTGTAAAAAGAAGAATATACTTGTCATAAAGTTTGGAGCGATAGGAGATACGATTCTTGTGGTCCCGAGCCTCAGGATTTTAAGAAACAGATTTCCGGACGCTCATATAAGCGTTCTTGTGGGGACTGATGCCAAATATATACTTAAAAACTGCCCGTATATAGACGAGCTGATTCTTTATGACAGAAAAGGCCGCGATAAGGGTTTGAGGGGGTTGCTGAAAACATCCGGCGTTTTAAGGTGCAAGAACTTTGATATGTCCGTGGATTTTCAGAATAGCAAGGCGAGCCATGTAATTTCCTGGCTCGGGGCTATTCCGGAAAGATTTGGTTATGATAATGGAAAATTAAGTTTTTTTGTAAACAAGAGGGTAAAGTACCTTAAGATAAAAGCAACACCTCTAGCGGAACAGTTTCGGTTGCTTAAGAGCATGAAGATCGATACGCTTGGCGCTTCTACGTATCTTGAGATATGGCCTTCCAAAGAAGATTTTTTGTATATAGACAAGCTGTTGAAGAATGCGTGGGTCAGCAGTAGCCAGGAACTGGTAGGAATCAATATCGGGTCCAGCGCCAGGTGGGAGACGAAGAGGTGGCCTTTGAAAAATTTTGCAAAATTATCGGATATGCTGGCTGAAAAAGATATAAGGGTGGTAATTACAGGCTCAAATGATGTCACAGACAGCGTGAGAGATTTTATGAAGCTTTCCGGCGTAAAACCTGTGAATGCGGTCGGCATGACGTCTATAACACAGCTCGGGGCTTTGATAAAAAGGTGCAAGGTTTTTCTGACAGGCGATAGCGCTCCTATGCATGTTGCTTCCAGCGTAGGTGTTAATTTTATAGCGCTTTTTGGGCCGACTGACCCAGGCAGGCATTTTGAGCCTACCGAGAAGGGGACTGTGATAAGGAAAGATTTGAAATGCAGCCCGTGCTATAAATCCAAATGCAGGCACAATGCGTGTATGGAGCGTATAAGCGTGGAAGAAGTATATAAATTGATAATGGAAAAAATAAAAAAGACGTAAAATTGTTGTGTTCAAGACCTGGTCTTGAGTTTGAGAGTGCTTATGCGTATATTGTTATTGACAACTCATCTTAATATCGGCGGGATTAGCACGTATACTGTGTCGCTTGCCAAGGCGTTGAAACTAAAAGGCCATGAAGTTTTCGTCGCCTCCAGCGGAGGCATGCTTGTCCCGGAGCTCACGATTTCGGATATTTCCCATATTAATATAAATATTTCTACAAAATCTGAATTAAGCCCGAAGGTTTTCAATGCTGTTTTTGAGATTTCAAAAATAGTAAAAAGGCTTGGCATAGACATCGTGCACAGCCAGACAAGAATCGCTCAGGTAACCGGATTTTTTGTATCAAAATTATGCGGGATCCCTATGGTTACCACGTGCCATGGATTTTTTCATAAGAACATAGGAAGGGCGATATTGCCAGCATGGGGAGAAAAGGTCATAGCGATAAGCGATGCGGTAAACGAAAACCTGGTAAAATATTTTGGCGTGAATAAAAGCAGGGTAGCTTTGATATATAACGGTATAGACGTGAAGAAGTTTCTAAAAGATTTTTCGGAAGAAGAAAAAAACAGGCTGAAAGATAAATTCGGCATAAAAAGGGATTACAGCGTGATAGGCATGATAGCCAGGTTTACTCCTGACAAAGGCCATGACGTGCTTCTGTACGCGCTTTACGAGATACTTAAAGAGAAGCCCGATGTGCAGCTTATGTTTGTAGGAGATGGAGATAAAAAGCAGGATATAATAGCGCTTAGCCAGAAACTCGATCTCTCGGATAACGTGGTGTTTGTTAAGCCGCAGATAAATACGGTAAACGCCTTGGCTGTGATGGATGTTTTTATGTTTACGCCTAAAAGGCGCGAAGGGTTGGGCCTGGTGCTGTTGGAAGCGCTTGCTTCAGGGAAGCCGATTGTGGCCACAGATGTGGGAGGCGTATCAAGTGTTGTTGAGAATGACGTAAACGGTTTTCTCGTGGAACCGTCTATGCCAAAGTTTTTAACAGAACCTGTTTTAAGGCTGCTGAAAGACAAGGCTGTTTACGCAAGGATGGCGCGCTCAGGCAAAGAGATAGTGATTAAAAAATTTTCTATAAATGGGATGGCGGATAGGACGGAAGAAGTTTACAAAGATGTTGTAAATAAAAAGAGGATGAAATGAAATTTGATATAAAAAGAAGCTATGCGGTTATTGCCATAGCCCTACTCGCGGCGGCGGTTTTATGCGCCAAGTCGCAATATGTAGTGCCGGTTATTATGTACCACAATATCGACGAACGCAGCGCGGTTTCAAGGCTTAGCGTTTCATCGGAAAGTTTCGGGAGGCAGATGAATTTTTTAAAGAGCCATCGGTATAATGTTGTTAAGCTTGAAGATCTCGCGGGGATGCTGAAGAAAAATAAATTGCCTTCAAGGACAATCGCCGTTACCTTTGACGATGGGTACGAAAACAATTATACAAACGCGTATCCTGTCTTGAAAAAACTTGGCTTGCAGGCTACGATATTTATAATTCCTGCGATGGTAGGCACTGATGGTTACTTGACATGGAGCCAGATTGCAGAGATGTCCGAAAGCGGATTTATTGAAATAGGCAGCCATGCTATGGCTCATCCATGGCTTCCTACTCAGCCAAAAGAAAATTTAGATCCGGAAATAAGAGGTTCTAAATTAGCGATAGAAAGCCGTTTAAATAAAGAAGTAAACGCTTTTAGTTACCCTCTGGGAGGGTTTAATAAAGACGTCAGAGAAAAAGTTATAGAGGCGGGATATAAAATCGCGGTTGCCACTAATCCGGGTAAAAAATATCCAAAACACGATTTATTCGCCATGAAGCGTCTCAGGATATCAAGCACTTCGGATAATTTGTTCGTATTCTGGTTTGAGATAACCGGGTTTTATACCTGGATTAAGGAGCATAGGGACAAGGATTGAAATAAAGTTGACAAAACTAACATTGTCAGATTGTCAAGTTTAGAGGGGAGGGGGGTGTATGAAGCGGGTGCTTATTGTCAACGTTAACTGGCTTGGAGATACGCTGTTTGCCACACCTCTTATAAGAGCGGTAAAAGAGAAATATCCCGGTTCGCATATCGCTATTCTTACGCATCCCAGATGCTATGATATCCTGGAAGGAAACCCCAATATAAATGAAATAATAATCTATGATGAAAAAAAACAGCACAAAAATCTGCTCAGAAGATTTGCCATAATAGCTTATCTTAGATCGAGAAACTTTGACACAGCCTTTATACTAAAAAAATCTTTGAGCAGAACTCTTCTTCTTCTATTTTCAAAGATACCTGTCAGAGTGGGATATGCGTCCAAGAGGGCGGGGTTTTTATTGACCAAAAGCGTGGATATCCCGAATGAGGGGATGCATAAGGTGGAGTATTTTTTAAATCTCGGGAAAGCAGCCGGCGTAGAAGTTAAAAATAAAAATTATGAAATCCATATTTCTGGCAAGGATGCGGAAAAAGGAGAGAAGATTTTAATGGACGCGGGGATAAATTGTAAAAATTTTGTAATCCTTAACGCGGGAGGTAACTGGAATCCCAAAAGATGGCCTGCCGAGAATTTCGCGAAATTAGGCGACGAGATATCTAAAGCCATAGGCGCGCATATTGTCCTGACAGGTGCGGAAAAGGATGTTGCTTTGGCTGAACGCGTGTCGGATTTAATGGAGCGCAAGCCTTTTATATTGTGCGGGAAGACCGGTTTAAAAACGCTCGGAGCTATTTTTAAAAAAGCGATATGCGTTATCTCAAATGATTCCGGCCCTATGCATCTTGCATCTGCGGTAGGCTCGAGCGTTATAACTATTTTCGGGCCTACCTCTGCTAAATTAACAGGGCCGTACGGAGGCGGAAAATGCAGAGTTCTGCATAAAGATATAGGCTGCGAGGTTCCCTGCTATGACGTTAAATGTAAAGACAACAAATGTATGAAAGCGGTAACAGTGGAAGAGGTAATGGGAGCATTTAATGAAATTATCAGGTGTCCGTAAAATTCTTTTTATTACCCTTTCGAATATAGGCGATGTGATTTTAACTTTGCCTGTTTTATCCGCCTTGAAAGATAATTTTCCGGATGCGGCCATAGATGTCGTGGTAGGCCCTCGTCCAGAGCAGGTTTTTAAAAAAGATCCAAGGATTCGCAGGTTTTTTGTTTATGATAAACACGCCGGGCTGAAAGACAAGGAGGCGTTTGTAAAAAAGCTTAAAGCTGAAAGATATGACATGGCTGTTGATATGAAGACAAGCCTTTTGCCGATACTTATCGGAGCAAGATACAGGACAGGCTTGTTTCCGGGATATAAATCAGGAGTTGTTCATAAAAGATTGATACACCTGGAACGATTGAGGCCTTTTGGAATAACCTACAGGGAGCAGAAAAATATTTATATAGACGGAGAGTCCAGAAAAAAGATAGAAAGCATCCTGCAAGATAGCGGCATCGGGAATACCGATGTAATTATAGGGATTTGCCCGGGGAGCAAGAGCCATCTGAAGCAGTGGAGGGCAGAAGGGTTTATAGATGTCATAAACAGCGTACTTAAAAATCCGAAGCATAAAGTTATTTTAATAGGGGATGCAAGTGAGGCGAAGATATCGAAAGGGATCGCCTCTCAGGTAAAGCTGCCGGGCCTTGTTGATTTGACCGGGAAGACAAGCTTGAGCGAACTTTTCGCGCTTGTGGAAAAATTTAATCTGCTTTTGACGGGAGACAGCGCCAGCATGCATATAGCATCTGACCTCGGGATAAGGGTCGTGGCCATATTCGGGCCTACCGATCCTGAAGAATACGGCCCAAGAGGCAATAGAGACAGGGTGATACAAAAAAACCTTGAATGCTCTCCATGCAAAAAGGCGCAGTGTAAATACGGAACTCACGAGTGCATGTACTCTATCAGCGCGGAAGATGTCCTAAAGGCAATAAACTTGACACTCTAACAATGTCAAGTTCTTGGTGGGATAGATATGAAGAAGATACTTATTGCTAGAACTGACAGGATAGGCGATGTGATATTGTCTTTACCCGCTATAAAGGCCGTGAGAAAGGCTTTCCCGGGAGATTATATCGCTATAATGGTTCAGCCGAGAATAGATGACATATTGAAAGGGAACCCGGATATTGATGAAGTGATAGTGTATGATAAAAATAAAAAGCATAAAGGCGTATTGAAAAATCTAGGCTTTATAAAATGGCTGAAAGCGAAAAAATTTGATATGGTTTTAAACTTACATTCTACCAAAAGGATGAATCTTCTTTGCTTTTTAGCCGGAATTCCCGTAAGGATAGGGTATGCCAGGGGCAAAGCTGATTTCCTGCTTACGGATAAAATAAAATATACAAAAAAATTAGGCGAAAAACATGAGGTTGAATATTCATTGGATGTATTGCGTCATCTCGGCATAAGCCCGGAATTTTCATTGCCTTATATCTATATCCAGAGCGAAGATGAGAAAAAAGCGGATGAGATACTTGGAGATCTCGGCATAAATAAAGGAGAAAAATTTGCAATCCTTCATCCCGGGGCAAGCTGCAGGTCAAAGATGTGGCCTCTTGAAAACTTTGCTAAAACAGGGGATATGCTTGTAGAGGATTTAAAAATAAAGGCCATGATTAATCTGGCGCCGGATCAGGCATGGCTTGGGGAAAAAGTAAGGGCGATGATGAAAAATAAACCGGTTTTTTTCTGCGAGCCTACGACTCTCGGAGAGTTGGCTGCGTTGTTTAAAAAAGCAAGCCTTGTCATATCTAATGACTCTGGCCCAGTTCATATTGCAGCGGCGACGAGAGCTCCAGTTATTTCTATCTTCGGAAGAAATCAGCCGGGCCTCAGCCCGGTCAGATGGAGGCCTCTGGGAGATAAATCAGTAGCTATCCATAAAGACGTTGGCTGCGTTGAATGCCTTGCGCATGATTGTAAAAAAGGTTTTTTATGCCTTGAGGCGATAAAACCGGAAGAAATTTTAGAGGAAGCGAGAAAACTGTTAACTTGACATTTGAACAGTACAAAAGAGGAGATGCTATGAAACGCAGATTTTTAACGTTATTTTTTATTGTTATTTTTATCTCCGGCTGCGGCATAACCTCAAGTTATAAGATCAGAGAAGTGAAGAAACCGGAGGACATAAAGATAGAAGCCCCTAAGCCTCAGTTGCGGGTCGGAGAAAAGCTTACTTATAAAGCGGAATGGATGGGTATGGATGTCGGATTTGCGACCTTATTGGTAAAAGAGATTACGCAGCTAAACGGCCATGAAGTTTATTGTATAGTTGCGAAGGCGGAGACGACTTCTTTTGTGGCGAAACTTTTCAAGGTAGAAGACGAGATAACCGCATATATAGATACAAAGGAGCTGTATCCCGTAAGGTTTGACAAAAAACAGAAAGAAGGGAAAAAATACAAGGATGAATATGTGGATTTTGATCAAGAGAACGGAAAGGCAATTTGTATTTCAAAGATTACTCTCGAGAAAAAAGAATTTACCGTGCCTAAGAGAGTGCAGGATCCGGTAAGTTGCATCTATTATTTCAGGCTGAGCAGTATAAATCCCGGAGAGGCTCTTTTTGCAAACGTGCATCTGGACGATAAAAACTGGTTTCTTGAAACAAAGGTTGCAGACAGGGGCATTGTAAAGATCAAGGGCCTCGGAAACTGGCAGGCGTTCATGGCGCAACCCATGTCCTGGTTTCAAGGAGAACTGAACAAAAATGCGAAAGTCAGCATATGGTTTTCAGCAGACCAGCAGCGCGTGCCGCTTTTGATAGTAGTGCAAAGCAGCATCCCGTTCGTTGGGACTATTACGATAACACTCCAAAAAATAGAATAAATTAGCGATATTGCGTAGCCTTGACACTCGGCGTTATTGATGTTACAATACACAAATTAAAGGGTGACTGATATGCCAAACGATAAACCGAAGATAAATCTCGACAAATTAAAGACTTACCCTATATCGAAAAGGACGTGCAAAGTAAAATACGAAGATTTTGCGAAACCGCCTTCAAAAGGCGCGGCCTTTTCCGATTTCTATGATTCTCTCCCGAAGATATTGGCAGGAGCCGACTTTAAGGCAGTCGTAGAGGCTGTTGTTTCCGGATATCGCAAAAAAAAGCCTGTTATATTCATGATGGGCGCTCATGTTATTAAATGCGGCCTGAACCCAGTCATTATAGAATTAATGAAGAAGAAAGTCATTACGGCTATTTCTCTGAATGGCGCCGGAGCGATCCATGATTTTGAGATAGCCCTTATAGGCAGGACGTCGGAGGATGTTCCGGGAGCTCTGGAGGATGGAAGCTTTGGTATGGCAAAGGAAACAGCTTTATATATAAACGGCGCTTTCGAAGAAGCCGTTGAAAAGGATGTGGGAGCGGGCCGGGCGATAGCTGAAGTGATAAAAGACGAAAAACTTCCTTTCAGAAATCATAGTTTGCTGTATAACGCTTTAAAAGAAGATGTCCTCTCCACAGTGCATATTGCCATAGGGACTGATATAATACACCAGCATCCAAGTTTTGACGCCCGGGCTGCAGGCGAAGCGTCGCTGAGGGATTTTTATAGCCTTATAGAAGAGATCGCGTCTCTCGGAGACGGGGGTGTGGTGCTGAATATAGGCTCTTCGGTAATCCTTCCGGAGGTTTTCCTAAAGGCGATGAATGTCGCAAGAAATCTGGGTTATAAGGTAAAAGATTTTACCGCAGTTAACTTTGACATGATACAGCATTACAGGCCGTATCAGAACGTGGTAGCCAGGCCGGTGGCTTCAGGCGGAAAAGGTTATAATATAATAGGCCATCATGAAATACTGCTGCCGCTTATCGGGCAAGCAATTATAGAGGAGATATGAAAATAGATAAATTAAAAAAAATAATATCGAAATTCAGCGAAGCTAAAGTCCTGGTAATCGGGGATTTGATTTTGGACGAGTTTGTGTGGGGCGAAGTTTCCAGGATTTCTCCTGAAGCGCCTGTGCCCGTAGTATGGGTAAAGTCGGAATCGTTTATGCCGGGCGGAGCGGCTAATGTTGCTAACAATATCGCTTCACTGGGAGCCAGGGCGTATATAGCAGGGGTTGTGGGAAGCGATGAAAGGGCGGGCATACTTAAAGAAGGCCTTAAGGAAAAAGGCATAAATATAGACGGGGTTATTACGGATGACGGCAGGCCTACCACATTGAAAACAAGAGTGGTTGCAAACCATCAGCAGGTAGTGAGGATTGACAGGGAGAAAACAGAAAGTATTTCAGTCGGAGCTCTAGACGAGATTATAGCGTATATTAAAAATATAATTGACGAGATGGACGCGATTATAATAGAAGATTACGGCAAAGGCGTTATTTCGGCAAGGCTCTTGAAAGAGATCTTAACCGTAGCGAAGAAGAAGAAAAAGATTATTACCGTAGACCCAAAAGAAGAGCACTTTTCTTATTACAGAGGAGTGACAGCGCTAACCCCCAACCATCATGAAGCGGCTCAGGCTATTGGCATGAAGGCCAAGGATAGCCAGAGCGTATTAAAGATAGGTAAGACGCTTCTTAAAAAATTAAATTGCGAAGGCGTCCTTGTAACTCTGGGGGAGAACGGCATGCAGCTGTTTCAAAAAAATGGGACTGTAACTTACATACCTACTGTTGCGCAAGAGGTATTTGATGTTTCCGGAGCCGGGGATACTGTGATAAGCGCGTTTACTCTGGCGCTGGCGCTTGGAGTGGATATGAAAGACGCAGCGTATGTTTCAAATATAGCGGCCGGTATCGTAGTGGGCAAGGTTGGGATAGCCGTTATTACGCAGAAAGAGTTAATCGAAAGGTTGAAATAGCTTATGGACGCAGTTGGTATAATTCCGGCGAGATACGGCTATAGGAGATTTGAAGGAAAATTGCTGGCGGATCTATGA
>Ga0172371_10010384_pt1 | contig 12586 bp, 12 predicted proteins | sample Lak12m_FD_114543 | JGI IMG/M metagenome (GOLD analysis project Ga0172371, IMG submission 114543) | Freshwater microbial communities from Kabuno Bay, South-Kivu, Congo - kab_022012_12m | ecosystem: Environmental > Aquatic > Freshwater > Lake | place: Democratic Republic of the Congo: South-Kivu... | reverse complement strand
GCGCGCGACGTGGCCAAGGCGCTGGCTGGCATCACGCGCCAGGTGGTGCAGCACGGCCAGCCGTTTGCGCGGCCGTGTGTGCTGCTTTCTGGCGGCGAAACCACGGTCACACTACGCAACACCAGTGGCCGGGGTGGCCGCAATGTGGAGTTTTTGCTGGCGCTGGCGTGCGCGCTGACCGACACCCCCGGCGTTTACGCGCTGGCGGGCGACACCGACGGCGTGGACGGCATCGAAGAAATTGCCGGTGCCATCCTCACGCCGGATTCGCTCACACGTGCCTGGGCACAAGGCATGAACCCGCGCCAGTTTCTAGACCGCAACGACGCGCACACCTTCTTTCAGCGCCTGGGCGACTCGGTCATCACCGGGCCGACGCTGACCAATGTCAACGACTTTCGGGCGATCTGGGTGAGTTGAGCCGCTGCGTCTTGGGCGCAGCCCTCGGGTCAATCGCGGTTGCCGGACGCTGGTGCAGCATCAGTAGCCTCTTGCCAGCGCCGCACGTCGATCCCGTTGCGCTGGTAGCTCTGTTCTGCGGCGCACACCAGACGGGGTTGGCGGGCGGCGTCGCCCGCCACCGTCAACCACTTGCGCAGACTTTTGAACAGGGCGTCAGTCACGGTGGCCGATGACTTGATTTCGATCGGCTGCAAGCCCTCGGGCTCTTCCAGCAGCAGGTCCACTTCCAGGCCGACGTTGTCGCGCCAGAAATAGAGGTTGGACGGCCACCCCTGATGAAAGCGGGACTTCAGAAATTCGCTCACGATCAGGGTCTCAAAGAGCGCACCGCGCAGGGGGTGGATGGCCAATTGCGCGCGCGTCTGGATGCCCATCAGCGAGGCTGCCAGTGCGGCGTCTATAAAGTAAAGCTTGGGCATCTTGACGACGCGTTTGCCCAGATTGCGGTGGTGCGGCGGGAGCAGGAAAACGATGTAGCTGGCCTGCAGCACCGACAGCCAGGCGCGTGCCGTGCTTTGCGCAATGCCGGTGTCTTGCGCCAGACTGGACAGGTTCAGCAGCTGTCCGGTGCGGCCGGCGCACAGGCGCAAAAAGCGCTGAAAGCTGGTCAAGTCTTGTACCTGGCTGATCTGGCGCACGTCGCGCTCTAGGTAAGACATGGTGTAGTCGCTCAACCAACGCCCGGGGTTCAGCGACCGGGCGTACAGCGCCGGGTAACCGCCGCGCAGTAGCATGGCGTCCAGATCGTCGGGCAGTTGGGCGCTGGCGGCCAGCTCGGCCACCGACAGCGGCAACAACTGCACCAGGGCCGATCGCCCAGCCAGGCTCTGCGTGATGTGGGCCATGAGGGTGAAGTTCTGCGAACCGGTCAGCACGTAGCGCCCCATGTCCCCCACCGTGTCCACGTCGGACTGGATCCACGACAGGAGCGCGGGCACGTGCTGGACTTCGTCGATGACGGCCCCCTTGGGCCAACGCGCCAGAAAGCCTCGCGGGTCGGTCTGCGCAAATTCGCGTGCTTCGGGCGTTTCCAGCGACACGTACGGCTTGTCCGCAAACACCGCACGCGCCAGCGTGGTCTTGCCAGACTGACGGGGCCCGGTCAGGGTGATGACCGGGTAGCCTTTGCGGGCTTCTTCGAGCAGGTGGGCGGCGGTACGGGGGATCATAAAAACTTACAAATTCACGATTGAATCGCCGAATTGTAAGATTTTTATGGGGCCAGCGTGCGCCTGACCAGCAGCATAAACTCGCGACAGTTTCTGGACCGCAACGCCGCGCGCACGTTTTTTTAGAAGCTGGGTGACAGCGTGGTGGCCGGCCCGACGCTAACCAGCGTGAACGACTTTCGGGCGATTTAGATTGCCTGAAGCCTGTCGGTTTTCAGTTCAACAGACAGTACAAAGTTGACTCACGACCGGCAGCCATACGGGGACGCTGTGAGTGGTATCAAGCTAAGGCGCGGGATTGCCGTGCACCTTTGAAAAGGTGAGGATGACTTCGCGGATGAGTTTGCGCTGGGGCACGGGCAGCTTCAAAAACGCCTCGAAAAGTTCCTGGTCTTGGTAGCCAATGCCGCTGTCCCAGCGGGCGCGGCGTTGCTCCACCTTGCGGTAAATCTCATCGCCAAAGCCCAGTTGTTGCGGAGGCACTGCCAGCCACTCTGACAGCACCAGCAGCTTGTGATGGGTGGGCAAGGTTTCGCCGCGCAACCAACGCCGCACACCATGCAGTGTCATGGGCTTGCCCCAGTAGCGGGTGTTGAACTCACGCTCCAGCACCGCAGGCTTGGGTTCGTAGCCCGCAGCGACCATCGCAGCGCGTAACCGATTCGCAAACAAATCTTTTGCGTTTTCCATGAAGTTACGCTATCCGGGGATGTAACTTCTTTCGGAACAGATGTGTATAGTTAACAAATTAAATTAACTATTGGTTACGTTGACTAGTTCTGGTACGCCAGAGGGAGGTCGACACCACACGTCCTGCCCCAATCCCTGCTCGAACAACTCCCCGGCATCGTGGCCCAAGGTCGCAAGGAAGCCGAAAAAATCCTCGAAGGCATCGAAAGCCGCCACCGCATCAGCCTGCAAACCCGCGAGGTGGTACTGCCCGCCAAAGACAGCGCGGCGCAGGACTGGGTGACCACCCAGGCTCGTGCCGACCGACGCGAAGTGTTTGCGCCGGGGCAAAGTAGCCTGCTGGAAAGTGCCCAGCCCTTGCTGGGTGCCGTTCAGGCCGAAGCACCGTGGGCGAACCGCCTGATCTATGGCGACAACCTGCTGGCCATGGCCGCGCTGCTGGCGGGTGATGACACCACGCCCAGCCTGCGCGGCAAGGTGGATTTGATCTACATCGACCCGCCGTTTGACAGCAAGGCCGACTACCGCACCAAGGTCACGTTACCCGGCCTGGAACTGGAGCAGAAGCCCACAGTGATTGAACAGTTTGCGTACTCGGATACCTGGAGCGACGGCACAGCGTCGTACCTCGCCATGATCACGCCGCGTCTGATCCTGATGCGGGAGCTGCTGGCGGATACCGGCTCCATCTATGTGCATCTGGATTGGCATGTGGGGCACTACGTGAAGCTGGTGCTGGATGAGGTGTTTGGGAAGGGGCATTTTGTGAATGAAGTCATCGTTTGCTACACGGGACCGACAAACCAAAAAAACAACTTCCCTCGAAAGCACGACACCATTTACTTTTACGAAAAGTCCACCACTCGTCATTTCAATGCAGATGCAATTCGTGTGGATTACAAGAAGTCCAATAAAGCCACGGGGAAAACAGCTCTCACAAAACGGGCCGAGGACGAATACCTCGAAATGCTCGATGAACAAGGAAAACTGATTGAGGACTATTGGACTGATATTCGGAGCGGCAGCCACATTCCTGCGACTGATCGTTCAGCTGCAGGAAATTACGACACAGCAAAAGACCCTCGAATTTTGGAAAGAGTTATAGGTGCCTCTTGCCCCGAAGGCGGCATCGTCGCAGACTTCAACGGTGGCAGCGGAACAACCGCCGCCGTCGCCGAAAAACTAGGCCGCCGCTGGATCACCACCGACCTCGGCAAACCCGCTTGCATGATCATGCGCAAGCGTCTGATTGACCTGGAGGCCAAGCCTTTCCTCTACCAAGCCATTGGTGACTACCAGGTGGAGGCTGCCAAGGCCACGCTGGGCCGGGATTTCCGTATGGGCGACCTCTCCAACATCGTGCTGTCGCTCTATGGCGCACTGCCTCTGCCTGCCGAAGTGAACCCGCAGCGCAACCTGGGCCAGATTGCGGGCATGGAGTTTGGCGGCAAGCGCGGCAGCAAGACGCTGGTGCTGGCCGATTCACCCAACAAACTCACCGGCATGGCCACGCTCAAGAAGGCAATTGCCCAGCGAGACAACCTGCTGGGTGGCTGGGACCGGGTGGTGGTGCTGGGCTGGAACTTTGAGCCCAGCATTGGTGAGACCATCACCGCGCTGAACGACAGTCGGCTGGAAGTGCTGGTGATTCCGCCCGACCTGATGGACCGGCTCAAGAAGAAGGGTGGCATCGACAAGTTACGTGGGCAAGTGCGCTTTTCCTCTTTGCAGTACTTGACCATTCACCCGATTGCACGCAGCACCAAAGACGATATCGACGCACTGACCGTACAGCTCAAAAACTATGTGCTGCTCTCGCCCGAGGCCATCAACCTTGACGATGCCAACCGCGTGAAGTTGCAGCAGATTGCCAATGCCGAGCCCTTGGCGCTGATCGAGTATTGGGCGGTCGACCCGGACTACGACGGCAAAGTGTTCCGCTCGGTCTGGCAAGACTACCGGGGCAACACCGCCAACGATGGCGATGCCCTGCGCGTGGTGACCACGGCTACGGTAACTGCTCCCGCCAAACCGGGATCGCGCAAGGTGTGTGTGCGGGTGGTGGATGTGTTCGGGTTTGAGGCCGAGGTGGTGACGACGGTGGGGGCCTGAGGTGTCAGGCGAGGGCCAAGCTGCGCACAGACTGGATGCTGTCTTTCATCTCGGCCTCAGTTGTTTTCAGGTCGTAGGTGCTTTGCAGGTTCAGCCAATACTGCGGCGTTTGCCCAAACGCACGCCCAAGGCGCAAGGCCAGTTCGGCTGTCACGGGGCGATCACCTTTGAGCAGGTGCGAAATACGCATGGGCGATACACCCAGTGCGTCCGCCAGTGCGGATTGAGTCAGCGCCATGTCATCCAGAATTTCGCGCAGGTATTCGCCAGGGTGAATGGGGGGCAAGCCATTGGTCGGGACTTCTTCCGTCATTTTCATCACTCCTTAGTGGTAGTCCACGATTTCCACGTCAAACGCATGGCCACGCTGAAACCGAAAACACAAGCGCCAACGGTCGTTGATGCGAATGCTCCATTTGCCCGCCATACCGCCGCTCAGCGCTTCCAATCGGTTGGACGGAGGCATCCGCAAGTCGTCAACATCCACCGCCGCGTCCAGTTGCGTCAGCCGCATGACGGCACGTTTGAGGATTTCCGGCGCAAGCCGACGCGACTTGCCCGTGGCAAACAGGCGCTGAGTTTCATCGCTGGCAAAACTTTTAATCATTTCAGCACATTTTAAACAAATTGTTTATTTCACGGGAAACAGGGATTCATCATGCAAGGACAAGACACACAACTCGCCCTCGCCGCAGGCCTGACCGCCAAGACCCAACAACTGTGCCTTGGGTTGGAATCCGGCGCGGCTGATATTCTGGAACTGGTGACCCCCACCACGGCCGAACTGCTGCTGTGGTGGTTTGGTGAAGACATGGTGCTGGCGCGCGGCGCGAGCGCCACAGGTGGCGGGGGTCTGAACTTCCACGCCGGGCAGAGGCAGGCCATTCTGAACGCCATCGTGGCGCACGAGGTGCTGGGGCGGGACCACGACCACTGGACGCTGCTGGACCTGTATCAGGCCTGCGTCCCCGATGCGCTGCTGACCGGCACGCGCATGAACGAGGTGGCCAACCCCAAACACGCGCACCCTAAGTACTGCTTCAAGATGGCCACCGGCACGGGCAAAACCTGGGTCATGCAGGCGCTGATGGTGTGGCAGTTGCTCAACAAGACTGCCGCTTTGGCTGAAGGCCTCAACGACGCACGTTTTACACGGCAGTTCATGGTGGTGGCTCCGGGGCTGATCGTGTACGAGCGGCTGCTGGATGCGTTCTGCGGCAAGCTGGTGGCAGGGGGCACGGGGCGCGACTTCAACACTTCAGACGTGGTCAAGTTTGCCGACCTGTTTGTGCCAGAGGCCTACCGCGACGCAGTGTTTGCCTTTGTGCGCGGCAATGTGTGCAGCAAGGCAGAGATTGGTTTGAAGGCCACCGGCAACGGCATGATTGCGATCACCAATTGGCACTTGTTGGCAGAGGGCGAGGTGGCGCAAGACGTTGAAGATGTGGAGGCCCCTGGTGCACCGCTGGAGCCGCACATGGTCGTGGGGGCGGTGCTGCCGCTGACACCCGGACGCGCCACCGGCAACAGCCTGGAGGTGCTGTACCGGCGTTATGCGCGGGGCAATGTGCTGGAGTTTTTGGCAGGCTTGCCCGAACTGATGGTATTCAACGACGAGGCGCACCACATTCACGACTTCAAGCGTGAGGGCGAAACCACCGAGGTGGAATGGCAAAAAAGCCTGAGCCGCATGGCTGCTACCAAGGGGCGGCGCTTTGTGCAGGTGGACTTATCCGCCACGCCCTACAACGACGTGGGCAGTGGCAAGAACAAGCGCAAGCTGTACTTCCCGCACATCGTGGTGGACTTTGACCTGAAAAGCGCCATGCGGGCCGGGCTGGTGAAGTCGCTGGTGCTGGATCGGCGCAAGGAGATTGGCGCACTGCCGCTGGAGTTCAGAGCCGAGCGCGACGAGTCAGGTAACCCTAGCTTGAGTGAAGGCCAGCGCGTGATGCTGCGCGCGGGCTTGACCAAGCTGCGCAAGCTGGAAGCGGACTTTGCCCGGCTTGACCCCAACCGCCACCCCAAGATGCTGGTGGTGTGCGAGGACACCACGGTGTCGCCCCTGGTGGCTGAGTTTTTGCAGGTTCAAGAAGGCTTGGACGATGAGGAGGTCATGACGATTGACTCCGGTAAGAAAGCCGAGCTGGGCGAGAAAGACTGGGCACCGGTGCGTGAGCGCCTGTTCAGCATGGACAGCCATGTCACGCCGCGTGTGATCGTCAGCGTGCTGATGCTGCGCGAAGGCTTTGATGTGAACAACATCTGCGTCATCGTGCCACTGCGCGCAAGCCAGGCGCAGATTTTGCTGGAGCAAACCATTGGCCGTGGCCTGCGCCTGATGTGGCGCGACGACGAATACACCGACCTCAAGCGCGAGAACCGTGAGCGCATCAAAGCCGGCCAAGAGCCGGGCAGCTTGCTTGATGTGCTATCTATTGTGGAGCATCCGGCGTTTCAGTCGTTTTACGACGAGCTGCTCAATGAAGGGCTCGCGGGCACCACAGGGGACGATACCGACAACACTCCCAGCACCGGCGATGTGATGGCGGCCGGGTTGCGCGAGGGCTTTGAGGCGTTTGACTTCGGTATTCCCTTCATCTTGCAGGAAGCCGATGAGGTGCGCGACCACCAGGCGCTGGACTTGGCCGCACTGCCCGCCTTCACCACCCTGAGCGCGGCACAACTGACCGACATGCTGGGCAAGGGCGACACCTTTATCTCGCAAGACCTGCAAAGCGCCACGCTGTTTGGCGACTACCGGGTGGATGGTGCGGTGATGAACGTGGGCGGCTACAACGAGTATTTGAGCCGCCTGACCCGGCGCATCAGCCAGGCACTGAGTGAGCCGCTCCCCAAAGGCAACAAGATCGCCACGCATCTGGCCAAACCCTACTTGCAAGTGCACACGGCAGAGCTGACCGGCTGGCTGGATGACTACATCTGGAGCCACCTGTTTGGCAGCACCTTTAACCCGCTGGCGGGTGAAAACTGGCGCGTGTTGTTGCTGCAGCCGGTGGTGGATCACATCACCAAGGTGTTTGCGGTGGCGCTGTTGGCGGCAGAGCAGACGCACACCACGGGGCAGACCGAGGTACACCTGCGATGTTTGAGCGAAGTGCCCACGCTGATGCTGCGCGCAAGCCATTCGGTGGAGGTGGGCAAGTGCATCTACACCCGCCTGGGCTGGCCAGCGCGCAACGGCGGGCTGGAGCGCACCTTCATCCACTGGGCGCAGGCCGACTCGCAGGTGCAGGCGTTTTGCAAGATCAGCGAAAACCGCCACACCTTTGCCCGGCTGCGCTACGTCAAAGAGGACGGACTACCCGCGTTTTACTGCCCTGATTTTTTAGTCCGCACGCAAGATGCCGTTTACCTGGTCGAAGCCAAGGCACAGCAGCAGACCATTCACCCCAACGTGCAACGCAAACGCAGGGCAGCGCTGGCTTGGTGCGAGCGCATCAATGCGCTGACGCCCGAGCAGCGGGGTGGTGCACCGTGGCACTATGTGTTGCTGGGCGAAGCCATCGTGCACGAGTGGCAGTCAAAGGGCGCGCACCTGGCGGAATTGCTGGACTATGCCCGGTTGCGACCATTTGCCAACTCGATACATCAGCAATCGTTGCTGTGACCCGTGACGCATGCACGGGCATTTGAACCGACTTGGCCGGATTCCTATCCACCGTTGAGCGCCAGCCTGACCAGCATCAGCGCCAGCACCGCCATCGTCACCCCAATCAAGCCGTCCAGAATTTGCCAGGCACGCGGGCGGGCAAACCACGGGGCCAGCCAGCGTGCGCCAAAGCCTAGAGCGCCAAACCAGATCAGGCTGGCGCTGCTGGCACCGGCCACAAACCACGGGCGCAGTTCTGGCGGCTGTTGCGCACCGATGCTGCCCACCAGCAGCACCGTGTCCAGATACACGTGCGGGTTAAGCAGGGTAAACGCTGCCGCTTGCGCCAGCGCACCTGCCAGCGGCAAGCCCGCACCCGCATCGCTGGCCTGCAAGCGGTTGGGGTGGCGGGCGCGGCGCAGCGCTTGCCAGCCGTAAGCGGCCAGAAACACAGCACCGGCCAGCGCCAGCGCGCGCGCGATGCCGGGCCGCTGGCCCAGCGCCTGCGCCATGCCCAACACCCCGGCGGTGATCAGCACCGCGTCGGCCACGGCGCAAAACAGCACCACCGGCGCCACGTGTTCGCGGCGCAGCCCCTGGCGCAGCACAAACGCGTTTTGCGCGCCAATGGCCACGATCAAACCGAAACTCAAGACCAGGCCGTTGATAAAGACCGGGGCGATGCTGTGAAATGAAGTCGTCATGCCCCAAGCTTGCCAGCCTTGGCGGATGAAGACAAACTATCATTGCTTTACTGAATGAAGGAAAACTAACGTCTTGCTCGACTACGCCTCCCTCTTTGCCCTGGCTGCCGTGGTGCGTGAAGGCAGCTTTGAGCGTGCCGCGCGTGCGCTGCATGTCACGCCCTCGGCCGTGTCGCAGCGCATCCGATTGCTGGAAGAACGCATTGGCTGCGCGCTGGTGGTGCGCGGCCAGCCGTGTCAGGCCACCGACATGGGTCGGCGCCTGTGCCATCACGTGGACCGGGTGCAGTTGCTGGAGCACGAGCTCACTGCGGCCGTGCCTACGCTGAGTGCCGAAGGACCCGTGCGCGTGTCGCTGCCGATTGCCGTCAACGCCGACAGCCTGGCCACCTGGTTTGCCCCGGCTCTGACGGCTTTTGCCGCAACGGCACCGGTGTTGATGGCGCTGGCGGTGGACGATCAGGACCATACCGCCGAATGGCTGCGCACCGGCGTGGTGCTGGCGGCGGTTACGGGCACGGCGCTACCGGCCTGCGGCTGCAACAGCCGCGCGCTGGGCGCCATGCGCTACTTGGCTGCGGCCAGCCCGGCGTTTGTGGCGCGCCACTTTGCCCAAGGGGTGGATGCGGCCAGCCTGGCGCAGGCCCCCAGTCTTCTGTTCAACAGCAAGGATGCGCTGCAAACCCGCTGGGTGCAGCGGCTGTGCGGCCAAGCGGTGGATCTGCCGCACCACACGCTGCCCAGCGCCCAGGCCTTTGTGGCCGCGGCGCTGGCGGGCATGGGCTGGGGCCTGCATCCAGAGAGCCTGATCCGCGATGCCTTGCGCGACGGAACGCTGGTTGAGCTGGTGCCCGGCACACCGCTGGAGGTGCCGCTGTATTGGCAGCAGGCGCGCGCGGCCTCGTCACTGCTGGATGGCTTGACGCGGCAGGTGCTGGCCGCAGCGGGGGCAGCGCTGGTGCAAGATCAAGAACCGGTTGGAAATTGAGTTAAAAAAAGCGTCAAATATTGCTTCAACACCATAAAAACACGACAATTTCGCCATCATGGCTGCGTTGACCTCCAAATTTGCGACAAGCGATTTATCGTTGGTGCTGTATGCTGAGTTGACGCCAGCGCAGGTTCGTGCGGTGCAGCGTCGTGTGAAGGCTGGCCAGTTGGCGCGCATTTGTGCGGGTGTGGTCAGTGACCGCAACCCGCAGGACTGGCCAGCGCTGATCGCACGCGAGCGCTTGCGTGTTCTCGCTGCCCTGTTCCCTGGCACGGTCATGGGATACCGCACCGCGTTCAATGGGGGCATGCCAGAAAATGGCTGTACCCATCTCGTTGGGAGCTATCGTCGCAACGTTGCTTTACCAGGGCTCACGGTCATGGTCTGGAAGGGTCCGCCGCCCGCTGCTGGCGACACGCCCATGCTGGGCCGCGATCTTTTCTACCCATCGTTGCCCAGATTGCTGCTCGAAAACCTCGAGCCCAGCCGCGGTCAATTGCAGAAGGCCGTGGGGCGCGCGGCGGTTGAACAGCGCTTGTTGAGCGTGTGCGACGCGCGTGGTGAAGACGCCCTGTCCGACCTGCGCAGACAGGCGCGCGGTCTCGCACCGATGCTAGGGCTGGATCAGGAATTCAAGGTGCTGGACGACCTGGTGGGAAGCATTTTGGGCACCCGTGCCTCCACCTTGATCACGCCGGCAGGCCGGGGTCGCACAGCGGCCATGCCCTATGACCCGGATCGGCTGGCACGGTTTGATCAACTTGCCGCACAGTTGCGCAGCACCCCCTTGCCACATCACCCTCTGAAAGTTCATACCGAGCGTGAGCGCGCCCACTTTGCCTTTCTGGAGGCGTATTTCAGTAATTTCATCGAAGGTACCGAATTTGATGTTCAGGAAGCGCGCCGCTTTGTGCTGGACGGCAAACCGGTTGAACAACGTCCCAAAGATTCGCACGACATTCTGGGCGTCTTTCGTCAAGCGATGGATTCCGGCTGGGCCCATCAGCCCTTGACGCCGGGCGACGCGGTGCTTACCCAATTGCGGGCACGCCACGCAGACCTGATGCGTGAGCGACCCGAAGTCGCCCCGGGTGCTTTCAAGGTGCAGGCCAACCGTGCGGGCAACACCGAGTTTGTCGCGCCAGAGCTGGTGCGTGGAACCTTGGTAGCGGCCTCCCACCTGTTGCCCAGCGTACCTGCGGGCATGGCGCGCGCTTTGCTGGCGCTATTTTTGGTGTCTGAAGTACACCCGTTTACCGACGGCAATGGTCGTCTGGCCCGGCTGGTGATGAACGCCGAACTGGCGGTGGTCAATCAGTGCCGCATCATCGTCCCGACGCTGTTTCGGGAGGAATACCTGGATTGCCTGCGGGTCCTGACCCGTGACGGCGAAGCGGCCCCCTTGTTGAATGCCATGCAAAAAATTCACCGCTGGAGTGCTGCGTTTGAATATGGCAATCTCGACACGGTGATCGCCCAAATGGCGCAATGTCATGCGTTCGAGCGTTCGCGCAATCAGTTCAACTTGTTGCTGCCTGGCGCCGCGAGCTCACCACACGCTATTGAACCGCTTTCAGCGGGGCAGGCCGCAGAAACCACGCATACGCCAGCAGTTGCGCCGCCAAGATCAGGCCCAGCGTCCACTTGAAGGCGCCAGCGTAACTTAGCCCCTGCGCTACGCCCAGGTCCAGCGCCGCGCCAATGCCCCACTGCAGCCCGAACGCCCCCACAAACACCAGCAGATTCAAGGCGGTGTTCACGCGCCCGGACAGTGCCACCGGAAACGCCGCACTGAGTTGCGAATACGCGATATTGCTCAGGCTGAAACTCACGCCCAGCAGCGGCCACAGCCATAACGCTGGCGCCAGTTGCAGCAAAATGGCCAGCTCGGCCAGCTCGGCCAGCAGTGCCAGGCCCATGCCGGCGCTGAGCAGCAGCATGGGTGAAATGCCATGGCGCGCCAGCCACAGCGAACAGGTGGCGACAAACAAAAAGCCCATCAGCATCGCCAACCCCAACGCCAGCAAGACCTGCGCCGCTTGCCCCCGGCCCGATCAGCGCGCGCCAAAGCGGTCCAGCAGCAGACCCGGCGGCAGTTAAAACAGGCCAAAGGCCAGAAAATAGCTCGAGGTCAGCAGCCCCAGGCCGACGGCGCTCATGTTCAGATCGCGCATCAGCTCAGGCGCAATCACCGCGTTGACGCTGCGCAGCGCGTACGACAAAAAATAGCCCAGCGCGTAGGCTGGGACCAGGCGAATCCAGAGGTTGGCGGGCGGGTTCATGCCCGCGATTGTCGCCAAGCGCAGACCCAAAGCGGGTCGCGCAGGCGGCAGGCGTTACTTCACTTGCAACTTCTCCAGCACCGAAGCCAGTTTGTCGCGGTTGGCCGGGTTGATGCGGATGGCCGAATCAAACGCCGCACCGGCCAGCGCATCCTGCCCGGTATGCAGGTAAGAAAACGCCAGCCCCAGCCAGGCTTTGTCGTTGTTCGCGTCCAGGCCGATGGCCGCCTGATAAGTGGGAATGCTGGCCTTGAAGTCTTGGCGGGACAGTTGCAGCCCGGCCAGTTTCATGTGCGCCTTCAGGGAGCCGGGCTCGGCACGGACCGCGCGCTCAAACGTGGCTTGCGCCTGGTCAAGCTGGCCGGCCGCCCATTGCTGGTCGCCCTGGGCGACCAGATCCAGGCGGGTGGCGGCCTGCCCCGACCATAACGCCACGGCACTGAGCAGCGCGGCGCTGGCAATCATCAGATTTCTTTGCAATGTGGCACCCATGGTGCAGTCCTTTCAGGGTCATCAAAAAAGCGGCCCATCGTGAAGGGCGACGGGCCGCTGGGCTTGGGCCG
>Ga0172371_10010383_pt1 | contig 12587 bp, 10 predicted proteins | sample Lak12m_FD_114543 | JGI IMG/M metagenome (GOLD analysis project Ga0172371, IMG submission 114543) | Freshwater microbial communities from Kabuno Bay, South-Kivu, Congo - kab_022012_12m | ecosystem: Environmental > Aquatic > Freshwater > Lake | place: Democratic Republic of the Congo: South-Kivu... | reverse complement strand
GGACGCCGGAAAAAGCCCAGGAAAAAACGTCCGAGCGGCGCGGCCGCTGATCCGTCCGCGGCGGCGGGAAAGGGCGCGGAAGCATCCGCGGGGAGGGAAGCTTTGATGGCCCGCAATTCGTCCACCCGTTCCCAGAAAACCGGTCTTCCGCCCGGCAGCCTCGTCCACGTCGGGAAACGCCGCGTCGCCCGCCCCCGCATCACCCTGATGGATTACGATGGAGATCATTTCCTCGAAAAGGAAGTGCAGACGCTCGACGAATGCTTGCCGTTCAACCTCACTTCCACGGTGACTTGGATCAACATCGACGGCGTTCACGACAAGGAAGTCGTCGAAAAGATCGGCGGCGCGTTCGGCCTCCATCCGCTGATCCTGGAAGACATCATGACGACGTCCCAGCGGCCGAAGCTGGACAATCTGGAGACGGCGATGTTCGTCGTCGCCCGGATGGTCGAGCTTAACGGCAAGGGGACGGAAATCGTCACTGAGCAGCTCAGCCTGGTTTTCGGAAAAAATTTCGTCCTGACCTTCCAGGAAGAGCCCGGGGACATGTTCGATCCGGTCCGCGAGCGGATCCGCACCGGGCGGGGGCGCGTCCGGAAGCTCGGTCCGGACTACCTGGCCTACGCCCTGCTCGACGCCGTCGTCGACCATTATTTCGTCGTCCTGGAAAATCTCGGCGACCGGATCGAAGCGCTCGAGGACGAGCTGGTCCACAATCCCCGCCAGGAAACCCTCCATAAAATTCATACCCTCAAGCAGGAAATGCTGATGTTCCGGAAGGCCGTCTGGCCGCTCCGCGAAGTCATCGCCCTCATGGAAAGAGAAGAATCGTCCCTGATCCAGGACTCGACGAATATTTATCTCCGTGACGTCTATGACCACGTGATCCAGGTCATCGACAACGTCGAAACGTACCGGGACATGCTCGCGGGGATGCTGGAAACGTACCTGTCCAGCATGTCCAACCGGATGAACGAAGTCATGAAGATCCTGACGATCATCTCGACGATCTTCATCCCCCTGACGTTCATCGCCGGCGTTTACGGAATGAATTTCGAGCACATGCCCGAGCTGAAATGGCGTTTCGGGTATTTTCTTATTTGGGGCGTCATGGCTGTCGTGGGCCTCGGGCTGATCCGATTCTTCAAACGCAAAAAATGGTTCTAGGCCGCGGCCGGCCGGACCGGAGGAGGGCTCGTTGAAACCGAAGACGATCGTGATCATCGTTCTCGTGGTCCTGGCCACGATCATCATCATCCAGAATTCCGTGACCGCGTCTTTCCGGATCCTCTTCTGGGCGACGACGGCCCCCTTGATCTTCCTCATCCTCGGCGTGTTCGCCGTCGGCGTTCTCGTTGGTTACCTGGCGGCGAAAGCCGACCGGAAAAAAACCATGAAGCCGCCGGCCGGGCCCGGCCCGGCGGCGTGATCATCCGGCGGTCCGACGGAGGGCGTCCCTCATGAAAATCGTCTTCCGCCATCTGAAAGTCCATATTTTCAGGGGATTTCTGGCCCTTCTGCCGCTGGCCCTGTCGTTTTTCGTCCTGCGCTTTCTATATGTGACCGTGGACCAGCGCATCGCCCGCCTGTTTGAACGCTGGATCGGCTTCAGCATCCCGGGCTTCGGCCTGATCCTCGTCCTTCTCCTGCTTTATCTGCTCGGTTTGCTTGCCTCCAACTGGATCGGCCGGGCGGCTCTGGGATTCCTCGATCGGGCTTCGGCCCATATTCCCCTGATCAAGACGATTTATCTCCTGGGCAAGCAGCTGGGCTCGGCGTTCTCGGCGCCCGAAAAGCAGGGTTTGAAACGCGTCGTCCTGGTCGAGCACTTCCGTCCGGGCGTCTGGTCGATCGGGTTCGCGATGGGCTCGTTTGTCGACGAGCGGACGGGGGAAACGATGCTCCGGCTGTTCGTTCCGACCGCCCCGAATCCCACGTCCGGCTTCATGCTGATCGTGGCCGAAGCGAAAGTGCGGGACGTCGACTGGAGCGTGTCGGAGGCGATGAACACCGTCATTTCCGGCGGCCTGATCGGCCCCGAAAGAATTTCCGGAGGCGAAGGGCCGCCTCCGCCGGCCTAATTTCTCAAGGCTTTGCGCAGATAGCGGGCGGTGATGGACGTCCGGGACCGGGCGACGGTCTCCGGCGTTCCCTCGGCGACGATGGTCCCGCCCTTCTCCCCGCCTTCCGGTCCCAGGTCGATGACGTAGTCCGCGCTTTTAACGATATCCAGGTTGTGTTCGATGACGATAAGCGAATGCCCTTCGTCCACCAGCCGCTGGAAGCAGCGAAGCAGGACGGAAACGTCCTCGGGGTGGAGGCCGATGGTCGGTTCGTCGAACAAATAGAGGATGTGCCGGTCGCGCTCGTGGACGAGATGGAAGGCCAGCTTGATTCTCTGCAGTTCGCCGCCGGAAAGGGTCGTGGTCGGCTGGCCGAGGCGCAGATAGCCGAGCCCGACGTCCTGGAGCGGCTTGAGCTTTTTGCCGATTTCCGGCCGGTCGCCGAAGAATTCCAGGGCGTCGTCCACGGTCAGGTGGAGGACTTCGTCGATGTTCTTTCCCTGGCAGCGAATCTCGAGGACCTCGCGCTTGAACCGCTTGCCCCGGCAGGACTCGCAGACCAGCGAGACGTCCGACAGGAATTGCATCTCGACGATCTGCCGGCCGGCGCCTTCGCAATCCTCGCACCGGCCGCCCTTGGTGTTGAAGGAGAACGTGCCCGGCTTGAAGCCGAGGAGCTTGGCTTCGCGCGTCTGGCTGAAAAGCTCGCGGATGCCGTCCATGGCTTTCGTGTACGTGGCCGGAATGGAACGGGGGGACGCGCTGATGGGGGACTGGTCGACGCAGATGATTTTATCGAGGCGGTCCAGGCCCCGGATTTCCGCGAATCCCTCCCGCGTCTCGCCGCCCCAGCCGCGGTAAAGGATGTCGTGGAGAAGCGTGCTCTTGCCGGAGCCGGAGACTCCCGTGAGGCAGGCGAACACGCCCAGCGGCAGGCGGACGTCGACATGCTTGAGGTTGTGGGCGCAGGCGTCCTTGACGAGAAGGAAGCTCCGCGGATCGCGCCGATGCCTCGGCAAGGCGATTTCCTTTTCCCCGTTCAGGTAGCGGGCGGTCAGGGAACCGTTGCCGTTTTCGTTGCCGTTTCGCGGCCGGAGGATGTCGCGAAGCGGCCCGGAGTACAGGACTTCGCCGCCGTGCTCCCCGGCCCGGGGGCCCATGTCGATGAGATGGTCGGCCGCCCGGATGATGTCGGGGTCGTGCTCGATGACAAGGACCGTGTTGCCGATGTCCTTGAGGGATTGGAGGATCTGGACGAGCCGGGCGTTGTCCCGGGGATGTAGCCCGATGGACGGCTCGTCCAGGACGAACAGCGTCCCGACGAGCGAGGAGCTGAGGGCCGCGGCCAGGTTGATCCGCTGGGCTTCGCCGCCGCTGAGGGTGAACGTCATCCGGTCCAGGGTGATGTAGTCCAGCCCGACCTCGATGAGGAATTTGAGCCGGTTTTGGATTTCAGCGGCCAGCTTTTCGGCGATTTTCCGCTCTTCCGGCGACAGGCGAAGCCCGTCGAAAAACGCCGCCGCTTCGCGCACGGTCAGGCGGACGACGTCGCCGATGGATTTGCCGCCGACTTTCACGCTCAAGGCGTCCGGGTTCAGGCGGGTCTGGGCGCAGGCCGAGCAGGGCGCGTACTTGCGGTAGCGGCTGAGAAACACCCGGACCTGGACCTTGAATTTTTTCGACTGGAGCCAATCGAAGAAGCCCTTGATGCCGTACCAGTCGCCGTCGCCCTCGAAGATGAACTTCCGGTCCTCGCTCTTGAGATCCCGGAAGGGGACGCGCGTCGGAATCCCGCGGCGGCGGGCTTCCCGGAGCATCTCCCGCATGACCGAGCGGGAGACGGGCTTGGTCCAGGGCTCGATGGCCCCCTCTTCGAGGGATTTGGACGGATCGGGGACGATTTTTTCTTCATCGAGGATCGCCAGGTCGCCGAAGCCGTGGCATTCGGGACAAGCCCCCTGCGGATTGTTGAAGGAAAACAGGTTCGGATAGGGATCTTCGTAAGTCACCCGGCAGGATTTGCACTCGAGGCTTTCGGAAAAGACGAATTCCCGCCCGTCGTCGGTCCGGACGAAGGCCCGGCCCCGGCCGTGCTTCATCGCCGATTCGATGGCGTCGACGAGGCGCTCGCGATCGTCCGGGTCGAGATTCAGCCGGTCGACGTAAATCGACACGGACTGGCCCTTGAGCGGCGGAAGGTCGTCGAGCGGGACGACCTGGCCGCCGACCAGGGCCCGGTAGAAGCCGAGCTTTTTGAAAACGGCGGCGTTTTTCTCGATCACGGCCGTAAACGAGACCGTCAGCGGCGTGCCGACGGGAAGAGTCTGGATCTGCTCGACGATGGAATCGATCGTGTCCCGGGCGACGGGCCGGCCGCAGCGGCGGCAGTGGACCGTGCCGATCCGGGCATAGAGGACCCGGAGGAAATCGTAGGCTTCCGTGACCGTGGCCACGGTCGAGCGGGGATTCTTGGTCGCGGCTTTCTGCTGGATGGCGATGGCCGGGGGAAGGCCCTCGATCAGATCCGCGTCGGGCTTGTCCATCCGCTCGAGAAACTGCCGGGCGTAGGATGAGAGCGACTCGATGTACCTCCGCTGGCCTTCGGCGTAGAGCGTGTCGAGGGCCAGCGAGGACTTCCCCGAGCCGCTGACGCCGGTGACGACGGTGAAGGTGTGGAGAGGGATGTCCACGTCCGCGTTCTTGATGTTGTGGACGCGGACGCCCCGGAGGACGATTTTTTCGGCATCGACAGGTGCGGCCATTTTTCCGCTCGGTAAAAGACTCATTATAGCATGGGCCGGGCGAAATGTGGATAATGGGAACATGCGTCCGGCCATGCGGAAAGCCCTGGCTTGCGGGGCCGTTCCCTTTCTCGCCCTCGTCGGCGCCCTTCCCTTCGTCAATCGGGTCCATCCGATCGTCCTCGGCCTGCCGTTCGTCCTCTTCTGGATTCTGGCCTGGGTCGCCCTGACGCCGGTTTTTCTGTGGCTGGCGGACCGCTTCCTCCGCCGGGACCGGGGCGGAAAGGACGGCGACGCATGACCGCCGCCTTGGCCATCATCCTCGGCGTGATCCTCGGCTCGGCGGCGCTCGGCTTCTTCGCCGGGCGGCGCGTCCCCATGAATCTCGAGAACTGGACGGTCGGCGGCCGCAAGTTCGGAGTCATCGTCATCTGGCTGCTGATGGCCGGCGAGGTTTACACGACGTTCACCTTTCTCGGGGCCAGCGGCTGGGCCTTCGCCAAGGGCGCTCCAACGTATTACATCCTGATTTACGGCACCCTGGCCTATACGCTTTCGTTTTTCATCCTTCCGGAGATCTGGAAAATCGGCAAGCGCGAGGGCCTGCACACCCAGCCGGACTTTTTCAGCCACCTTTTCCAAAGCCGGCCGCTGGGCGTGCTCGTGGCGGTCGTCGGCATCCTCTCGATCCTGCCCTATCTGCAATTGCAGTTGGCCGGGCTGGGCCTGATCGTCCAGGCGGCCTCGGACGGCGCCGTCTCCTCCACGGTTGCGATTCTTTTGGCGTTTGCCTTGACCACGGCGTTTGTCCTGACCAGCGGCCTGCGCGGAAGCGCCTGGGTCTCGGTCGTCAAGGATGTTCTCATGCTGGCGGCCGTGGGCGTGGTCGGATTCGGCATCCCGAAAATCTTTTTCGGCGGCATCGGACCGATGTTCCGGGCGCTGATCGACAAAGCCCCCGAACATCTCGTTTTTCCCGGCGCCGCTCCGACGATGGGCGTCCCCTGGGTCATGTCCACCGTGCTTCTGACCGGAATGGGATTCTATATGTGGCCCCAGTTGTTCGGGACGGCCTTCTCGGCGAAAAGCGACCGGATCATCCGGAGAAACGCGGTCATCATGCCGCTTTACCAGATCCCCGTCGTCCTGGTCTTTTTCGTGGGCTTCACCGCCTTCCTCACCCTTCCGGGATTGAAAAACGGAGATCTCTCCCTGCTCGTCCTCGTCAAGCAGGCCTACCCGGCCTGGTTTCTGGGGTTCGTCGGCGCGGCCGGGGCGGTGACGGCGATGGTCCCCGCTTCGGTCCTCGTCCTTTCGGCCGCGGCGCTTCTTTCCAAGAACGTCTACCGGGCCGGCTTCCGGCCCCGGGCCACCGATGCCGAGGTCATGCGCGTCTCCCGATGGATGGTCCTCCTGGTGTCGGCGGCGGCCCTCGTTTTCGCCCTGCTCCTGCCCAACGCCCTGGTCAACCTTCTGCTGATCGGTTATGACGGCGTGGCCCAGCTTTTTCCCGGCGTCGTGCTCGGCCTGTTCTGGAAAAGGATCCACCGGAACGGAGTGCTGGCCGGCCTGCTTTCCGGGCTGGCGGTCGCGGGATTTCTCGTATTCGGAAAACATGATCCGCTGTTCGGGCTCAACGCCGGATTCGTCGCCCTGGCCGTAAACGCCGCGGTCACGGTCGTCGTCTCTCTGGCTGCCCGGCCCAAGCGTTAAAATATCCGTTGTTATTCCGGAGGATCATCATGTACGAAGACATTAAATCAGAAGCGGCTGCGCTATCCGGCCGTCTCGTCGAATGGCGCCGGGCTTTTCATCGCCGGCCGGAAATCGCCTTCAAGGAAGTCGAGACCCAGGCCGTTCTCAAGGCTTTTTTCGACCGCCTGGGCCTTCCCAGCCGGGTCATGGCCCGAACGGGGCTTCGGGCCGATCTTGAAGGCCTCCCTGGGGGGCCGACGGTGGCCCTTCGGGCCGACATGGACGCTCTTCCCCTGGACGAAGAAGGCGACAAGCCCTACGCGTCGGAAAATCCCGGCGCTTGCCACGCCTGCGGCCACGACGGGCATATGGCCGCGTTGATGGGGGCGGCCGAAATTCTTACCGCCCGGAAAAAGACGTTTCGCGGCCGGGTGGCCTTTCTCTGCCAGCCGTCCGAGGAGCTGCCGCCGGGCGGGGCGGCGGCGATGGTTGCCGACGGGGCGCTTTCGGGCGTGGACGCCGTTTTCGGAATCCATTTATGGCAGACGCTTCCGACCGGAAAGATCGGCTTAGTTAACGGCCCGTTCATGGCCCAGGCCGACAACTTCACGATCACGGTGAAGGGCCGGGGCGGGCACGGATCCATGCCCCAGGCCACGGCCGATCCGATCGTCGCCGCCGGACAACTCATCACCGCCCTGCAGACCGTCGTCAGCCGCAACGTCGATCCCCTCAAGCCGGCCGTTCTTTCGTTCGGCACGGTTCACGGCGGAACGGTCTACAACATCATCCCCAACGAGGTCCAATTGACGGGAACAGTCCGGACGTTCGATCCGGCCGTCCAAACGTTGATGAAAAAGCGCCTGGCCGAAATCACCGAGGCGACCGGCCGGGCCGCCGGCCTCGAGGCGTCCATGGAATACGAAGACGGCTATCCGGCGGTGGTGAATCCGCCCGGGGGCTATGCGTTCGTCCGGCGGACGATCGAAGCCCTCTGGGGCGCCGAGGCGATCGCCCCGTTTTCCCCGGTGATGGGCGGCGAGGATTTCTCCTGTTACCTGGAAAAAGTCCCCGGCGCGTTTCTCTTCCTGGGCATGGGCGACGGCTGCCCCTATCCCCACCACCATCCGCGGTTCGACATCGACGAGCGGGCCCTGCCGCTGGCGGCCGCGCTCAACGCCGCCTTGGCTTTGCGGTACCTGGGCGAGCAACCGGCCCTTTGATGAGCTTCGGAGTGCTCCTTGCGGTCGCCCTGGCCATGGCCATGGACACCTTCGCCGTGGCCATCGGGGTCAGCCTCACCCGGCGCGGTTGCACGCCGGTCCAGACGGTAAGGATGGCCGGAAGCTTTGCCTTGTTCCAGTTTTTCATGCCCATCATCGGCTGGGCCGCCGGCCGGACGATCGTCGACCTGATCGGCCGTTTCGATCATTGGATCGGCGCCGGATTGCTCGTGTTCGTCGGCGGAAAGATGATCTTTGAAGCCTTTGAGCGGAAAGAAAAAAATTCGGACGCCGCCTGTCCCGATAAAACCCGCGGCGGGCACTTGCTCTTGTTGTCCCTGGCCACGAGCATCGACGCCCTGGCCGTTGGGCTGAGCCTTGGCGCGTTGAACGTCCCCATTCTCTACCCCGCGGCGGTGATCGGCGTCGTCACGTTTTTCGTCAGCGCCGCCGGGACGAGAATCGGTCCGGTTTTCGGCCGGTGGATGGGCAAAGGAGCCGAGCTGGCCGGGGGATTGGTTCTGCTGGGGATCGCGGCGAAAATCCTCGTCGAGCACTTGTCCTGAAGCCGCCGCGCCGGCCCGGACGTCAGAAAATCACGTACCGTCCGTCCTTCATCACGATTTCGTCCCGGCCGCGGGAATAGTGGAAAACGACTTCGGCGACCTCGATCCGCGGCTGGATTTTCGGGATGTAGATGCGGTCCAGATGGATGACCGCGGCGGGGGAGGAGAAATTCCCGGGGCCGACGCTTCCGCCGAAATGCTCGCTCCGGCCGAAAGCCACGTGCAGGCCGAGCTTCTCATCCAGGAGGATTTCGCCGCACGGCTCGAGGCCGAATCCGGCCAGGACGCCGAATCCCAGCTCGGCCATGTTGCCGTAAGCCGGTTCGCGCGACAGGTACTCGGCTTCGGCCGCGGCCGCCGGCCCGCCGGGTTCCACGGAAACGGCTTTGTTTTCCCGGATCCGATAGACGATGATTTCGCCGCCGATTTCGACGGGCAGGTCGCCGAAGGTCGCGCTGGGCGTTTTGCCCTCACCTTCGTTGGGGACGATGTACGCTTCGCCGCTCGGGAGATTGCCCGCCGTGCCGGGATCCTGAAACCGCCCGGTGCTCGAGTGGGCCGTCCGGCCGCGGAGATCGAAACGCATCCGGTACTCGAGCCGCCCGTCAATGCGGAAAAGGACGTCGGCGCCGGTGGCTTTGTCCAGGCGCTCCTTGACGGCCCCCACCAGCCGAGCGATCCGGCCGTAGTCGAGGCGCAGGGCGGGCGTCATCGAGCGGGCAAAGCCGGGCATCGTCGCCGCCCGGAAGCCGTATTTTTTCGCGGCCACTTTCAGCGGCGCGGTCGTCGAGTATTCCGTGGGGGCGAGGATGATCTGCGATTCGGCGAAAACGTCCTCGAACGGCACCCGCATCGCGACCTGGCCGAGCCCTTTGGCGTCGGCCGGGGGCAGGGTTCCGCAAAGATAGGCCTCGGCCGGAAGATCGGCGTTGTTCGATCCGACGTCGGCGTAGGCGAAAAGCCGGATGTCGTCCATCGGGATTTCCAGGCGGTGATCATAGAGGGCGCCCATCCATTCGAAGGCCAGGAGGCGGCGGTCCTGCCACGGCGGATTGTCCCGATCGGGTGAGCGGGGCACGTCGATGAGAATGGAAAGGATGACGTCGCCGGGAAGCCGGGGAAACACCGACCGGACGAGCTCGACAAGTTCGCGGGACGTGAGATTGGCCATCGCCCACTCCTCTTCCTATTATAAACGATTTTTAAAAAAAATTTCCGCCGGAACAGGACTTTTTTGGCGCGGGATTCACAGGCGGACGTTGACGCCGGCCGAGACCGCCGATCCCGTCGTCCCGTATCCGAAAACCGTTTCGTAACGGACGTCGCCGATGTTCTCCCACCGGGCGAAAAATTCCAGGGTCCTGCCCGGCGAATAGGAAACGGAAGCGTCAAGCAACGCGTATCCCGGAAGAGTGACGGTCCGGGTGATCCAACTCGTGTAATCCCGATCCGTCCGGGGGCCGACGGCCGAGGCCGAAAGGCCGGCGGTCCAGCCCTTGGCGAACGTCCATTGGGTCGAAGCGGTGAGCTTGTCTTTCGGCCGCCGCAGGAGAAGCCCGCCGGAATCGAGGTCGCGGGCGTCCAGGCGCGTGTAGCCGGCCTGGAACGTCAGCCGCTCCGTCGGCCGGGTCAGGACGGTCATTTCCCAGCCCCGGGTGCGGGCCCGTCCGATGTTGACGTATCCCAGGAATGAATCGTAATCGATCAGGTTGCGAAAGTCCGATTGAAACCTGGTCAGGCCGAGGATGACCGCGCCGCCGGCCAGCATCTGCTCCACTCCGGCATCCCAACCAAGGGATTTCTCGGGTTGGAGGGCGTCGTTGCCGATCGGCCCCCACATCGTTCCCGGGGCATAGAGCTGGTAGAGCGAAGGCGACTTGAAGGCCGTCCCGAGCGTGGCTTTCAGCTTGGTCCCGATTCCGTCGAAAACGAGGGCTGGAGCGATCCGGTAGGTGAGCGACGCTCCGGTCCGGCTGTGGATGTCGAGCCGGAGGCCGGCCGTGGCATAAAAGATTTTGCCCAGGCGGATCTGATCCTGGACGTAAACGCCGCCGCGGTCCGCTCTCCGGCTCGGGAAAGCGCTTTCGTACGGGCCCCAGGCGCTCTCGGAGAGATAATAGGAATCGCCGCTCTCCCGTTCGAAGTCGACGCCGAGAGACAAGGTCTGCGTCTCCTGGAGGAAGATGTTGTTCTGCCAGTCGATCCGGGCGCGGGAGCTGTGATATTCCGCGCTCTCGGAGTCGAAAGGATGGGCGGCATCGACGGGATTGTCATTTTCGCGCGAGGAGAGGGTATAGGAAAGTCCGAGCTTCGATTCCCAGCGGCCTCGGGCGAGCAACGTTCGCCCCTGAATCCGGGCGAAACCGGAGGCGTAGGTCTGGATGCTGTTCGGGTCGTCGCCGTAGGCGCCGCCGAAAGAGTCGATGGCCGTGCGGGCGGAGACGCCCCGGACGGTCAGGTCGATTTCGGTCCCTCCGGCCAGAGCGAGGCCGGCCCGTCCGGAAATCGTCCAATTGCGGTATCCGTCTTTTTCGACGTTCCCGGCCAGGGCCGAATCGGCGGCCGAAATGCCTTCGGTCGATTCCCGCGAAAGAGAAAAGGCGTAGTTGAACGGGCCGCTGGATCCGCGAACGCCGGCCGAGCCGATGACCGTTCCGTATGAGCCGGCCGCGGCTCTGAGCTGAACGGCCGGTTTTCCCGATCCTTTCGCCGTCAGGATGTTGATGACTCCGCCGAGGGCGTCGGAGCCGTAGAGCGGGCTTTGGGGTCCGCGGAGAATTTCGATCCGCTCGACGCCGTCCAGCGTCAGATGGGCCAGGTCGAAGGACCGCGAGGGATTGATCGGATCGTTGAGCGGCACGCCGTCCAGGAGAACGAGGACATGTTCGGAGTTCGCCCCCCGCATGAGGACCGACGAAGCAGAGCCCGGTCCTCCGTTGCGGACGACGGCCAGGCCGACGGCGTCGGCTAGGGCTTCGAGAACGGATGTCTTGCCCGTCCGCTCGAGCTCCGTCCGGGTGAGGACGGTCACCGAGCTGGCGACTTCGCGAAGGGGCGTGTCCAGGCGGGTGGCCGTGACGACGATGACGTGTTGCAGGGGAGAGACGGTCTGCGGCGATTCCCCGGCCGAAACCGGGGCGGAGAACAGGGCCGAAACCAGGATGAAAGATCCGGTTCGGCGGAAAACATCGGGGGAAAACATGGGAAACCTCCTCTTCCGACCCGAAAGTTGGTTTCGCCTGAGTCGGGGGAAGGTCTCCTGGCTGTCGGATCATCCTCTTCCCGGGCCTTCCAGCCCCCGACGGGGGCCGTGGCGTCATCCGGGATTCGTTCCCGATTACAGTAGCGGGGGCTGCGTCCGCTTTGCACGGACTTCCCTTGGCCCTGACTCGCGACGGACGGCCGTTTTTTTACCGCTTTTCGACGGGAATGTCAAACGGCTGAATGTGTCACCAATCCATCTGGACCAGCTCGGGAGTCTAAAAAACGGCTTCCGGCGGATGGGAGGGAAAGAGATAGCGGTGGTCCGCCCGGCGTTTACAGGCGGACCACCTTGGAATAGGAAAGAAGCAATATAGGGAGAGGAGAGGAAAGGAGGGAATTTCTTTTTCTCATATTCAATGCTTAAAACCGTCGGGGAAGGCGCCGCGTTGCAATGAATTAGAAAATACGAACTTTCGTTGGTTGTTGAATGTTAATAGCGAGGGGGTTCAGCGAAAAGGCAAAAACGTACAACTTGTTTATTTTGAGCGACTTAGCTTTCCCCCTCTTTTCTACTTCAAATATTATACCACGGATCATCCGGCTTTTGCAATAGTATTTTTTCAATATCTCGATTTTTCTATTTGGACAATCCTTGGGGACGGGTTTCCGGGGAAAACGGAGCCGCATTTGACAGTTTTCCGGCTCCAATGGTCGAAAAACAGCCTCTTGATCCGGCCTTTTGACCTGAAAAAGCGGTTTCATTAGAATAAACGGGCGTCAATCCAGGAGAAACCCCATGGATAACGAGAGCTTTCGTAAGTACGCCCATGAATTTGTCGATTGGATCGCCGATTATCTGGCCGGTCTCGAGCGTTTTCCGGTTATGTCCCCGGTCAAACCGGGCGAAATCAGGGCCCATCTGCCCGGCGCCCCGCCGTCACGCGGCGAGCCGATGGACCGCATTTTCGACGATTTCAAGCGGATCATCCTGCCGGGGATCACCCACTGGCAGCATCCCAATTGGCATGCGTATTTTCCGGCCAACAACAGTCCCGAATCCATCCTGGGTGAAATGCTTATGGCCGGAATGGG
>Ga0172371_10010382_pt1 | contig 12588 bp, 9 predicted proteins | sample Lak12m_FD_114543 | JGI IMG/M metagenome (GOLD analysis project Ga0172371, IMG submission 114543) | Freshwater microbial communities from Kabuno Bay, South-Kivu, Congo - kab_022012_12m | ecosystem: Environmental > Aquatic > Freshwater > Lake | place: Democratic Republic of the Congo: South-Kivu... | reverse complement strand
ATGTATTCTTTGAAAGTAGTTAGGTCACCTTGTACAAAAGAGTCTTTTCGCATGACTCTTGTTGTATTCATTTTGTCTTTGAGATACAAGAAGTCATTGGATTCTCGAAAAGATACGTAGCGATTGACGGTAAATGCTGAAGTTATTTCTTCGTTCTCAAACAAATCATGAATGATTACTTGATCTGAAGTAAATTTGGTGTGGGAAGATAAAACCGCATTCGGAGGGATTGCTAAATTGTATTGTTTTGTTACTGTACGGTCATAATGTTTTTTCGAAGAGAGCATCAAAAGGAGAACTCCCACAAACATAAACAGCAAGCCAATGGGAAATTCGTAAAATGTGACAAATGTTCCTTGAATGATGATGATAATTGACATTACAGTAACAATGGTTCCTCTGCTCTTGCTTCGCATTTGCACTGCGGCTTCAATTTGATTTCCTTTGTGTAATACGGTTCTATTTTCTAGCATTTGAAACTCCTCCCTTCGGAGTGTTTTGGAGTTTCTGATTCAGGAATTTCATGAATTCATCGTCTGCTTGGTCTTTCGGAAAAAAGTACACTCTTCTTCCTTTCGACTGCAGTCCATACAATTTTTCACTTTCATGGATGCGGATAATATCGGAATAATTGACTCGATAATCAGTTTTCGATTCCTCATTTTCCGCATGAAACAGGAAGCATTCGTTTTTCAATTCAAAGGCGTTTTCACTATGATAGTCATGGCTCTGTCTTGCGGCCTTTCCTCCGAAAAGATATTGAATCCACTGCGGGAAGAACGTAATAATCACAGTGAAAGCAATCAAAAAGATCACGAGTCCAATCATTTCTGTTGAGAACCATATAGCGATAGTAACCAATACCAAGACGGCGGTTATTGGTAATCGATCTCGAATTCGACTAATATTTCGGGTAATCATTTTGTTTAGTTCCTTCAAATCCTGTCCATTTATTGGAAAACGTATCATCAATTTTGGTTGTTCGAAAAATGAGTATTCATAGCCCAACTGAGAAATTCGATCAATCAATGTCTCGAGTTTGCTAACGTTACTCGTTTCACGTAGCGCCCACTCGTGTGTAAAGAAGACAAAATATGGGGAAGAAATTGAGACATTTTCCATTTTCTCACACTCTTCAATCCGAAGTGAAGTTTTGATAAACGTCATTCCATCTGTCCGAGTTCGAATTTGCGAATTCTTCAAGATATCGACATCAAAGTCGGTTAAGTCATAAGATAATTTGTCTCTTTCGTTTGTGAGTAGCGAGTCCATTCCTTGTTCCTTGCAGCTCTCGACAACATCGGAATTTCCCTCATAGAAATGAAGCCGGATGGTTGAAGTCAACGATTCCTTTCCGACAATCCGAATCAGTTCGTCCATCGCCACACTCATATCGTCTAGAAATTGTTCTTTCGTGGATTCTTTATATCCGAAGGTCTCATTTTTCCCGTGAAATCCGAATTTCATCCAATTTGAATGCGCGATGAATTCATCCCGAAAAGCACTGCTAACCTGCATCAGGTTCTTGCCTTGTTGCTCGAAATAGCAGTACAGACTGACTTTGATATCATAGGTCTCATGAAGCCTTTTGAGAAGCGCGAAGAACGGTTCATCAAAAAGAGAGGTCATGGTGCTTTGATTCAGATTTGCCAAAGGCAAGAAGACGTCGTCGATTGAAAAATGAGCCCATTTATCGGTCATAGTATGATAACGCATGTTTCAAAGATTCACGGATTTCTTCAAACATGGTCTCCTTTATTTCAGATTCAAGAGAAGCAATGGATATATCTTGCATGAAAGCAGTTTTGGCATATTCAATCTTTTTCTGATCAAATGCTTTTAGCAGCAATTCATGACCGTGCATATGATGAAGTGTCAAATCTCTTGGAAATTCAGGCATTTCGCCAGAACAAATCGGCTGAACGCTATCTTTTCGGAAAAACGCATTGGTTTCCACGACTCGTCCAAGTGGAAGATTGGATACTTGTCCCTGGTTTGGCATGTTCACGTTCGTCACAAGTGTGCCAAGCCCCAAAATCGCTTCGACTTGTGCGATTCCTTCTTCTCCAGAAGGGTGTATCTGAACTTCCATATCTCCGGAAACAATTTTCCTTGCACTTTCGTTTCCCCACGCCATGATTTCTTTACGTTTCTGAACTTTTGTCAAATGGAATCGCCAAGAATCTATCATCTCTTTGTCTTTTAGATACCATTCATGGGGCAAAAATTCAACCAAATGTCGATCTCCTGCCGCGGCGATGACTCCATATTTGAGAAATAAATCGAGTTTGACTCTCTCGGCACTTCCGAACGGACCAACGTTTTTCCATTCTTCGCCTGGAAGAAGTCCTGTCGCATGATATTTCTTTGCAAAACGGGCATAGATTGGCATAATATCGATATCTTGATATGTAGCGTAATTTATCCAAGTAAAATGATTGATTCCTTGCGGATTGATTTGAATGTTGGCATACGATGTTTCGATTCCTGTTTCTTCTTTCAAAGCGCGGGCGAGAATCCGCTGAACAAAGAAAACCTCGTGACAATTTCCGAACGCCTTGATTTTTGGGTATACATGGTAGAGTGTTTCCACACACATAGTCATTGGGTTCGTGAAGTTGAGAACCCAAGCGTTAGGGCAAACCTTTTCGATGGCCTTGGCAATGACTTCATATTGAGGCATCATGATAAGTGCACGGAAGATGCCGGACGCGCCGGCAGTATCGCCAACAGTCTGATAGATACCGTATTTTTCTGGGATATGAACATATTTCTCCATATCATCAAATGTGCCAGGTAAAATCGACACGAATACAAAATCCGCATCCTTCAAAGCGTCTTCCAAAGTATCGGAGACGATAAACTCAAAGGCATAATTCGCCTCTTTGAGAGCCATTATCTTGTTTCCGATAACGGCGTTGTTTTCCGCAGAGGGACGGTCGATGTCATATAATCGGACCACTCCACCAAGATGTTCAGATAGCGCGAGATCGCTCATGAGGCTTCTTGCCCATAGTCTTGATCCGCCGCCGATGTAAGCGATTTGTATTGTTTTCATCGATGCACCTCTATAAGAACAATGCCATAAACACAATCACTGCGATTCCTGAAAAGAATAACAATGCGGCGACTACCCAGGGATTCATGCCTTTGGCGCCCTTTGATTTCAAGTATTCAATGATTTCTTTTCTTCTTTTTTGCTTGGCAAGTCCTAAAGGACGAGCGGTATCGCTTCGAACATTCACGTTCGCTCCGTGTTCCACAAGGAGTTTCACCATCTCCAAATTGTCATGGTGAATCGCGTTAAATATTGGATAAAAAGTAACACTTTTTGTTTTAACAGGAATGGAGGGGTCAACTCCAATTTCAACCAGCGCCTTGACCCAGTCCAAATTGTTTTGGAAAGTCGCTTCAATCATGAGAGGAACGCGTCGTTCGTTATGAAACGACACATTGAGACTCGGAAGAAGCATTTCTACCATCAATGTGTTGTTCTTGGCGAGCGCCTTCAAGAAAATCGTCGTATGATCTTGAAGTTCGACATTGAGATCGTACTTTTGAAGGAGCCATTCCAAAATCGTTTCGTTCGCGCCTTCGGCTACTTGAACCAATATCTCAGGCAAAAACGTTTGAAGATCATAGTTTTGGTGGTATTCCAGAAACAAATCGGTGTCATAACCTGCGGCGACACACAAATCCGATTGCGTCATCATATATCGTTTGCTGGCAAGCAACGGCTTAATAATGTCATTCGCTCCTGATTTAATCAGAAGCATCAAGAAGGTTTCACCATCTCGGGATTTGATGGAAAAATCAAAATCGGGATGGCTGATTAGGTATGCGATGAAATCCACGTCTAGGTGTTTCACTGCCAATTCGAATAAGGAGACATCATATAAAAACTTCAAATTCACACTCATATGATTTGTCTTAATCAGGTGAATCAACCCAAGGGAGCGTTTGGCATCGAGACAAACCTCGATTGCATATTTGTGAATCAACTCCGTGGCATCTTTGACTTTTGTCAAAACATAGTCAATCATTTCCGTATTTTGTGAATATAGAAGAATTTCGTGTGGACGCAAATCCTCGTCATTGACAATCGATAATTTTGCTCCGTTGTCTTTTAAAATGGTATAGGCTTCCATGTTTCCGTAGTAACAAGCTAAAAAGATTGGCGTGTTACCATAGAAGTCTTGAAAATTGACATCCAGCGGAGAGGTCATCAAAAACGCAAGGATCTTGTTCGCGCCTTTTCTCACCGCCGCATGAAGAAGAGTTTCCTGATGATAAGTCATCACGTCGATATGAACATCTTCACTATCGATGAGCGCCTTGAACATTTGGATATTGTCTTCTTCTAGTACTTGATTCAAGACATCGGTAACTTCTAATCTTGTCTTTTGGAACAATTCTTGAATCCACAAGAAACAATAGTCTCTCATCGGCATGTTTTCTTCATCTGCTGGAAAGGTAATCTCTTCTCGGTCTTCGGGTGATTGGAATGCCGTATAAAGGTATTTAATGGTCTTATCGACAGGCACTTTCAAGGTCGCCAAAAAGGACGCTTTTTGAGCAGAGTCTAGTTTCGTCAGCTTTTGATATACTTCGGGAATGTTTACGGTCTGGTCAAGATTCAGACGGTACTGCTGATCAAAAAAATCCAAAATTAGTTTTTCTTCTTCGATGCCGTAGACGGTTTCATCTTTCAAAAACGCGCAAGCGTAAATGATTTTCAAATCGTTGTCGATGGGTTTGAAATCCGCCTTTTTTAATGTCTCCAAAATGAAGTCTCTGTTTGTCTTCATCGATGTCCTCCGCTTCGTTTTGATAACTTTATTATATCATTTTCCACCATCGTTGACGGTGAAAAAAGAAAAATTCAGGGTTTTCCTGAATTATTTCTGAATGATAAAGGTCATACGGTCTTTCCCTTGCATGTCTTTGAGTGTCTTTACGATAGCATTTGGAAAGTAATGACGAGAAAGCGTCTGCATCTCTTCGAGTTTGTCATAGGCATGTTCAAACGCGATGAGGAACGTGTCATTGAGGATTTCTTTGGCACCTTTGAGAATCGTCTCATAAAAACGCATTCCGTCGCTGCCTCCAAAGAGCGCGACATGAGGTTCGTTTTTTGTGATGATGTCATCCATAGTTTCCGATTCGGGAATATAGGGAGGATTCGATACCAATATGTCGAATTTTTGCCCTAACAGCGGTGCCAACATGTCTCCTTGAAGAAAGGTGACATGACAGGCGTTCAAATCGACGTTTTTCTTGGCGACATCGAGCGCTTCTTGAGAAATATCGGTAGCATAGACATCCCACTGCTCTTCTTCTTTTTTTAGAGAAATAGCCAGACATCCAGAACCTGTCCCGACGTCGACCAATCGGATTGGCTTTCCATGAAACAACTCGTCATATTCAATTAACACGTTCGCAACCAACTCTTCAGTTTCGAAACGTGGAATCAAGACATCCTGATTCACGAGAAACTTGTATCCATAGAAGAGGACGTGGCCGATAATGTATTGAACCGGGATACGATCCACGACATATTTGCGAATTGCCGACTGAAAGGCTTGATAAGAGGATTCATCCATGTCGAGTTCAAAATCCAAATACAATTCGGTTTGAGACTTCCCGGAAAAATGCATCAGAAGTAATTTGACCGCGGAAGATTCCAAATGTGCGCGATGTGCTTGTTTTTCGGCTTCTTTCAAAGCCGTACGGTAGCTTGGCATGATTTACTCGCTCTTTGACAGCTTACGCTTCTGTTCCTCGGCGATGAGCGCTTCGATGAGCGGGTCCATGCGACCGTCGATAATCCGGTCAAGCTGTTGAATGGTAAAGTTGATGCGGTGGTCCGTAATCCGATTTTGAGGATAGTTATAGGTGCGAATCTTTTCGCTTCGATCACCGGTGCCGATTTTCGATTTGCGTTCTTCGCCTTCCTTGTCGAGTTTCTCTTGAAGCATTTTGTCATACAAACGGCTTCGTAAGATTTTCAGTGCGGAAGCTTTGTTTTCGTGCTGGCTTTTCCCATCTTGGCACTGAACAATAATTCCGGTTGGTTCATGAAGCAAACGGACCGCGGATTTCGTTGTATTGACACTTTGCCCTCCTGGTCCAGAGGAACAGAAAGTGTCGATTCGTACATCTGCCATATCGAGTTCGAAATCGAACTCCTCGGCTTCGGGAACGACCAATACAGTCGCGGTCGATGTGTGAATTCTGCCTGCGGCTTCGGTCAATGGAACTCGCTGAACGCGATGAACTCCGCTTTCGTATTTCATGTAACTGTAGACAGCATCTCCAGACATCATGAATTCGATTTGAGAGAACCCACCGGCTTCACCATATTCGGCGTTGAGCAGTTCGACTTTCCAGCCTTTGTATTCGGCATATTTGTTATACATACGGAACAAATCTCCGGCGAAAATGTTTCCTTCGTCTCCCCCGGCTGCGCCGCGGATTTCGACGATGACGTTTTTGTCATCATTGGGGTCTTTAGGTATGAGGAGAAGATGAAGTTCTTCTTCCAATGCGGGTATTTTTTGAATGACTTCCTCGAGTTCCATTTCGGCCATTTCAAGGATGTCACCTTCGCTCTCGCGAATCATTTCCTTTAAGTCTTTTTCCTCTTTCAAGGCATTCTTATAAGAACGATAGACTTCTACCGTTTTTTCAAGACTTCTGGATTCTTTTGACAGCTCGGTTAATTTCTTAATGTCTGTGGAGATGGATGGGTCCATCAAGAGTTTTTGGATTTCATCGTAACGGTTTTCGATGGAATCGCAACGTTCTGTAATCATGGGTTATTTTCCTTTCTATTGGGGATCATTTTGCGACAAAAAAACAGTCTCACGACTGTCTAATCGTCGCTGTAGGAATCCCTTTCAAAGGATTGTCCGGTAGCGGAAGCGTGGACATTGCTGAACGTGGACATGCTTTTGTTGAAGAGGAGTTCAAAGTTGCCAATCGTACCACTACGGTTTTTGGCAATCGAGATCTCCACATGGTTTTGTTTGGTGGTGTTTTGATCGTAATAATCTTCTCGATACAAGAACATGATGATGTCGGCATCTTGTTCGATGGATCCGGATTCTCTCAAGTCTGCCATCACCGGTTTTTTCTCTTTTCGTTGCTCGATGGAACGAGACAACTGAGACAAAGCGATGACTGGAACTTTCAATTCACGAGCGGTTTCTTTGAGAACGCGACTGATTTCACTGACTTCTTGAACACGGTTTGCTTGATTGTGCTTAGAACCGGACAAGAGTTGCAAGTAGTCGACAATAATCAAATCTAGTTTATCGTCTTGTTTGAGTTTACGGCATTTTGAACGAAGATCCAAAACGTTGACTGTTCCGGAATCGTCAAAATACATGTTCAGAGTCGATAGATTCGACACCGCATAGTGAATCTTGTCCCATTCTTGAGAGGACAGGTTTCCTTGACGCATTTTGAAATTATCGACTTGTGCCTGGCAGACGAGCAATCTCATGACCAATTGGTCGACGCCCATTTCCAAGGAGAAAAAGGCAACATGAGGCTTATCGGCATTCTTGGCGACATTTAGCGCCAAATTTAGTGCGAACGCGGTTTTACCCATGGACGGACGGGCTGCCACGATTAACAAGTCGGATGGCTGTAAGCCCAAGGTATATTTATTGAGTTCATGGTATTTGGTGTCAAGACCGGTAACGGACCCGCCAATTTGTGCTTGTTCGGCAATCTTTTCCACTTGAAGTGAAGCGATTTCGCCAACTTGTTTGAAATCGGTTGTTCGTTTCTCTTTGGTAATCGCGATGATGTCTTTTTCGACATCGTCGATGAAATCCGGTGTGTTTTCCGTCGTATAACTGTCTTCAATGATTCGACGGCATGAGTCTTGTATTTTACGGACAATCGATTTGTCCTTGACGATGTAAATGTAGTTGAGTAAGTTCGCAATCGAAGGAACGGCGTCAATCAATCCGGAGATGTATTCGACTCCGCCAGCTTTCAGCAAGTTGTTTTGACTTTCCAAGCGGTCAACTAAGGTGGTATAGTCTATCCCGACGCCATCTTGAAAGAGCGACTTCATGACGCGGAAAATCACTTGGTGATTTGGAGAATAGAAATCCTCTTCCGTCAATTTATCGCTGATTGTCTTCATCACGTTGGGATCGAAGAAAACACTGCCCAAAACGGCTTGTTCGGCTTCGATATTTTGTGGGACTTTCCTCTCCATTTGAACCTCCTGTGAGTCGGTTTATTTCTCTTCGAGTATCTGCAAACTGATTTGTGCCGTGACATCCTTGTGCAGTCTGCAAGGAATCTTGTAACTGCCAAGCGAATGAACGTTGTCATCGAGCACGATTTTGCGTTTGTCTATCTCAATATTATACTGTACTTTGAGTTCTTCCGCAATTTGTTTTGAAGTGATTCCGCCAAATAGTTTTCCACTGTCGCCAATCTTGACATACAGTTTGATGGAAGCTACTTCGATTTGATCTTTGAGTTTCTTTGCAAGTTCGAATTCCGCTTCGGCTGCTTTTTGTTCCTTCGCCTTTTCGTCTTCGATAGACTTGATGTTTTGACTGGATGCCTCGATGGCTTGTTTCGAAGAAAGCAAATAGTTACCATAACCACTGGCGACTTCGATGATTTCGCCTTTCTTTCCGCGACCGCGGACGTCTTTCACCAAAATGACTTTCATGGCCATTTCCTCCTTATACGATGTTTCCAAAATTTGGATGATTTTTTGAATCAATTGTTCCATCGACTGGCCCTGGATTTGGGCTGCCGCGTTGTTGAGGTGACCACCGCCACCGAATTGTTCCATGATGACTGAAACGTTGAATTTGTCAACGCTTCTCGAAGAGATTGCGATGGTGTCGTTGCCAATGTTTCCAAGAGCGAAACTGGCGATGATTTGATCAATTTCCAAGAGTTCATCCGCGGTTTTGGCAAGAGATACTCTGTCAGTTTTGCCTTCTCCGGAAAGTGCCGTAATCGCAAAATGGTTATTGATAATTTGCGCTTGATTGACGAGATTGGATTTCGTCTTGATGTCATCGAGAGATTCTCTCAAAATGAGTCTTGCCTTGAACGGGTCAGCGCCATATTGCTTTAACAAGGCTGCTGCCTCGAAAGTTCGGACTCCCGTACGGTAGGTGAAATTGTTCGTATCAATCATCATTCCGGCAAGCATCATGGTCGCTTCGAACGGGTCGATTTGGACTTCCTTATGGTATAAGTCGATTAGTTCGATGACAAGTTCCACGCTGCTGGATGCATAGGGTTCGACATAATTGAGCATGACATCAGACAATACATTGTCAATGCGTCGATGATGGTCGATGACAACGAGATATTTCGTTTTGTCGAGAAGCTTTGGCTCGATTGTCTGAACCGGCGAGTGATGGTCGGTGATGATGAGAAGCGAATCGGCGTTGATTTCGTCAAGCGCGTCTTCCGGATCTATGAAGTAAGAAAGAAGTTTCACATATTCGCGGTTGAGCATGTTGATGACTTTAACACAGGTTTGATCCATATCCTCGAAATCGAGAACGATTTTGGCGTTCTTTCCTTCGGATAATGCCATTTGGAGTAAACCGACGGCTCCGCCGAGGGCATCAATATCGGTTGCCTTATGCGGCATAATGAACACTTTTTCGTGTTTCAAAACCAACTCTGCCATTGCACGCGAATTGATTCTCGCGGTGATTTTTGTACGCTTTTCCGCAGTGTTGCTTTTGCCGCCGAAGAACTTGAGTGGCTGATTTTGGATATTGACGACGACTTGGTCTCCGCCTCTTCCCAAGGCCAATTTCAATGCTTCTTCGCCTAAATCTCCTAAGGAATCCAAATCTGTATCAGCACACGCGATTCCAAAAGACAGTGACACGCGAATTTCGTTTTGGTTGGATAATTCATTGATTTGATCGAGGATGGAAAACTCTTCTTTCATCAAATCATCTAGGATTTTTCGTGTAAACAAAAGCACCGACTTTTCGGCACGGAGGTTGATGAAATAGATATGATGTTTTTTGCACCATGAATCAATCAAGGATAGAAACTTACCTTGAATGTTGGCTTTTTCCTGAAAATCGAGGTTTTGCGTAGCTTCGGCGAAATTGTCTAGGGACAAAATACCAACAACGTCCATGGTTTCACGCATGCGCCGTTTTGTGTCTTCACGTTCGGTCACTTCAAACAAATAGACGCACTTGTTTTTTGGATAGTGAACCATCTCGTAGACTTTGTCGTAAATGCTGACGATGGATTTTCCTTCTCTTTTTTCGACGAGTTTCGAAAGCTCGTCATGAACAACTTCAAGTTTTCTTCCAGTTAAGACGTTTTGGAAATATTCTTTTGCGGAATTGTTTGCCCAAGAAATGGTGAAAGAATCGTCATAGATGACCATTCCAACCGGCAAGTAATTCAGCGCAATATCCTCGCTGTTTTTCAGGCGTTTGTTTAGTGTACTGATTTCTTTGATTTTGTCTTCCAAACTGCGAATGCGTTGGATTCGTTTCCGATTCAGCCAAACGATGACGAGTGTGAGCACGGGAATCAAGAGAGCGACTCCGACAAAGAGCACACGGTACCAATGCGACAATAGCGCATCGGCGTAAATGAATCCGCCTATCGTTAAGAAAAAATAGAGAAACGTGAGGACTAAAATCAAAACAATCTGTTTTGTTTTCATAAAATACCCCTCAGATGTTGCTGAAATCAAAACTATTATACCATAATCTTCGCAAAAAACAAATCGCAAACGTTAAAGCGACATGCCTATGTAAAAGTTAAGCATCTTCTTTGCAAATCAAGAAAATTGTTGCTATTATATTATTGTAATCATTACAATTTCGTTTTTCCCCTTCATCTTTTTTCGGCCGACCTTGCGATAGATTGGAGCGTCATCATGAGCCAAGATTTCATTCAACTTTGTAAAGACAAAGGCATTTCTCCCTCTTTCACGCGCAAACGCATCTTTGAGTACCTCGAAGAGCACAAGAATCATCCGACCGTGGATCAGATTTATCAAGCGCTCTCCTCCGAATTGCCGACTTTGTCAAAAACGACAGTGTATAATGTTCTATCCTTGTTTATCGAGGAAGAGATTGTGCAATCAATCAACACATCGAACAATGAAAAGCGTTATGAGATCATCATCTCGGACCACGCGCATTTCACATGCAAGGTCTGCCAAAAAATCTTTGACATCCCAAAAGTTCACACTTCATATGATTCGGCCGCATTCCTAGGATTTCTTGTGGAGCGCGAAGAAGTCAACTTTGTTGGCATTTGTCCGAATTGTATGAATCAACACAATTCATAAAAAAATTAAAAAAGGAGATCAACACATTATGGAAGAAGTAAGAGAGTTTTACCGCATGCCGCTAATTGGCGATGATGCCCCGCAATTTAGCGCAAAGACGACGCAAGGCGTCATCAATTTCCCCGAAGACTACAAAGGAAAATGGGTGATTCTATTTTCTCATCCCGCAGATTTTACTCCCGTTTGCACATCCGAATTCATGACATTCGCGAGAATGTACGATGAATTCAAGTCCCTCAATACCGAACTAATCGGTCTCAGTGTAGACAGCTTGTATTCTCACATTGCATGGCTTCGCACGATTCAAGAAAAGATTAAATGGAACGGCATGGAACATATGGAAGTTAAGTTCCCGCTGATTGAAGACATTTCGATGAATGTCGCCAACAAGTTCGGAATGATTCAGCCAAACCAATCCACAACCCAAGCGGTTCGTGCCGTCTTCATCATTGACCCAAAAGCAAAGATTCGTACGATTCTGTACTATCCACTGTCAACAGGAAGAAACTTTGATGAAATCAAACGCATCATCCTTGCGCTTCAAAAAGCGGACAAGGAAGGCGTCGCAACGCCGGCAGACTGGAGACCTGGTCAAGATTTGATTGTCTCTCCCGCTGCTTCTTGCGGTGTCGCAAAAGATCGCATGGATGGAAAAATGGAAGACGTAGAGTGTGTAGACTGGTTCTTCTGTTTGAAAAAGGATCGCCAATAAAGAAAACGAACACCGAGGTTTCTCGGTGTTTTTTTTAACAGTTTTCTTGACTTTCGAGCATCATTTTGAGAATGACTTCATTGGTGTTTTGCATGCCTTCATTTGCAATTCGTCCAATCATCCGTATGGTCTCGTCAGCATTCTTTCCAAGAATCCCACTGTGAGGTGGATATACTTTGTCATGAAGAGCAATTCGATGTCCGATAAATGCGGAATCCAAACTTGACGCAATCTTCGCAGCGCATGAGGCTTTGGCACCATCACAGAAAATACCGCTGGCATCGGCAAGGGCGTTTTGAAGTGTCATCTTGATTTGCTCGTCGCTTCCTCCTGCCAAATATGTTAGGGCAGCGCCGGTTCCACTAGAAGCGGAAATCGCACCGCAGAATGCGGAAAGCCTGCCAATAAAGTTCTTCTGATAGATTGTTAGAAGGTTGGATAAAGCCAAGGCTCGATACAACAAATCATCTTCGATTCCTTTTTCCTGAGCGAAGACAATGATTGGGACACTCGAAGTAATTCCTTGGTTGCCGGATCCGCTATT
>Ga0172371_10010378_pt1 | contig 12588 bp, 8 predicted proteins | sample Lak12m_FD_114543 | JGI IMG/M metagenome (GOLD analysis project Ga0172371, IMG submission 114543) | Freshwater microbial communities from Kabuno Bay, South-Kivu, Congo - kab_022012_12m | ecosystem: Environmental > Aquatic > Freshwater > Lake | place: Democratic Republic of the Congo: South-Kivu... | reverse complement strand
AGAGAGCGTGGCGTAATATTTCTTCATCACGAGTTCAATTTCCGGGCTGTAGGGTTGCATCCATTCTACTCCTTATTGGACGGTTCGTTCTGTAAGATTACGAGAAGCTTACCCCTTTAGCCTATATTATTCAAGGACGAAATGACGCTGGACAGTTGTTTAATTCTCATTCCTAAAGTCGTTGGCGGGCAACACGCTTACCCGCCCTGCGGCGAACCAAACAGCAAAATGGTAATATGCTGGTTCGATAGCTGCACTGCTGACCTGGCCGGGTCGGGGGCAATCTGACCCAAAGTATAACCGCCCAGAATGGGCAGTTCCTGCCCCAGGATTTCGCGCACTGCATTGATCTCGCTCAGTGGTTCCAGTTCCAATAACATCTGCCAGGCTGCGTCTACTAATAGCACCGCCAGGCACGGCGACGCCGCGCCGAGCATCGCCAGCGCCTGTTGGGCTGCCTGGCGACAGGCCTGCTCGCACCCGGCTTGAGAGCCAACCATCAAATCGGCGATTGCGCCTTCCTCCAGGCTGGCATTCATCCGCAGACTGCCATCCGCCTCGACCCGAATCGGCGAGCGCAGCACAAAATCCCCACCCGTTTGAAAACCCAACGGGTATAGCCGCACCAACGAATTAAGCGGTGGGTACAACCACTGGCGGGGTGAATAGCCAAAATAATGCGCGTACAGCTCGCTGGGGAGTTGGTTATCGAGCAGGCGCAGCCATTGACCCTGGGCGCGCGTAACCCGCGCCAGGGCGCCGAAAGGCTGCCAGCCATGCGCCGCGCCGATGCCAAGGGCAAGCTCGCCCGAGAGAAGCGCGGCAGCCAATCCACCGCTGCCAGACTGGCGACCGCCCATCTGATAGGTGCGCCCCCGCACCAGGTCGCCGCTGGCTAAACAACCGGCAACCGTCAGATTGAAATCAGTCAATGTAGCGCATAGCTGGCTGGCAGCGCCGCCTAATCCATCCGCAACCACTAACAACAGATTACTGGCCTCTGAGTCGGGCGTGAGGGCAGCCAGCATTTTCTGTGTGCAGGCGGGGCCATCCTGGCTGAACTCAGGCCACCAACCGGAACGCCCGCGAATGTTATCGCCCGCCAACAGGCCCACCGCCACCGAACGGCGACTCCTGCCGGCGTTGCCCAGCTCGGCAGAGGTAGAAAATCCCAGCAACGGTGTGTCGCCGATCACTTCCACGACGCCGGATAGCGCCTGTTCAACCGGATATGACTGCGAGACCACCAGCCAGGCGAACGCGAGCGGTGAACGCCCCAGCAGATCGTGCGCCTGACGCGCCGCTTCCAAACCCGCCTGACGTCCGTCTACCGCCCAAGATTGACCTATCGCCGCTCTTGCACTCATATCCACCTCGCCGAATTATTGGACCTCAGCAATTGGAACCGTGAAGTGGAAGACCGTGCCCCGATCTACGCCGCCGCTGGTAAACCAGATATTCCCACCCTGCATCTGAACCAGGCTCTTGGTAATCGCCAGTCCCAGACCCGTGCCGGCGGCCATCTCTTTCGCAGAATCGGTGCGGAAATATTGCTGGAAGATCTTCTTTTGCTCCTCTTCAGGGATGCCAATACCGGTATCACGTACCCAGATATGGACAAACTCTAAACCGGCGGGCGAGTCGGTTGGCGATTGGAAACGCTCTGCGCCTATGGTGATTTCCCCGGCCTCCGGGGTGTATTTGTGGGCATTACTGACCAGGTTGGTGATGATCTGCGCCAGGCGCGCCGGATCCGCCCATACAATAGGCAGATCCTCTGGAAGCTGGATGAGCAGATGCTGGCTCTTGTCATCAATTTGCTTGCGCAACGAACGGACCACATCATCCAACACTTCATTAACCGGCATGGCGCGGTAGTCCAGACGCAGATTGCCCACCTGGATTTTAGTCAGGTCATTCAGATCAGTAACGATAGTATTCATACGGTCAACATTTGAACGCACGGTTGCCAGGAAACTGGATTGCATCTCGTTGACCGGGCCAGCCATTCCACCGGCAATTAACTCGGAATAGCCTTTAATGGAAGCCATCGGGTTTTTCAGTTCATGCGCCACGAAGGAAACAAACTGAGATTTCGCCAGGTTGGCTTCCTTCACTTCCTCGTAAAGCCGGGCATTCGCAATGGAAATCGCGGCATGATCGCTGAGGCGCACCAGGAAATCCATCAATTCCTCGGAGTCGCCGACCGCTTTCCGGCTTTCCAGAAACAGGATGCCGATCGTTTCTGTCTCGCGGCGAATTGGCACCGCGAATTGCTGGGCGACATTTTCGAGAATACCCGGCAATGTATGACCGGGCTGGTTTTCCGCCGCAGAGGTGGAGGGCTGCCCGGTTTCCAAAACTTGCCGCAAAACCGGTAAATCTGCCGCGATAAATGGTCGGTCGCCGTTATTCGCAACCTGGTAACGCGAAAACTCCTCTGTATAGCCCTGGGCGGTCATCACCCGCAGGCCTTTTTCTTCAGCAATCCCTACCAGACCCGCCTCCAGCCGAGACTGCCGCAGCGCCCAATCCAATGTGATGCGCATGGCGCGCTCAATATCCAGGCTGGCGTTCAACTCCCGGTCAATTCGTTGCATCACCGAAAGTTCTTCCACGCGCGCCGCCAGCGCCTGGTCGGTCATGGTATACAGGCGAGCGTTTTCGATAGCGATGGTCGCCTGGTTCGCAAAGGCGGTCAGTAACTCCAAATCTGAATTGGTGAAAGGCGCGCCATTGGCCTTATTAATCACCTCAATCACACCGGTCCGACGCTCCTGATAGCGCATTGGGATAACCAACATATCCTGGGTATCAAAACCGGTTTTTTCATCGGTATGCTGGTCCCATTCTTTACGGCGCTTCACGTCATTGGCAATGACAGCTCTGCCGCTCTGGATGGATTGGCCGACCAACCCGGTGCCAGGAGGCAAACGCGTGCCGGTCAGGTTCTCCGCCACCGGGGAGATCACAACCTCAAACACCAGCTCATCTGTCTGCGGATCCACCAGGAACAGACTGCCGGCCTGGCAATGCAAAATCTCGACCGCGCTCTCCAGAATCTGGTTCAACAGCGGTTTAATTTCCAGGGTTGAAGTAAGGCTCAAGCCAATTTCATTAAGCTTGGCAAGCTGGCGGGCGCGGCTCTCCGATTCTTCTAGCGACCGCGCCTTAACGATCGCTCCGGAGGCCTGGTCGGCGATAGCCTGCAAGAGATCGCGCTGCTCCTCAGTATAGGTGATGGCCGGGTCGCGGCTGGCGACGCTGAGCGCGCCAATCGTTTCAGCGCCGGCATTCAACGGTACGCCCATCCAGGCATAAATACCCTGCGCCAGCGGCAACAGACCGCGCCGTCGGCACTCCCGTTCATAATCATCGCTAATCAGCCAGCGTTGATTAGTGATCACCTCCCTTTCCAGGCCGCGTCCGATGGGAATAGAAATCCCTTCCTTTTCAGTCAGCCGCTCATCATTTTCCAGGTAGAAAACGTGCGACAAGACTTCCGTTTCGCTATCCTTTAGCGTGACCCAAAAATCGAGCGCCGGCAGCACCTGGCTGGCTTGAGCGGAAAGCAATTCCAAAATATCATCAAAGGTAACGGTAAAACTCACGCCTTGCGCCACTCGCGCCAGCACATTCAACTCCCGCACGTGCCGCTCAAGGTCTGCAACGACCTGGGCGCGCTCGACCGCTAAGGCTGCCTGGTCGCACAAAGCTTCTAGCAGTCTCAAATCACGGCTGGTGTAAGGCTCGCCGGAACGGCGGCTGCCTAAGGCCAGCCAGCCCAGCAACTGGTCTCTGCCAGGCAAGGCGACAAATAACATGGCATACAACAAGCGTAAGCGCGCCTGCTCGGCCTGTAGCGCAGCCGGCAGTTCGCTGATGTCGGTTAAGAACAGGGCTTCACGCTGCTTCGAGAGCGCCTGCGCCAGAGCGCTGTTTACCGGAAACCGGATGTCGCTGGTCGGTTTTTTATCTTTCCCGGCGGCCGCGATGTAGTGACCGCTCAACGAATCATACACATACAGGTGTAAGTAAGCCGGAGACATCGCCCGTTCCACATAGCTTCTCAGCAACTCAATGATCGTTGCCATCTCCATAGCCTGGGTCAGCTCGCGCCCAAGGGCTTGTTGCAACTCGCGATAGACCAGTTGGCCGCGGAAGAAAAACCGATCCACGGCTGCTTGCAGGTAATTGCGCACCGGGTTCAGCCCAATCGCCGCCATAAAGACCATCAAACCGACCAGAAGCGGGTTGGTCGGTTTCAAGGATTCACCAACTAACAGGCTGGCGCCGCCCACCAGCAACACGTAACTCATCATCGTCAGAGCCGCCAACAAAGCGTACAACAGGATGCGACTCAAGACAAAGACGGTGCTGAGCAGCCGGTATCGAATAATGGCATAGGCGGTGAAGATCGGGAAGAGCGCCATCGGCAGGAAAAGCAAAGGCGTAAAATACAGCGAGGGGTTGATGATGGTCACAACCAGCCAGACCCCGATCAGAGTGAATGAAAGCAGCGCGCCCCAGAAGATCAAACGCGCCTGTTCGCGCACCACCGGCGAGATGGCGGTCAGGCGGCGCACGATGATCATCGCCAGGAAGATAACAAAAGAGGCCGCGATGAAGATAAACTCGAAGCGCCAGGCCGCTACATAGGCCGTTGGATTGGCAAAGTTATACAACGTAGGCCAGGCAACCAAACCCAGGCCAAGGGCAATCACATAGCCCACCCAGCCCAAAAATGGATAGCGAACCACCTGCCGAATGCTTTCCGGGAACAACAAAGCCAGGTTGATTAACGCCCCGCCCAACACCGCCAGTGCAAAAGTCCAAATGAGCGACAAATAATTGGTGGTATAAAGATCGAACAAACCGACCAGCACAATCGAGGTGGCGGTTGTGAACAAGGTGAAAGCTCGACCGGCGGGGTCGAAGCGGCGGATGCCAAATACATACAGGCCGCAACCGAGGTAAACCAAACCGATCAGATAGGGGATGACAAAATAACTGATCTGATCAACAAAAGGTAATTTCCGCAGCTTGACCTGGAATGTAACCGATTGACCCGACGGATCCAGCGTCTGCAAGGCAACTCGCTCACCCACCTGACGCTCTCCCAATGCAGCCCAAAGTTGAGATACGTCTTCCACCGCCTTACCATCCAGCGCCACGATCTGATAGCCAAAGGGCAGCCGCAACTGGCTACCCCAGGCGCCCGGCTTCAACGGTTGGGCAGTATTAATCATCAACGTATGTTCAACAAACGCTCCGATGAAAGGCGTGCGTACAACTTTTGCGAATAGAAATGGCGAGACGAGAAAGACAGCCAGCGCCGTCAGGATAAACAGGAACACCACGACCGGCGCCAGGCGGGATTGGAGCGATCTGGCGCCAGAGGAAAGGGTCGTGCGCGATAGCGAAGTCATAGCCTTATTGTATGCTATTTTTGCAGAGTCCGTCAATAATCGAAGCGATCTTTCCCAATAATCCTGGTCGGTTCATTTCTTTGCAATCCTGGCGGGTTTATCGCCGAAATGTTGAAGATAGTCCGCCGTCGCCGCCTGATGACCGACATCGCGATTGGCCCGTTCAGAAAGATACCATTTATGTTCCAATACCTGGCAATACAACTCGGCCAGAGTCATATCCTGATCCACCAACCCTGTCAATTCTGCCACAACCGGATGATAGATGTTTTCAAGCCAATAATAGGCCGCTACATTCAAGGGTACGTTGCGATTGCCGGATTGAGACAGCGTGGCGCGCAGTTGTTGAATCTCATTCATTTGCGCTCGCGCTTGCCGCTCCTCCATATCCAAACCAGTCAGATCGTAAATTTGATCGCGGTGAAAATACCGATCGCTGACGATCACACGCATCCGTAACTGGCTGCCATTTTCCAGGGCAGCCAGATCCACTTCGCCGACCGAGAAATCCAGGTCGTTTAATGCCCGGATGCGCTCCTCGATGCGGAAATGCTCGCCGGGATTGATCACATCATCGCGAGTAATCTCCTCCCATAACGATTGGTAGCGGCGCTGGATATACTCCACCGCGCCAGAGCCGGATACCGTCATATCCGTTGTAGATAGCATACCGCTGTCGTTGAGATCATCGAATTCACCGGTCAGGTTCTGTTCCATAATCTGCAGATCATGGAAACGTAGGGTGGGCGGGAAATAGCCACAATATATTTCGGCGGTTTCAGCATCCACCAGATAAGCCTGCAATGCACCGGCGTCCCGGCGGAAGAGCGTATTTGAGAGCGAACAATCGCCCCAAAATATCCCGTTCAAGTGTAATTGCACCAGCAGGCTGGCGATGGCATCCAACAAATGCTGCCGATACTTCTCCAAACCCTGGCTCATAAACAACATCCGGTAGGGCAACGAGCTTTCCAGGTAGCGGGTGATCAACACACTGGCCGCGCGCTGCCTGGCAACGGTCAAAACATAGCCGACCGGCAGCACCGCTGGCAGGTTCGCTTCCTCGACCTGGCGCAACAACTCATACTCCTTTTCCGCTACGCCCGGCGGCATCTCTTTCAGCGCATATAACACCCCATTGTAATTCACAAACAGAACCGGGTGTCTGGAAAGACCGCGCGGCGCTTCCTCCAGGCGCGAACAATGATCCGCCCATTCTGATAAAGGTACTCCCCAGGGTAGATCTAAAAAATCTGGATTGCCCGGACGAACGACAATATCTTTGGGATATGCCATAGATTTCTGCGAATAACCCTTTGGACAATCATATCTTGTTCTGCCCAAAAGTCAACCAAAAACCACCCGGTTAATTCAATCCCGGCCTGAGCGGAAATATTAAAGAACAGGCTTGATTCTGGCAACCTGAACAATTATCGGTTATCATTCGTAGAGACTGATATCCAGATGGACGCCCCTTTTCCCGCCACCTATTCCATCCTGTCAACCGCCGCCCTGGTCGCCAATGTGCTGCCCGGCTTTGAGATTGGCGAAATTGCCGCTTGCCAGTTTTTCACCGGAGGGTTTAATGATACCTACCGGCTGAAGACCGCTCGGGGCGTTGTGTATTATCTGCGCGTCTATCGCTCGCGCTGGCGTTCCCTGCCCGATATTCTGTACGAGCTGGATTTGCTCAACCACTTGCAGCGCAAAGGTTTCGCGGCAGCCCAGCCTGTGCCACTCCGCGACGGCAGCCTGTGTTGTGAATTGTCTGCCCCGGAAGGCACGCGTTACGCGGCGCTGTTTACCGAAGCGCCTGGAGAGCTGGTTTCCTACGCTCAAGAGCCTGAAAAAACGGCTTTCGAGTATGGGCAGGCAGTCGCCCGTCTTCACAACGCCGTGGACGATTTCACCAGCCCGCGCCAGCGTTTTCAGATTGACCTCGATCTGTTGATTGATGCGCCGCTGCGCAACATCGCCCCCTTCCTGGCGCACCGCCCGCATGATTGGGCTTATCTGCAGCGTTTTGCCGGCGCTTTGCGCCAACGGATTGTGGCGCTGCCCGACCGCGCCCTGGAACAGGGCTTTTGTCACGGCGACTTACAGGGCTTCCATGCCAATCTCAGCCCCGCTGGCACGCTGACCTTCTTCGATTTTGATTGCGGCGGCTATGGTTATCGCGCCTACGATCTGGCGGTCTTTCGCTGGTGCTCCCGGCTGAAAGCGCAAGAAGCTGTATGGTGGCAGCCGTACTTGCGCGGTTACCGCGCCGCCCGCTTTCTCGCTGATCTGGATCTGCAGGCGATACCCTTGTTTGTCGGCGCCCGCTATATCTGGCACATGGGCGTGCATACCCAGAATGCCCCGGATTGGGGGTGCGAGTGGCTTGGCGATGAATACTTTACCGAGAAATTGAACGCTCTACGCGCGCTGGAGGCTGACGATTACTTCGCCGCAAGAGGGACATCATGCTGACACCTAAAGATATCCTCGGTCACATTTCCGCCGGGCGCGTGTTGGATGTCGCCACCGGCGCGGGCGGTTTTATCCACTTCCTGATGGAGGGGTTGGCAGGCTATACCGAAATCACCGGCATAGACGCCAACCCGAAGGCCGCGACAGCCTTCGCCGCAGCCTTCCAGGATAAGCCGGATATTTCTTTTCAGACCGGCGATGCGCTTCAGCTCGATTTCCCAGATGCCTGCTTCGATCTGGTCTGCATCTCGAACTCGCTGCACCATTTCGACGAACCGCAGCGCGCGCTGCGCCAGATGGAGCGGGTCTTGCGCCCAGGCGGGCGCCTGATCGTTTCCGAGATGTACTGCGATGGTCAGACCGATACCCAGATGACGCATGTCCATCTGCATCATTGGTGGGCGGCGGTGGATCGCAGCGCCGGGATTGTTCACCACGACACATATACACGGGCGGAGCTGGTGGAATTAGTCAGCGCCCTGCGCCTGACCGACCTGGCATTCTATGACTTGGCTGACACGGACGAAGACCCCAAAGCCCCACAAATCCTCGCCGAGCTGACCCCGGTCTTCGACCGCTACATCCAGCGCGCCGCCAGCCATCCCGATCTGCAAGCGCGCGGCGAAGCCCTGCGCGCCCGTGTCGCCGAAATCGGCTTTCATGGCGCAACCACGCTGCTCGCTGTTGGCGTAAAGAGTAAGTAGATAAGGCTGTTTGGCCGCCTGCCCGGCTGCTTCTCACGCGTCGCCGTTATCCACCCAACCGCTCCAAAATCATTTTCGGACTGTCGTACCAGTAATCCTTATATTCCTGTGGCGACTGGTTGCAGTCGGTTGTATACATCGCCAATTCCACCCGCACCGAATAGCCGTTGTGCTTGAACTCGCGCCGCCCGCCCGTTTTCTCGTCCCGGAATAATTCCTTGTAACCGTCAATTTTGTACTGGTAGTTGCTGACCGTCATCCCCTTGGGATCAACAAACAGGATCGTATAGGTCTTATCTTTCACCAGCCAAAAAATAAAATCGGGGTGAAAATCACGCACCCGGTTTTGCGTCGGATCATAGTAAGGCAGGGTAATCTGATCCAACGATTCGTCCGCCCGGCTGAACATCCACCAGTCATATTCCCTGAACAGGTTGTCCGTTTCCTTCAAATAAGCTTCGAGTTGGTTCACAAAACGGATTTCGCTGCCCACGCGGATGATGCGCGTGATGTAATCAATCTTATCGTCATCGGAGAGCAGCAACGGCAGGTAATAATGGCTGGCGATATGCTTGATATGCAGGCGCTGACCATGGTGGTCGAAAATTTCAGACGCCTCAGCCTGCGCCAGCCCTTTGATCGCCAGCGTATATTGATCAATATCCAGTTTGCCATCGGAAAACTGTTTTTTAAGCGACCCTTCTTGCACGGCGGGGTCGCGGTATAGTTTTACCGCCTCGATCTTCTGGGATAGTTCCTGCCTATCCTGAATATCCTGCAAATACACGCGGATATGCTTGAAATGATTGATCTCATCTTCCAGCGGTTTAAAACCTTCCACCTGGCGGGGGATGATATCGAAATATTGCGTCAGGCGCAGCAACAGGGTTTCGATCTGACCGAAGCGCCGCGTGGTATTCGGATTGAAATACCTGTCGGGACTGTTGAGCGTCTGCTCCAATAAACCGATCTGCTGCGGCGTCAACTGGCAGCGCGCCAGCAACAAGCGTTCGTCTCCCAGGTATTCGACATAATCCCGCAACCATTCCGCTTCGCTGAGTTGGATTTCAAATTTGCGCGGCTGGCGCTGTTCCACCAGCAGGCGCCCATCCAGCCGGCGATACATTGGAATCAACACCGGATGGCTGCCCAACGCCGCTTCGTTCACTTCCAACGCCAGCTCGAGGCCTTCTTCCTTCACCCTTTCGCTTTCCAGGCCGTCGAAAATCGTTGCCAGCGCTTCTCGTTTCGTGCCAAAGATGAACAGGGTTTGCAACGCTGGCAGGAAATCCGCTGCCTGTGAGAATAACGGATCGTCCACTTCCTGGCTGGTGTGCAAATTCTCCAACCGTTTGCGCATCCCCTTCAACGGTTCGATGCGCACACCCCGCCCCACCGATTGCAAGATAAATTTGCGCGCCTCTGCGCCCACCCCAATATTGATATACGTGATCACATTCGGCCGGTTTGAGTCCCACCCTTCATAGAAACTGCGCGAGCCCATCAACAAATTGATTTCGCTATCTTCCTCGTTCAGATGCGCGAAGAAACTCTCATCCTCAAAGCCCTTCACAATCTCATACCCGGCCAGAAATTCCTTCAGCCATTCGCCGGTTTGCCCAATTTTTATCAGGGCAAATGGCGCCGCCGACGATTTGAGCTTGAAAGCCATTTCTTTCTCATTGGATGGGCGCACCAACACTTCCATCTCGCCTCGTTTTTCGGCGTTGAAGACATATTTCCAGATATCTTTCATCTCCAGGCTGTTGAATAGCGTCGGGTCGAGCTTGAATTTTGCCCCCTCATACAGCCATTCCGGCCCCGCCTGCAGTTCGGTTCTTAGCAGCGTTTTTGCCGCGTTAAACGCCTGGGATGATAACTCGCCTTTGCCGATCCGTTCCAGCTCGTGAAAAAAGATCTTCAGATCGGCTTCTTCCGTATTGACCGAGTTGACCAGCGCTAACAGCAGCGGGCGATGGTACAGCGCCGCCCCAACGTTACCGCATAATCGTTCGTGCGATTTGGCGACGTAGGCCAGCGTCAACAAGGCTTGCAGCACAATCCTTTGCTTTTCTTCGCTGGTGTAATCTTCCCGGTCTTGAAAGGCGCGGTTCTCCTGTTTGAGCAGGCTGATATGCTTGCCATAACCCCTTTGGATGAAGCTCGCCAGGTTGAATTCATAGGCCGTGGTACGGATATCGCGGCTATCGGTAAAAGTCGCCGAGAAGTTGAACAGGAACCCGTTGCGGCTCAGGATCGAATAGATGTGCTGGCGTTTGGAATCCTCCTTATCCCCTTTGTGCGCCTCATCCAGCAGCACATACCATTTCCCGTTATTGTCATAATTGCGAAAATCAATGATGCGTTCTTTCTGTTCATCGCTCAGGTTATCCGAGCGATAATAAAACACGGTCATTTCCTGTTGGCTGAACAGCGAGCGCAGCTCGCGCTTGACTTGCGGATATTCCCGCAGCTCTCTCAGCCGGATGTGCGGGATTTTCCCCGCCGCATTAAAATCATTCACCTGGTCGAATAACTGTTGGAGCAGATCCTGCCGGTGGGTCAGCGCCATCACATCCAGCGGCGGGATTTCCCCCCGCTGGATCAACTGCCAGAGCAGTTCCAGCAGTTTCACAATCACCAGCGTCTTGCCCGAGCCGGTCGCCATCCAGAAACCCATCCGGTTAATCAATTGCGCGTAATCCACGCTGCCCCCTGGCCCAACCGGATAATAGCCGCCCACCAGATCAACGTTCTCGCGCTTCTTCCCCAGGTTCAGCTCCCGCTCCAGTTCAATCCCGTTTTCCAGATACCAGTCAAAAAAGGCCTGTTTCTTTGCCCCGCAGGCTACGTAATACTTCCACAAAGCCTTGAGCGCATGCTGCAAGGCTTCCTGCTGGTAATCCCACAGCGCTTTCCCCGGCGAGAAAGCCGCCAGGTCGAAAGTCGTCCAGGCTGGCGATAGCAGATCCTCAGGGATATCTTGCAGCAGGGTTTGCAGTATTTGCATGGCAGTTAATCGAAGACGGCTTTCATGGACGAGCGTCCCATTCGGCGCGTAGCGCGCGCTGGTAGCGCAGCGCGTCAATTTTTCGCCCGCGCCAGCAACCGAAGGCGGGATGCTCGTTGAGCGAGCGGCCTGTCTTGGGTTGGTCAGCCGCCAAACGCTGCTGCAGAAAAGCGACAAAATCCAATACTTCGCCTTGCTTTTCGGGCGGCAGTTGTTTCACCTGCTGTTGAATTTCATCCAGCAAAGACATATTCGCTCCTTGTTTGATCTTCAAATGATACTTCCGGGTCTGCGCCGGCTCACCACCACACCAGCGCTTTGACCTCGTTCCAATCCGGCTCGGCCAGATTGGCGGTTGTCCCATCCTGGAACTCGACCGTCTCCGCGCCAATCCGTTTGATCCACTTCCCTTTCAAGCAGGAGAGCGTCTCAGCCAGGTCAATCCCCGCATACAGTTTTTCCAAGTCAACCCGCGTCTTATTGCGTTCCTTATCAATCTCCACCGCCTCCAGCAATTTCAGATCGCGCAGGAAAACGTAACTGGTATAGGCGTCTTGCGTTCCGGCAAACAGCGGGGCGTCTTCGTAACGCGCCCGGCGCAGCGTGTCTTCATATTGTTCCAGATCGTAATACTTGACGAACTGCGAAATCCCCTTGCCGCCTTCGGCGGCCTTGCCCTCCTTCCATTTATCGCTGAAGGTCACTTTCTTAATTCTAGGTAATATGATCGTATTGAAATGCTCGCCCATCTCGACCAGGATATATTTACGCTTCCCTTTATCTGTTCGGTTTAGATTAATTACCGCATGTGCAGTACTTCCCCCTCCAGAAAAAAATCGAGCACTAAACTCGGTATTTCGGTGGTTGTGTCTTAGTCAGGAGCACGTTGAACAAAGCGATAGATCGAGTAAGATATAGGGTATGAGTTCAAAACGCACCTATTACGGATATACCACAAACCAGCAGCGGAAGT
>Ga0172371_10010377_pt1 | contig 12589 bp, 8 predicted proteins | sample Lak12m_FD_114543 | JGI IMG/M metagenome (GOLD analysis project Ga0172371, IMG submission 114543) | Freshwater microbial communities from Kabuno Bay, South-Kivu, Congo - kab_022012_12m | ecosystem: Environmental > Aquatic > Freshwater > Lake | place: Democratic Republic of the Congo: South-Kivu... | reverse complement strand
TGGCTCGTGCTCTGGCGTGGCTGGACGAAACTCCAAGCCATGGCCGAACATGCAGCAGCACTGGCCCGAGAAAGATGTGGGTAAACTTAAGGGCGTTGCCCTGGGCTTTCCTATTTCGCCCCTACGGGGCTGAGAAGGGCCGGCAAAGCCGAGACGCCTGGAACAGAACCGGAATCCAGGCGGCATCTTCCAAGGGCCGCGTTTTCACCCGCCCACTCCCGACCCCTTCTCGCCGCTGTCAAGATACCTTGCGGCATCGGAAAGCGCCGGCAACAATAGGGACGGAAGAAGACGCGGAGATGGGGAGATCGCCGAAGATTCTCCGTGTCTTCACCAGCGAGGGCCTGCCATGAAACGTCGAACCTTCGTGGGGCTGGGCGCCGCAGCGGCTGCGGCAATGTCGGTTTCCGGTTCCGGCCGCGGGTCGGATGGCGCCGGCGAGAGGCCGGCCGCTGTGTCGGCGGCTCCGCCGGTGCTGGCGACCTATACGGCCGAGGACCAGCGGCGTCGGTTACGGAATATCGCGCACGCCCAGCAGCACATCCGCCGGGCGATGCGCAAGCACCTGGTCACCGGCTATCTGCCCGGCCAGTGCTGCTACAACCTGGGCGAGTATCCCTGCCTGAAGCCGTGGGACCCCGACGCCTGGGACGAGCAGGAGCTCGACCGGCTCCGCGACCACGGCATCCGGCTTATCCAGGTCCACGAGGAGTGGAACGATTCGCAGCGGCGATTCGGCTCCCACAAGCTCGCGGCGCTCAACCCGGCCGGGTTTCGCCGGTTCGTCGACATGGTCCACCGTCGCGGCATGCGATTGATCGTGTACGTTTCCAGCGGCTACTTCGATCGGAAGGACCCCGATTTCCGCCCGGAATGGGCCACTCGCCAGGACCTCCGCGAGATCTACTTCCAGTACGCCCATTGCTCGCCGGCGAGCCCGGGGTGGCGGGCGTACTTTCTCAAGCACCTCGTGCGAATCCTCGACGACTACGGGACCGACGGCCTCTACAACGATCTGGGCTATTCGCAGCCGGGCAGCAAGAACCCCGACGCCCAGGCCCGCGACGAGGTGCTCGCCTTCGAGGAAAGCTCGACGCACGACGGCGCGTTGGAGGACCTGCTGGGGCTGATCTACGCCGAGGTGAATCGCCGCGGCGGGGTCGTCAAGGTCCATATCGGCGGGACGACGGCCCCCAAGACCAACGTCAAGGTCTACGACTATCTCTGGGTGGGCGAGGGGGGCAGGAACGGCGACCTGCTCCGCAAGGCGACGAAGAACCACGCCCCCTACGTCGTGCCGTGCCTCGACATGAGCCGGGCCAAGATCGACCGCGAGGACGACCTTTATCTGCACGCGATTCCCTACATGCAGTTTCCGCTGCTCCTGGCGGGCCGGCCTTTCACGGGCCAACGGGCGGTGATCCCAGGCATCCAATACCCGCCCGAGGACAAGTGCTTCTGGACCCGCCATTGCCGGGCCATCTGGAAGCACTACCAGGCCCATCCCGAAGGACCGCACAGCTATGGCTGGTGGGACTCGGTGCCGGGCCGGCCGGAGGCCCGTCCCACGCACCAGCGATGGCTGAGCCGCTACCTGCCGATGGTCGAAGAAGGGACCTGGGCGTGGCTGGAAGTGGCCGATTCGGATCTCTGGGCCGGGCCGCTCCCCGGCGAGGTGGTCGCTTCCGTGTTCGCCAACCGGCGGTTCTTCCTGGTCGTGGCGAATTACGGATCGAGCCCGGCCGAAATCCGCACCGCTGATCCCTACGTGCCCGTGGGCAAGCGGAACGCCCAGCCCAAGAGAGACTGGAAATTGGACTCCCGCTCGTTATGCCTCCTGGAGCGCGCGGGATCAGTCGTCCCCCCGGACTCACCGAGGTAGTGGATTCCAGCCCTAGAACACACAGACAATAAGGACAATCGCTCCATGAGAACCAGTCGAAACACGTTAAGGCAGCTTCGTTGGCCAGAACTCTTTCACTTGGCGGAGGGCTACGGCATGGGGCGCACGGCGATAGTTCTTGTGGCACTTGCCGTTCTCGGTGCGATTCCTCCCGACATTGCTGAGCCCGCCCAGCTCCGGGCAGGGGTCGGCAAGGCCGACATCACCGACTACAAGGCGGGAAAGCCCAACGATCCCTTGTACGCCAAAGCCCTGGTCCTCAGCGATGGTTCCACGACTGCCGTCATCATCACCGTAGACGCGGTGGCCATAGGAGAAATCGGCCGAATCGGGAACGATTTCCTCCCGACCGTGCGCGCGCGACTGGAGAAAGAGCTCCACATCAAGCCCTCCCATGTGCTGATCAATGCCAGCCATTGTCATGGAGTGGTGTGCGCAGAGACCGCCGAGCGCGCGGTGCAGGCAGTCCGCGAGGCGTCGCGGAACATGGTTCCTGTGCACGTCGGCGCCGGCGCGGGCCGGGAAGACAGGATCATGGAGAACCGGAGGCTCAAACTCAAAGACGGCCGCGAGGCGGACGTCCGCCACGCTTACTCGCTTCCCCCCGACGACGAGGTGGCCGCGGTCGGGCCCGTGGACCCGGAGATCGGCCTCCTTCGGCTCGACAGGACCGATGGACGGACCCTGGCCGTCGTCTACAACTTCGCCTGTCATCCCATCCAAGGGGTTCCCAGCGGCGGGAACACGGCGGACATCGTCGGGTTTGCCTCAAGAGTGATTGAGGACAGTTTTGGCGGCGGCGCGGTCGCCATCTTCCTGCAAGGATGCGCCGGAGACATCAACCCCGCGTGGTATAAGGATGTCGACCATCCCCGCGATGCGGAGGTCTTGGGAAACATGCTGGGGCTCAGCGCCGTGCGGGCCCTGAAGCAAATGCAGACCAGAGAAGACGCAGCGATGAAAGTCGTCCATGAGGTCGTCGAGCTTCCGAGGGGAACCGATTTCGCCCAACGGATTGCCGCGGCACAGGCCGAGCAGACCAAGCTACTCCAGTCGCTCAGGGGAACGAGCCTCAACTTGAAGACGTTCCTTCCCCTGTATGTGAAGTACCACGTTTCCGGCAATTATCCGTCCTACTACTCCCACGGCTATCTGCACGACAAGATGATCGGCAGGGACGACCTGAACAGGCTGGATGTGGAAAACCGCAAGAACATGGATCAATACATCCAGAACATTTACACCATGGAAGAACTGACGAGAATCCGGACGAATATGGATTTGTTGAGAAAACATCAAGCGCAGAATGCGGCCGCCGGGAAACCGACGATCGAGGTTGAGGTGGTCGGGGTGCGAGTTGGCGAGTTCATGCTCGTCACGTTTCCGGGGGAACTGAGCGTGGAGACCGGCCTTGACATCAAGAAAACGTCGCCCCACAAACTCACCTTCGTCGCCGGCTACACGAACGGTTACATCTACTATACGCCGACCGAAAAGCAGCGCAAAAACCCGGGCTTCGCCCAGGAGGATTGCGACTGCCTTGTGGCGCCGCAGTGGGAGAGGGTGTTTAAGGAGAAGGTGGATGTGATCCTGAAGGGACTGTGAATGCCCTTGTGGCACGCGTAGGTCATGCTTCAGCATAAGGTCGTCGGCGGACGTCATGCTGGAGCATAACCTACGGATGGATGGACGTCGCCGAAGGAGCAAGAATGACCCGTTACGCCTGGGCCCGATGGGGCGACTTGAACGCCTTTTTCGGCCTGATTCTCGACAACGTGGCGGTGATGATCGTGCTGGTGGTCCTGGTGACTGGCGCGGATCCGGTCGCCGAGCGCCGTTTCTCGCGGGAGTTCGTGCTCACGCAGATGATCCCCGGCACGGCCCTGGGCGTGGTGCTCGGGGACCTGGTTTACACCTGGATGGCGTTCGGCCTGGCCCGGCGGAGCGGCCGGTCCGATGTCACGGCCATGCCTTTGGGGCTCGATACGCCGAGCACATTCGCGGTGGGCCCGCTGGTCCTGCTCCCCGCGCTGGGCGACGGAATGCGCCGCTACGGTTTGGACCACGGCCAGGCCATGGTCTTCGCCTGGCAGGTGGGGGCCTTGGTCCTGGTGCTGGTGGGGATCTTCAAGTCGGTGGTAGCGCCGATGGGCGGGAAGATCCGGCAGTGGGTGCCGCGGGCCGGGCTGCTCGGCTCGCTGGCCGGCATTGCCCTGGCGCTGATCGCCTTCTTGCCGCTATGGAGTCACATTGCCGCGGTGCCCGTGGTGGGGCTCTTGTCGTTGACCGTGATTCTCGTGGCCCTGGTGGCCCAGCGCGCGCTGCCGGCCAAGATTCCCGGGGCCCTGGCCGCCGTGGTCCTGGGCGTGCTCGCGTATTCCGGCAGCATGCAGTTGGGCGAGGCGCTTGGCTGGCCCATGGTGCCGCCGCAGGTTAGCGAGGCCGCGGCGGCGTGGCGGGCCCCGGAGCTGTTGCCGGCGTGCTCGTGGAGTCTCGCCTGGTGGGAAAACGTCGCCTTGCACGCCTTGACTTATCTGCCGATCATGCTGCCGTTCGCGTTGGCCACGATCGTGGGCGGGATCGACTGCACGGAGAGCGCGGCCGCGGCGGGCGACGAGTACGACACCCGCTCGATCCTCTTGACCGAGGGGCTCGCTTCCGTGGCCGCCGGTCTGTGCGGCGGGGTGATTCAGAATACGCCGTACATCGGCCACCCCGCCTACAAGGCCATGGGCGGGCGCGCGGCCTACACGCTGGCCGTGGCCGGCTTCGTTGGGGCTGCGGGCCTGTTGGGCTGGTTTACCCACTTGTTCGAGTGGCTGCCCCCCGCGGCCACGTTCCCCATCCTGATCTTCATCGGCCTGGAGATCGCCGCCCAATCGTTCCGGGCCACGCCCGTCGCGCACTTCCCCGCGGTGGCCTTGGCGATCCTGCCGGCCCTGGCGTACCTCGCGCTCATCCCCGTGGACCAGGCGCTGGCCGGCCGCGCGCCGGCCGAGCATGCGGCCGTGGCCGTGCAATCGCTGCGATGCCTATCGAGCGGCTTTATTGTCACCAGCCTGCTCTGGGCATCGGCCCTGGCCGCGATCCTCGACGGAAGACTGATCCGCTCGGCGGCCTACTTCGGGATCGCCGGCGCGTGCAGCCTGTTCGGCATCATCCATTCGCCGCTGGTGCCTTCGGCCATCGCCCTGCCCAACACCGTGCTGGCCCAAATGCCCGACAACCCGGCCATCCTCTGCCAGTCGCCGTACCACTGGGCCGCGGCTTACGGATTGGCGGCCCTGCTCTTGATCGTTCTCACGCTGCTGCGCGGCCATTCCCAACCCGTGGAGCCGACGTAGTCGCGGAGAACGCAGGGAAGCGGCCACAGCGCGGGCTGGGTGGGACTCCGGATTGTATGGGGCGGCTGCTATCTCTTGCCCCGCGTTGCCCGGCGGGGATGTCGGTGCGGTTTCGCGCCGGCAGGAGTCCGCGGCTCGCTGGCGGGGGGGATGCCGAAGGACCGCCGGATATCGTCGCTGGTCAGGGTCGCGGCTTGCTGTCGTCGCTCTTGGATCATCTTCCAGAACTCAACGTCGCCACCGAGAAGGACCTGTTCCAGGTCCTGACCTTCGACACCAATCACCAGCGCTGCGGGCTTCCCGCGCCGCGTGATCAGGATCCGGTCGCGCTGGGCCTGCTCGACAAACTCGCTGAGGTGCGCCTTCGCTTCTTTCAAACCGATCAGTTTCACAAGATTTCCTCGGTTGTTTTGTGTCCAGGCTTGTGCCGGACCGCCCGAACGCTGACCACGCCCTGGTACGTGAATTCTTCCGTTTCCGGCTGGTCCTCTCGCGGCTGGGCCACATCGTAGAACACCCGGAACTCACCCACCCGAAGTTGCCGAACCGGTTCCAGGTGCTCAAAGGGAAGTCGTTGGCCGGGACGGATGATCTTCTTGTTCCTTGTCACGTGCTCCGGTTCGTACGTTAGCTGCTCCTCGACCGCGTCGATGATCCGGGCGACTTCGTAAGCACGGAGCCTCATGTGCTTCATGTCTTCTATCGCGCCCTCGTCCCATCGGATCTCGTACATGGTTCGAAGTGGTCTCTTCAGTGGTCACATGCTGGAATTCTATCCTTCGGCGGAGTCTGAGGCAATAGAGTCTTTGGGGTACGTGCTATTCACGCACGCGAGCAGCTACGGCTAGTCCCGCGGCTCGGTCATTCGTTTGAAGACTTCTTCGCTGATCTGGCGGCCGGCGAGGGTCTTTTCGGGGATGGATTTGTAGAGCTCAGGGCGGCGCCCGGCGAAGAGGGCGGCGCGGAGGTCGGTCCGCTTTTCGGGGATGGTCTTCGGGTAGTAGCCGGCCATGTAGCCCTTGCGTCCGGCCGTGCCGGGGCTGTTCGAGTGGGCGAACCAGACGCCGCCGGCGTCGAGGTCCACGTCGGCCGTGCAGACGGAGTCGCACCAGTAGCGCGAGGCCGCCTGGATGTAGCCGTAGGGGTCGACGACGTAGCTCCGCTGGCTCACGTCGGACATGGGGAAATGGGCCGCGGCCATATAAACGCCGTTGTCGATCGCCCGGGCCTGCTGGAGCCAGAGGTTGAACACCCCCGAGGCGCCCCACGACTGCGACGGGCAGAAGATGATCTCCGCCCCCTGCAAGGCCAACGCGCGGCTGATCTCCTGGGAATAGATGTCGCCGCAGAGGATGATCCCCACCACGCCGAAATCGGTCTTGAACACCGGCAGCTCCTTGCTCAGGCCGTACTGCGAGATGCGGTACTTGCCCACCACCTTGCCGGCGCGGTCCCAGAGATAGGCCCAGGAGGTTGTCCTCCCCTCCTTGTCGGGCAGGTTGGGGTCGTGCAGCCCGCCGATGATGATGTACGTGTGGTACTTGCGGGCCTTCTCGGCGACCAGGTCGAGGGTCTTCTTGCCGGATTCGCTGTCGGTCGCCATGCCGAATTCCGACATCACGATCACGTCGCCCGAGCGGCTGCCGGCCTCGTCCAAAATCTTGGCGAAGGCCGAGTCGGGCTTGGGGTTGGGGCCGTGGTCGAACCCGACCGTGGCGATGCTCACCTTGATCCGGCGCTTCGGCCCTTTGAACACGGTCGGCTTGAGATCCGGCTCGGCCAGGTAGTGGAACAGCTTGCGGTCCTCTTTGAAGGTCAGGTGATAGATATCCTTGCCGCGGGCCAAATCGACCGGGGCCACGGCCACGCCGGGCTGGATGCCGGTGTCGGCCTTCACGATCCCCGACCGGTCCACCGCGAATGCCCGCCCCAGCGGCTCGCCCGTGTAGGACGGATAGTTGCTGCACAGGTAGGGCAGCTCTCCGCTGTAATTGCCGACGGCCAGGGTCACGTGGTCGTCGATCGCGCGGGCCCGCGAGATGATGTCCAGCGGGTATCCCTGGGGCACCGCATCGACCGTGAGCGAGGCGAGGATCAACTCGGCCCCGTCCAGCGCCATCACCAGCGGGATCTCCGGCCAATAGAGATCGCTGCCGACGATCATGCCGACCTTTCCAAACGGCGTATCGATCACCGGCAATTGGTCGCCGAGCGAGATCGGCTCGTCGGGCAGGCGGTGCGACTTGCGGTACTTGCCCGCGGTCGTGCCGTCGGGGGCGATCAGGTAGGAGGTCAGATACGACTTGCCCGCCTCGGTCTCCTTGAGATTGGCGGCGACGTACATCTTGTGGGCCGCCGCTTCCCCGGCGATGGCCGCCAGCGCCGTGCGGGCCGATTGGCCGCCGTCGGTGGGCACGCACTCCTGCGGAAGGCAGACGATGTCGGCCTGCTGGGCCGCCGCCCGGTCCAGCATCTCCAGCAGGTGCTTCAGATTGCGGTCCTTCCCGGCCCACGAGAGCGAGACGGCGCACACTCGGGCAGGCTTTCGCGAGTGCTTGACTTCCTGGCCCTCCACGGCCCCTAGAGCGATCCACAACGCCGCGAGTGCAAGGCCCACGCTTGTCGGCTTCATACGATTTCTCCCGTGTAGTGGCCAGTCGAGGTTGGATTGGCAGGACAGGCGTCAGTCTAGCGGTTGGGGTTTGCGCATGGCAAGCACCGGGAGACGCCGTGTGCGGCGAGATTTCCTGCTGGAGTGATTCAGTCTGCTGGTGGTTCATCCTACAGCGTGAGCGTCGGAGATTTCGTCCCGGAGGGACGGTTGAGAGTAGCCCAGCGATTCATCGCTGGGATCCGAATCGCCGCAAGAACGCCTTCGTCCCGTCGGGACGATTGAAACCGGCGACGCGTGGCTCAGGTGTCCCTACGGGACACCCCGGGCGAAACGCCCCTTCCACCCAGCGATGAATCGCTGGGCTATGATCAAATGCCCCTCCGGGGCAAGAGGCGTTGTGCAGAGTATCGCAGGGCGCGCTGGAATCGTGTGAACCAATTCACGCGCGCACGGTCGCCACGTCCGTGGTCCTCACAAGCCGCCTTTCCGGATCGCGTACAGTCGTGTCATCGTGGCCACGTAGAGCGTCCCGTTGGCGGCCACGGGCGAACTGTACACCGGGGCGTCGAGGCGGATTGAGCTGAGCACGCGTTTTTCCTTACCGGCGGCCAGGACCCAAAACTCGCCGCGGCGCGTGCCGATATAGACCTTTCCGTCGGCCACGAGGGTCGAGGCCCAGATCTCGCCCCCCGCGTCGTGGACCCAGTAGGGGCGCCCGGTGTCGGCGTCCACACAGTGGACCTTCCCGTCGCAATCGGCCACGTAGACCAGCCCGTCGTGGATCGAAGGGGTCGAGCAACAGTGGCGGCCCACGGCGTAGGACCACACCTGAGCGGTGTGGGTGACGTCGCCGGTCTTGGCGGCGTCGATGCACTTGAGCCACGCCTGGTGCTTGCCCCACCAGATGTCGCCGCCCACCGTCACGTAGACCCGCCCCTGGTGGAACACCGGCATGCTCTTGATGTTGCTGGGACTGACGCGGCGGTTGCGGATGTAGCGGTGGACGTTTTCCTTGGGGGCGGTCGGGTCGCAGTCGAACCGCCAGACAAGCTTCAGCGACTCGACCGCGCTGCCTCCCCTCTCCCGTTTCGGGAGAGGGGCCGGGGGTGAGGGCGGTTTGAAGCTCTTGTCTAGGGGTTGACTCCCCTCACCCCTAGCCTCAAACGCATAGCACACCCCGTCGCCGCCGCAGAAGATGATCAATCGACGGCCGCCCATCACGCCCATCGCAGGCGACGACCAGGTGCTGTGGAAGATCCGCGGGCCGATGGGCTGCCCGTCTTGGGCCACGTAGCGCCCGGTGGCCTTTTCGAGTACGATCAGGCTCGGGGCGTTGGGCTTCTCTACGCCGTCGTGCTTGCTGGTCAGACCGTTGCTCGTGTTCAAATACAAGAAAGGCCCGTCAAGCAAGATTGAGCTGTGCGACGAATCGTGCGGGCGCACCCCCGCCCCGGAGCGGAGGTCGAAGAGCCAGAGGATATCGGCGTCGATGGGACCGACGTCCATGGCTGGCTGGTCTCGGGGCGCCGCATGGCGGCCTTCGTCGCGAAAGGGGCCGTCGTTGCCGTTGGCCATGCCGACGAGATCCAGGCACACCGCCTCGTCGCGATTGGTCACCGTGTACACGCGGTCCCCCTCGACCGTCGGCGGCGAGCACATCCCGGCGTTCGGCCAGTCGAGATAGATGTCCCCCTCCAGCTTCGGCACCACGAGCTGCCAGGCAAGGCTGCCGTCGCCCTCGTTGAAGCACATCAAGACGCCCCGGTCGCCCAGATGCCGCTCGTCGCGCGGCTGGTTGTTGTTCGTGCCGATGAGCACCCGGCCCCCGGCCACCACGGGCGTGGAATAACACTCGGTGCCCAGCGGGACCGACCACTTGACGTTCCTCCCCGTCTTCGGATCGAAGCTCTCCGGCAGCCCGGTCTCCTCCGAGACCATATTGCGCGAGTGCCGCTCGCCCCACTGCGCCCGATCGGCCGAACGAACCGCGCCAGGCAAGAGGATCAGGAGAATCAAACCGGCGAATAATCCGCCTCGAACCAGCGATCCTATGGGCATGACAGCGTCCTTGAGTGGCTTCCATGAGGCTCTTTGAGTCTACCCAAGACCAGCCACAAGGGGAAGAAGCCCATACGCCATGCGCCCGGTCCGGGCGTTGTCGGCGGAAGGCCGCGCGACGACGCTCGCCGGCAAGGCGTATCGTCTAAGCCGTAGCCTCCGGCCAATAGCGCTCGGTAACGATCCGCAGGTCGGTGAAGAAGTTGAGCACGGCCTTGCCTTGGGCCTTGGTGTCGGCGAAGAGCGAGGCCTTCATGCCGCCGAAGGGGAGCGGGGCGACCGGGGCCGGGATCCCGACGTTGATGCCGATCATCCCCGCGTTGACTTCCAGCTTGAACTTGCGGGCATAGTAGCCGTTCTGCGTGTAGATCGAGGCGCCGTTGCCGTAGTCTTGCTCGTTCAAGATGCGGATGGCGTCGTCGAGCGAGTCGGCTTTGAGGATCACCACCACCGGCCCGAAGATTTCGGTCTGGTGAATCTTCATCCCGGGCCGGACGTCGGTGAACACGGTGGGCCCCAGGAAATGTCCCCGTTCGCGGCCCGGGATGCCAAGCCCGCGGCCGTCGAGGGCCAGCGTGGCGCCTTCGTCGATGCCGGTTTGGATCATCTCGAAGATGAACTGCCGGGCCTTGGCCGAGATCACGGGGCCCATGACCATCGCCTCGTCGGCCACGCGGGGATCGAGCGGGTCGGCCACGAGGACCTGCTTCGAGGCCTCCACGAACCGCCGGCTCACGTCGCGATACGGCTCGTCGCCCACGCAGACGATCGCCGAGGAGGCCATGCAGCGCTGGCCGGCGCAGCCGTAGCACGAGGTGATCATGTTGCGGATCATCTCGTCGATCTTGGCGTCGGGCATGACGACCAGGTGATTCTTGGCGCTGCCCAGGGCCTGGAATCGCTTGTTGGTCTGGGCGCAGCGGGCCGCGATCAGGCGGGCCACGCGCGACGTGCCCACGAAGGAGATGCCGGCCACGTCGGGACTTTCCACCAGCGCCTCGGCGGCCCGCTTGTCGCCGTGCACCACGTTGAACACGCCCGCGGGAAAGCCGACCGCGTCGATCAACTCGGCGACCCGCGTCATGCTCAGGGGAACCTGCTCAGAGGGCTTGACCACGTAGGTGTTGCCCGTGGCCAAGGCGTAGGGGAAGAACCAGAAGGGGACCATGAGCGGGAAGTTGAACGGGGCGATCATGCCAAAGACGCCCAGCGGCACGCGGAGCACTTCGCCGTCGATGTCGAACGAGGCCCCCACGAGCTTGTCGCCCTGTTGGAGCACGGGCATGCCGCAGGCGACCTCGGTGTTCTCCAGGGCCCGCTTGACCTCGGCCCGCGCGTCGGGCAGCGACTTGCCGTTCTCGCGCGTGACCAGCCGGGCGAGGTCCTCGGCGCCGGCCCGGAGGCGGTTGGCCAAGTCCCACAAGAGCTCGCAGCGCCGGGCGACCGGCGTGGCACTCCAGCCGGGAAACGCCTTCTTCGCCTCCGCGACGGCGCCGCGCATTTCGCCGGCCACGGATAGGGGCACCCGGGCAATCACCTCGGCGGTGGTCGGTTGCTCAACGTCCAAGAGGCCGTAGTGCTCGGGGGCAATCCACCGGCCGCCTACGTAGTTCTCCAGGTCCTCAATGCTCATCCTCAACTCCCTCGAAGAAATCAGGTAGGTTATGCTTCAGCATATCCGAGCCGCCCTACGCACGCCGGATATGCTGAAGCATAACCTACCCAATCTCACCAGATCACAAGGGACTCTTCAAACAATTGCGTCAACTCTTCCCTGCCCACGGGCCGGGGCGAGAGCTTGATCACGCGGTGCTGGGGCAAGGTGCCCTCGACCAGCGCGGGGATGTCGTCGCGGCAGTAGCCGACCGCGCTTAAGCCGTTGGGCACGTTCAGACGCCGCATGAACTTGATTAACTGGTCGGCGAGGATCTTGCCCGCATCGGCCGGATCGGCGCGGGAGACGTCGGCGCCCATGAACCCGGCCGCTTCCAGGTGCCGCTCCGGGCAGGCCGGGCCGGTGAAACGGAAGGCCGCGGGGGCGTTGAGCACGACCGAGATGCCGTGCGGGATGAGCGGCTCGTCGACCGGGTAGCCCGGCGGCCGGTAGCCCCGGGCCATGCCGGACACGGGATACGACATGCCGTGGGGCAGGTGCAGCCCGGCGTTGCCGAAGCCGATCCCGGCGTAGGAGGCCGCCAGGATCATTTTGGATCGGGCCTCCAGGTCGTCGGGGTCTTCCACGGCCCGGGGCAGATAGCGGGCCCCCAGGCGCACCGCCTCGGCCGACCAGAGATCGCTAATCGGATTCCGCCCCTGGTACGCCGGTCGGAAGATAGGCCGCTCGGGCCGCTCCCGGCAGTGGTAAGGCATCGTGGTGTACGATTCCAGGGCGTGAACGAAGACGTCGAGGCCGGTGGCCGCCGCCAGCATGGGCGGCATGGTCTTGGTGTTCTCCGGATCCACGAGCCCCAAGGTCGGCTTCAGGGCCCGATTGGCGATGCCCGTCTTGGCGTGCATCCCGACCAGGTCGAAGATCACCACGCCGGTCGTCTCGCTCCCGGTGCCCGCCGTCGTGGGAACGGCGAACAGCGGCTTCAAACGGCCGGGGACGGGCTTGCCCTTGCCGATGGGGGCGTTGACGTAATCGAGGAAGTCGGCCGGATAGGTGGA
>Ga0172371_10010376_pt1 | contig 12589 bp, 12 predicted proteins | sample Lak12m_FD_114543 | JGI IMG/M metagenome (GOLD analysis project Ga0172371, IMG submission 114543) | Freshwater microbial communities from Kabuno Bay, South-Kivu, Congo - kab_022012_12m | ecosystem: Environmental > Aquatic > Freshwater > Lake | place: Democratic Republic of the Congo: South-Kivu... | reverse complement strand
TTTTGGGCGAAGGACTTGGAGGATTTGAAGCAGATATGCCAACTGGCCGCTTTCCTGCAGATGTAATTTGCACCGATGATGCTTTGAATGACGGCGTGATGACGAAAGGACAATTTGGGGGCAAGGGTCGTGCCGCAAATAGTAAATCTGGCAAGTATGGCTGGAATAACAGCAACAAGAATATAGACAACAAGGGTGCAACGCAGGGTATAACCGACTCAGGCTCAAAATCCCGATATTTCGATGTGGATGTATGGGCCGAAAAACACGGACTACTCCAATTCCCAAAGGCAAGTAAGAGAGAAAGGAATGAGGGGTGTGAGGGGTTGGAGAATAAAAAATTTACAGCAGGAAATTATAGTCAAAGTCCAGTATGTAAAACTTGTGGTTTAACACTCAACGGAACAAATGACCATTCTAAATGTTCTGGTGAAGTTTATTACAGAGAAATGGAAAGTAAAAATACAGGTAATAGTCATCCTTGCGTAAAGCCGATTTCCGTTATGTCTTGGCTTGTAAGATTAGTCAGTAAAGAGGGCGATATAGTCCTTGACCCCTTCATGGGCAGCGGGACGACTGGAGTTGCTTGTAAAAACCTCAACCGTAATTTTATCGGCATCGAGAAAGAAGAAAAGTATTTCAAGATTGCAGAGAAGAGAATAAATAAAGAGGATATGCAAATGAGCCTGTCGAATCTAATGGAATTTGAAAAGGAGGAAACATGCCGTTCAAGAAAATAGGCCCGAATAAATATCGAAGTCCATCAGGCAGGAAGTTTACGAAGAAGCAGGTCGCACTCTACTATGCCAGTAATCACTTTAAGAATATCAGACGCAAAAGATGAAAAGCGTATTCGATAAAATCTCGGATACCATAGACAACGCCGAACAACTGGCTGTTGTCTCCCATCCCTTCTACGCCTTTGAGCCTTGGGATGTAGAAGAGCGCACCGATCTGGTCAAGCAACAGGCAATGGATGATGGCATTGATCTTTATCATGCCGACATCATCAAGCACATTGGCATAGACCCCCATCCGTTTCAGTCAGGGTTTATGCTGTCCACAAAGTACAATACCAATCTATTGGCCTCAAGCCAGAGCGGGAAATCGTGGGCCGCAACAATCAAGGGTCTTATCATGGCCTCCGGCGAAATCCCTTTCTCAATGCGTTATGCCAAGGGAGTAGACACCGGGATTAAAAGAGTCATAAACAAATACACCATCACCCGATTCGGAAGGATAAGCAAGGATGATGGCAAAGTCATAGACCATAACATTAAAGCGGAAAGAAATGATTCATGGGATTGCGGAAACATAATTGGAGCGGGAATATTTCCGCAGGAGATGATCGCTCCCGAAGGTTCGGAGATTCGCATAGGAACATTGCAGAGGGTTAAGATAGAGGTATGGTGGCCCCGGCTTGCGGAGAAGCGTGCGCTTCTCATGCCTGACCATTTCATTGACCGCACACGTGGAGCCAATGGATACAACAAGAAGGATGGTTTGATTTACCTTCCACGTAATTGCCAATTCTCAATCCTTACCTACGAAATGGATGCACAGAAGTTTGAAGGTGTAAGGGCGTGGTACACAATTCTTGACGAGGAACCGCCCAATCAGAATTTGATTCCAACTGTAGTCACCCACACCCATTACTGGAGTTTGTGCGAGACTCCGTACAAAGGTATAACGTACAGCAAAAAGATATTCTTCCCTGATAAGATTTCACCCAACTCCCAGACATTCCACTCAACAGCTTATGATTGTCCTTACAAGACTCTTGAGGGAATAAATCGTGAGCGTGAAACAATGCCGATATGGGAAATTGGGGCACGTATCTGGGGAATGCCCACAGAGTTGAGGGGTTCCCCGTACTTCGACAGGAAGAAGATTTCAGGATGGATAAACAAATATGCAAGATTCATTCCCTACCAGTGGGCGCAGTTTGTGCCGTCAAGTAACTGGCATGGAATAGTTTCACGCCCTGACATTACGACTGTCGCTGGCCTTCTCGACACTCACGTAAACATAATACCACTAACCGAAGATAACCTTCAAACTGCATGGCGTGTTTATGAGGAACGGAAGGCTGGCACAGCCTATTTATTCGCAGGTGATCCGGCAGAGGGAGCCATGATACCCGGAGAGGCGGGGGACATATCAGCCGCAATTATTGTCAGACCACCCGAATCAGAACGTGGAGAGAAACGTCCTATCATAGTTGCAACATTAAGATCAACACTGGAGACTATTCCCTTCACAAAGAACTGTGTTTATGCGTGCAGGTACTACAACAACGCAACCATAGCCTCAGAGATAACCGGATCGGCTTCAGCGACATTTGCCAATGAATTAAAGGACTGGCCCTACTGGTATATGCATGTATCTACTCAGGATTCCACCGGAAAACAACGGGAAAAACGTGGCTTTACGACATCAAGCAAAAGCCGGGATGCCATATTTGATCTTATAAAGTCATGGATACTTGACTTCGGGGAACATGAATATCCCTATATTCCAGACGAATCTTTGCTTGTGGAACTGGCCGGGGCGATAGTGTCCCAGAAATCAAGTAAGCAAAGATGTGATCATACTGACAGCGGAACACTTGACCTCACCATTGCATTTGGTATCATACTGTATGTATTTGAATATGCATTGGATCAGGTGAGGTGCAATCAAAAGGAAGAAGTTAAAGAACGAAAGAACCGGAGAAATATTCCACAACAGAAAACTTCCGCATGTGGAATGAGTTTTATGGGATTAAGATAAGGAGCAGTCATGCCTAAAAAAGAAATCAGGAAATCTCCATCAAAGTATTCGGGCAAGGACGTAGAGGAGTTAATGGCCAAGTTTAATTATGCCTATCTTGCCGCACTTCCCCACTTCGAGAGAATGGAACGCATAAACAAGGCTTACGGAAATACAATATCAGAAGTCAACTGGCCCACCATATCTCAGGTTTCCATTCCACTTACATTTATGGCGATAGAAGAACAACTTCCATTTGCAATGAAGTATCTCTTTCCGAAGAACAAATTCATCACCCTTATTCCGGGATACGAGATGGATCGTGACACAGTGAAGAAAGTTGAGGACAATCTTCGTTATACTGTGCGAACCCAGATGAAATGCGAAGTAGCGTGTTTTCCTTCGATCAAGGACTGTTACAAGTACGCTGTTGGTTACGGTCTGGTTGATACTGACATTGTAACTCCTCCGAACATCAGGACGATGAGGGCAATGGTCAAAGGTAAGGAAGTCAAAAAAATCCGTGAACTTGGCATTGGCCCCGGTATGCAGATACCGATTTATCAGTACATCTCACCCATTCAGGTTATTCCAATGCCTGATGGCCCCAATGTCGAGGGCCCGAACAGGGCATCAGGTCACTTTGTAATAGTCTTTGTTTCTGAATCAAAACTGCGTGACATGTATAACCGCAAAGGTCTTGATGGCAAACCTCTTCTTCAGGGCAATGTCGAAGAGATAATTGAGATGGCAAGGGCAATGGCATTTGATTACAGGATGCCAACTTCAGACAAGATAGCCAATATCGCAGGCATGGATTTCACCAAGATGAATAATGGTGATCGCAAAATGCCAGTAACCATTCCTATTGTCAGGTGGTACGAAGATCATCATCATGTGTGGATAGCAAATGGAAGGGTTAAGATTTACGAAGCAAAAGACAATTACCAGACGTTGAGAAGTGATCTGGTGAAGTGGTCTGCATGGCCTGATGGACTTGAATGGTATCCTCTGGGTGTAACCGAAGCCTCAGAGAGAGTGGCTTTAGGGGAAAATATCTGGTACAACGGACTTATAGACTTGGCTATGTACCACATCAATCCTGTGCGTGCGCTGAATACGAGACTTATAGACGATCCAAACAAGGTTGCACGTTCTCCAAGATCGGATATTAAGGTGAATGGTGATCCTTCTCAGGCTGTAAAATATCTTACGCTCCCGGAGTTTCCGGGACAACTTCTGGCTTTGGGTGATGCCCTCCAGAGATTTCACGCCAACACAAATGCTATAACTACCGGGGCACAGGACAGAGCACCCGGATTAGTAAGGGGCGGGTCGAACGCTCTGGAGACATTACTCTCTTCGTCCACAGCAAGGCAGTATCTTGCCGCTATTATGATTAAATCCGGTGGACTTGAACCCATGATAGAAAAGGTTCTCATCAAGAAACAACTGATAATGGATGACGAGGGAGAGTCGTTCGTTGAACCAGCATATGACCCCAAGACGAACAAGATGTTTTATAAAGAGGAAACTGTAACCCTTGATGACATGCGCCAGATATATCGGGTTGAACTTGATATGCCAGCGGCGAGGTTAAATTCAATGGCAGATGCGGCTGAAAGAAATAATTATTTCGACAGAGCGCAGAAGAACCCTGAACTTTTTGACCAAAGATCACTATACGAGGAATTGGTTGAGGATGATGGAGTGGTAAGGCGAACAATGTTGCCTGAAGAAATTGTCAAGGCTAGACAGGAACGTACCGCTGAAGCCAGTATGAGGGCAAAGGAAAATGTGGCATTACCTCCGGCCGGACAACAGCCAACATCTGAAGGACAGCAGGCAATGGCGGGATTACTTGCGGGACAACAAGGACAGGTATAGGAGGGTTGAATGATTCCACATCAATTAACTGGACTCAATGAAGAAGGTTTACGGGATTATGCTTCCAATCTTGCAAAACAGATGTCCGTAAAGATGATATGGGATGATATATCCAAGAGCGAACTTGGAAAATTTATAATAGTTCAATACCAGCAGGAACTTGATTACTGGAGAAAAGCCTATGGACAGATAGACAGTTCTTCTCCATATGCAGTTAATCTTTTGTCATTCATACAGGGGATAGAGTTATGCTTAACCAAGGCACTTGCGAGGCTTGAGACTTCGGGCGAACTTGTTAAACAGGAACAGGGAGAGATAGATGCAATAAAGGAGTTGCTGTCACTCCGACAAAAACAGCAATACGGCCACACGTTGTTACCAACGGGCTATAAAAATAAAAAGGAGAAGTAGTCATGGCATTGACAGAACAGCAGGAAAAGGAAGTGTTGGAAAGTATCAAGGTACTGAAGGTAGAGAACGAAGCGTTGAAGAAAAAAGTCAATGGACAGGAGAGTTTAACCCAGACACAGAAACAGGAGTTTGGGGATGCCAGAAAAAAGATTGATGATTTCTTCAATGAATTCAAGGGTAAAGTGGCAGACTTTGATAATTTCAAAAAAGAAGTTGACTCTATAAAGTCAAAACTTGATAATAGTAGTGGTAGTCAGGGTAGCACCGGAAGTGCCGGGAACTCAGACGCAGGTGCAGATTTGCGGACTAAAATGACTCCTGCCCAGAAAGCCAAGGCTGATGAGGTATTTAAAAAGCTGAAGCCGGAAGACAGGAAGAAGATCAGTTCGGATGTCTCGGTGCGGAATGAGTTTCTGAAAACAGCAATAGAGGCTGTTGAAACTTCGGTTCCTGAAAGTCTGTTTGGTGATGCGTCAACGGGCGAACAACCGGAAGATAAATATGGGTTTAAGCGGTTGTTCGGATTAGCGAGTAAAGAAAAGAATTTTGTACCCGGAGGCAGGGACGCTGGTGTTAATGGATTTTCGGGGGCAGACTCCGTAGGTCAGGGTCAAAAACCCACATCAAAGCGACTCTTAGGTGGAAGGATACCACGCCCTATCTTACAGGTACAACCAACCAAGGAGTAGTTTATGTATAGGGTAAGTTTGCCATACACGACACGGACGACTGGTATTGATCTTCTTGATACCGACAATCTGTTTCGTCAACGGGACATTGATCCTCAGATTCAAATGCTTAATCAGGACGATGGTACTTTTCTGAAAGTCCTCGATCTGTGGGCAACTGAGGAACCAGCACGGAATCCGATTTACTTCTGGGTCGAAGATGAAATGCTTCCGATCTACACGAAGGTTAATCTGACGGCAGGTTATGCGGCCACAGCGACCTCGATAGTAGTCGATGATTCTCGTCTGTTTGTTGAAAACTCAGAAATTCACGTACCCAGAACCCTTGAGAATATGAGGGTAACGGCGGTTGCGTATGCTACGCATACCCTGACAGTTGTACGTGGATGGAACAACAGTCCAGCGGCGGCACTTGTTGACGATGACGTTCTGGTCGGAGGTGTTTCGCATCTTCCTGAGAATGGTGATGCCAACGATGGTACGGGCCGGATTCCGGGAACCGACAAATTCAACTATATCTCCCGTTTTTCTGATTCGTTCAAGGTATCGAACGTTCAGCAAAACTCGATGATGTTCCAGACCAATCAGGGCAAGGTTGCCACTGTGGAATGGGAAGTTGCCAACAAGATGCTTGAGTGCAAACGCAAAGTTAATAAGGCGTTGATCTTCCAGCACAGAGGTCTGACGACCACAAGTGATGGGACGATCTTCTGCTCTCAGGGATTTGTGCATTATGTTGAGGACAATGTTCTTAACCTTGGCGATGAGAATGACAACATCTCTTGGCCTATAGTAAGCGCATTCCTTGACAAGATGTTTGAGCCTACGGCGTCTTCGCCTGAGAAATTGATCGTTGCTGGCAACTGGCTGTTCGGAGCCTTTACCAGAATGGCGAAGGATATGGGTGTTCCTCCGGCTAGATACTGGATGCCGGAAATCAGTGCGGACATGATTGAGATTACAACCGAGTCGGGTAACACCGCCAAGGTGGTTCTTGACCGTCACGGTTTCCCTGCCGAGGAAGGTCTTGCTGGATGGGGCATTGTCATTGACATGGCCCATGTTGCCAAGAAGGAATATAACAACGAACCTATGACATGGAAACCGAACATCCAGTCGAACTCCTCCCATATGCGTCAGGATGAGTATTTTGGAAGTTTCAGTCTTAAACTGAAATTCCCCTCATGTCACGGATACATCAGGGGTGCAGGCAAGTCTATCGTAGACTAGGTTTATGAAACATCAACGTGTAAGCATAATATAGCTTAACTACATCACGGAGATTAAGATGAGCAAAGTAGATATTACGATTGATAAAAGCGGCAACGATTCGGATGATGTCTTAAAGAAACCCGAATCAAAGAAGAATGTCGTTGTATGGCAGTGCAGGCATAGGAATTATCAGGAGATTTTGCCTATACCTGATGCCAAGGCCGAACAGACTCGTTCAGGTGGAACACCTAAAGTTGTCGTGAAGGCACGCAACTGGCGAATCGAACTTGACCTAAACGATCCGGCGCAGGAAAAGATGCATAAGTATCTGCTCAAGAGACAGCCTTTGAATCCTGAGTATTACCTGCTGACCGATAAGACAAAAGGCGATAAGCTCAGTGAAGAGGGTTCAACACTTCAGAAATTGCTTGAGATGTCGATGCCTCAGCTTATGCAGTGCATAACAGATGAGGAACTTGTAGGTGCAGGTCTTCATCCGGGTAAGACAAGCAGGTATGAACTCGTTGCCCTTATAATGAAGAAAAAGAAGTTAGTGTAAAGGAGAGAATAGATATGAAGAAAGTATTGATTGGACTGGCAGTGCTGATGACGGCTGTATATTCATTTGCCGGAAACGTAACTGATGTTACTGGCAATGAAAAGGACAGGATAATCACCGAGATGAGGGATGCTATACACGCCCTTGCTACTGGTGGAACTCTTACCAACACTCTGACGGTTGCGAAAGCTGTAAATGTTACCAGTGGTGGTCTGACTGTTACCGCTGGTGATATTGATGCGGTTGCTGGTCAGGTGACAAGTTATGGTTATCCCGCTGTTGTGGGACATACCAATGGAAGTGCACAGGTAATAATGACGCAGTTTGGCACGTTGGAAAATGGCGCCGCAGTTACTACGTCTACGAATACGTTTCCTGTTTCGTTTATAGGCACTCCGGCTGTAGTGTTCTCACAGGGAATATCAGATACAAATAATGTGCTAACGATAGCCAGTAATTATTTTACACTGGTATTCTGTGGAAGCACAAACGGTTCTTGGATTGCAACCGGAAGGGTGAAGTAGTTTTTGACAAGATAAGGAGGATTCAAATATGTACGATACAGACCAGATTGTAAACAGAGCCGCAAAGGGAATATTCAATGACAGTTATCTGCCTGCTCTCAGGTTGCAGTATGTTGACATTGGAAAGGACGCAAGTTCTCCAACGTCATATTGCAGATTGATTGCTGATGCCGATGGAAGTGGTGGGTCAAAACTCATTATCTTCCTGAACATCGGTGCGAGTGCAACAGATTATCACCAGTACCAGTTTGATGCATATGCAACTGCGACAACTGACCCTGATGGTGTTGCTTCAGGTACGGGAATAACTCATACCCAGTGCACGACCATGAAGGCATTGATTAACGCCTTGAACGCAGTTGACGGAATTAAGTGTCATCGTCTGCATACACCTGCCGACAGGTCGATTGATACTGATGACTTCCTTGACATTACTACAACCGCTCTTGGCCCTCTGTGGCTGGATACGTTGTATGCCGATGCCTCTGAAGTTACTACCTACGCAATGCGTGTTGGTATTCCTGAGAACATCAATGGCAAGATTGGCCGTGGCCGTCTTGGGTTGGTCAGGATGGACTCAATCATTACTCATACGAGTGGAATTGTTACGATCATTTCTGATCCTAATGAAACTGATGAGAGCGAGGAAGTCATTCTAATGCAGTTTGCCGCTGGAACGACAGCTACGCTTACCAATAACCTTGATTATACCAAGGAACCTATTGTGTTTAAGGGGCCGATTCTGATTGAAGTTACTGGCACACTTACCGCCAGCACTTCAGCGAATTGGATAAACTTGGTTTATCGTAGCGAAGAACACTAAAATATGTCGCTCCGTTTCCAGTTCGGGGCGAGTTTGCCGGGATTGAGGGGGTAGAGGTTTCCTTGTTTACCCTCTACCCTCTCCCCATTTAAGGAGATTTATGAAGAAAATTCTTTCTGTAATCACAAGTATTCTTTTCCTTACTGTTGTTGTTTATGCAGTTACCACTTCAAGTGTGACTGAGACAAAACAGTATGGATCAACAATGCCCGGACAAATGTACTTCATTAGGCAGGCCGCAACTGAAAGTACAAATTATCTGGTATGGACAAATAACGAATCTGAATTATGGTATCCTTCAAAGGTGGAAGTAAGTTGTCCTGCTGGTCAGGCTTCTACTACTACCCTTTACAGGGTCACTCAGATTTCAACTGCATATTACGCAACTAATACTATTGGTACGAATGAATTTGGAACAACTGTTACCAACTATAATCAGGGATTGACCAATACTGTTTATGAGTATCTTACGAACATTATATGCACAGTCACCAATGGTGCTGGAAGTTTAGGAAACGGTACAGCCCCTAACACTATAAAGGACGATTACTTTCAGAGAAACGATATGATGTACTGGGTCTTTGAAGGTACAACTCGCAAATTCGTAAGAATAATTGGTTACAGATAAACTGGAGGGCGAGGCCATGAAAAGCAGACTTCTAATGTCCTGCCTGATGGCGTTGCTCTTTGCATTGCCAGTCAAGGCGGAAAATCCTTATATTCCAATCAAGGCCAACTTCGAGATACCTGCATCTGAAACGCAGTGGACTCTTGATATACGTCAGGCCAACACCCCGGAGATAAGATGTTACTTGTGGCAGGGTACAAACGTATTTAACGCTTCGGGGTGGACTCCGAAGTTTATGTACGGCAAGTCCGACAGTGCCACAAACATGTCTTCCATCACTGGGACGATAACATATAACGTTACCACCCAGTTTGTGACAAAGGTTACGGGGGGAGTGACGAATATATCAACCAACTTCCTGCCTACGTGTTATGCATCGTTTCAGGCCACTACAAATAGTTTCCCTTATCCAATGGACAACTGGTACAGCACAGTGCTCTTGTCTACTGGTTCGGTCTATATGTCTCAGGCAAGCGGGATACTCAATGTAAGGCGTGCTCCAGAGATGGTTGCAGGGCTTCTTGAGTTTGCTTGGCCTACGATTAACTGGCAGAGATATACAAACCAGTTTAATACGTACCTTTATGGCCCTTACAGGTTCACAAACGGATGGACTGTAGCAACCAACTCCGATGGTTCGATATTTGTGGAAAATAGTGGTGGTGCTACATGGGGAAGTATCATAGGTACATTGTCTTCCCAGACTGATCTTCAGAACGCTTTAACTGCACGTTGTTTAAGGGCAAATAACCTTGCCGATTTGTCCCATGCAGGAACGGCAAGGACGAACTTAGGTTTAGGAAGTATTGCATTAAGCAATAACACAGACTATCTGCTAAGTTCAAGCGCAGTCTACTGGTGTGATGGCAGTTCTCCCATCACAGGCCACATCACCTTCTCGTCTAGCAACGCCTTTGACATTGGCACAGCCGCAATGCCCGCTAGACATGGTTATTTTGGCGAGAGTTCCCTGCACGTTGGCACGTCAATAGTCAGTATGGCCGCAGTTGATTACTGGAATGCGGCTATGGCAAGTTCCCTCACCAATACCTACAACATCACCAACACCATCGCAGGCATGACTGCCGCATCAGTAACCAATGGAGCGACGTTGGGATTGACGGCATTGCAGGTGGAGAGTGACACGATGCAGTCTGTTTATGACCGTGGCAAGGTAATGTCAGGTACGAATGGGTCAATAATCTTCGGTGATGGTACTGCACGTTATCTTAATGCAACTACAGCAGACGCAAGATTGGCAGAAGGTACCGATGCGTTTAACGCTGTTCTTGGAGCAATAAATGCAAATATAACAAATGGCTTTACAAGAGCAGGGACTAATCTCGATCTGATCTATCTTGGCATTTCATCCAAAGCCTCCGATGCTGATTTGCTCGACGGACTAAACGGTTCGCTTTATGTCACCAATAACGGAGCCGCCACGCTCGGCCTTACCGCCAATGCAAATATCAACGGCGGCGGTTACTACATCACCAACGCTCTTTATCCGGTCTATACTACGCCCTATCAGATAGGGTTCGCCGGCACAGTCACAGTTGCCGTTGACCGCATCTGGCAACGCTATGACCCCACAAATACAACTGTCCTTGTGATGCCAGCCCCGATAAGCGGACAGGTGGGTAGGGTAAGCATAGACATCAACGCAGGTGCAAATAGCTTTACACTCTCCAACGTCAATTTGACCGGAACAGGAACCAATAATGGCACTATGATGTTCTATTCAGGTAGCACTGGTGGGGCGTGGAAAGTGCAGAGTTTTTGAGGAGATAAAATATGTACTGGAACAGAATCACAGGCGAAGTCAGTGAGAAACCATCAGTGCCGAATAGCTGGAACCTGACACCGGAGCAACTTGCATCAAAGGGCTGGTTGCTGGTGACGGAGATCGAAACGCCAATGGAAGGATTCAGGGTTACGGCTATCGACTATGCTGAGTTGACCAAAACCACCTGCAAACAGATAGTTAAGGCGCAAATAAACATTGCCAACGAAAAAGCGGCGCAAGATTTAGCGGCAACGGCAGGCAAGGAAGCGTTTGAGGCGGCAATCAGTAATCCCGATAACTGGAGTAAAGAGGCAAGACTGATCCTTGCACTTATTAAGCCGCTCATCAACGACAAGGCAACACCGAAAGAGTGGAAAGCGTTTTTGACAGACCAGTATAAGCAACTGAAATGAAACGTATCGCCATAGCATTACTTGCAACGTGTATCTCAGCACACGCACAGGACACCGCCTTTTTTGACCAGCTGTTTGCACAGGTGAGCAAACCAAAGGTGAGTGCGCCATCCGCGCTCTGGACGCCTACAAATATGACATCACTTGAGGCGTGGTATGCGGTGGAGGATGGTACGATGTGGCAGAACATCGCGGGAACTGTAGCTGCATCGCAAGCGTTAGCAGTAGTTCGCTGGGACGATAAAAGTGGAAACAATAGGCATATGACCAATACAACTCCGTTGCAGGCATTGGTATATTACACAAATGAGTGGGACAACCTTTCTCCTCCCGGCCCGGTAATTGCTGGAAATGCTGACCAAGGTAATATCGCATATTATGCAAAAACCTATACCCAACAAACTGTCTTTGTTGCGTTCTGGCGACAATCTACGACCGAAGCCTACGGCAGATTGATCTCTCAAAATACATCCTCTGGTAACGATTATGATGCAGGCAAGTTTATTCCGTTTCACCAAAATTCGCTCACAAGCACTTTGATATGTTCCTATAATAGTGTCTGCGGCGAAAATCCCGTAACGTCTTTTACAAACGGTGAACACGCTATTCTCGGGTTAGTTCATAACGGAACCAGTTTTAACCATTTCAAAAACGGGACTACATCGGTTACTGTAAATTGCACGTTAAACCTTAATTCAGCGTGGACTAGCATTATGATATATAATCCTGCCACCACAGTGGCAAGGATGAGTGCTTGTGTAGTGGAAACTGTTATTGGATCGGCGGCATTATCGGAATCGGAACGGCAGAAACTTGAAGGTTATCTTGCTCATAAGTGGGGCTTAACCAATTCACTTCCCGCTGGTCACCCATACAAAACGACGAAGCCAACACAATGAAACTTCC
>Ga0172371_10010374_pt1 | contig 12592 bp, 12 predicted proteins | sample Lak12m_FD_114543 | JGI IMG/M metagenome (GOLD analysis project Ga0172371, IMG submission 114543) | Freshwater microbial communities from Kabuno Bay, South-Kivu, Congo - kab_022012_12m | ecosystem: Environmental > Aquatic > Freshwater > Lake | place: Democratic Republic of the Congo: South-Kivu... | reverse complement strand
ATATCAATCCGGCGGTGGCCATTCCGCTGCCGGTGATGGTACCGTTGCTTTCCTTGATCTCCTTTTTTGCCAGTGATCCCGTGATCACAGCTGCGATGGCATTTAGGAATATTGGCAGTATGGTCCAGGCAGTTATTCCACAGATGAGGCTGGCAAGGGCTAGTCCGCTGGTCTTGGGTTGTATCATCGGCGTAGGCCGCAGAGAATCAGGATTGAATTCTGACATTTTATCCTCCTTGGGAGTGTGTCTTATTCAAATTATACATTTATTCTATGATTTTTATCCCCTTGTGACTGTATATTGAAGATGGAAGAGGTTGGAAGTGTATAATTATTAAAATCTGGAAATTCGGAGTAAATTATGACAGAACGCAAAATTCGCGTGCTGGTTGCAAAACCCGGACTTGATGGACACGACCGTGGGGCAAAGGTGGTTGCCCGCGCTTTGCGTGATGCGGGTATGGAAGTGATCTACACCGGTTTACGTCAGACCCCTGAAATGGTCGCTGAAGCTGCTTTACAGGAGGATGTGGATGCAGTTGGCATCTCGATTCTTTCTGGCGCACACCTCGTACTGGTTCCCCGCATTGTCGAACTGGTGCGTAAAAATGGGCAAAATGATGTAGTCTTTTTTGTGGGGGGAATCATCCCGGATGAGGATGTTCCGGTATTGATTGCAAGCGGAGTAAAAGCCGTTTATGGTCCGGGAACTGCCACCACGAAGATCATCGAAGACATCAGGCAGTTTGTGGCAAAAAGGTAGCCCTCATGGCGATTGAAAGCGTGGTTTCCAAAGACTGGCGTTTGCAGTTAGCACGCCAGATTACGGCAGTGGAGAATGATACTGCTGCCGGCAGGAAAGCGCTCGACGAATCCTTTACGCATGCCGGTAAAGCAATACTGATCGGTGTTACAGGTGCCCCCGGAACAGGTAAGTCATCTCTGGTTAACCAATTAACAAAATATCTCCGCAAGGAGAAAAAGCTGACCGTTGGTATTGTCGCCGTTGATCCATCCAGCCCCTTCACTGGGGGAGCTATTCTTGGTGACCGTGTCCGCATGCGTGACCTGGCTGGTGATGAGGGCGTCTTCATACGCTCGATGGCGAGCCGCGGCGCGCTGGGGGGGCTGGCCCTTGCAACCGCCGGAGTTGTGCAACTGCTGGATGCAGCGGGTTTTGACGTGGTGATGATCGAGACTGTGGGAGCCGGGCAATCGGAGGTCGAAATTGCCCGTCTTGCCCATACCACCCTGGTGGTGGAAGCTCCCGGTTTTGGTGATGACATTCAGTCCATCAAGGCTGGCATCATGGAAATTGCCGATATCCTGGTGTTGAACAAAGCCGACCTGCCCGGCGTGGAAAGCACAGAACGCGCCTTGCGGGCTAACCTCGAATTAGGTTACCCGATGGGCATCAATGGAAAGGCGGGGCACCAGGGCACACTGCCTGCACAGCCGGAAAAAGCCGAAAGATGGCAGCCTCCGGTGATCAAGACAGTTGCGACGAAGGGTACGGGTATGAGCGAACTTTCAGATGCGATTTGGCGTCATCGCGACCACCTGGCGAGCGCAAATATCCTGGAGCATCGCAATCGTGAACGCCTGTTCACTGAGTTCGACCATTTGCTCAAACAACAATTGTTTACTGATTGGCAGAAAAAGTATTCAAAACGCGAGATCGATGGCGTTTTGCAGCGTGTTTATTCACGCCAGGTTTCCCCCCGGCAGGCTGTGGATGAGCTTCTTTAATTGCAATCAAGTAAACAAGTTATAATCATCGCTCAGGAGAATGTATATGGAACGCACATTGATCAAGGACCTGCGAGAAAAGATCGGACAAACCGTATTATTGGAAGGCTGGCTGCAAACCCTGCGCGATCAGAAGAAGATTCAATTTCTAATCCTGCGTGACCCGACCGGGTTGGCACAGTTTGCTCATTGGAAACCTAATGACGAAGCCCTGGCTGAAACCATTGCAAAGATCGGCGTTGAATCGGCGCTGCGTATTACCGGCAAGGTGGTTGATAACCCGGTGGTCAAACTGAATGGGCTTGAAATCCAATTGGAATTCCTTGAGATTGACAATGGCGCTGAAATTCCGCTGCCCTTTGATCCCTTCGCTGAAACGCTCCCGCTCCTTGATTTCCGGCTTGATTGGCGTTATATCGATTTGCGTCGCCCGGTGAACGCGCTTTTCTTCCAGGTGGAAACCACGCTGGAAATGGCCATGCGTGAATATTGGGTAAAAAACAACTTCATCGAAGTTCATTCTCCGAAAATGGTGGGCGCACCCAGCGAGAGCGGTGCTGAATTGTTCACTCTTGATTATTTTGAACGCAAGGCTTACCTGGCGCAGTCTCCCCAGTTTTACAAACAGATGGCAATGGCCGCTGGTTTTGAAAAGATCTTCGAGATTGGTCCGGTTTTCCGCGCTGATCCCTCTTTTACCTCGCGCCATATGACGGAGTTTACCGGTGTGGATATGGAGATGTCATGGATCGACAGCCATGAGGATGTGATGCGTTTTGAAGAGAACTGGCTGCAGTACGTATATTCCCGCGTGAAGGAATTGCATGGTGATGCCATCAAGCAATTATTTGGCGTGGATATCGTGGTTCCCACCGTGCCTTTCCCGCGCGTGACCATGAAGGAAGCGGTTGAGATTCTCAAGTCTCGCGGTTATGCCCTGCCAGCAGATAAGAAGGGCGATATTGATCCCGGCGGCGAACGCGAAATTGCGGCGTACATTAAGGAAAAGTTCAATCATGACTTCGTGTTTGTCACGGATTGGCCGATCAGCGTGCGCCCGTTCTACCATATGCGTATTCCTGAAGACCAAACCCTCACGCGTAGTTTCGATCTGCTTGCCTGCGGATTGGAAATCACCACCGGTGCTCAACGTGAGCATCGATACGAGGTGTTGAAAAAACAGGCGCTCGAAAAAGGACTGCACTTTGAGCCGATCCAGTTCTATCTTGATTTCTTCCGGTATGGCTGCCCATCCCATGGAGGGTTTGGCCTCGGGCTTTCGCGCCTGATGATGGTGCTGCTCGGGTTGAACAACATCCGCGAATCCGTTTATATATTCAGGGGCCCCACGCGTTTGAACCCCTAAAGGACGGAGCATATGCAATGATCACTGGGAAACGGGTACGTTTACGCGCGATCGAACGGGAAGATATCCCGACATTTGTGCGTTGGTTAAATGACCGCGAAGTTACTCAATTCCTGCTGGTCAACTCTCCTTTCTCGAAGGCGATGGAAGAAAATTGGTTTGATGGGCAACTTTCCCGTCCTCCGCACGAAGGACAGGTGCTGGCAATTGAAGCCCTGGTCGGAGAGCTGTGGTTGCACATCGGCAACACTGGCATTCACCAGGTGGACCCCGTCAACCGCACTGGTGAATTTGGAATTCTAATTGGAGAGAAAGCTTACTGGAACCAGGGATACGGGCGTGAAGCCACAACGCTGGCATTGCAGCACGGTTTTGATGACCTTAATTTGCACCGCATTTTTTTGCGGGTCTATGCCACCAATCCACGTGCGATCGCCTGCTACAAAGCAGCAGGTTTTAAACAAGAAGGTCAACTGCGCGAAGCGATCTACAAGAATGGCAGATATATTGATGAAATTCAGATGGCCATTCTGAAGAATGAGTGGGATGAGTTAAAGAAGCGAGGAAAATAAAATGCCAGTGATCTCGTCCGGGCGGCATGACCGCATGAAGTATGGTGACATCAAGTTGTACGCGGGAACTTCCTGCCCAGAACTGGCAACCCGCATTTCCACGCATGTCAACCTGCCTTTGATGGAACGCGATATTATCCAGTTCCCCAATGAGAATCTCTTTGTTCAATTGCACTCCAGCGTCCGCGGCCAGGATTGCTATGTCATCCAGACCACATCCGTTCCGGTGCATCGCAACCTGATGGAACTGCTTATCCTGCTGCAGACCCTGCGCCTGGATTCGGCTGCACGTGTGACAGCGGTTGTGCCATACCTGTGTTATGCGCGCTCCGACAAAAAAGACCAGCCCAGGATTCCTATTACCGCCAGGCTGGTGGCGGATATGATCGAGGTGGCAGGTGCCGACCGCTATATGTTCCTGGACCTGCATGCCGGTCAGATCCAGGGGTTTTTCTCCATCCCCGGTGATGTGCTTACCGCGTACTATATCTTGATCGATTATCTGAAAGCCAAGAAGAAATCTATGGTCAGCCCGGTAGTGGTCACGGCTGACCTGGGATTCGCAAAGAAGGCACGCAATTTTGCCGAATCCCTTGACGTGCCCCTGGCATTCATTGAAAAACGCCGCGTTGCCAATGATGCCAAAGCCCAGGCACTCACCCTCATTGGCGATGCCAAAGGTCGGGATGTGATCATCGTTGATGATGAGGTGGATACCGGTGGCTCGATGATCCAGGCAGTTAACCTTGTGCGTGAAAATGGCGCCCGAAATGTGTATATGGTATTTGTTCACCCCGTCTTTTCCGCTGATTCTGTGGATCGACTTGCTGCCCTGCCGGTAACTGAGTTTATTACCACGGATACGATTCCCGTTCCGAAAGACAAACTTGCCAAATTCACTGGCAGGTTAACCGTTCTTTCGGTTGCTCCACTGCTGGGTGAAGTGATCCTGCGCGCCAACCAGGGCCGCAGTGTGGGTGAGCTCTTCAACGAGTAAAAGCGGTTTCGTTTAATCATTGGCAATTCCATGCCCGAGCTCCCAGAAGTTGAAACCATTGCCCGTTCGCTGGGAAACCCGTCGAATCCTGAAAGCACTGATTCTGCATCCTTAAATGACCGTCCGGGTGTTGTGGGGAGGGTGATACAGTCTGTTGAGGTACACTGGCTGCGCAGTATCGCCACCCCGTCCAAACATGATTTCGAGAAATCATTACCCGGTCAGACCATCCTTGCGGTTGGAAGGAGAGGAAAGTTCCTCGTATTCCGTCTTGACGACTGGTTCCTGTTAATCCACTTACGTATGAGCGGAGATATCCGCGTTGAACCGGGAGACACACCGATTAACAAGCATGACCGTGTGGTGCTGCGTTTCCGCGACGGTTGGAATATGGTATTCAATGACCCCAGGAAATTTGGTCGGATCTGGCTCGTAAAGTCAATTGAGGAAGTCACAGGCGGTCTGGGTGCTGAACCTCTTGACGAAACCCTTACCGCAAATCATCTCTGGCGGCGATTTCAATCCACCTCTCGCAAAATCAAATCAGTGCTTCTGGATCAGGAGGTCATTGCTGGCCTGGGCAACATTTACACTGACGAAGCTTTATTCCTGTCTGGAATCCACCCACTGACACCGGCGAATGAATTAACCGAACTTCATACAGAATCGCTCCTGCGTTCCATACGGCTGGTCTTGAAGGAAGGAATTGCGCGCAACGGCGCCAGTATTGACTGGGTTTATCGCGGGGGCGACTTCCAAAACCATTTCAATGTTTATCAGCAAACCGGAAAACCCTGCCCAGTATGCGGCACGCCGATTCAAAGGATCGTGGTAGGGCAGCGCGGCACCCATTTTTGCCCAAATTGCCAGGTCGAATTGACCAAATGGCAACCGTAAAAAGCAGTTGTTTTTTTTAAGAATAATCATGTATTATTAATATATTAAAAAAGAATCCGGTAGGGGGGGCAGGGAATGCGAGGTTAACATGTTAACCGCAGAGGTACAAAATCTGATCATGATCGGTGTGGTTGCTATCGCCGCTTTAATCATCGGCGTGATCATCGGTAATATGGCTGGTAGGCGTGGTTCAAAATCCCTTAAGAACAAAAAAGCAATTGCAGAAATCAAGAAGGAAGGGTACGCTGAAATTTCCTCCTTATGGTACAGTTCTGCCGCCAAGCATATCGTAACCCAAATCAATGGCGAATTCTTTAAGGATTTTTCAGCGCTCCCAGCGGACCTTCAGAAAAAAGCGCTGCGGTTATCTGAGCTTTTTACAGAATGGGTTCATACAATAGCTCCAACCGAAGAACAACCTGTTGAAGTTCCGGTAGCCGAACCAGCCGAATCAGCCGAATCAGCCGAACCCGCAGTTCAGGAGCCGGTTCAGGTTTTCTCTTCTGCTGAGGAGACACAGCCCCAGATGAATTACGAACGGCCCGGCGCTACGAGACCACTGCCGTTCGTTGAAAATGAACCCGACCAGGTGGAAATTCCCCCAGTACCCCCGGTTGTGTTCAATCGTTTAGAGCCTGAAGTAGAAGAGCCTGTCACACCCGTGCAACCCATTGAGCCTTTCAATCCATTGACACCGGAAGACCATGTCTCGCCATCTGCAGGAATAAAAGCGAAGACAGTTGCTGGTCAAATCAGCGATATTATTGCAGAAATGATCCAGGATTCCCCGCTTAAGCAAAAGGGAGTGAAATTGATCGAAAGACCGGATCACGGTGTGGATGTGTGGGTTGGGGTTGAAAAGTTCGACGGTGTTGGATCAGTTCCGTACCCGGAGGTGAAGCAGCTGATCCGCGAAGCTGCCACCCGCTGGGAGCGTGAAAATTCGGATAAGTAAAAAAAACCAAAAATCCACCACATTTGCGGTGGATTTTTATAGATATTCACGAAGCTGCCTTGAGCGCCGCGGATGGCGCAGCCGCCGAAGAGCTTTACTTTCGATTTGCCGGATTCGTTCCCTGGTGAGACCGAATTTTTCACCGACTTCTTCCAGCGTGTAGTTATGTCCATTTTCCAGGCCAAACCGCAAGCGCAGGATTCGTGCTTCCCGTGGTGGCAATGAATCCAGAACCTCTTCGATCTTTTCGCGCAGCAGTTTGCTGTAGGTGCTTTCCATTGGGGTTGGCGTCACCTGGTCTTCAACAAATTGACCTAACTCCGAATCTTCTTCATCCTCATTGATCGGGCTTTCCAATGACAAGGGCAGCCAGGATACCTGCAGCATCCATTCGACCTTTTCGGGCGGTACTTCCAATTTGTCTGCCAATTCCTGCGTGTTGGGTACCCTTCCCAACACCTGTTCCAATTCATGCGACACTTTATAAAGCTGCCGGATGCGATCCACCATGTGCACTGGCACCCTGATGGTGCGTCCCTGGTCCGCGATCGAACGTGTGATTGTTTGGCGGATCCACCAGGTGGCGTAGGTTGAGAAGCGGAAACCGCGGTGATAATCGTATTTTTCTACCGCCTTCATCAAGCCTAAATTACCCTCCTGGATAAGATCAAGGAATGGAACGCCCCGCCCCATGTAACGTTTTGCTACGCTTACCACCAGGCGCGTGTTCGCTTTGATCAGGTGTTCGCGGGCACTGAACCCGTCTTCCACAAGGTTCTGCAATTCATCTTTTCGATCTGCCGGGCACCCCCCGTTGAAGCGGTTGAGTTCAAGTTTGCTTGAACGCCCTGTTTCAATACGCCGCGCGATATCCAATTCCTCCTGTACTTTCAGCAGTGGAACTCGCGACATCTCTTTCAGATAAAGCCCGATGGTGTCATCTGAGGAGATGGTTTCGAGGTTGGAAAAAGTATCCAGGTCAGAGGCGATCGGCATTGCGTCGACCTCTCCCAATTCGGGTTCACTTTCACCACCATCATAAATATCAACCCCGCGCCGGCGCAGCGCAACCATTACCGCTTCTATCCGCTCGGCATCTCTGCTAACGTCCGGATAGAACTCCATAAGGTCATCGGTAGTGAGGTAACCCTGCACATCTGCTTTTTCAAGCAGCATGCTCAGGATCTCTTTACTACGCGTTCTCCTCCCAGGGTTTGCCAACGAGACTCCTTGTTTGTGATTTTTATTTTTTCGCCTAACAGGCGCGAGTTGCAAACTTGCTTATTCCACCTTGATTCTTGCCTGGTGTTCACAGGTGCCCAAATTAAGGTTTTCCCCACATACCACGCATAATCCCGCGCAATCCGGCCGGCAGAGAGGTTTGATCGGATTTCCAGTGATCATGTACTCGCGGACGACCGGGGCAAAATCAATATTGCCATCTTCAGGAACAAATAATCCAGATTCGGTGAAGTTCGCTGATTTATAAGCGTAAACCTCATCAAATTCGATGTCCAATTCCAGATCAAATGATTCAAGGCAGCGTACACATTCGGAAGACTGAACTCCCTGGAACTTCCCTTCACATAACAGCCCCTGCGGCGTACGGGATATGTGGACTTTCCCTGAAAAGTTACGAAGGTCAAGGTCTGGGGGAAGGTGAAAGTCCTGTGGTTCAAAATGGATGTCGCGATTGCTGCCGACTGGAAGATTGTAAAAAAAACCAACATTAATTCTTAAAGGATAGCGTTGAGTGGCCAAGGTGACCCATCACTGTGCAGGATATAATTGATTCTGAAAAATTATAACAAATAGGCTTGGTGAAGTCAATTTTTTATCAACAAATTCATAAATATTAAGGTACCTATGCAGCTTTTGATTGCAACCACCAACCCCGGAAAGAAAATCGAGTTCCTATCATTATTGCGGGGTTCGGGAATCGACCTGAAATTCCCGGATGACCTCGGAATCAGGATGGCAGTTGAAGAAACCGGGGCAACCTATAAAGCCAATGCCATTCTCAAATCCGAAACCCTCAGTGGGTTATCCGGGCTGCCGACCCTTGCCGATGACTCTGGCTTGGAAGTGGCAGTGTTGAATGGTCGCCCCGGGCTATATTCTGCGCGCTATGCGCGTGCGTCTGTAAACTCTGATGTCGGCCGCCGAAGCGAATTGTTGAAAGAGCTGCTGCCTTACCCCAGGCCCTGGCTGGCGCGATTTGTTTGTGTGGCTGCCCTGGCGATCGACGGAAAGGAAACCCCCTGTTTTTCCGGTGAGGTTCAAGGCGAGATCATCCCCGAAGAACGCGGCAAATCTGGCTTTGGTTATGACCGCATCTTTTTTATCCCCAAAATCGGGAAAACGATGGCTGAACTGGATTTGGATGAAAAAAATGTACTCAGTCATCGCGCGATAGCGGTCAACCAGGCACGTGATTTTCTGCTTTCAATTATCTAGCACTGGAATTATTTTTCCGGCGAGTTTTTCGCAGGATTTGACTTCTTTTCCGCCAGCGCTTTATCCTGTGCCTCGCGCCATTTTGATAACCACCCTGCCATTTTTCCTTCATAGCCCTGGTCAGAGGCCGTGTAGAAACGCGTTCCAACCAGGCGATCCGGCAGGTATTGCTGACCGGTGAAATGCCCCTCAAAGAGATGCGGATACTCATACCCCTTGCCATGTCCGAAGCCTTTGGCGTCGCGGGTGGCATCCATCAAGTGCGTGGGCACCGCGCCGGTTCCATGGTCCTCGATTTCCTGTTTGACAGCGAAGAATTGAGTGGCGGAGTTTGATTTCGGGGCAGTGGATAAAAAGAGAGTGGCTTCAACGATCGGGTAAATGCCTTCCGGCATTCCGATATATTCAAACGCGCTTGCTGCAGAGGATGCCACCACTAGCCCCAGGGGCTCTGCCAGTCCGATGTCTTCTCCAGCCAGCACGATCAACCGCCGCAGGATGAAGCGCGGGTCTTCCCCTGCCAGGATCATTTTTGCCAGCCAGTAAAGCGCAGCGTCAGGATCGGAACCGCGCACGGATTTAATGAATGCGGAAATGGTGTCATAATGCGCATCCCCCATGCGGTCATAGACCAGGGCGCGTTTTTGAATAGATTCCTGTGCCACCTCCAGCGTGATGTGAATGGTGCCATCCGCTTCTGGAGGAGTGCTTTCCACCGCCAGTTCGATGGCGTTTAAGAGATTACGTGCATCTCCGTTGGAAAGATGGGTCAGATGGTCACGTGCCTCATCATCCACTTTTATTTTTCTTGAGCCATAGCCGAATTCGTCATCCTCCAGTGCCCTGCGGAAGATGATGTCGAGGTTTTCCTGTGTCAGTGGTTCGAGCTGGAAGATGCGGGAGCGCGAGACCAGCGCCGGGATCACATCAAAATAAGGGTTTTCGGTTGTTGCCCCGATGAGGGTGATCATTCCGCTTTCCACGTGCGGCAAAAGGGCATCCTGCTGGGCTTTATTCCAGCGGTGTACCTCATCCACAAAAAGGATCGTGCGCCGTTTATACAGCTTGCGCCGGTCTGTGGCTTCTGTGATGACGCGGCGTAATTCTGCCACACCAGCCAGCACAGCCGAGATGTTCTCGAAATGAGCTTGAGTATGCGCGGCGATCAGGCGGGCGAGGGTGGTTTTGCCGGTTCCGGGCGGGCCGGTGAAAATGATGGACGAAAAGAGCCTGTCGGCAGCGATGGCACGACGCAGCAACCGCCCTTCCCCGATGATATGCTCCTGTCCGACAAATTCCTCAAGCGTCCGTGGGCGCATCCGCGCAGCCAGCGGGGCTTCATTGGTCATCCGTTGTTCCAGCGCGTGATCGAACAGGTCCATGGATTGATTGTAGCATAATCCACGAAAAATAGAACATTAATACTAATATCCTTGTTCCCGCAAATATCGGTATACTAAGGAATACCAGTTTGGGAGAAAAAATGACCATTCCAATATTCCAGGTGGATGCGTTTACAAGCGAAAAATTCAAAGGCAATCCTGCCGCGGTGTGTATCCTTTCTCAACCAGCAGAGCCGGCATGGATGCGCGCCATTGCCCGCGAAATGAACCTGTCTGAGACCGCTTTCGTGCTTCCAAAAGGGGAGGGGTTTGGATTGCGCTGGTTCACCCCTGAAGTTGAGGTTGACTTATGCGGGCATGCCACCCTTTCAGCGGCACACGTGCTATGGGAAGCAGGTTACGTACGCCCGGATGCGAAAATCCATTTCAACACACTTTCCGGCAGATTGCGCGCTGCGAAAAATCACGACTGGGTCGAACTTGACTTTCCCTCTGCTTCCGTTGAGGCGGGAGATATTTCCGAGGAGATCATCGCTGCCCTCGGTCAGGTTCCGGTCGGTATTTTTAAGTCTGGTGAAAAATGGCTCCTTGAATATCCGGAGGAATCCGACATTCTCCAGTTGAAACCCAATTTTGCAGCGCTAAAAGCCCGCAGCGGACGCGGGTTGATCGTGACCGCCAGGTCTGAAAAGCACGACATCGATTTCGTTTCCCGTTATTTCGCCCCCTGGATTGGCATCAATGAGGATCCGGTGACGGGATCCTCCCATACCATCCTTGGTCCTTATTGGGGGCACAAGTTGCACAAAACGCACCTGACCGCCTACCAGGCTTCCCAACGCGGGGGTTTGCTCAAACTGCGCATCAGTGGCGAACGGACTTATATCGCCGGTCAGGCGGTTACGGTCTTTTCCGGTCAATTGACGGATTGAGAGAATTGGGATATGCCAAGCGATAACAAAGTGGTGGTGGTCGGGAATATTGGCATCGATACTAACGTCTATTTTCCCGGCGACCAGATCGATTTTTCCGTCGAGGCGAACTTCACCACCAATATTGATATGGTCGGACAAGCCGGCGGATATGCCAGCCGCGGATACACCCGGTTGGGAGTCCCCACATCCTTCATTGGGTATGTAGGGGCTGATCACAACGGAGAATTTATCCGCCATACCCTTGAAAAGGAAAAAATCGATACGACGGCGCTCTTCATCGACCCGGCGGGCACCAGTCGCAGTGTCAACCTGTTGTATAGAAATGGTCAGCGCAAAAATTGTTATGACGGAAAAAGCCACATGACCCTGCACCCGCCGCTGTCGATTTGCGAACAGGTGTTCAGCGGAGCGACGCTGGCGCATTTCAATATTCCCAATTGGGCGCGCGAGTTGCTACCTATTGCCAGGGCAAAGGGGGCAAAAATCGCCTGTGATATCCAGGATGTGGTGGATGGCAGCGACCCATACCGCCTCGATTTCCTTCGTGCCGCAGACTTCCTGTTCTTTTCTGCCGCCAATTACGAAGATCCTTCGCCGCTTATGCGTGCTTACCACGCCCAGAATCCCGCCCTGGTGGTGGTCTGCGGCATGGGCGCGCGCGGTTGTGCCCTTGGCACCCCACAGGGAATTCGCTCTTATCCTGCCATCGAGCTTGACCTGCCAGTGGTGGATACCAACGGCGCGGGCGACAGCCTGGCTGTGGGGTTCCTCACCAGCCATGTCCTGGAGGGATTGCCGCTTGAGGAGTCCATCCTGCGCGGGCAAATCGCGGCGCGTTACAAATGCGGCATCAAGGCTTCATCAAGCAGCCTGATCACAAAGGATTTACTGCTTCATTATAGGGAAAAATTCTCATGACCTCCTATACATTTGAAGGACTTGTCGGAAGTATCGATCGCATCGATGTTTTTGAATCATGCCACGTCATTTCCCGCCGCGTGGATATTTGGACACCCCCATCTTATTTGAGCGATACAAAGCAAAAATATAAAGTTCTCTACATGCATGATGGCGAAAATGTTTTTGACAACTCAACCTCAAAATGGAGCCATGAGGATTGGGGGATCGATGAGACCATTACCAGGTTGATGACTGAGCGGAAGATCGCTCCAACGATGGTGGTTGCCATGTGGTCAACTGATATTCGCGCCGCGGAATACATGCCGCAAAAACTTCCGGATACCCCCGCCGCGCGTGGAGCGTGGCGGCTGTTACAGAAATGGAATAAGGAGGGCATCTGTTCGGACAATTACCTGCGTTT
>Ga0172371_10010369_pt1 | contig 12594 bp, 12 predicted proteins | sample Lak12m_FD_114543 | JGI IMG/M metagenome (GOLD analysis project Ga0172371, IMG submission 114543) | Freshwater microbial communities from Kabuno Bay, South-Kivu, Congo - kab_022012_12m | ecosystem: Environmental > Aquatic > Freshwater > Lake | place: Democratic Republic of the Congo: South-Kivu... | reverse complement strand
TCGTCGAGACGGCGGGGATCTTCTGCCAGTTCGCGTCGGGCTGGGGCGACTTGGAACTCTCTGCCGTGGGGGACGAATTGAAGCGATTCCTGCCGTCGATGAAGAAGGTCGTCGCCCAGGCGCTCGGGGAGATCACCGAACACGACTGGGACGAGATCATCGCCATCAACCTGAAATCGGTCTTCCTCGTCACCCAGGCCGTGCTCCCGAAGATGAGGGCCGCTCGGTGGGGCCGGATCATCAACCTGTCCTCGGTTGCGGCCCAGACTGGCGGCGGCGTCGGGCCGCATTACGCCGCATCCAAAGCCGGAATTCTCGGGCTGACGCATTCGTATGCGAATCTGCTCGCCAAGGAGGGGATCACGGTCAATGCCATCGCCCCGGCGTTGATCGAGACGGAGATGGTCACGGGCAATCCCAGGGCACGGCTCGATCTCATCCCCGTTGGAAGGCTCGGCACGGTGGACGAGGTTGCGGACGTGGCCGTGATGTTGGCCCGAAACGGGTACATCACCGGGCAGACGATCAATGTGAACGGTGGGTGGTATATGAGTTGACGGGAGGCAACCGGCCCGCCTTGGAGATTCTTATGAACCAGGACCAAGTGAATAGGCTCGAAGACGAAATCGAGAAGGCCGTCGCCCAGGTCTTTCGTCGGCTGTCCAAGGAACGGGCGATCCCGAAGCCGTCGAGCGACCGGACCTACCACCTGATGGCCAAAGCGGCGGTTGCGGTGTTCGAGGCGGTGGAGGAGGAGCGGGAGGAGGCGAAGCGATGAAGTTGGCGTTGGTCTTGTCGGCCTGCCTGTTGGGGACCGCCTCCGCTGAACCGGCATCCAAAATGCCGCTCCTGATCGTGGATGGGGTGAACAACCACGACTGGCCTCGGGCGACGAAGGTTCTCAAGGATATTCTGGAACGTAGCGGCCAATTCCGTGTGGATGTTGCCACCAGCCCACCAGCCAGTGCCTCCAAGGAAGCCTGGGCCAGTTGGCGGCCCGATTTCGGCAAGTACGCCGTCGTTCTCAGTAACTTCAACGGCGGCCACACGCTGACAAGCCTCCACTGGCCGAGGGGGCTTGAGAAAGCCCTGGAAGACTACGTGCGAGGCGGTGGGGGCTTGGTCATCTACCACTCGGCCAACAATTCGTTTCCCAATTGGCCCGCTTACAACGAGATGATCGGCCTGGGCTGGCGGGACAAGGAGTATGGCCCGAGTTTGATCGTCGGCCCCGACGAAAAGGTGGTCGAGATTCCAAAGGGCCGTGGCCGGAACCCCGGCCACGGCCCCGAACACGATTTCCAGATCACCGTGCTCAACAGGGACCACCCGATCACCAAGGGTTTGCCCAAGAAGTGGATACACCCCCACGAGCAACTCACGCACGGGCAGCACGGCCCGGCCAAGAACATCACCGTGCTAACCTATGCCTGGTCCAAGGACACGAAAGAAAACGAGGTCATGGACTGGGTAATCCCGTATGGCAAGGGGCGAATCTACGTCACGATGCTGGGGCATCTGTGGAAAGGCGGCCCCGACACGGCCATGCGTTGCGTGGGTTTCCAGACGATGCTAATCCGGGGCTGCCAGTGGGCGGCGACCGGGGAGGCGAAGTATCCCGTGCCAAAGGATTTCCCGACCGCCAACGAGGTCAAGTTGGCTGGAGCGGCCACCTTCGCCATCACGATCAAGAAGCCCGCTGACCGGATCAAGGTCAGGGTCGAAGGCGATATGGCCACCCTGGACGTGACGAGCCCCAGTGGGATCGGCGGTGCGACGGTCACGTTGACGAAGGGCAAATGGCCGACGACGGTTATTCTTCGGCTTCATCTCAGCGGCCTGGAATCGTTCGCCGTCTCGAACGGCAAGATCAAGCTCACGGGGTCGGTCCTAAGCCACAGCGGGGAGACGAAACGCTTGTATTTGACCGAAATCGCAAACGGGGGCGAACGTGAGCCTGGCACTCAGATCAACGTCTTCGATGCCCAAGGCAGACCGGCCCGTGGCCTTCCCGACAAAGGCGGGTACTTCGAGATCCGGCTGCCGAAAGCCTTGTTGGACGGCCAGCCCAAGAGTCTGGAGTTGGGGTGGATTGATTTCTATCGAGGATAGCGAATCGAGTACGTGATGACGCAATTACCGATCCATCTTGCTCTCGAAGACCCTCGGAATACCCAGGTGCTTCAATGCTTGCGTCAGCGAAATGAACGAGGGCTACCTCCCTGCATACCGCCGCCCGATAGTCCGCTTGACCCCCACTTACACCTGGGCAGCCACCCGGAGATCGTGGAAAGGCTTTGGGACCAGCTTGCTCCCGTTCTCCCAGAAGATTGCCGGTGTATTGTATACGGCACGCCCGCCCTCGTGGCCCCTGGTTCAGGAATCGTCCTTGGCTTGGCATTAGGAACCCAGTACGTTCTTCGCCTGCCCGATGAGGAGGCAGTTACCAAGGCACTGGGGGCTGGGGCACGGACAGTCACGAAATGGGCTGGCGGGTCGGAGACCGACGTGCAGCGGGAGTTCGGCAAGGGCTGGGTCTTCGGTCATTGGTTGAAGGAGGAACTCGACTGGTGCTTTGCCACGTACAGGGCGGTTGAAGAGCAACCTCGAATGCAACAGCCCGAGGATACCCTGAATCGGCCATGAGTGAACGAGGCCACCGATCCCGGTCACGGTCAACGGGAAGCGGCTTGATCTTCTGCGAAGCTCATCCCGAGTAGCCTAGCCTACTGCCAACTCCGACGTGCAGTGCGGGCAGCGGGTCGCCTTGATCGGGATGCTCGAACAGCATTTCGGGCAATCTTTGGTCGTGGGATCGGCTGGCGGCGGTGCCTTCTTCAGCCGGTTGATCTGCTTGACGACCACGAAGATGGCGAAGGCCACAATCACGAAGTCGAGAATGTTGTTGATGAAGACGCCGTACTTGATCGCCGTCTTCTCGTTGAACTGGAGCATCAGGCTGGAGAAATCCACCTTTCCCAACAGCAGCCCGATGGGCGGCATGATGATGTCGTTCACCAGCGAGGTGACGATCTTCCCAAAGGCCGCTCCAATGACGATGCCGACCGCCATGTCGATGGCGTTGCCTTTCACAGCGAAGTCCTTGAATTCTTTCACCAACCCCATACTTCAGCCCTCCTTTTGGATTTGGTTTTCGGGAACCAGAGCCAGTCGTCGGCCCGCCCAACAAGTCTCTTTCTCGGATGAGCATTATCCGACGAGGGGGGAGTCTCGGCAAGCATAAGAAGCCCCGTCGCCCTGCCAGGGCGACGGGGCTCCCCAATCACAAAACCAGTTTCTCCGAAACCTTTTTCAATATTCTTGGGGCCAAAGGTGGTCAGGCCGCCTCTATAGCCGCAAGCGGGCTGATTCTCTTGGGGAGCAGCCGCATTCGGTTCATCGTAGCCGCTCCCAACTCGCTGCCGTGACGCCAGGCTCAATGTTGATCCTTGAAATTACATCCTGCAATTTGCGGTCGTCACGAACGCTGGAGTGGATACCGTGGACGACTCACTCCGTGTCATTGTATCGCAACCGAACGGGCATCCGTCATCCATTCCCGCCCAGTGCTTGCTGAACCTCGTCGGTCCCACTGATAACCCGTTCCATATCTCTGCACAGCCCGACGATTGTTTCCCAGTCGCAGGAGATGATGTCCTGGGAATGGGCGAGATTGTTCCGCAGGCTTTCCAGCATCTTGATGGTCTGTTCCGTTTGTCGGCGGGATGGCATCCTGGTCAAGCGACGAAGCTCCTCGTGTTTGGCGAGGATTTGGCCCTTGTCCGAGATTTGCAGGCAGTCGATCAGTTCAAGGTTCTGATTCCGCCGTTTCCGTTCCTCCAAGAGGGCCTCGGCCTTCTGCAAGCGGCTCTCGGAGAGAAACTCCTTCCAGCTATCGCCCTGGCAGGTCAACTCGATCAGCCGAGTCGTCCGCATTTCCACGAGCGTTATCATCCCAAAAAGCCACATCCGAACAGGGGGCTTCTGCAAATCGCTCATCGTGACGATGCCGCCCACGGCCCCCAAGACTCGAACGAAGAGCCGTGGGGACTGGGCCAATCCCAACACTACGTCAGCCAACGAGGCAGCGTCGGAAATCGGGGACTCGATGGCTCGAACACGCTCGCCGCAGGTTGCCCCGCAAAGGTCGTCTCGCTCGGCGTAACCGACCACGATACCGTCCTTGCGGACGCCGACGACATCGAAGTTGCGGCACTCCATAAGGGCCAAGGCTTCGGATGTCGCCGTGGCGGCGTCGAAGGACACCAGGGGCTCAGCGATGTCTCGGACGGCAAATCCCTCGGTGAAGACCCGCCGCAAATTCTCGATGGTGGACGTGTTCCAGTTCATGGCAACCTTTCTGGACCATCATTGTCCCAACTGAGAGTGGCTGGCCTCTGCGGAAGCGATGCTGCCCGCCGCAATGCCGAGGAGCCGAACCGCTCCCGAATCTGATCGCTCACCGTATCCACGCCAGTGTGTTTCTTCCGCTGATCCTGCTCGAACAATTGCCCCTGTATCAGTCCTGTATCATCCAGACCGCCGACACCCATTCCCAAGAGCCGCACGGGCAGATGTCCAGCGGGGAGACGGTGGCAAAGCATTTCGTCGGTTGCCTGCCAAAGTTCGTGAGTGATGTTCGTGGGCTCGGGCAACGTCTGGGAGCGGGTGATCGTGGAAAAATCAGCGAAGCGGACCTTGAGATGGACCGTCCGACCTCGCAGCCCATTTCGTCGGAGCCGCCACCCCACCTGTTCCGTCAGGTCCACTAACCAAGCCCGGAGAACTTCCAAGTCCGCGATGTCACGCTCGAACGTCGTTTCGTGGGAGATCGACTTCGCCTCCCGTTCCGGCACGACTTGGCGGTCGTCAATCCCGTAAGCCAACTGCCAGAGATGCTCGCCGTTGGTACCAAACCGGCTTCTTAGGGTCTCCATCGGCCACTGGCGAAGCTGACCGATGGTAATCTCGGCTGTCATCTGGACATCCTGACCTGGAAGAACGGGCAGCGGCGAAGCCCGACCGGAAAAGGACCAGTTTACCCCTCGTAGGGGCGGGGAACAAGCACTTCGGGACAGATGTTCGTCGTCGGATCGGCGTGTCGCTTGAGGCCCGTTTCAGTTTGCGTTTCGCCCAGTGTAACACACGGCCCTCCCACCCCACGTCCAACCTACCGATGGAGGGATGGAGCGTGGCGGCCAAAAGGCCCAATAGAATAATGAATGCCGACACGTTCTTCGGCTTGGCGAAGATCGGCAAGACCTATACTTCTGGTATGACCGGCCTGTGGGAACTATTTCCTCCCACGTTTCGTCTGAAATGCGGGCGAAGATTCTGCCCCCTTTTCCGTTGTTCGCATTCAAGGAGCATCTCGATGCGACGTGCTTTGACAACTGTGCTGCTTGGCTTGGGCCTTTCAGTCACTTTGGCCGACGTAGCCCTGGCTCGGATCAAACTCATCACCCTCCCCGTCCGAGAACGGGTGGAAATCCAGTTGGACAATCCCAACGCCACCTTGGTTGAGGAGGAACGGATTGTCCCGCTGGTCAAGGGAGTCAACCAGGTCGATTTCTCCTGGGCCAATACGCAGATTGACCCCAACACCATCGTCTTCCGTGTAATCCCTCGGGTCGAACCCACAGGCGAAAGGCCCAAGGAGCAGGCCAAGCCCGAGGCGAAACCGCTCGACGTGAAGGTGCTCTCCGTGAGTTACCCGCCCAACGAGGCCGCTCTCGTCTGGCAAGTCGCCGCCAGCGATTCTGGCTCTGCCCGTGTCAGGATCAGCTACCTCCTGGGGAACCTGACCAAGAGTTTCAACTACCGGGCCGTCGCCTCCAACGATGAAAAGACGCTGACGCTTGCGGAGTACATCCGTATCCAGAACCTCGCCAACGAGTCTTTCGGCTCTACGGGACTCTGGGCGGGCTTCGGCCCCCGGTTCCTGAAGCCCATCGGCATCAACGAGACCAAGGAGATGCTGATCGAGAAGTACCAGCAGGTGCCGGTCAGGAAGACCTACACCGCCGACCCGCAGCAGTTCGGCTATCTGGACCGCCCGCAAAACAAGCTCCTCATCCCGATGCACTACGTCCTCAAGAACGACAAGGCGAGCCAGCTTGGCCGGGCACCCTTGCAGTACGGCAAGGTGCGGATTTTCCAAGAGGACCGCCACGGCGGCACAGCGTTCCTGGGTGAGGATTGGGGCAAGTTCACCCCGCTGGACGACGAGATGCGGCTTTACGTGGGCACGGCCCAGGACGTGGTGGTCAAGCGGACCATCGACAAGAACGAGCAAAAGCGGGTGGCGGGCAACCTCTACAACCGAGAAATCGTGGTGAAGTACGAGATCGAGAACTTCAAGGACAAGGCCGTCACCCTCGATATCTCCGAGAACATCCGGGCCTTGCGAAACGAAGTGGCCGGGAATACGGGGCGTGATGTGCAGTGGGAGTTGGGCGAGGGAACCACTCTGCCGGGCCAGCCCGACAAGGAGAAGAGCACCTTTGAGCAGGTGGTGTTCCACGTCGATCTCCCGGCCCGAGGAGCCGACCAGAAGGCCGTGAAGACGGTTCACAAGCTCAACGTGCTCATCAAGAACGAGTGGTAACGGCCTCGCCCATCCTTCCCCTACATAAAGACAATCGCCATGAAGATCATCCTCGCATCCGTCATCCTGGTCCTGGGCCTGACTGCGAGCGTCTGGGCTCAGGGCACCACGCAGAGTAACGTCGATCTTTCGACGGTCCCCTCTCGGGACACTGTGCAGCTTACCATCTACAACTCGGAAGACCTGACTCTTGTGCGGGAAACCCGCAAAGTGAGCTTCAAGAAAGGGGTCAATCCCCTCCAGTTCAGTTGGGCGAACACCCTGATCGACCCAACCTCGGTGCGGCTGCGGTTCGTTACCCACCCAGAGAAGCTGGAACTGCTCGACACCACCTTCCCGCACTCCAAGCCGCAGATGCTTTATTGGAACGTCCAAAGCGAGACGGACGGGGAAGCAACGGTCGAGATCACCTACTTCACCAGCGGGATCAGTTGGTCGGCGGATTACCTCTGCGTTGCCAACCAAGATGAAACGGAGATGGGCTTTGAGGGCTTCGTCCGGGTCTTCAACAACTCCGGTGAGGAGTATGAGAATGCCCAGGTCCGCCTCGTGGTTGGGAAGATCAACCTCGTGGAGAAGATCGCCCAGTTGGCGAAGATCCCCGTGTCCGAAGTTGCCAAAATGCCAGAGGAACAAAGCAGGGCACTGAAGCGAGATACATTGGCTTTGTCGTTGGAACGAGCGGCACCCGCCGCTGCGGACGCCGCCGCACCAGCGAACAAGCCCAAGGAAATCGTCAAAGAGGGCCTGAGCGAATACTTCATCTACACTATCGAAGGCACCGAGACGATCCCGAATGGTTGGTCCAAGCGAATGCGGAGCTTCGAGGGCCAGACGGTTCCCTTCAAGGTCCAGTACCGCTACCGAGTGCCGGAATATGGCGATCAACTCGTCCGCATGTATCTCTTGACGAACAACAAGGAATCGAAGTTGGGGACGACGCCGTTACCGGATGGGATGGTTCGGGTCTTCCGCCAGAATGGCCGTGATGGGCTTTCGTTCCTGGTAGGGCAGCAGATCAAGTACGTTCCCATCGGGGACAAGATCGAGCTGAACCTGGGAGCGGACCCCGAGGTGATCTTTGAGTTGGTGAAGATGAAGACCTGGCGGGACAACCTCTGGATGCAGATTCAGGGAGCCGACGTATTCAAGCGGGTGGACGAGCCGGGCGTGGAGATCGAGGTCAACAGCAACGTGGTCGGCTGGGACGACCACACGCTGTTTGCCCAGCGAATCCGCAACTACACGAAGAAGCCCATCGACGTGGAAATTCGCCGCATTCTGCCCGGCCACATCGTCTTCCGCAGTTCCCTGGGGGCGAAGAACTTCGACTACCAGACGGTGGAATACCACGCCCAGGTGAAGCCGATGGAAAAGGCCAGCCTGACCTACGAAGTGCTCCAGCACCAGGGACGCAATGCGAAACAGAACAACATCACGGTCGAAACGGTGCCGGTTCAATGAGGAAACCGTCGATGCCTTACCCGAGTCCCGGTCGTCTTGCCGCAGTGGCCTTTGTGGCTGCCGGTACACTGGCCGCTTGTGGTCGGCTTCACGCCAAGAACGTGGACCTCTCCACAGTGCCCAAGCGGGAAACGGTCCAGTTGACAATCTACAACTCCGAAGACCTGACCCTCGTTCGGGAAACCCGGAAGGTCAGCTTCAAGAAAGGGGAGAACGGCCTTCAGTTCAGTTGGGCCAACACGCTCATCGACCCCACTTCGGTTCGGCTGCGGTTCCTGACTCACGCCGACAGCCTCGACCTTTTGGACACGACGTTCCCCCACGACAAGCCGCAAATGTTGTATTGGAACGTCCAGAGCGAATTGGACGGTGAGGCGACGGTGGAGATCACCTACTTCACCAGCGGGATCAGTTGGTCAGCCGACTACGTGGCCGTCGCCAACCAGGACGAGGCCAAAATGGGCTTGGAAGGATTCGTGCGGGTTTCCAACAACTCGGGAGAGCAGTACGAGGATGCCGAAATCCGTTTGGTTGTGGGCAAAATCAATCTCGTGGAGAAGATTGCCCGGTTGGCTCGATTGCCAGCCCACAAGGGAGAAAGCGTGGACCGGCTTCGGCGGATTGCGGGCAAGGATCAACTGGCCGAAATGGACGAGAAATGGGGTGTGATGAACGGGCCAATGGGGGGCCTTGGTGGTGGATCCGGATTCGGACGCCGGGCACCGGCCAAACCCAAGCAGATCATCAAGGAAGGCTTGAGCGAGTATTTCATTTACACCATCGAAGGCACAGAGACCATTCCCAACGGCTGGTCCAAACGGATGCGGAGTTTCGAGGGGCAGACTGTGCCATTCAAGATCCAGTACCGCTACCGTCCCGCTGAGTACGGGGACCGGCTGGTGAGGATGTACCTGCTCACGAACAACAAGGAATCGAAGCTCGGCACCACACCGCTAGGCGTTGCAAAAGTTCCTCCGTAAGCGAAAGGGCTGCTGACCCGACAGCCGCAGGAATCGCCAAATCAACCATGAGGATCTCTTCTCGGCCCTGCCGGTTCGCTTTTGCCAGCAAGTTCCCCTTTGCGTCAAACGCAACGCAACCGCCTTGGCACGGGTGAATCCAACTCTTGCCGACCCGGTTCGTGACGAGCATCGGTGCCCCGATCTCCTTGGCTCGTGCTCCGAAGACCGGAAAATCCGGCAACCCGCCACGATTGTTCGGATAGAACACCAACTGGGGCCGCAACGCCTTGGCCCGCTCGATGCAACGGGGTGCTTCGCCATCGGCACAGATGAAGCAGGTGGCCACGATGCCGTCGATGGCAAATCGCTCGGGACCGGGACCAGGATCGTACCGGGCGTGCTCGTTGCGATAGCCCCCATCTTTCTCCTCCCGCCAAAGCCAAGCCTTGCGGTAGCGGTGGACCAGCCCTTCCGGCCCGAAGAACACCTGGGTGATGAAGAAGCGGTCGCCTTCCCGTTCCGACAAGCCGAAGCTGATGAAGCACCCGAGTTGCTTTGCCAAAGCCGCCACACGCTGGCAGGCTGGCCCCTCTGGGACTCGCTCGGCCAACTCGTTCAGCCTCGGCGTGTAGTCAGTGAGCGTTCCCTCGTGGAACATCACGAGCCGGGCACCTTGATTGATGGCCTGCCGAGAGAGCCGTTCCATCTCCTTGAGATTCCGCTCGGGTTGCTCGGGTACTGCGTCGAATTGGACCAGGGCGACCCTCCAGGTTCTCGGGGCTGAACCAGTCTCCCCGGCCCACGCTTGGGTCGTGAAGCCAAGGAGAGCAAGCCATATCGCCGCCCCAATGCCGTGCGTCCGCATCGCCACAGTCATTCCATCTCTCCTCGTCATTCCCTGATCGTGAGCCATTGTGGCCGTCATTCTAAAGGAACTCGGTTTTCGGCGTCCAATTGCCCTGCTATCCCCCAAAGGTACGTTAGCGGTAGCCAGAATGCCGTTGCCACCGCTCTTTCGTTCTCTGTATGATGTCCGCCCATCGTGCCAAAGGACTTTGGGCAAGGAATGGAGGCCGGTATGTTTTGGCTGATTCGACGGCTGCCGGGGTTGTTGCTCTTTCTAATCGGGCTCGGGCTCTGCCTGGGATGGGTCTGCTTCTCTAAGCCCAGCGTCGATCCGCAGAGCAACAAGGCCAGCTTCAGCGTGACGGTGGACACGAACAAGTTCGATGCCGATGCCGACAAGTTCAGACAGGAGATCACCGACCAAGTGACGGCCAGAGCCAAAGAAAAGGCCACCCAAGAGATCACCCAGCGGATCAACGAGTTCGGCGGGAGGCCGAAATCTCAAGGGGTCAGGTGAGGGCGGCGGGCCAGGGCCAAATCCATTGGTCTCCAGGCCCCGGCCTCACCGTAGGTCGAGACAAATAATTTCGCCTTGGTCACGGCTCGGTGTAACACTCGTGTAACAGGTCCGAACGGCAGCGGACCTCACCGAGACATCGCAATTGGGGCACAGCGAGGCAGGCTACCTTGGCTCTCCGCTGGGCACGTTGCTGCGGCGTTGCGTGCCCATTTCACCGCCATTTCCTCGCAATTCTGTTACACCATTGTTACACGGACACGCAATGCCGACGAAAAAAGGACTCACGGCTTGTCGTCGTAAGTCCTTTCTGTCATTGAAGTACCGGAGGAGGGACTTGAACCCTCATGACCCGAAGGTCACTGGATTTTGAGTCCGTAGGGGTATTCACCCTAGTTGCACCCGGCTTGCACGGACCTTGCATTTACCGAGCGAAACGCAAGGCGGGACTTTGCAGCCGGCTTGTAGGGAGGTTGTGGGGCGGTTGCGTGGCAACACTCTTGGCAACAGTCCGAATCGGGTAGAATGAACGCAGCCCGGCTAGCCTTGCAAGCGAAAGCCGGAAACCTTGGCCGGTTGCCGGGCTGTTTTTTCTCCAAGGGCCACTTTCCAAGGTGGTGGCGTCATGGCGAAGAAACTCTCAGCGACGGAAGCCCTAGCGGCAATCAAACGCACTCCATACCCTCTTCCGAAGAAAGCCCCGCTCTCCCGTTCGGAGCTACTCGGTTTCGTCGAAATGCTCGAAATGATGCCCATGGCGCCCCGTCGCATCTTGGCGACCGTCCGGAAGCACGTAACGGACCACGGGGCTGATAATGGAGTCTGCCGATTGTTGGCGAAGCGGACCAGCGTAGGCAAGCTGAAGTGCCTCTTGCAGGTTGCCCCCGGGGGCAGGGCACAACACAAGCCGCCAGTACTCCTGGAAATGGAAGCGGTGCTAAGCCGGCAGCAATTCGCAATCGTGCGGCAGTTGTGGAACGGACCTGCCACTTACGACGAATTGCGAACCAACCCCAGTTGCTTCCGGGACGGCGTGACCGATGAGGCTGTCAAAAGGGCTTTGGAGCGGTTGCGGGGAAAGCTCAACGAAAACCCCGAGTGGCGAATCACGCTCATAGTAGCGGACGCCAAGCGGCTGGCCAGTCTCACAAGGCCACCCGACAATACGACCGACAAATAACCGGCGGCGTTGTCACTTATTTTGTCGGGGTGTCACGTCAAAATGAGGGCATGAAAACTAAGCCCTCAACTCAGCCCCTCGATTCCTTTCTGGCGAGCCTGCCCGACCAAAACGAAGTCCGGCAACGGATTGCCGAGAATCTGAAAGAGCGGCAGGCCCTCCGGCGATTGCTCCAACTGTCTCAACAGTCGGCGAACATTCGGCGGAAGCCCCAGGAGGCCCGGCGATGAAGCCTCACAATTCCTCCGGTCCCCATCGCCCGACGCCAGCCGAGCCCATCATCGCCGGGCAACTATGGCCAATTGCCTTGGTCCATACTCGACTCGGCTGGGGTGCAAGAGCCCGGGCGGCTGCCATCCGACAGGGGCTGCTAGTGCATCGGTGGGGAGGGCGGGCATACGTCGCCACCGACGACCTAATTACCTTCTTGATACGACAGTCCGATTCAGTATCGGGGAGCGAAGCGATTCTCCCCCAAGAAAGACAGGGCTCTAACGGCGAATGTTGCCAAAACTGTTGCGAACCATAACGGAAAAGCCCGACAATCGGGGCAGCGACCCGGCCGGGCGGAAAGTGAGTTAACATGAGTATTGTATGCGAAACCTCCCCACGAAACCACTACGCGAGCGACCAAGGGTTGCCAATCAAGGCGGCCCGGGAAGCGGCGGGGCGAATCGTCGATAACCCCCGAGCCTACCGCGTTTCCCCGCGTCGGCCTTGCCCAGTATGCGGACACGATTCATGGTGTTGCCACGATGCAAACACGGGGGTTACGCTTTGCACCCGAGAACCGACCGGGGCCATGGTAGACGGTTTCCGGCCGGTTCGCATCGGCCAATTTGGGTTTCTTCACGTGCAAGACATGGGGCGGCTGTACATCGCCCCGGTTCCACCACGGAAGCGGAAGCCGGTTGACCGGAGGCCCATGCCGGAGATTTCCGAAACGCTCGCAAGGCTGAAAGGCGGTACGCAAGCCGGCGTCTTGGGCGTTATTGCGGACCGGCTAGGGCTCCCGGCG
>Ga0172371_10010368_pt1 | contig 12594 bp, 10 predicted proteins | sample Lak12m_FD_114543 | JGI IMG/M metagenome (GOLD analysis project Ga0172371, IMG submission 114543) | Freshwater microbial communities from Kabuno Bay, South-Kivu, Congo - kab_022012_12m | ecosystem: Environmental > Aquatic > Freshwater > Lake | place: Democratic Republic of the Congo: South-Kivu... | reverse complement strand
TACGCCCTGACCGAGACCATATCCGGGGCCATGACCACCTTCGAGCACTGCCGGTTCGGAACAGTAGGCAAGCCCATGCCGGGTGTGTCAATCCAGCTCGCCTCTGACGGAGAGATATTGATCCGCGGAAACAATTTCATGGGGTACTACAACCGGCCGGAACTCACAGCAGAAGTGATGAGAGACGGCTGGTGCTATACCGGCGACGTGGGGCGATGGGATGAAGACGGCTTTCTCGTGATCACCGACCGGAAAAAGGATCTCATAATAACCTCGGGCGGCAAGAACATCTCGCCGCAGAACATTGAGAATCTTTTCAAAGGGGTTCCGCTGATATCCAACATCATGGTTTACGGCGACGCGAAGAAATATTTGACCGCTCTGATCACGTTGAACCAGACCGATGCAGAGGCTCTGGCACGACGGAAGGGCATTGCATACAATACCTATGAGGATATCACCCGAAGCGCCCAGTTCAGGGACGAGATTCAACGCGAAGTGGACAAGGTCAACGAGAAGCTGGCCAGGTATGAAACCATCAAGAGGTTTGTCATATTGCCGCATGAATTTTCCCAGGAAGCCGGCGAGATCACGCCTACGCTAAAGCTCAGGAGAAAGGTACTCCGAGAAAAGTACGGGCATCTGCTCGACGCCCTTTACGATGGCGACTGATGACATTATCTACTTCTATAGGGGCGTGAACATCGACATCGCCATGACTGGAGGGTGCACAGATGTCGCCTAGGAGACCGCGAACAAAGCCGGACAGAGTCACTGGGGCCATGTCCGAGGTTCAGCGCTACCGGGAGATCCGGGAGAAGTCGTACCGGGAGCGTGCGCTCAAGATGTTCCCGCACGTCTGCGGGCGGTGCGGCCGCGAATTCGAAGGGAGAAGACTGCGGGAGCTCACTGTGCACCATAAGGACCACAACCACGATAACAACCCTCCTGACGGCAGCAATTGGGAACTGCTGTGCATATACTGCCACGACATGGAACACACGAAGTATCTGAACGAGGACTGGTACGACGAGGATGCGCCGGACGGCCCGCACGCGTCATCTTCCACCTACAGGCCGTTCGAGGACCTGGATACCTTACTGAAGGACAAGAAGTGAGCGATGGTTTGAAACGGTTTCGTTTTCAAGGAAATAATCTGGGGAGAACCCTTTGTTGCACAACGAAGTTCCCCCCAACGTACTATTTTGAATCCGCATGGGCAGACGGGTTGCGCTAGTGGACAGTCCGTTCCCCTTCCGATTCAGCCGCGACCCCGAGCGCCTGAAGTATCTCCCGCATGTGATCGATGTGCATGCCAAGATGGTGGTCGCAGATCGCCTGAATCCAATCGGCCAAGGTGGGGTACTCACCCATTGGTGTGGCACTCAACAGTGGAATATGCGCCTTCCGGCCCAGTTGCTCTTCGGATAAGCCTCCCACGAATTCTTCAATGCGTCCGTATTCCTTCTCGAACTCCGCGAGAAGTTCGGCGAAGCTCATGTGGGCCCGGTTCTCCGAAAAGAACGGATTCTCGGCGTCTATGTCGAGTCGAGGCGTGTCCTCCCGGACGATGACCGACATGGTTGGATAGAATCCGGTCCCTTCAGGTCCGCACAAGTGAGACACTATCTGTTTGGGTGACCATCTTCCCGAAGGGGCCCGGGAAGCTGTCTCCTCGTCAATACCGCCGCATAGTGTCTTGAAATGTTCGACGTTCTCATGGATCATTTTCGATAATTGAGCAGCTTCTTGAGTCTGCATTGCACTCTTCTCCTTTCGCGCCGACATGAGACAATAGAGTCGGCCTGGATACACTGAGTTTAATGCAGGCGGACCACCGACGTAATAGCGACATGAGGGTTAATATCGATTCGCGAAAGACTTCATGACTTGCCTAAACCGAGGGCATGCTTCCGCAGCGAAGTCAGATCTTAGCTTGCGTAGTGGAGGAGGCATGCCCGCGGCTGGTATAACAGAGATAATTTCGAAACGGTATAAGATGCAATCAATCGGTTTCTGAAACGGCCGTCTGTTCAAGGCCGGCAATTCGGCTGCGGAGCGCCGTTCCGGGTCAATACAAATTGCCATAGCTGAATTTCCCGCGCCCGAAATGCCCCGGCCGACGACAGGAGATAGTATTCCCACATTCGCTTGAACCGCTTATCATAGCGTCCTTCGAGCTGAGGCCAGGCACGCTGAAATCGATCATTCCACGCCATGAGCGTGCGGTCGTACTGGGGACCGAGGTTGTGAAGGTCTTCCAGGACGAATATGCCTTCGATGGCTCTACTTATCTGTGCAATGCTCGGCAGTTCCCCGTTGGGGAAGATGTATTTGGTCACCCAGGGGTCCGATTTGATCTGCGACTCGTTGGTGCCTATCGTATGCAACAGAAAAATGCCGTCGTCTTTGAGACATCTGCCGGCCGTCTCGGCAAAGGCACGGTAATTCTTCCGGCCCACGTGTTCGAACATCCCCACGGAGACGATCTTGTCAAAGGTTCCTCGGACATCTCGGTAATCTGCCTGAACGATGTTAATGGGGAGATTCCGACAGAAATCCCTTGCGTACCGGATTTGTTCCCCGGAAATGTTGACACCCGTGACCGTGCAATCGTACTTCTCGGTCATGTATTTTGCCAGACCGCCCCAACCGAAGCCTATGTCCAGGACATGGTCCGCGGGCGAGAGATTCAGCTTCCGGCAGATCATTTCCATTTTGTTGATTTGCGCCTGGTTCAAGTCGTCGGTACCGTTAAAGTACGCGCAGCTGTACTGGTTGTATGGGTCTAGAAACGTCAAGAAAAGATCGTTGCCAAGGTCATAGTGGCGCTCCGCGACTTCTCTGGCACGTGTCTTGGACTGCCGGTTCGATACCACAGCCCCGATTAGAGGCAGCAGAAGCTTCCAGCTTCCCGCCACCTTTCGGTCGATCCCTGCCCGCAAGATGCGGAAGATCATATCGTCCAGCCGGGCGCAGTCCCACCATCCATCCATATACGATTGCCCCAAACCAAGACTCTTGTCCGAGAGCAACCGTGCGTATATCCTCTCGTCATTGACCCGGATATCCCAAGGATCGTCTCCGTCAACCTTGATGTCCGAGAAGGAAAGCAAGTCCTCGACAATCTTCTTGTAGTTCTTCACGGCAGCCTCCGGAAGGCAGTCAGGCTGTGCCCTTCATAGTGAAGAAGGATACCGCACCTCGCATAGGCATAGGTGTGAACCTGTCGCTAAGACACCGCACCAGTGATGGAATGCTTGTGTGAACCGCTTCTAGACGTTGCCCGTACGAAAACGAATTCGTATCATTTGCGGTTTTCACAGGAATTCCGGCTCCTTCTCAAACACTATAGTGTCCTCGAATTGCTCCGGCCGTATGGAAGGGACTTCATCCGGTAACAGCAGATGACGCTCCGCAAGGGTACGAAACACCGTGCGAAGCTCCTTTTCCGTAATGCGGTATTTCTCCATCAGCTCTGCGTCAGTATATCCGGACCGGACGTGTTCCACGAAATGTCTGATAAATATTGTCCGCGTCATAGGTGCTTCACGTATCCTCCGAGCAAGGTTATTTTGCGAGACCCTCCTGCATCGGTGGCCAGGGTAGTTCACCAGCGAATTATGGAGTGTCACATGTGTCTGGCTTGATCCTCCGCGGGCAGTCCGGCAGATTGGTTATTCAAGTCCGACAGAATATCAGGCCCAAAAAATATCACAAAGACGGTCGCCCGTCCACAAATCTCGCTTATGCAGCAGTCGTACCCGCAACGGTTGCGCGCAATTCGTACGAGGCACGCCGCTGGCGAGTCAGCCTCCGCACAAGTGTATCGCCGTAGCTCTGATGAAGTTGGCCGGCGCGGATGGGTCCATAGCCTGCAGTTTCGCATGCTCCCGATGCACACAGCTGAGAAATTTGCTCTGCGGCTGCGATGGGGACGGCTTCGATGTTTGCAGGTTTCTGCCTCCCGATGTCCCGTTCGAGTTGATTGATGATTTGGCCAGAACTAGCTGTCCGTTTCCGATTTCTTGCGCCCTGTCCTGAGCGAGGGTGAGTGCAAAGACCGCCAAAGCCAACAGGACTATCAACAAAACATTGTTCGGGTTCATTGCTGGTATCTCCTTTCTGCCACTTTTGATGCAAAGGACCGACTCGCGATTCGCGGGGCTCTGTTCGTGCTCCTCTCTCAAAGGAAGACTTCAATGTTCACAGAAGCCGAGAACTTTCATGGTTCGTTGTCCGTCAAAAATCCATGGCTGTTGGTACTCCCGGATCCCTCATGGTTTTCCGACCCGGGCAGCTCACGTACGCGGCTATCGTGCATTCGGCGCGGAGGCAACAGCGATGTTCTGACACACTCTTGCGTGTAAGTACCTATATATATAACGTAGGCGCTGCTTTTGTCCGATCTTAGGACACATCCTTGACGGCACCGGGGCAATCTCGCGCCACTGTAACCGGGCGCGGGTAGGTAGTTTCATCGGAATTCCAGGCCATTGTCGGCCGTCCTTCAGGAACGGAATAACTTGGCATACTACTTGCAACGTCTAATGGTGCGAGATCCCCATCCAGTCTAAGGCGGGACTGATAATCTCGACTTGATAGAAGGGATCGCGAATAATCGTTGCCCTCAAGCATATAGTGCCGGATGGAGGTGGTCCGCGGCACCTTGTGAAAGCAAGATTTAAGACAGGCACTTGGAGGGCGCATTGAATGAGAAGCTTGGGCGAGCATGGGGAATCGACCGGAAGGTCTGGATTGGAATCTGTACGCAAAATGCCTTTTCTGACATGAAAATGCAGTGCTGGAACGCCCCCGCAAAATTGATACGTGGGCCGGTCTATTCGGCCGGATTTGTAATGAGCACGATTGGCTGTCAATTTGATAAGGCAGTGTCAAGAACTATTGTGGAGAGACAATTATGACGGATTACGTGTCCTGGACGCCGGATCTTTCAGTGTTCGTTGAAGAGATAGATGACCAGCACAGGGAGCTGTTCAAACGCCTTAACGGGTTCCTGGAGGCAGTAATCAACGGGGATGGGAAACAAGAGCTCGGAGGCGTGTTGAAATTCCTGATCGACTATTGCATTGTCCACTTTGGTACTGAAGAGCTTTATATGCAGAAACATAAGTTTCCCGCGTACGCTGCTCACAAGGCGGCCCACGAGCGGCTCACAAACGCGGTGCTGCATGTTCAGGAACACGTACAAGAAGGAGTGACCAGTGAACATGTGATCACTCTGGTCAATCAACTGGGAGCTTGGGTTGCGGACCATATCCAGAAGATGGACAAGAAGCTTGGGGCGTACCTGGCAGTGATCCAAAAAGCCCCGGCGAGCCTCACCGCAGGCGACGAATCCCGCGGCCCGTGGGCACGGGGCGGCGGAAGACCGGCCAACCTCGCTGAAGCTGAATGCGGTTACCGGGAGGCCTGTTCAGCCATATTTGACAAGTTTCGCGACCCTGACTCCCGGTACTTTTGGAGCGCTCGTTATTGCATGGCCCCATCCGCCGGTGAGTGCGAACGGAGAAAACTGATGGATGGAGGAGTGCAGCCGTCTGAAGTGGCAATCACGCTGCTTCCTGACGGGCAGCATTTGGCCACTTTGGCATACTAGTGCAGAGCCACTTACACAGGTTTGCTTTACCGGCTTCTGCAACCGCGCGACGCATCTTAAGTAGAGGCTTCAAGGCGTGCTGTCCGCGGCGGAGGATGATGCCGCATCAGGAAACCGCGACTGGCACAATCTGCCGCACTGCAAAGTGACCAGATCGCCATAATGAGGCACCAGCGAACCTTTTTCACGGCTCTCAGAGCAGCGGGGATGTGTGCACGTTGCTGCTCTCGGATTGCTTAAGAGTTGGGTGGCACTCAGTGCTAGTGTTACGAGAACGATCGGGGAAGGATGACGAGCACACTCGGGTCGGACAAACGCCTTCCTGCACTAGCTCGGTGCACTACTACGGAGAAGCGGGTTAAGTTCACCTCTACCGCTTCTCCGCATTTTTCGCGCATTTCCGTCCGGGCACAAGAGGTTTGCCGCACGACGGCCCCAGGTTCCATTCCACCCTGTTCCACCTTTTCGGTACCAATCACTTCTCCCTTGGTTGACAGATCCCGTGGCCGGATAATATACGTTATACTAACGTATATTACCTGGAAGGGTGCGGCGGGTATCGGCACAGGCGATGAAGGGGGAGACACCGGATCTCGTGATTCAGCCCAGATCTGCATAGCGGCGGTGCCCTTCTGTCTCGGGCATCCGTAAAACCAGGCGGGGAGGGCAATGATGTCTGGAAAATCCAAGACGCGTTTTTGCGTGGCAGGTGCTGGCATACTTATTTTATGTATTCTTTCAATATTGAGATCACCATCCGGTTTTGCAGCGGGTACCGAGGGGAACGGACAGTCGTCCTCTTCCGCGATTGGCGGAGCCGGAGCAGTGCCCCGGGAGGCCCCCCTCCAGACAAAATATTTCTTCGGTGGCATGTTTGGCGGTTACGGCAGTTATGGCGGCTACTACGGCGGGCATCACATGCCGGGCATGTTCCACGGCTACAGTGGATACCATTATCCAGGCCACTATTATTACGGGAATGGTCATGTTCCGTACACTTACGGAAATACATACCAGCACGGATCAAGCAGCGGCCCTTATGACTACGAATCCGACAGTGACTACGGCAGGCCCGGTAAGCGTCCCAGACCAGAGCGTGACTACAGGCGCAACCACCGCGTCCAGCCCCTACGGACTGGAACCTCACCGGGAACGGGTCAGTCACCGGCTGCAGGGAATATGACAAAACCACCGGTGACCGGGGCCGCTGGCTCGTCTAGCACTCCGCAGGCATTCAGGCCCGGAGCCAGCGCAAGTTCGGCCGCAGTGCCGTCGACTCCCGTCAAATGGCACACTGTTACCAACTTGCCTCACGGGGGAATCCCTGCGGATTCCGGAGCATCCCGACCTGCATCAGCGGCAGGCAACGGATGGAACATTGTCTCGACGGATCCAAATTATCGCAAAAAAGAAACGACCAACTCAAGGCGTACGATCTCCCCCGATTTGGACATCAAGGGGCCGGGCCGGGAAGTCGGGCTTGCGACCCGTTCCGGCGCAGGCAGTGAATCAATTCACGCGGCCCCTGGCCTGCTCTATTCTGTCAAAGAGGCTTCCACAGTTCCGGCGGAGGGTGCGAGAAGGCACATTTACTACCGGCTCCGAGATTATCAATGGGCCACGGTTCCGGAGCTAAGGTGACACCGGGACCAATGGCGAGATGGAGGTGCAGCGGGGCATCCCGCTGGCACCGGTGTGGGCCTCGCCGGCCCAAACGATGAAATTGGCTGGCAAGCCATGACAAGGGATGCGGAACCACATTTCCGTTGTGGTATACTGTTGCGCAACGCGCATATTCAAAGTCACACTTTGGGGAAGGCAATTGAACATCTGCGGACCGCGAATTCTGATTGTGGACGATGAGAAGGACATTTGTGACATACTGTTCCGCTTGCTGGAGACCGCAGGCTTCAGTCCCATAGTAGCTCACAATGGGGCTACCGCGCTTGAGATGATCCGCCTCGGAATGCCGGATCTGGTGATTTCAGACGTGAGGATGCCGGGTATTGACGGCATGGAACTGTTGAGACAGTCCAAAGAGTTGGATTATAACCTGCCGGTGCTCATGATCACGGCCTGGAGCGGACTCGACGGGGCTGTGCAGGCGGTCAAGGAGGGCGCATACGACTATCTTGCGAAGCCCCTGGATTATGGCGAGCTGGTCGCCAAGATCAAGAAAGCGCTTGAAGAGAGAGGTCCTAGCCTGGGCAAACGCACCGTGTGCGACCGAACGCAGAACGCGGCGGTTGCAGAGCTGCATGAAATAATGGGACCGAGTGAAGCGGTGTGCCGGATCGTGTCGGAAGTGGCTCTGGTTGCGCCATCCAATTTCTCGGTCATCATTCAGGGCGAAACGGGCACCGGCAAAGAGATGGTAGCTGGCACCTTGCACGGAGCTAGTCTCAGATCCGCCAGACCGATGATTGCGGTTGATTGCGGGGCGATTCCTGAGGGCCTTTTCGAAAGTGAGCTTTTCGGCTATGAAAAGGGCGCGTTCACAGGAGCAAGCTCCGCAAGGCTGGGCAAATTCGAGCTCGCACAGGGAGGCGCGCTATTTCTGGACGAAATATCAAACATGCCGTTGAGTTCCCAGATCAAGCTGCTGAGGGCGATCCAAGAGAAGAGCTTTTTCAGGGTTGGCGGAACCAAGACGGTGAGCGTTGACGTGCGCCTGATAGTGGCCACGAACGAGAATTTGAATACGGCTGTTCACTCGGGGTCGTTCAGCAGAGACCTGTTCTATCGCCTCAGTGAGTTTACTATCGTCATCCCACCGCTCAGGGAGCGTAAGGAGGACATCATCCACATCGCAAACCGAATCCTTCAGGCGACTAACGCCGAGCTGGGCAAGAACGTCCGAGGTTTTTCGGAATCTGCGCTCAAGGCGCTGCTGAACCACAGGTGGCCTGGAAACGTCCGTCAGTTGAGATCCGCGATTCGAAGGGCAGTTCTGCAGGCGGACGCTTGGATCATGCCGGAGCAACTGTCTCTGGAAGATGGGTTCAGTCCGGAGCCGCCTGTCGAGCCTGAGGCGCCGGATATCAGCCTTAACGGCTCGTCCCTGAAAGAGATCGTCCGCAGGTACACAATGGACATAGAGCGCAAAATCCTGGTGGAAACTCTGCGCAAGACAGGAGGAAACAAAGCCAAGGCCGCGCGATTGCTGAAGATCGACTACACGACGATCCACTCGAAGATAAAGCAGTACGGCATCCGGGTAGACCCCGAAGTTGAAGCGGAAGAGAACGACTGATACCAACTCCCATGCCCCACCGAGGCATGGGAGTTGGTCTAATACCAGCTTGCGCCGCGGGAGGTGCATCACGACTGGTCTAGGACTCTACGGACCTCACGGAGCAGCTCGTTCATCTTGAAAGGCTTGCTAACGAAGCCCTGTGCGCCGGCATCGAGGCACTCTTTTACGGAAGCGTCTGCCAAGTATCCGCTAGCCACAAGAACCTTGATCTGGGGATCGAGCGATACTAGCTCTTTGAGGCATTCTTTCCCGCCCATCTCGGGCATGATAAGGTCTAGCACCACGAGCGCGATTCGCGACCTTTCCTTCCTGAAGATTTCCGTAGCTTCGAGTCCGTTGACCGCGTGCAGTACCGTATATCCAGCTCTTGTGAGGATGCGGGCTCCTAATTCTCTCACGAACTGCTCGTCGTCGACCACCAGGACCGTCTCCGTGCCAAATGCGAGAGCTATGCCATTGTTGTCCAGTTCGGGTTCGGCTTGCCCGGTCCCGGCCGGTAGCCAGACCCTAAAGGTGGTGCCGCGGCCCGGTTCGCTCTCGCAGGCGATATAACCGTTGTGCTGGTTCACGATGCCGTAAACCATTGCCAGCCCGAGACCCGTCCCGCGGCCCAGCTCTTTGGTCGTGAAAAACGGCTCGAATATGTGTTCAATAGTCGTCTTGTCCATTCCGTGGCCCGTATCCGAAACCCTTAACAAGATGCAATCGCCCAACTCAGCACCGACCTGAAGCAACCAATAGTCATCGTCACGTGGACAGTTCATCGTTTCGATGGTGAGCTTGCCTCCCTCCGGCATCGCATCGCGAGCATTCACCGCCAAATTCATCAGGACCTGTTCCATCTGAGTCGGGTCGGCACTGATCTCGAATAGATCATCGGCCAGGCGCAGTTCAATGTCGATCATCCTGGGAATGGTCCGGCGCAGAAGTTTCTCCACCTGCGTTATTTGCTTGTTGAGATCCATGCGTACCGGTTTCGGCTCGACCCTCCTGCTGAACATAAGCAGGCGATGTACCAGGTCGGCGCCATTCTTCGCGGCGTAAAATATCTTGCTGATGTCAGCGTACTCGGGGTCTGTTTACTGTCTATCTGCAAGAAGTAATTCCGAGAATCCCAACACTATCGTGAGTATGTTATTGAAGTCGTGAGCAATACCGCCTGCCAGGGTGCCGATTGCTTCCATCTTTTGCGCTTGAAGAAGCTGCTTCTGCAGTGACACTTCCCTGGTTACATCCCTCTTCACCGCTACATAATTTACAATTGTCCCCGCATTGTCCTTGATGGGAGAGATGGTCGCCTCCTCCTCAAGAAGAGTCCCGTCCTTTCGCAGATTGATCAGATGGCCGCTCCACACCTTACCGCTGCTTATCGTTTCCCACATATGACTGTAAAAGACGGCGTCATGGTAGCCGCTCTTGAGCATGCGCGGATTGTTTCCCAGCGCCTCTTCGCGACAATAGCCGGTAGTCTGCTCAAATGCTGGGTTGACGTACATGATGGTTCCGTCCGTGCCTGTTATTTCTATGGTCTCAGCTGCCTGTTCAACCGCTGTGGCCAATCGCCTTTGCGCGTCCTGAGCCTTTTTGCGTGGACCTATATCCCTGAATATGGCCTGAATGATCTGCTTGCCTCCACGCGGCAACGGGACGGCAGCTACTTCGACGTCGACGACTCCTCCATCCAGGCGGACAAATTTTTCTTCCATGAGCGGCTGGGTTCGGCCCAACTCGCCCATTTCCGTTACCCTCTTCTTGACGAGGGCCCGGTAGTCCGGGTGCACCAGATCCATCACGTTCAGGTTCACCAGCGCCTCGGGGTCGGCTGCCCCGAGCAGTTTTGCCGCGGCTTTGTTCGCATAGATTACCTTTCCCTGAGAGTGAGCCAAGATCCCATCAGGTGAAAGATCGACCAACAGACGAAACCGTTCCTCACTTTCCTGTAACGCCAGGTCCACAGACTGGCGGTCGGTCACGTCGAAGATTACGCCATCGATGTAAGGTTCATTCCCCAGTTCGTCCACTACAGGTCTGCCATATTCAACGCAGTGCCTTATGCTCCCGTCCTTGTGGAGCACCCGGTAGCGTGTTTCAAACGGCGTTCCTTGGACCACTGCTTTTGTGACCTCCTCGATGGCTCTCGCTCTGTCTTCCGGGAGAATAAGCGGGTCGATGGAGCAGACGTCTCCGATGGTAAGTTCTTCCTGCGTATAACCAGTAATGCTTTCAAGCATATTATTAAAGAACTGCATGGGAGAGTTGTCTCCCAACACTGCTCTGTAGACTATTCCAGGGATGTTTGACGCAAGGGTTCTGTAAGCTCTCTCGCTTGCCTGGATGCGGTCTTCAGCCTTCTTGTGCTCGGTCTGGTCGCTGAACACGGCCACTATTTCGCCCGTAGGCAGCTTGAACACGAAATTCTCTACCCACAACTCGATTCGCTCGTCTTTGTACTCGCTCAAAGGATGACGAGTAGGCATCCCCGTGCGCCAGGTTGCTTGAAGTACGTCCAAGAGACCAAAGTCCTTTATTCCGGGAAAAACCTCCAGAACTCTCCGGCCGACAACCTCTTGCCTGGAAGATCCCGTGATCTGTTCCCCGGCCTTGTTCATGTCGACGACGACAAAGTCATCTCCGGTTCCGGCCCCGTTGTAGATCGCGACTCCGTTGGTCATGTTTTCAAAAAGACCTCTGTACCGCGCCTCACTTTCAGAAAGTGCCCTCTCCGCTATTTTTCGTCTCATAAGAGAGCCCACCGTGTTGGCCAACGTGGTTACCCACTGAACAAGATCGTCACCTACCTGCACCATTTCGGGATTGGCCAGAGACAAGCAACCGATAACTTTCCCGTCTGCTTGCATGGGAATGCCGACATAAGTCTGAACCCCGAGCTTTCTCAAGGCGGGGTCGGGGCATTTGGGTTTTGAGCATGCCCAATTCTCTATGACAGCGCGGCCCGTCTCGACGACAATTCCTGATGGTATCTCTCGTGCGTCTACTTCAAACGGTTGCGGCAACTCTGACAAATCAATGCCAACCTGGCCTTGGAACACCATCTTGTTGCGCTGCTCATCGTAAGTTTCAATTGCAACTATGGGAAAACAAGTCGACTCGGCAATTTCGTCCACGATTTCGTGCAACGAGTGCTCCAAAGGCTGATCACTCATCACTGTGTCCGTGAGAGTCTTCAGCGTCATGAGCCGTTCGTTTGCCTGGTCCAGCTCTTTCAAGCCCCGGGTGAGCGCGTCTTGGGCACCTCTCCGTTGATCGATCTCTCTGGACAGCCTCTCATTAGCCCTGGTCAGGTCTGCCGTACGCTCTTGAACCCGCTTCTCGAGATCCACCTGGGCTATTCGCAGTTCCTGTTCCATCTGCTTGCGCTGCGTAATGTCGCGCGAGATGCCTGAGATACCGATTGGTCGGCCCGCGTCATCCCGCAGAAAAGTGGCGGTGATCTCTTCCCAGCGAGTCGTACCGTCTTTGTGGTATCGCTCTATCTCCTGAGTGCGAGACCTATACTTGTCGGTCGATCCCGCGGCTTCCAGTTCCAATTCCTCTTGATATCCGCGGAGGACACTTTCCCGCGATTCCGGTGTGAAACCGTCGAGAGCCGAGCGGAATATAAGTTCATCGGGAGTGTAACCGAGCATCTGCGCAACCGAAGGACTCACGTAAGTAAACCGGAACTCCAAATCCAAAGTCCAGATGACGTCTCTGGCAG
>Ga0172371_10010367_pt1 | contig 12595 bp, 8 predicted proteins | sample Lak12m_FD_114543 | JGI IMG/M metagenome (GOLD analysis project Ga0172371, IMG submission 114543) | Freshwater microbial communities from Kabuno Bay, South-Kivu, Congo - kab_022012_12m | ecosystem: Environmental > Aquatic > Freshwater > Lake | place: Democratic Republic of the Congo: South-Kivu... | reverse complement strand
TGGACTTACCCACCCCAATATGGCCGGTCAGCATGACCTTAGCCATCGGATCGGCTTTCAGATAGGTAGCGATCTGCCGCAGAGCGTTGGAATCCCGTGCGACGCGGGGAAGTGCCTCCGCGTTCACGCCAGCCGGAACGTTCGGGTTAAGCCGCTGCAAAATGCGGTTGAGGTCTGGTGCCTCGCGCTTGGACGATATTTTGGGCATCGAAAATCCCGGTTCTGAAGAGCATGCTCCTGGAACCTCTAGTATAATATGGTTTTCTGGGGATGGTCGCCACCCCCCGCCCCGCCCCTCAGTGGACTTGTGTGCCTGATGGCCCGATATAAGGGCAGCATGATCCTGGAAGCGTTTCCCGATCCGTGGTCAGCCACCCGTCCGACAAATGGTTGAAAGAAAGCCGTCCAACTTCGGCGAGGGGTCTGAACGCCTGGAACATCCTCACTGGCTGCTTCGCCGCGTCGATCAGGCGGTCGTGGCCCTGTTGGTCCTGGCGGGGCTCGCCGCGATGGTGGTCTGGTGGATCGTCCATGGTGGGGTCCGCGGAAACCTGGTCGAGTTAGAGCGGGCCGAACCCAAGACCGTCCGCTTCGAGGTCGACATTAACTCCGCCGGCTGGCCGGAGTTACTGCAATTGCCGGCGATCGGCGAAACCCTTGCCAAACGCATCGTCGACTCCCGTCTCAAGGACGGTCCGTTCCGGGACCATAAGGACTTGATGCGAGTCCGTGGGATCGGGCCCAAGACGTTCGACACGATCAGGCCCTACTTACGTCCCATGCCCGACCAGGACGCCATGGTTCAGAAGTGAGCAAGGGTACCCGTCCGCCCGATCGTGCGATTGACCCATTCCGCGACCGCGATATAATCGTTCCCACCTGGGACATTCCCGACGCACCATGCCCGGGCAATCCTAGTAGTGGCGGCGGGGGCAAATGGATTTGCCGACCTGTGTCTTGGGATGTGAAATGGATTATACGCATCTTGCCACACAGGAGATGACGGTGTCGCTGTCTTCGTCGCTCGACGCCAAAGAGCTGGTCAGGCAGGCGATAGACATCGTCGATCTGGTGGGGAAATACGTGCAGTTGCGGCGTCAGGGCCGCAACTACGTGGGCATCTGCCCGTGGCACGACGACACCCGTCCCAGCCTCCAAGTGAACCCCGAGCGCCAGTCGTTCAAGTGTTGGGTATGCGACATTGGGGGGGATGTGTTCAGTTTCGTGATGAAAATGGACGGGGTGAGCTTCCCCGAGGCCCTGGCCTTGCTCGCCGATCAGGCGGGCATCCCCCTTCAGAAGCAGAAACAGGGCAGCGGAAGTGGCCCGGGCGGGGCATCCGATAAGCGCCACCTTTACCAAGCCATGGCGTGGGCTGAGAAGGAGTTCCACGAGTGCCTGCTCCGCGATCTCGAGGCTGAGGTAGGGCGGCGGTACTTCCAGCAGCGAGGGATCACCCCGGAGAGCGTGCGGAAGTTCCATCTCGGCTTTGCCCCCAACCGATGGGACTGGATCCAGCGGCGCGCCTCGGGCGCCGGCTTCAGCCCGAAGACGCTGGAGACAATCGGCCTAGTGGTCCCGTCGGAGAGCGGGAGGCCGTACGACAGGTTCCGCGGCCGGGTGCTGTTCAGCATCCGCGACGTGCAAGGCCGACCGGTGGGTTTCGGCGGACGGGTCTTGCCGGAGTCGGGCTCCACCAGTCCGGCCAAGTATATCAACTCACCCGAAACCCCCCTGTTTTCCAAGAGCAGCCTCCTTTACGGGCTGGACGTGGCTCGGGACCCGATCCGCAAGGGCCACACGGCCCTGGTGATGGAGGGCTATACCGACTGCATCGTGGCCCATCAGTTCGGATTCGACAACGCCGTGGCGGTGCTGGGCACGGCGTTGGGGAGCCGTCACGTGCAGATCCTCAAGCGGTTCGCCGAGCAGATCGTGTTGGTGCTCGATGGCGACGAGGCGGGCCAGAAGCGGACCAACGAGGTGTTGGAACTGTTCGTGGCGGAGAACGTCGACCTGCGGATCGTCACCTTGCCCGAGAATCTCGATCCGTGTGATTTCCTCCAGGCCCGGGGGGCGGACGCTTTTCGCGAGATCCTGGCCACCGGGGCAATCGACGCGCTGGAGCACGCGTTTCGGATTGCCACTCGGGGAGTGGACATGGCGAGGGACATCCATGCGGCCGCTAGCGCGTTGGAGCGGCTCTTGGGCATCGTGGCCAAGGCGCCCCGGCTGGGAGCGGATACCACGCGAGACGACCGTTTCCGCGAGGAGAAAATCCTCCAGCGACTGGCGGCGAGCTTCCAGGTGCCGGAGCAGACCGTCCGAGAGCGGCTCACTGCCATGCGACGCGGAGGGCAGCGGCGCGGCCCGACGCCAGAGGCCGGACAGCCGGCTTCGGCCCCGGCGCCGGCCGGCAAGATCGATCCCTGCGAACGTGAGCTCTTGGAGCTTCTGGTGCGTTTTCCCGAGCACGCTGCCGAGGCTCGGGCGGCAATCGACGTGGAGCAGATCGGCTCCGCGGCCTGCCGGAGCATCTACGCGGCGTGCTGCCGACTTGCCGACGTTGGCGAAATGCCGACGTTCGAGCGGTTGATGTTGGAGTTCGACGATCCGGCCCTGAAGAGCCTGTTGGTCGAGCTCGACGAGAACGGGGCGGCCAAGAAAATCGCCGACCCCGCCGCACTCCTGGCCGAGCTTGCCGGGAGTTTTCAACGCAGAGACGCCAGCAAGGACCTATCCGGCACGGCCGGCTTGCTGCGCGAAGGTCGTCTGGACGAGAGCCAGCAGCTCGATCTGCTGGAGCAGATCGTCCAGCAGGAGAGGGTCCGCCGCGGCATGTCCGCGCCCAAGGATGGGTAGCACCGTGGCGGATGGATCGGGGCCGAGAACCGCGCGAAGCGGTCCCGCCGGTCCCCGACAAGGATTGGGTTTCACCGGGCGCCATGAGGGCGTCAAAGGAGTGTTACGGTGGAGCACTTGGACCAAGAACTGGAGGCGCTGGTCGCCAAGGGAAAGACCCAAGGTTATCTGACCTACGACGAAGTCGCTCATTACCTGCCCGACCAGGCCGTCGACCCGGAAAAACTGGATTCGCTGCTGATCGCCCTGGACGAGCAGCGCATCGAGCTCTTGAACACGCCGCCCGAGCCGGAATTCTACGAGGTCTGCACGGGCCCGGAGGGAATCCGGGGGAGGCCGGCAGCGGACGTCGGATCGGGCGTCGAAGGTGCACCCGAGCTGCGCCTGGTCCTGCCCGACGAGCCGCCGGCCAAATGGTCGAGCGATCCCATCCGGCTCTATCTCAGCCAGATGGCGGAAATTCCACTCCTGACACGGGAACAAGAGATCGCCCTGGCCAAGAAGATTGAGGTCGCTCGCAAGCGATTCCGCCGCACCGTGGTCGGGTGCAATTTGGCGCTGCGGGCTACCGTCGCCACGCTCACGAAGGTGCACAACGGGATTCTGCCCTTCGATCGCACCGTGAAGGTGTCGCTCACGGAGCGGCTTACCAAGGAGCAGATTCTCGCGCGCATGCCGCACAACTTGCGGACCTTGACGCACCTGCTGGAGGGAAACAAGCGCGACTTCCTCCGTTTGATCAGCAAGCGGACGTCGCCGGAAGAGCAAGCCGAGGCCCGAAAGCGATTCATCCGTCGCCGCCGGAAAACGCTGATCCTTGTGGAGGAATTGAGCCTGCGGACCCGGCGGGTCCAGGCCATGATGCGGCAAATGGAGGAAATCTCCCAACGCATGGCCCATCTGCGTCGGCAGATCGGAAGCCTCGCCCGCCAACCGGACGCGAGGGCCCGGCGAACCCAGTTCCGTCGCGAGCTCCGCGACCTGCTGATCCTTGTTCAAGAGAGCCCTCGCGCTCTGCGCAGCCGTTGCGAGAAGATGCGGGCCCAGTACCGCGACTACGAGGAGGCCAAGCGGCAGCTCTCCGGAGGGAACTTGCGCCTGGTGGTCTCCATCGCCAAAAAGTACCGCAATCGGGGGCTGAGCTTCCTCGACCTGATCCAGGAGGGGAATACCGGCTTGATGCGGGCGGTGGATAAGTACGAGTACCGCCGCGGCTACAAGTTCTCCACTTATGCCACTTGGTGGATCCGGCAGGCCATCACCCGGGCCATCGCCGACCAGGCCCGCACGATCCGCATCCCGGTCCACATGATCGACGTGCTGAGTAAATTGCGGAATACCTCGAAAAGGCTCTTGCAAGAATTGGGCCGAGAGCCGACAACAGAAGAAACCGCTTGTGCGGCCGAGTTGAGCATCGACGAAACCCGCCGGGTCTTGAACATCGGACGGCATCCGGTGAGTCTCGACCGGCCGGTCGGGGAGAGTGAAGATAGCTGCTTCGGGGAGTTTATCGAGGACAATGGCATCGACAGGCCCGACAGGGCTGCCTCCAACGAAATGCTCCGCGAGCGGATCGAGGCCCTGCTCAAGACCCTCACCTATCGCGAGAGGGAGATCATACGGCTCCGCTATGGCCTTGGAGATGGGTACAACTATACCCTGGAGGAGGTTGGGCGCATTTTCAAGGTTACGCGGGAGCGGGTCCGCCAGATTGAAGCCAAGGCGGTCCGGAAGCTCCAGCACCCGGTCCGCAGCAAGCAGCTCGAAGGATTTCTCGAGCGGATTGCGGGTTGACGGGCACCGCCAACCCGCCCGTCCGCAGGCTGACGCGAATCGTCAAGCCGCTGACCCCCCGGTCGGCGGCTTTTTCTGTTTACCTTCAGTGCGATCAGGTAGCCATGCCATCCGAAACGAGTGCAACGACCGATGTCCTCCGCAGGCTCCACGGCATTCACGAGCGACTGCGGGATCTCCAAGGGCGATTAGATCGCGGGCCACGCGTATCGCAGGCCCATGAAACCAACCTGGAACGCTTGCAGGCCCAACTGGCCGATGTCCAGGCAAAGGCCAAAGAGCTGCGGCTCAAGACCGACGAGAGACAACTCCACCTGAAGAGCGGCGAGGCGAACGTCGAGCGGCGGCGCCAACAATTGCGCGAGGCCAAGGACAACCGCGAGTACCAGGCCCTGGTCGACCAGATCAACGCCGACCAGATGGCCAACAGTGTGCTGGAAGACGAAATCCTCGAGTGCATGGAGAAACTCGATCAGCTCATGGCCAAGGTCAAACTGGCCGAGCAGGCCCTTGCCAAGGCCCGCGAAGACGCCGGCAAGAATAGCGAGCAGTGGGAAGCGGGGGCCCCCGCCATCCGCGCCGACATCCAGGGCCTGGAAGCTGCGATGAAGCAGGTGGAAGGCGATCTTCCCGCCGACTTCCGCGACTTGTACTGCCGGCTCATCCGCGCCAAGGGGGGCGATGCCTTGGCCGCCATTCACGGGGAGTTCTGCGGCGGCTGCAACCAACACGTCCCCCTGAACATGGTCAACGGCGTGATGCTCGGCAAGCCGCTCTGCTGCAAGTCCTGCGGCCGGCTGTTGTACATTCAAGAGGACTACGTGCCGGGGGACTAGGTAGAGGGCGGAGTGTCTTGGTGCCGCTGTACTATCGTCGCACCAAGGTCCGGCTACTGCGGTTCTGGATCGTTACATGGTAGCTGTCGGGACGGTGGAGGCTGTACTCTAGCCGATCCGGATACCTCGTCCAACGCAACGCAATGGGACCGTCCGGCGTCGGGACCGTGCCCTCGCAATTCTCCAGGGGAACGTCTTGAAAGCGAATTTCAATCCGCTTGTGGACGGTGTCCACACGGCGGATCCCCAAGATATCGCGGTGAATCACGTGGACAAGGACCGATGTGAATCCCGCCCAACTCGAGTAATCAGAGCCAATCTCTTGTCCGTTGGCGCCGAGTTGTTCGAATACCTTCGGATTCAAGACGTCGTTGAAGATCTGCGGCCCACAATCGGCCTCCGAAAGCAAGTCGAGCCGCATCGGACCGCTGATGAACCCGCCCAACTTTGGCATGTCGGAATAGGTCTTCTTCGCATCGCGACAAGGGCCGAACTCGTCGCGGAGTTTTTGCCACAATTCGGCGTCCTTGCGGCGGTCGGCCACCTTGAAGAAGAAGGCGAAGTATTGGCAGGCTTCGGTGCGGTTGCGAGTTCTCTCCAGCTTGCCGTTGCGTCGAATCGCGTTGTCCACAAAGAACTGTCCATCGAACGATTGCCGCCGGATCGTCTCGCGAAGTCTTTCCGCCTTGGCGGTCAACTCCGGAAGATCGTACAGCCGAGCCATCGTGTCATGGATGCTCGCATAGTGCATGTTTGTCGGATAGTTTACGTCGTTCGTCAGGTAATCAGCCTTCGAAAAGTCGACCAATACCCAACCTGGCAGCTTTTCCAACAAACCGTCGCTATTCTCATATTGTTTGAAGAATCCCAGTAGGCCGAGCACCCTCGGACGCAAGGCATCGACCAGGGCGCGGTCGCCGCTGCGGGCCAGGTATTCCTCGAGTTCATCCACGAACCACATGGCCCAGGCGTGAATAAAGCCCGATTCCCCGCCCCCGGGATAGCACATCGGCAGCATTCCTTTGGGCAGCTCGGGGCCGAATCGCTCGGCCAATGCGAAGTTCTCGAGGAAATTGTGTTCCACCAAGGTCGTGCCCGTCAGGACGTTCGCCACCCTCGACGTGCAATAACTATCGCCCAGCCAGCCGACCCGCTCGCGGGTAGCACAGTCCATGAAGATATCCACGGCACATTGGCGGAACATGAGCACGCCGTCACGGTAACGCTTGTTGAGATACGGATTGCTGCAGTGGAACGACGCCCCGCGAGTCTCGGGATGGGCATATTCCCGCACATAGATGTCGCGTAGCGAACAGCCGCCCTGGAGGCACATGAACGTCAATCGCGCGATCGCGCTTGGCTCGATGTTTTCGAGCCGATATTCCCCAGTCTCCAAATCATAGGAGATGGTCTGCCCAAAATCTGTCAACACCAAGCGAGTCGGCGCCGTACATCGCACGGTGACGCCGATAAATCCAGCGTAGCTTCCGTCAAAATCGAGCGTAACGTACTCGCGTGCAGCTAGAACGATGGGAGACTTGCCCATCGCCTCCTTGGAGCGGTGCAACGATTTGCGAGCCCATTGCGCCATTTCTCGCGACGTGATCTCCCACAACTCCTTCTCGGACCAACCGTTCCATGGCAATTTGGGGATTTCGTACTTCGGGAGTATGGGTTTCCCACGCTCAAGTTGGCCTCGGTCAACAAGCTGTACCGGCACGCGGATAGCAAATTCCGGATAGAGAACGCCTCGCGGCAGAGAGCGTTTTTCCACCTGAACGGTCGTTACCACGCCGGGCCATGCCGACGCCGAGTCGCGAAACCAGGCATCCCAGCCCGGTTTCATCCGATAAGCCTCCATGAACGCTCGCGGCACGATCCGCTCCACTTTTTGCACGCGATCGTCGAGAATATTGCCGGCAAACTGCGTCCCCTCGCCTGCCGTCGAGGCCAGCACACGGTCGTCGGCCACAACCTCTGCCTGACAGGACGAAGGCTGATTCAACAGATAGTAGCTGAAGCAGTTGTACCCAACCGCCTCAATGGCCACGAGATTTCTGCCCGGGGTGAGTTTCTTGGTGATGTCCCACTCGTCGACGCGGAAGAAGCCGCGCGGCCCGCGGGCCGGCCCATAGCCGACGAATTCGCCGTTGAGCCAGGCCCGGTAGAGGTAGGCCGCCGTGACGCGGAGCACGACCTTCCGAGCATTCGTCGGCGCATCGATCACCGCGCGGAATCCGCCTAACAGATTCATCTCCGTTTCGCGTCCATTGGGCCAAATCGGCTTGGCGGAACGAAACGTCGCCGGCTCGGCGGCATGAACCAGCATCGTCGTGAAGGAAACGGCAATTCCGACAACACAGGATCGCAAGGTGCAAGGACTCATAACTGGCTTTCCTGGCTAGAGGGTGATGTTTACCAGTTTACCGGGACTTGCTCTTCGACTCGAAGTCATCCACTCACTCAGTTGGCGGTATCAAGGCATCTGGTGAAACGCCTCGCGAATGACCTTCCACTCCTCGTTGTAACATGCCAGCGGCCGGAAATCGGGCGGCTTACCCCATGCGTACGCAAAGACGTCGCAACCCCGGCCGTGCCACTTCTTCCATGTCTTCGGGTCGCAGCCCAATGTTGCCCTGGCACCACGAGGTTTCGGGACGGTTGACGAGCTTTGTCTCGGAAACGGCCTCACCGCGACGGATGCGCATCGCCACGATGCCGGGCGCGAAGTCAGCGGGCAGAACGAATTTCCGCGAGTGCCCACCGGGCTGGAGCACCTCGGGCTTGACGACGTTGCCCGGCCACCGGACCGCTTGCGACCCGTTGCCCGGCGCGCCATCGTCCATGCGAGCCAGCTCGACCACGCAGCCGGCAGCCAGTCCGTCGCCTGTGACCAAGACGGTCTCGCCGGGCTGGGCGGCGTGGGGCCGAAGCCCCACGCCTTTAACGGTCCGGCTCCACGACTTTCGGGAAAGGAAGTTGCGGAACCAGGATGTTTGGCCCCCTCATCTCTCATCCTTTCAAATACTCCTCCGGGAACTTCCACGGGGCCCGGTACTCGGGCTTCGCCAGGCGGGCCGCTTCCTCGTCGCCAACGATCTTCTCCGCGACCGGGTCGAAGTGGATCGTGCGCCCCAGCTCGAGCGACAAGTTCGCCAGCACCAGCGGCACATCGACCCGCACGTGGTAATTCACGCAGCAGTCGGGCTCCTTGCGCGACTTGATCGACTCGATCCACTGGCGCTCGTGGCCGGGCGACGGGGGAATCGATTTCTCGGGCAGTTTCTTCCCCTTCATCCGCTCGCCCTCGGGCACGATCTTGTAGGAGCCGTAGTCGCAGTACATCGTGGCGTCGACCCCGTGGAAGTAGATGCCCAGACGCCGCTGCGGCACCGGCTTGCCGTGCAGGTCGAAGCCGTAACTATTGGCCAGCGACGACATCCAGGTCATCGTGCACTTGGGGTACTGCCAGAGGACTTCCTGCACGTCGGGGGCGTCGCCGTCGTCCTTGATGACGAAGCGGCCGCCGATACAACTGGTGGCGGTCGGGAAGCCCAGCCCCAGGGCCCAAATCGGCAGGTCGATGATGTGCGGGGCCATGCCGCAGAGCCAGCCGCCGGTGTAGGTCATCCAAGAGCAGTGGTTGTACGAGTTGGCGACGAGGATGGCGTTGAACGGCCGAATGGGGGCCGGCCCGACCCAGAGGTCCCAGTCCAGGTCCGGCGGCGGCGTGGTGTTCGGGTCGTGACCGACGCCCTGCGGACCCTGGTTCATCACGTTGAAGGTCCGCACCACGCTGATCTTCCCCAGATGGTCCACCCGCATCATCTCCACGATGCGGCGGTAGTTCTCGCCGGCGTGGATCTGCGTGCCGACCTGGCTGATCCGCTTGTGCTTCTTGACCGCGTTGCGCAAGGCCAGGCTCTCGGCCAGGTGAAGCGTCATCGGCTTCTGCACGTAGATGTCCTTGCCGGCCTCGCAGGCGTGAATCGCAATCAGGGCGTGCCAGTGGGGCGGCGGGGCGACGATCACCGCGTCAACGTCCTTCTGCCGGAGTACCTCGCGGTAGCCGCGGTAGGCCTTGCAGCTCGACTTGTGCCGGGCCACGACCGAATCGCGGCGCGGCTTCCACGGATCGCAGGCGGCCATGACGACCACGTCCTTGTGGGCCGCGCACTGCGCCAGGTTGTGCTGGCCCATGCCGCCGCAGCCGATCAGTCCCACGTGGATCCGCTCGTTGGGCCCGGGCGTGTTCTCCAGTCCCAGGGTCGTTGCCGAGACGACCAGCGGGGCTGCCAAGCCTGCGGCCCCCGCAGTCTTTCCCAGGAAGCCACGGCGCGACAGTTCATTGGATGCGGGCATGAGATGGTTCCTTGTTCAGGAGGGTAAAGACCGACGGACTTCTGCAAATCACTCCCCTCTCCCTCTGGGAGAGGGGCAGGGGGTGAGGGCTTGCGAAACCGCAGACGCACGCCAAGGCATTCCTCGTCCAACAGCCCTCACCCTAACCCTCTCCCAAAGGGAGAGGGGACACTTTGCACGACTTCATTCACTCCTTGACAACCTTGGCTTTCGGCGGATTGGCATACGCCGACCAGACGTCGGCGAGCGCTTTCTCGTCGGCCCGGCCCGGATGGATCCAGAGCCGGTGCTTGAGGGTCAGGGTCTTCCCCTTGGGAATCGGGACCTCGGCCTCGCCGGGAAAAGCGGGCATCACGCAGTTGATCCCGGGGTATTCCAGCAAGACGTTCGGGTACTTCGGATTCGTGGGGTGCTCGAAAATCGCCACCCCGGCCACCTGCTTGCCGCCGGGAAACAGGCCGGAGTAGTCGAGCCACGAGCGTCGCGGTTTCACGTCGGGCGGATCGACGTGCCGCACGATTTTCTGCTCTTTGGTCGGCGCGGCGCGGAACGCGAACCCGCCGTAGCCGCCGTGCGGACGCCCGCCGATGGCCACGCCGTCCTCATGGCCAATCAATTCAAGCTCGACGTCGACGAAGCGTCCCGGCCCGGCCTGTTGAAACGCCTGAATCGAAACCACCTCGCCCACGATCGAATGGCGATCGCCCCATTTCCAGAGGTTGACGGCACGGTACTCGCCGAAGACAGGTCCGTCGGTATTGTTCATCAGCGACTTGGGCCTCGACCAGACGCCCACGACCGCCCAGATGTCGCGGACCTCGTTCTTCCACCGCGTCACCGGCCACGACCACCACACGCCGCGGTGGTGCGGATGGTCCTTGGGGAAATCATCGGTGAGCACTTCGCCACTCGGGCCGTAGAGCGGATGGATGTAGTCGCCACGGGCGTACTTCGGATCGACGCCCGTCGGTGCCGCGACCGGCTGCCACCTGTAGTTGAGCACTGGCGACCCTTCCTCGCTCAGGAGGCAACCCTCCGCGTTGCCCGTGGCCGCTTTCATCACTGGCGGCGGCGCTTGTGGGGATGCCTTGATCAGGAACTTCCGCTGGCCGGCGGGGCCGGACGGCATCAGGAACCGCAGCACCGGGACCCATACTGTTGTCACTTCCGGGGGAGGCGGCATCAGAATCCGCATCCCCCACTGCGCCCAAATCGGATGGGCCGGTTTGGCCGCAGCTTGGCCCAGTTCCACAAGCTCCACGCGGCCCGACCAGGCGTGCAGCGCTTTCGCGGTCGCCGGATCGACCTCGACCTCCAGCGGCGCGCTAACGCGGGCGGCCGCGCCGCCGGGATCGGAAACCTCGATCGTCAGTTCCGCCGCTGCCGCGTCCACGCCGAGCAGAGTGACGAAAACCCCAATAGCCGCTGCCGACATCCAACCGAAACAACATCGCATGGTTCGTCTCCCTCACCCCTGCCACCCTCCCGCGAACGGGAGAGCATCCGTAGGGTGGGGCTCGCTGCGCTCGACCCACCCTACAACTCGACCTACCGTACCGTGTCCTTATTGGCCACGCGGGACATTATCGTGGTGGCCGAAGCCCGTGTAAAGCATCAGTCGGCCAATTCCACCACGCCCCACAGGTCGAGCCGCGGGACGCGCACGGTGACGATTTCGCCGTCGGCGGCGATGTCGAGCCGAATCGGCTCGGATTCCGGCGAGTACATGACGCCTTTGGAAGACTTGTGCCCGGGGAACAGATCACGCCGCAATCTCAGGGTGAAGTCCTCCGCCGGGACCATCGCATCTTTCTGGCCGTCGTAGCGGCGATTCAGCAGGTGGACGACGACGGGGGCGAGGGGGTCTTTTGCGTTCGTTCGGGGCACGGCCATGATCTCCTTCGCGCCCTCGACAATCAGCGCCGGCGGTACGAGCCTGGCAAGCGACTTGTCGTCGGGCCAGACCACGAGCCGGCCGGCTGCCTTGACCCGTTCGACGAGTTTCTTCTGAGCATCGTCGATGGGTGACTTCGAGAAATCGGCCGCCACCACAACCGCCTGGAAGTGCAGGAGCCGGTCGGCGTCAAGACGCTGCGGGAGCCAGTCGTCGCCCGCGATCACCACCGTAAACGGGATGTTCCGCTCGGCGAGCGCCGCGCAGATCGGCTCGATGTTCCCCATACCCTTGCGCCGGGCCGCGTTGTCGTAGACGACGGCCACCGGGGCCACCGCGCGGTAGTCATCGAAAAGCCGGGCATTGCGGCGGACGAACTGATAGAGGTAGGCGTATTCTTCCGTGGGCCCGTGGTACCAGTGCGTGCCTTTCTCCTTGGTGTAGCACCACTGGTAGTGCGGGGCCATGAAGTGGTGGCCGAAGGCGTAGGACAGGGCGATCCAGGTGCGGACCAGGCCCGGGACCTTGTGCTCGTTGACATAGGCCCAATCCGACCCGCCCGCCGTGGAGGCCACGGGCCGGTCCACGCCGTCGGCCAGCTTGTAGGCGTAGATGGGGTGCGTGGGGACCTTGCGGCTGCCCGCCGCGTGCTCGACCTCGCAGCAGAAATACGTCACCTGGGGCGCGATCACCAGGCCGTGCGGATCGGTGACGCCCGAGTTGACGCACAAGGCCAGCGGCTTGCCCCGCAACGCTTCGGCCCGTCGGCGATACTCCGCCACGTAGGCATGGTTGGCCTTCACCTGGAAATCGAGGAACTCGGCGGCCAGAGGAAGTCCGGCGCGCC
>Ga0172371_10010365_pt1 | contig 12596 bp, 10 predicted proteins | sample Lak12m_FD_114543 | JGI IMG/M metagenome (GOLD analysis project Ga0172371, IMG submission 114543) | Freshwater microbial communities from Kabuno Bay, South-Kivu, Congo - kab_022012_12m | ecosystem: Environmental > Aquatic > Freshwater > Lake | place: Democratic Republic of the Congo: South-Kivu... | reverse complement strand
TCCCACGATCACTTTGGACCGAGGAAGCTTTCCAATGATTCGTCTGGTCAGCGGTTCCTCGGCCGCATCCTTGTCAACCCAAATCTCTGTGAAGGAAAATCTCATCAGTCTACAAAAGAAACGTCTTCCCTCAGCTTCTCGATCAGGCACCGGGCATGCTCGCGGGATTTAAGTTTAATCTCAAGTGTGCACTCTCGGGTTTCGAAGGCCTGTGACGGCCGCACCGCGACGTTTCGAGGCAAACCGAGCTCGTGACACCACCGCTGAAATCTCTTTTCTTCGGTAACGAGTTCAGGGAATTTCCAGGACCGCAGAATCTCCCGCACCCGGGATGCCTTCGCGGGCCTGGCGACGTCAGGATCTTCCAAAACTTCCCGGATGCATTGCTCCTGGAGAAGCTCCGAAATCCTTCTGCCATGAAAGACGGAGAGGTCGAAAAGGTTGCCCGCAATTTCAGCGTTGGTATTGGCATTTGTGCCCAACGCATTTATCAACTCCATTACCGCCTTCCGGTCTTCGTTCCCCACTTCCGCCAGAATCGCCGCAGTCTTTTCCATAATGCTACCCGCTGCCAACTCTTGCAGGATGGAACGTTCGAGAGCCCCGACCGCTCTAAGATGTGCCAGGCGAGGACCCTTGGCTGCCAGGCCCAGTGCCGGAAGAAATTCCCCGCTTATCACGTCCAGAGGGTAGAGTTCAAAGAGGCGCTTGACCACTACCGCCGCAAGTGCTACGTCAAATCGCCGGTGAGCGGCGTTGTCCCAGAAGCCCAGACGGAACGCTTCATCCGAAGGCATTTCCGGGGGGAGCACTATCACCTCCACCTTGTCCAGCCCTAGGTGAATGGCTGCTTCGAGACGCCTGCGCCCAGCCACAGGGATGCGCGTTCCGCCGGAGATCTCCTGTACGATGGGGCGATTCAGTATGCCGATTCTGCGGATCGATGCTACCAGAACGGGTCCATCGCCGAAGTGCGGGAAATAGAAGGTCTCGTCAAGCAGATTGACCTGACGGGGGTCGACGGGAAGAGACCTGGTACGAGTCAGCCACTGCAAGATAATCCTCAGCCTCCTGGACCTTTCCTCTTTTCATACAGCCCGAGGCAACGATTCCACATTTCCGGACAAGCTCCCGGATGGCTGCCTCGCGGTATTGCTCGCGGAGCCCCGGTTGATCTAGGATCTTCACAATAGCTCGAATCCTGTAACAGTCAATGGCCGGCACCAAAGCGGAAAGCTGATCGGAATGGCCGCCGTGTTTTATCACCAGCGGCTCCGGGACGAACTCCACCGGGTGATATGCCGTGATACGCAGCCACAAGTCGTAGTCTTCAGCTGCAGGCAGGTCCTCATCGAACCACCCGACCTCTTCGAGCAACCCGCGGGAAATCATCACGGAGGAAGGACTTATCAGGCAGCGTTCCAGGGCGCGCTCGAAGAACCATCCCCCTTGCTTTCGATGAATCGGCTTCTGATTCACCTTTTGTCCATCTCGAATCCAGATCTCCTCCGTATGCGAGATAAACCATTGCTCTCTTCTCTCGTTCCCTTCGACCTGCTTCTCGAGCTTCCTGGGAAGCCATTCGTCGTCGGAATCCAGAAATGCTACGAGATCACCCTGACTGTGCCTGATACCGCAGTTACGCGCTGACGAGACTCCGCGGTGAGACAGAAAAAACGGTGTCAGCCGGCGGTCAAACCTGGACAGCAGCTCCCGCGTCGAGTCTTCCGAACCGTCATCCACTACGATCAGTTCAAAATCTTTGAATGTCTGAGCCAGCACTGAACAAATAGCTCTTTCCAACACATGAGCCCGGTTGTAGGTGGGGATCACTACGCTGACCAATGGCATGACGAACGCTCGGGAAAATAAATTTCTAAAGTTCTTTAGCATGCCTGGCGCTGGCGCGCAAAAGTGCACTTACGTGCGACTTTTGTTAACGCCGGCGAGCATTCCCCCGAGACTCTTCTGGAGTATCGCTTCGAACAGGTGGGCGAAAAGCCGGGAGGAGGACTTCCCAAGAACAATGTCCCCCCCCTTGGTATTTCAGGATCTTCGATTGATTGAGCGCTGCTCCTGTGGTTCCTCCGCGGACTTGCCGGAGTAATGGGCCTGTATCCGGCGGCACACGTCGTCCTTTACCGTCTGCCACGAGCAAAACGCAGTAGTTCTTATTTTTCCGGTGTCAACATCCTCGTATGCGAAGACCGCGGGGCAGTCCCGCAACCTGGCGTCTTCCAAGCCTCCTTTGTCTTCATACGGTATCGTGATAAGGGTCAGTATCCGCTTGAAAGCGGTTCGCTCACTGAGAATAGCGTCTATTTTCCGGCCGCGCGCCAGATCCGCCACTGCCATGAGGCCGTTCCACGAGCTATGCTTCCCAAATATTTTCCGGAACTTAAGATTTTTACCCAGCACTGCCACGAGGCGCAACAGGGCTCTCAGTTCGAAAGCTACTCGACGGAAGCGGTGGTCAGGCACCTGGGTCTCCTCGCGAGTCAGCTTTGAATCTAGTCTCCTTAGCCGGACAAGGAGTTCCGACAAGGGGATCTTGAGATACGAAGATATGGGGAGATATCGGCTGCCGTCCGAAACGAGCAGAGTCGCGCTCTCGCAATTCGGATGAGACCCGCCCAGGGTCTGCCTGCCGAAAAACTTGGAAAGTACTTGAAACTTCATCATGCCCGTGGAGACGAACTCGATTTCCGGGACTATCTTTTCAAAGATGTTCTCTACGCATTCTGTGGTGGTCGGCTCCAGTGTCACCTTGCCGGGCTCCCAACATGGAGTCAGCGGAACAAAGCCCCATACTGACACATGATCTCGGTAGCCATGAATGAAGTCGAGCAGCTCGCTCATATGCTCGTCGTTAACCCCCACGGCTACGGTCGAGATGACCGCCAGCTTGTTGACCCCGCATTGCACAACATTGTCGAAAGCCTTTTTCTTGACGGCGAGTGAATTGTCGCCTCGCAGCGCCTTATATATCTCGGGTCTGGTTCCGTCGAACCCAAAGTTCACCTGTACGCCAAGGGAGCATATTTCCCGGCAATATTCCTTGTCGGCAAACCGTATGCCATTGGTAAAGAGCTGGACCTGAAAGCCGTAAGAGCGGGCACGCTTCACAATTTCGGGGAACTCAGGATGAACGGTGGGTTCGCCGCCAAAGAAGCAGATATTGGGTTTGGGATCGTTGCTTACAAAGTGTTTGAATATCTTATCGAAATAGTCTAAAGGAGGACAATAGGTGAATCCCATGGCATCGACGTACGCCAGGCAGATCGGGCATTTCTGATTGCAGAGGTTGGTCACATCGACGGCGACTGTGGTGGGCTTTTTATGAGCCTGGTGATCGCAAGACGCGCAGTCGAGCGAACACCGGTGAACGGCGGGCTCCTGATACTCGGCTATGTCTCTTTTCCAGCGCCACTTGCGGGCATCTTTTGTGACCAAGGACGCGGTTCTTCCGCAATCGCGGCAGAATTTGGCCAGATAAACATGGTTATTGCGGATTTCATAACAAGCATCCGTGGGCCGACCACATTTTTCGCACAGTGCCAACTTCATTTTCCTACTCCTTCCAAGTGAGCGAGCCTAAAGGATGCAGTCGGGAAATCATGGAACGGTTAGCATTCCCGCGCATCAGACTGAAATTTAATACAAAAAGGCTTTACTTCTGGGCAGGGAGGCTTATCACACATTCTTTTCTTGTCAAGCCAAAAATTTAGCATGGCCTTAACCACGTACGGATGCAGGGAGATTCGCTGACTCTAGTCTCTGCGATGAGTGAAACGACGAAGCATTCTCCTTACCTTGAAAGGAGAATGCTTCGTCGAGCTCGCAATGATGTGCTCGACCAGAGACTCGCACAACATGTGACTGAATGCCGGCAGCTGCCGTCTGTTCGGTCTTGATTCCAGGCTTCCGGAGTGCTAGATTCAATTGGATTCGGTAAGCCGCGCTGGCGCTTCGAGCCTAATGACCGGGGCTTGGCTCCGCGCGGGCGCTTGCCTTATTCCAAGGCAGGCGGCACGGGAATGATTGCCCGCCGATCTCCGGACGGAAGTACGTGGACATCGAAGACTGGAAACGCGCTTCCGCGCCCCCCCATCGCTATTGCGAATGTCGGCCGTTCTCGCTTTTCCGTCGCGGGAACGGACTTTTCCAGTAGGAAAGGGCTTTCGCTCTTTCCAAAACGAGGAGTAGGCAATGAATCTGGAATTTGTCCGAACAACGTGCCCATACTGCGGATGCGGATGCGAATTGCTGCTGGAAACCGTGGACGGCAAGTTGGTGGGGACCCTCCCGTCAAAGACAAACCCAATGAACCGCGGGAAACTCTGCATCAAGGGCTGGAACGCCCATGAATTCGTTCAGAGCCCCAAGAGGCTCACAAAGCCGCTCGTGCGAAAGAATGGCGAACTGCAGGAGGTCTCGTGGGACGAGGCTCTGGATTTCACGGCCTCGAGACTCCGAGAAATCAAGGAGGCCCACGGAGGCGATGCCCTGGGATTCCTGACCTCTGCCAAATGCACCAACGAAGAGAACTATCTCTTTCAGAAATTGTGTAGGGCAGGTTTTGGAAGCAACAATGTAGACCATTGCGCACGTCTTTGACACTCCTCCACGGTGGCAGGTCTTGCCGCCGCTTTCGGGAGTGGGGCCATGACAAATTCCATATCGGAGATAGAGGACGCTGACTGCATTTTCATTATTGGCTCAAACACCAGCGTTGCACACCCACTGGTGGCTTACCGGGTCTACCGCGCCAAGGCCAAGGGGGCAAGGATCATCGTAGCGGACCCCAGGCGCATACACGTGGCCAGCGTGGCGGACGTCCACGTCAAGCAAAAGCTGGGATCGGACGTTGCCCTTGTAAACGGCATGATGAACGCGATCCTCTCCAATAAGTGGCAAGACCAGAAATACATTGACGAACGGACCGAAGGATTTGAGAAACTCGCGGAAACTCTGAAGGGCTACACTCCGGAGAAGGCCTCGGAAATATGTGGGGTGCCGCCGGAAGAAATCGTAAGGCTCGCCGAGATCTACGCCACGGCGGAGAAGGCTTCAATTGTTTACGCCATGGGCATAACCCAGCACACCCATGGAGTGGACAACGTCAAGACCCTGGCAAACCTCGCCATGATGACCGGTAACGTGGGGAGGGCTTCGACCGGGGTCAATCCTCTCAGAGGACAGAACAACGTTCAAGGCGCATGCGACATGGGTGGACTGCCCAATGTATATCCCGCGTACCAGGCCGTCACCGATGAGAGTAACAAGAAGAAGTTTGAGGAGTTCTGGAAAGCCCAGCTCTCTGACAAAGTGGGATATACCATAATGGAGATGATGCACGGTCTGGAGGACGGGTCCCTGAAGGGCCTGCTCATACTCGGTGAGAACCCCATGGGAAGCGATCCAGACCTTAATCACGTCAAACATGCACTGCAATCGGCCGAGTTTCTCGGGGTAATCGACATATTTCTCACTGACACCGCGAAATTGGCTCACGTGGTACTTCCGGGTGCATCCTTCGCTGAGAAGGACGGAACCTTCAGCAACACGGAAAGAAGTGTGCTCAGGGTCCGCAAGGCCGTTGAACCGGTCGGCGATTCCAGGCCCGATTGGCAGATCATCTGCGATCTGTCGACGCGCTTCGGTCTCCCCATGAGTTACGAATCGCCCAGTGAGATTTTTGACGAGATAGCGCAGGTGACGCCCAGCTATGCGGGGCTGAGTTACGAGCGCCTTGAAAAGGGCCCCATTGCCTGGCCGTGTCCGTCAAAGGATCATCCCGGCACACCGGTTCTGCACAAGGACCGCTTTACCAGGGGCAAAGGGCTGTTCCACGCGATAGAATACAGACCGCCGGAGGAAATGGCCGACGCAGAATTCCCGATGCAGTTAACCACCGGCAGGTACTTTCCTCACTATCACACCGGCACCATGACCAGGAATTCTCCGTCCCTGGACGCGGAAGTTCCCGAAGGCTATGCGGATATCCACCCGGTAGATGCTGGAGCGCTGGGGCTGAAGGACCGGGATGAAGCCAGGATAGTCTCCCGGCGTGGGGAAGTAGTGACCAAGGTCCACGTCACAGACCTCGTGGAACCTGGCACCGTGTTCATGACCTTTCACTTCATGGAGGCGAATGCCAACGTGCTCACCAATCCCGCGCTCGACCCCATCTGCAAGATTCCCGAGTACAAGGTCTGCGCGATCAGGGTTGAGAGACTCGAAGCCTCTAAGGAAATAACCGCTGCAGACGGATGAGGGCTGCGGGTACGCAATTGCCACGACAAATGTCCTTAATTCAGTGAGCGTGACACCTGCGCAATCCCCCCTGCCCGGTGCGACGCCACCCGGTGCGGGCCGAGGCCGAGAATTTTCAAGATTCGTTGTGCTCGACGAATCGGGTGCGGGAGTCCGTCTGGATTGTTGTGCGGGGCCATTCTTTCTTGCACAACCAGAGTTGATCCGTATTTTGGGGGTGTTACCATGAATGAAGCAGCAACGACTGAGATGAGAATGGAATCCGACAGCATGGGCGACATAGAAGTGCCCGCGGACTGCTACTGGGGTGCCCAGACGCAAAGATCGCTCCAGCATTTTCATATCGGCCGGGACCTTATTCCTGAAGAAGTCATCAAGGCGCTGGCAATTGTGAAAAGGGCGGCGGCTCAGACTAACTTCGAGCTTGGGAAGCTCCCAAGGGAAAAGGCGGATCTGATCATTAGAGCTGCTGAAGATGTAATCGATGGGAATCTGAAAGACCATTTTCCTTTGCACGTATGGCAGACAGGAAGCGGTACTCAGACGAACATGAACGTCAACGAGGTTATCGCCAACCGAGCTATTGAAATTGCAGGCGGGACCATCGGGAGCAAGGAGCCGGTCCATCCCAACGACGACGTCAATATGTCACAGTCGTCTAATGATACGGTTCCCACGGCCATGCACGTGGCCGCGGCCGTGAAGATCCAGCAAGACCTGATTCCTGCAGTGGAGGGACTCCGCGACGCGCTGAACGTGAAGGCCGAAGAATTCGCAGACATAATAAAAATAGGACGCACCCACTTGCAGGATGCGGTACCGTTGACGCTCGGACAGGAATTCTCGGGTTACGTGGCTCAACTGGATGCCGATCTGGAACGAATCCGGGGCGTGCTTCCGGGACTGTACGAACTGGCCGTGGGCGGAACAGCGGTAGGCACAGGCTTGAACACTCCGCCAGGGTTTTCCGAACGGACGGCTGGACACATCAGCGACATAACGGGGCTGCCTTTCGTATCCGCGCCCAACAAGTTCGCTGCCTTGGCCGCACACGATGCCCTGGTGTTCGCTAGCGCTGCACTAAAGACCCTGGCCTGTTCTCTTATGAAGATCGCAAATGATATCCGGTGGCTCGGAAGTGGTCCCCGCTGCGGCCTTGGAGAACTCATCCTTCCATCGAACGAGCCGGGTTCGTCCATCATGCCCGGCAAGGTGAACCCCACCCAATGCGAAGCGATGACAATGGTTTCCGTTCAGGTAATGGGGTACGATACAGCCGTTGCTATAGCAGGCTCCCAGGGAAACTTCGAACTCAATACGTTCAAGCCGCTGATACTTTTCAATGTGATGCAGTCAATATACCTGCTGACGGACTCGTGTGACTCCTTCACCACGTACATGGTGGAAGGTCTGCGGGCTAACCGGAAGAAGATAGATCATTTCGTCAGCCAGTCCCTGATGCTGGTCACTGCCCTCAACCCGAAGATCGGATACGATAACGCTGCCAAAGTGGCCAAGTACGCCCATGAAAAGCAGATCACTCTGAAGGAGGCAGCGCTCATTCTGAAATACCTGACGGACGAAGAATTCGAGGATATAGTGAAGGCGGAAAAGATGGCGCGACCGCATTGGGGACTGAGCTGATTTCGCTCCGCTAGCAAAGAAATAATCCGGGGAGAAGCTTCTTTGCTCGAAGTAGTTCCCCCCGACCACGCTCTCTTGAATGCGCATTAACCAGTCAGCAGTTCCGTGGCACCGTGACAAAAGTAGTTGAACCGCTTTCCCCTCACGTAAGTGACCAGGTCGATCCCTGCCACCTTGGCTATGCTCGTTGCCAGGGCGCTTGAACTTGAGCGGGATACCACCAAGGGGAATCTGCTTCGAGCAGCCTTGGTGAGAACTTCCGAGGTAATCCTTCCTGTAGTAAGAAGAAGTTTGTCGTCTGTCTGTATTCCATTGAGAAAACAGTAGCCTACAATCTTGTCCACAGCATTGTGGCGCCCCAGGTCCTCCAGAATTGTGATCGTCCTGGATATCTCCGCCACGGAAGCAGCATGAACCCCGCGAGTCACTCTGTAGAGGCCCTGGTAGGTGTCAAGCTCGTGGGTTCTATCCAGTATGGTGGAGATTGGGACTTTCAACCGAGGAACTCCTGTTGAGATAGCCCGGGACGCGACCTCGGTTGAAAAGACCAGGCCGCCGGCACATCCGGATGTGAGCATCCCCTTGCGCTCGAGCATCTCTAATCGATGCGGCGGCACGTTCAGTTCGGTTCTTACGATCTTGCTGCCATGGTCGACAATGCATTCAGCGACCTCGTTCGGGGAGACCAGCACTCCCTCTGATACGAGGAATCCGATGAAAAGCTCCCGGAGGTGACTCGGCAAAGTAGCGATGGAAAGGATCTCCTCGTCATTTACAAACAGGGTGTAAGGGACTTCCCGCGCAAGCGTGACGACCCCCTCCGCAAGCGTCCCATTCGAATACCTCACCGCCGGGACGTCAACAGTGAGACGCTCAGATTCATTGCTGCCGCTTGCAGACACAGACTATCCTTTCTTGAAACCAACTTCGTGTGTGTATCGCCGAGGACGGTTGTCTCGTTTGTTCTTGCGCCCTGGTCCCAACGGCCGGCGCTCATGTTTCATCTTGCGTCAGTCCTTCTTGGACCTCGCATTCCAGCGCAAAGAGTTCGCGAAATTGAGTGTCCGCATGCTCTTCGCAACGGCTTCTCAGCCGGATGTACGCGTCGAGCAGCTCTTGGCCTTCTTTGGTAAGCCTAGACCCGCCACTGGTGCGCTCTACCAGAGCGAAGCCGCAACGTTTCTCGGTAGCCCTGATCTTTCCCCAGACCGCCCTGAAAGGCTGATTGAGTTTTTGTGCTGCCTTGTTGATAGAACCGACCTCACCAATTGCTTCAAGGATCCTCAGCCTGCCGGTTCCGATCACCAGTTCTCCGTGGTCATTTTCAATCCAAATCTTGGAGCGGACGTGAAGAGCCATTTGCCACCATTCCATTCTCATGAGGGCACGCCGGTTGGCAACGAGTTTTATGCCATTATAGGCATACACCAGCGCGCTTTCAAACAAGTATTGCCGATATGCGTACCGCGAGGTACGATCCGCTTGCTACCTCCGAAGCGCCGTCGGGCCTTGCCGTTCGTAACGTAGGAGGTATGCCCGCCGTTTAAGCAAGTTACGAAGTTTTTCGGGAATCGGTATACGATAGCTTCTTGGAAAACGAAATGGCACCAATGCTTCCGAAAACGGGAAAAAAAGTCTCCCCCGCGAGCCGGGCGTTGTGTTATGGACCGTCTGACGATCTGTTATTCAGGGAGGTACCATGCAAGGCGGTCAACTCACGGTGGCCCTGGTTTATGGCGGACGGTCGGCAGAGCACGACGTGTCCTTGAGGTCCGCGGCCTCCATTTTTGAAGCCATGGACAGGAACAAGTACAGGGTGATCCCCATCCTGATAACCCGTGAAGGCGGCTGGTATGAAAGGCCTGGAGACATTTCGTCTTTCGCACCGCAAGCAGGTCTCTGCGGGACCGGCAGGCTGCTGTTGTCCGCGGATCCTGCCGATGGAGGCTTTCTCAGGGTCGGTGCCGACGGCCGACTCGAGCCGATGCAGGTCGATGTGGTCTTCCCGGTGCTGCACGGCAGTTACGGAGAAGACGGCACTGTGCAGGGTCTGCTCGAAATGGCGAATATACCGTACGTGGGTTGCGGTGTGCTCGCCTCTGCAGTGGGGATGGACAAGATCCTTATGAAGGGAGCATTCCGCGACAACGGTTTGCACGTGGGACCATTCTTCTGGTTTACCCGGTCCCAATGGCGTTTGCAAAACACAGCCATCCTGGAGCGGCTTGGCCAGAGTTGTTTTCCGGTGTTCGTCAAACCGGCCAACCTCGGGTCGTCTGTCGGAATCAGCCGGGTTTCCGAGCTGCGAAACTTTCAAGCGGCCGTGGACCGCGCAGCGCCTTACGACAGAAAGATCCTCGTGGAAGACGGGATTGTGGGCAGGGAATTGGAAGTGAGCGTTCTGGGAAATGACGAGCCTAAAGCCAGCGTAGCCGGCGAAGTAGTGTCTCATTCGGAGTTTTATGACTACGAGGAGAAATATCACCGCGACACAGCAAAGCTGATCATCCCCGCTCAACTTTCTGCGCGGATCCTGGAAAAGGCTCAAGCAGCGGCTGTAACTGCGTTCCGTGCCGTAGACGGCGCCGGTCTTGCCAGAGTTGATATGTTTCTGACTCCCGATGGGTGCATCATAGTTAACGAAATAAATACATTGCCCGGATTTACTTCGGTGAGCATGTACCCCAAGCTCTGGGAGGCCACTGGCCTGAATTACCCCAGCCTCATCGACAACCTCATCGATCTGGCCGTTGAAAGATATCGAGACAAGCAGCAGACCTCCACCCACCGGGACCGGCAATGAAGGCGATGATTCTAGCTGCAGGCCTCGGTACGAGGCTCAGGCCCCTGACCCTGGAAAGGGCCAAGCCCGCCATCCCCCTTTTGGGTAAGCCGCTGCTAGTGAGGCTCCTGGAAAAGATGACAGAAACAGGAGTGAATGGGTTCAGAATCAACCTGCACCACTTGCCTGCTTCCATCGAAAAGATCTTCGAGACGCCTCCCTGGGACCGCTTACCGGTCTCGTTCTCCCGCGAAGAAAAGATTCTCGGAACCGCGGGGGGACTCAAGGCCAACGAGAGGTTTTTCGATTCGGGGACATTCCTTATGGCCAACGGCGACATCATTGCCGATTTCGTACTGGACGAGGCTATCACGTTTCATCGGGAGCGGGGGGCGCTGGCAACACTGATCCTCTACCCCCAGTATCCCCCCTTCCGTTACACCCCCGTAAGAATCGATCATGAGGGACGACTAATGGGATTCAAGGGGGCCGGCGAGGGGGGGGATCCGAGGCCTGAGACATACCTGTTCACCGGCATTCACATCATGGAACCGGAACTGTTCGAATTCGTCCCCCCCGGCGTGTTCTGCGAGATAAATGATCAGGTATATCCGGCGGCGCTGAGAAACGGCAAACGCGTCTACGGTTTCCCGGTGAGCGGGTACTGGAACGACCTCGGGGACCCGGGCCGTTACCTGGAGGCTCAACGGGATTTGTTCATACGAGGGCGCATCGAGCCGCCAGTAATGATGGACCCGTCAGCTGGCGCAGATCCGTCGGCAAACATGGGCCCGTTCGTCTCCGCAGGCCCCGGTTGTAAGCTCCGGGAAAGGAGCCGTGCGGAAAACGCTATCCTGTGGGATCGTGTGCGGCTTAACAGAGCCTCGTCGGTCATCAACTGCATCATAGGCTCTGACGTCACCGTTGAGGGCCGCCACGCCAACAGTATCATCACCCTGGGCGGAGAAGTTTCCCTTGCTTGAAGATGCCGATCTGATCAGGAGTCTCGTGGCCTCGGACGCCGCGCGGTGCCGTCCCATCTCCCTTGAAAGACTTGCCGGTGACGCGAGCACCCGCACTTATTTCCGGGCTCGTTGCGCGGACGGCAACACTGCTGTCGTCATGGTTCAGCCCGAACCAGGGACACAGGCGCAAGCCCCATTCCTGGATGTCCACCGATTTCTGGAGACTCTGGGGCTTCCTGTGCCACAAGTGTACCATCACGACGCGGAAAAGGGCCTGATTGTGCTCGAGGACCTCGGCGACGCCTTGCTGGAAACAGTTGTGCAGAGCGCGGACGTTCACCGCACAAGAGACCTGTACGCCAGTGCAGTGGATCTTCTGATCACCATACGACACAGTACCGGGAGATTCAGCTCGGGATGCGTAGCCTTTACACTGGCTTTCGACGAAAAGAAGCTCATGGAAGAGCTCGGCTTTTTCATGACCCATTTCGTCAAGGGCCTGTGCAATCTCAAGCCTTCGCGGCCGGCGGAGCTGATACTGGATGAGTTCTTCTCCCGTATCAGCCGCTTTCTTGCGGCGGAACCACGCGTGTTTGCCCACCGAGACTACCATTCGAGGAATCTGATACTCCACCGGGACCACCTGGTCATGATCGATTTTCAGGACGCGAGAATGGGGCCCGCGCAGTACGATCTGGCTTCCTTGCTAAGAGATTCGTACGTGACGCTCCCCGAAGACCTGATTTGTGCACTGCTCAGCCAATATCGACTAGCCGTGAGCGACGCGGACGCGGACCGGTTCCGCTACGCCTTCGATGTGATGTCTCTCCAGAGGAACATCAAGGCCCTCGGGACTTTCGGATTCCAGGTCTCGGTGCGGGGCTCAAACAGATACCTCCCGGCAATCCCCCGGACTGGCAAATACATTG
>Ga0172371_10010363_pt1 | contig 12597 bp, 10 predicted proteins | sample Lak12m_FD_114543 | JGI IMG/M metagenome (GOLD analysis project Ga0172371, IMG submission 114543) | Freshwater microbial communities from Kabuno Bay, South-Kivu, Congo - kab_022012_12m | ecosystem: Environmental > Aquatic > Freshwater > Lake | place: Democratic Republic of the Congo: South-Kivu... | reverse complement strand
CGCCGGGAGCCCCCCGAGGCGACGTAGACCAACCCCGCGGCCCTCGCGGCCCGCAGGATCAACCGCTGCCATTCGGCCCGGAAGCCCGGCCGGATCGGGACGGCTCGCCACCCGCCGGCCGTGAAGGGCGCGACGCGGATCGCCGCCGTGGACCGGAAGGCCGCCAAGGCCCGCCGCCGGGAGCCCCCCGAGGCGACGTAGACCAACCCCGCGGCCCTCGAGACGCACAGGACCAGCCGCTGCCATTCGGCCCGGAAGCTCGGCCGGATCGGGACGGCCCGCCGCCCGCCGGCCGTGAAGGACGCGACGCGGATCGCCGCCGCGGACCGGAAGGCCGCCAAGGCCCGCCGCCGGGAGCCCCCGAACGCGACGCGGATCAGCCGCGCTGATCGACCCAGCGGGGAAAGGCTGAAGCCATAGCCGCACTTATTCTCCAAACGCCATGACCTCGACCAGGTGGCGGCCGGTGTTGGCGGAATTGTGCGGCTGGGTGATCCGCAGGTAGCGGACCGGGCGCGGGTCAAACCGGCAAGTGTATCCGGCGGCGGTCGACTCGTCGCGATTGTCCCGCCGATCGGCGACCAGGTCCCAGGACTTGCCGTCCAGCGATGCCTCGACGGTAAAGCCGTAATGCCGCCCGTCGCCGTAGTAGCCGATCACGACGACGCGGCCGACGAGCGTGGGGGTCTGAAGATCGACTTGCCACCAGGCCGCCGGGTCCTGGCTCACGTCGGTCGCCCAAAACGCGTCGGTCGAACCGGCCCAGCCGTCGTTGGCCAAGTGAGCCGGATAGGGCGGCAGGGCGTGCGAGCAAGTGGTCGGCTTGCCGGTCGTCAGGCTGACGGCATCCGGCTTGAACGCGTCGCCGTATTTCGCCCACAAGCGTCGAGCGACGGCGACGCTGTCTCCCTGCGGGGCGGCCGGATAGGTCTCGCGGCCGTCGGACCACTGAGCCATCCACGGCCGCAAGGCGGCCTGAAAGGCGTCTTGGTCGAACCGCTTGTCGTCGCGGAGGCAGGCTGACAGCTCGCCGAACAGCCGCTGCCAACGCGGCCGGTAATAGCCGGCGATCAGGCCGGACCATTCCTTGCGCGCGTAATCGTCGATCGCCGGACCTTCGCCCCACAAGGTCAGCACGCGCCGCGCATTCCACTCGAATCGCGCCCGCTCAGCGTCGCTGGTGCCCCAGCGTTTGGCGTCCTCCAGGCAGCGGCCCAGCAGGAACTCGCCGCGCGTGGCCAGCAACTCGTCCAGGTCCTGCAACAGGTCCAGGAAACGCTGCGACGCTTGTTCCAGGGCCGGCAAATCCTTGGCCTGCCAGGCTTGGACGGCCTGTCGATGCAGGACCGAGGCGTGGCCGGATAAGGCTTGCCGCGCAACGTTGACCAGGTCGTAGCGATACGTGTCGGCAGCGTCCAACTCACCGGCGGCTTGCAGCAGCAACCGCCAGGCCTCGGCCAACTGCGGACTGGTGTGCCCGCCGCTGCCCAATGCCGGGGTCCGGTCGATGATCGAACGGGCGCTCGCGGGACTGCTGTAGGCGGTGGTCAACAGCAGCTGCCAGGCTTGGGCAGCCTCGGCGCTGGCCCGCCCGTAACGCTGGTGCGCGTACTGGGCGACCCACGTCTCCAACGGGACGGGGGCGTCGGTCCAGGCCATCTCGAACATCAGGTCCAGCACCGCCGGATCGTAGCCCAGGCCTTCGTTGACGAATCCCAGGCCGACCAACTGGCCGCTGTGCGGGTCGCGGCGGGCGGCGGGCAAGTCGCTGGCGATCTTGTTCAGCGGCCCGCCGAGGAAGACCGTGTTGCCGAAATTCTGGATGTTGCACCACAGCCAAGGCTTGCCGCAAAAGGCCTCGGTCTCGTTCCACATCGGCCGGGATTCGCAGAACAAGTCCAGGACGGCCATCCGCTCGCTGGGCACGGCGTCCAGGAACGCCTTGATCCGCGGCTGAGTCCAGAAGTCCCGGTTGAACATAAAGGCCCAACCTTGCAGCACCCACACGGCCTGAGGATCGCTGGCGACCAAGCCCTGGTAAATCGCGCGGCTCAACCGCTCCAGGTATTCGAGATCGCCTCGCGGCGGCGTCATTTCGATGAACGTGTCCGCCGCGTACAGGTGATCCGTGCCGAACCGCTTGGTCTGCTCGTCCAAGAACAGCTGCGCGACGCGGGCGAACAGGGGATCGAGCGGGTCCAGCAACTGCGTCTGCCACTCGATCCATTGGATTCGGTGCAGCTTGGCGTCCGGGAACTTGGTCCCGATCGCCGCCGGCACGTGCCCGGTGAAGCCCTGCAGGACGGGCGTCATGCCCAGCTCGCGCTGGCGGGCCAAGATCTTCTGCTGCAGCTCCTCGTGCCGTTGGATCCAGGTGGACGGCAAGGGCCCGCCCCAGCCGTCCAGGCAGCCCATCCACTGGAACGGCAAGAACGGCGGCCCCGCCAGGAATTCGGCGATCTCCGCCTCGCTCATCCCCAGCCGCCGGCAGACGGCCTGCCAGACCGCTTCCTGTCCCGTGACGGCCAGCGGCATGTTCACCCCGTGCAAGGCCATCCAGTCGATCAGCTCTTGCCACTGCTCCCAGTCCCACCAGGGCAGCGAATAGCCGAAACAGCAGTAGTTCAAGAAGTAGCGGTACCGTGTCCAGGTGACCTGCCGGACCTTCGGTGTGACCGTGGGCAGCGGATCGGGCAGGTTCAGCTGGCGGCCGTGCAGCGAGACGTGGCAGTGGCAGTAGTGATTGAGGTACCAGTTCAGGCCCGTCGCCATCGCGACGCCCGTGTTGCCTCGGATCACCAGACGCTCGCCGCGGGATTCGATCTCGAACACGTCGCGGCCCGCTTCGGCGGGCACGACTTCAAACTCGAACCGGTCCGCATGTTGCGGCAGCAGCCGCTGCACCAGGCCGCGGGCGGCGGCGGGCGCCGGAGTTGGCTCACCACCGTGGACGGCGGCCAGGCAGACAAAGGACAGCAAAGCCAAGAGCAAGTGTCTTAACATCAGGCGTGCTCCGGAGGCGTGGTGGCGGTAAAAAGCGAGGGCTCAGACGTACAGAATTCAATTTTCGCGGCGTTACGCCCAACCAAGGGGATGCGATCTGGACCGCGAAAATTGAATTCTGTACGTCTGAGCCTGGATCTGAGCCGAACGCAATTCGCTGTCCAGCGCCCGCTCATTCTTTCGCCGGTTGGCTGTCGCGCGGCGCCACGAAGAACCGCGCGTCGATCTGCTGCCAGCCGCGGTCGGTGTAGAACTGGACCAGCTCGCGGCGCAGCTCGCGCGGCGTCAGCTTCCCGTCCGCCCGCTGGCGAGCCAGCTGGGGGTGCTGATCTTGGTAGCTCCGAATCCGCTCGAGCTGCTCCGGCGCGTATTGTTTCGAGGTCTCCGCGTCCAGCTTGCCGGGCAGCAACGCCGCGTAGGCGGCCGCGAACTCGTTCAGGTTCGCCTCGGCGACTTCGTCCAGCGTTTCGATCACGGCCGCAGTGCGGGCCGCCGCTTCGAGATCCATGCGCGCGTTGACGTCGGCGGCGCGGGCCAGGGCGTTGGCCAGCCAGGGGCTGGTCTTGGCCATCGCGGCCAGTTTTTCGCGGAGGGCCTGGAAGGCGTCCGGCGAGGGCCGCAAGGTCTTGTGGGTCATGCTGTCGGCGAAATGATCGAAGATCGACTCCTGCACCTCCCGGCCAGCGTCGTAGACCGGCTCGCGCCGCGCCACGATCTGCAGGTGCGGCGAGAACAGGGCCCCGGTGGGCGAAAGGAAGTCCTGGCCGAACGACAGCCCCAGTTCCTTCAGGTTGCTGGCCATCTCGCCTCCGGCCACCGACTCGGTGATCGGAAAGAACTCGTCGCGCGGCCGCTCGGTCGGCAGCGTACAGGCCAGCAGGAAGCCGGCACAGTAGGTATGGATCAGCTGGCCGTGCAGCGGTTTGCCGCGCAACGCCAGCACGCGGTTGGTGTCGAACTGCAGATCGAACTGCGATTCATTCCCGATCATGTCCGCCGCCGCCTGGCCCAGGACGCGGCCGACCTCGGCGTCCTCGTGCCGCAGGAACACGTAGTGCAGGGTCCGCGCCAAGAACGCCTCGACCGGCGTCGCTGGGATCCGCGCCCCGCGTTCCGGCAAGTCGACGATCACGAACCGGCGGATGCCGTCTGTGCCCTCTTCCACGGCCACCACGCCGACGTGGGTGAACAAGCCGGGCGAGAGGTCGGTGAACAGGTTGTAAGGCGACGGATTGCGCATCAGCAGCCAGTCGCCGGGCCGCAACTCGATCGCCCCCAACTGCAGCGTGTCCTCCTGGATGCCCTGCTCGATCCGCCGCTCCAGCCAGGCCAGCAGATCGCGGTGGTAGGTGACCAGGTGCGGCGGCAGATCGGACTCGCGGACCCGCGTCAGGATGTCGCGCAATTCGCCGGCCAGAATCGGCGGTTTCCACGGGTCCGGATCGCTGCCGGGCCGCGGCTGTTGGGGCAAGCCCAAGCGGTGAATCAACTCGGCGGCGATGACCACCAGGGACGGGTTCTTTTCGACGCGCACGAAGGCCGCCACGTACGGCAGCAGATCGTGATGCCGCGTCGCCAGGATCAGGTTCAGCAACTGGTACTTCTCTTGCGTCGTGTACGGTTGAGCGCCGCTGCCGGCCGGCGGGTCGAACAGCATGTACGACATCACCTCGGCGCCGACGGTGGCCCGTTTCTCACTCAGCAGCCCCAGCAAGCGGCGGAATTCGGCCGGTTGCGAGTCCAGGTAGTACGCCGCCACCTCGATGGCTTCCCGGGCCGCGGTATGCAGCCGGCCGGTCAGATCGATCAGCTGCGAGGTGGAGCGTAAGTAGAGCCGCAATGGATCCTGCCGCTGGTCGCCCGGCGGGAGCTTCGCAAACTCGACCCGCAGCGCGAACATCTGCTCCAGGCACCGCGCAGCCTCCTGCTTGGCGTCCAGCAACCGGCCGACGGACGCCAGGATAACCGGCGGCGAGTCGGCGGGCAGTTTCTGGTCAGCCGCCCAGCGCTCGACGGCAGTGGCGGCTGCGGCCAGGCGATCCAGTTGTGCGGGGGAAAGCTTGCTCGCCGCGGTCGGGGTCAGCGAACGGAGTTCGGCGACAGGACTGCGTTCGGCGGCGGCCGCGGGCAACTCGGCCCACCATCCTGTGGCAGGCAACCAGACGATGGCCAGGACAGCGAAACGCGTCATCGAGCGAATTCCCTGGGTGTTCACACGAACCATGACACGGCGAACAGGATCGCCATGATCAGGAACATGAAGCCGACGATCCACACGGCGGTGTGGTAAGCATGCATCAGGATGGGCTTCAGCAGTTCATGCCGCGTCGCCCCGTATACCAGGCTGATCGCGACGATGATCGGGATCGCATACCACAGCAGTCTCGTCTCACTGGTCAAGATCGGATCGAACACTCGCCGGCTCCCAACGCAAGAAAACAGGGTCCACACCGCGCTCCCGCTGCCAAGACTTTAGCACGGCGGGGGCGAGGGAAACAAGGGCCTTTGCCCGCAGCGGGTGGCGGGCTCAGACGTACAGAATTCAAAATTGGCGGGTGAATCGCACCACGATGGGTCAAGGCCAAACACCGCCAATTTTGAATTCTGTACGTCTGAGCCCCTCGCGCCGCCCTGTTGCCCGCCCCACCTGCCCGACGGCGCGAACAGATGCTATCATATTCGGCGATTGGACGGCGATCGGATGCTGCCCCGCCGCAAGAAATCCACCCCCCCACGGAGTAGTGCTGCGGGAACGGCCGGAGCGGTTGAGGTCCGCGTTCCAATCGAAAGCCAATTCGTCCCAGGAGTCTTCCCCCGTGTACCATTTTGCCGACCGACTGATCGCGGCGATTCGCCGCTGCCGCAACCCCGTGCTCGTGGGCCTGGACCCGCGGGCGGACAGTCTGCCGCAAGGCGTCCAGGCCGCCCGGCCGGACGACCTGCAGTCGGTCGCCGACGCCTATCGCACCTTCTGCCGTGGCGTGATCGACGTGGTGGCTGCGCTGGTCCCGATCGTCAAGCCGCAGGCCGCCTTCTTCGAGGAACTGGGCCCTGCCGGCATGGTGGCCCTGGCCGACGTTATCCGCCACGCCCACGCCCGCGGTCTGCTGGTGCTGCTGGACGGCAAGCGGAACGATATCGGCTCGACGGCGACGGCCTACGCCCGGGGCTACTTGGGCGCTCCGCCGGCCAGTCCCTGGGGCGCGGATGCCTTGACGGTCAGTCCCTACTTGGGCGACGACAGCCTCGAGCCGTTTGTCGACGTGGCCCGGCAACGCGGAGCCGGCGTGTTCGTGCTGGTCAAGACCTCGAATCCCGGCGGCAAGCAGTTTCAGGACCTGTCCGCCGACGGCCGGCCCCTGTACCAGCACGTCGCCGCCTTGGTCGAGAATCTGGCGAGCCAGACCCGCGGCGACGGCGGCTACGGCGCGGTGGGCGCGGTGACCGGCGCGACGTATCCGCAGCAGTTGGCGGAGCTGCGCGGCCTGATGCCGCACAGCTGGTTCCTGGTGCCCGGCTACGGCGCCCAAGGCGGCACGGCCCGCGACGTCGCCGGGGCCTTTGACGCCCAAGGTCTGGGCGCGATCGTCAACAGCTCGCGGGCGATCATCTTTGCCCACTCGCGAAAGGAGTATCGCGAGCGTTTTGGCGACGCCCGCTGGCAAGAGGCCGTCGAGGCCGCAACCCGAGACATGATCGCCGAACTGGGCAGCGAAACCCCGGCGGCGAAATTGAACTAACCCCTCTCCCTTTCCCTGGAGCCATCCCATGACGACGTCCGAGATCAAGCACTTTCTCGAAATCCCTTATGACCAGCTGGAGGAATGGAACCTCGAGGCCAAAGGCAAAGTCGCCAACCGGACCCCGGCGGCCGAACTGCAGGAGCACTATACGCGGTACCTGAACGACGAGAAGCGGCTGAAAGCGGTGACCGTCTGCTTCTCGGACCTGGAAGGCCGCTTTCACATGCTGGACTATGACAAGCGGTTCCTGCTCAAGTCGTTCGACAACCTGACCTTCGACGGTTCGTCGATCCGCGGCTTCTCGCAGGTCCGCGAGTCCGACTTGCGCCTGGACATCGACTGGGGCAGTTTCCGTTGGCTGCCTTCCGACGTATTCGGGCTCGGCAAGGTGCTGGTGTTCGGCCTGATCAAGGACCGCGACGGGGCCGCCTATCCGGCCGACATGCGCGGCCAGCTGAAGGTGTTGACCGACGAGCTGCGGGCGCGGGACGGCATGGTGGCCAACGTGTCCGTCGAATGCGAAGGTTTTGTGTTCGAGGGCTTGAACGCGGAGCAGAATTATCTGGCCTCTGAAGGGTTTCAGCTGGTGTCCAGCGGCGGGTACTTCAACTCGCTGCCCAAGGACGATCTGAAGCTGTTCATCGACGCGCTGGCCGAGGCCCAGCGGGCGTTGGGCTTTGAGAACGAAAAAGACCATCCGGAAGTGGCCCCTTCCCAGTTTGAACTGAACTACCGCTACTGCGACGCCCTGTTGGCGGCGGATCAGCTGCAGTTGTACAAGTTGACGGCGCGGCAAGTTGCCGCCAACATGGGCCTGACGGCCAGTTTCCTGCCCAAGCCGATCGCCGGCATCAACGGCAGCGGCATGCATTGCAACATGTCCCTGGCCCAGGACGGCAAGAACCTGTTCCATTCGGCCAGCGGCGAGGACGGGCTGTCGCCGCTTGCCTGGAGCTTCGTCGACCGGCTGCTGCACAATGCCAACGACATCTGCCTGATCCTCAATTCCAGCGTGAACGCCTACCGGCGGCTGGATCCGCATTTCGAGGCTCCGAACCAGATCAAGGCGTCGGCTGTCGACCGCACGTCGATGGTCCGGATCCCGCTGGGCAACGAGCAAACGGCCCGGATCGAAATGCGGGCCGTCGCGCCGGACTCGAATCCCTACCTGTCCTTCTACGCCCTGCTGTGGACGGGCCTGAAGGGGCCGTTGACCGAGGAGCTGACTTCCGAACAGCGGAAGACCCGGGCCAGCTTCCTGCCGGGCAACATCTACGAGGCGATCGAGGCGTTCGAATCCAGCCATTTCGTGACGCAGATGCTGGGGCCGCGGACCCAGGAGCGGTACGTCGAGCGGAAGCTGGCGGCCGCCCACCGCTCGCCGCGGGAACTGGGCAACATCGTCAAGACGGCTGAGGTCCGCTTCCACCACGAAGTGACCAACCAGTCCCTGTGGAGCCAGTTCTAGCTGACCAGGTCGCGGTGATTCAACTGGCTGACCTGCTCGTTCAGGGTCCAGAAGTCGTACAGGATGCCCAGTCCGAACAGGCCGCCGGTCAACAGGTACACCACGCCAGTCACGATCTTGCCCAAGTAGAAGCGGTGAATGCCCAGCAGACCAAGGAAGGTCAGCAGGAGCCAGGCCACCGTGTAATCCGTCCGGCCGGCCTGGTACCGCAGGTCGGCCTGGCGGTCCATGCCGGGAATCAGCAGCAAGTCGATCAGCCAGCCGATGCCGAGCAGGCCCAGGGTGAAGAACCACAGCGTGCCCGTCAGCGGCTTGCCGTAATAGAACCGGTGCGCGCCGGTGAAGCCGAAGATCCAAAGGAGATAGCCGACGGATTTCCGGTGCGTGTCGTTGATCTGGTTCATCGCGGTGACCTCGGCAAGGGGCGTGTCGGTCTGATTGGCCGTCGGTCCGGTATTCGTCGGCCAGCGGCCGGTCTTGCCATTCCAAGATAGCCCCTTGTCGAAATCGCCGGAATGGGGCAAGATTCGTGGGATGGGCTTCCAGCGTGTCGTTCCAAGTTTGCAGTCAACCGAGGATACGAAAACATGGATCTAGCCATTTTGGGAACAGGACGAGTCGGTGGCGCGTTGGGGCCGCGGTGGGCGGTCCAGGGCCACCGCGTGGTGTACGGCGTGCGGGACAGCGGCAGCGCGGAAGTCCAGAACGTCCTGCAGAAGTCGGGAGCCCACGCGTCCGCGACTGGCGTCCGCGAGGCGGCGGCATCCGCGCCCGTGATCCTGCTGGCGATCCCCTGGACTGCGACACGCGAGGTCCTCGAATCGCTCGGCCCCTTGGACGGCAAGATCCTGCTGGACTGCATCAATCCGATCAAGCCGGACTTTTCCGGACTGGCGTTGGGCGAGCTGCCGTCGGCGGCCGAGCAGATCGCCGCCTGGGCCCCGGGGGCGATCGTCGTCAAGGCGTTCAACACGGTCAGCGACGCGACCATGGCCAATGCCAACTACGCCGGCCAGTTGGCGACGATGTTCTATTGCGGCGACGACGAAGCGGCGAAAGCCACCGTCCGCCAATTGACCGTCGAGGTCGGCATGGAGCCCGTGGACGCCGGCCCGCTGAAGAACGCCCGCTACCTGGAAGCGATGTCCATGCTGTACATCCACTTGGCCATCTTCGGCGGCTGGGGCGGAGAATGCGCGTTCAAAATGATGAAACGCTGAACCCTCTCTTCCGGTCGCCCGGCATCCCACGCTCAACCCTTCGGGGCTGTTCAAACCGCCGGAGCGACGCCTAAAATGGCGATCGCGGTGTGGTTCTTCTGCACGACAGTCCTTACATGGGAGCGCGCACATGACAGCCGAAACGCAACTCAACTTCGCCGGTCTGCATCTGGTTGGGCTGGAAAGCCTCCGCAAACGGTGGGGCTGGTTCTTGGCGTTGGGGATCTTGCTGTTGATCCTCGGCACGATCGCCCTGGGTTCGTCCGTGTTTATGACGCTGGCGACCATGGTCCTGGTCGGCTGGCTGCTGATCGTGGGCGGCGTCGTCGAGGCGGCGCATGCCTGTTCGTGCAAGGGCTGGGGCGGGTTCTTTGTTGACCTGCTGACCGGCATCCTGTATGTCGTGGTCGGCTTTATGGTGGTGGCCAATCCCGGGGTGACGGCCCTGGCCTTGACCCTGCTGATCGCGATGTTCCTGGTTTTCGGCGGCATCTTCCGGATCGCGGTCGCGGTCGTGGTTCGCTTCCAGAACTGGATCTGGCTGCTGCTGCATGGGGTGGTGAACTTGCTGCTGGGCATCGCCATCTGGCGGCAGTGGCCGCTGTCGGGCCTGTGGGTCATCGGACTGTTCGTGGGGATCGACATGCTGCTGAACGGCTGGTCCTTGATCATGCTGGGCCTGGCGGCCAAGAGCTTGCCGACCGCTGAACCTGCCGCCTAAGGACGGAAGCGGGCCATGAGCGACCAAGCGAAACGTGACCGGTTCCGGCAGGCGTATCAGGGCCAGCCGGCGTGGGACCTGCGGCGGCCGCAGAAACCGTACATCGAAATGGCGGATCAGGTCACCGGCTCGGTTCTGGATGCCGGCTGCGGAACGGGGGACAACGGGCTGTACTTCGCCCAGCGGGGCCAGCCCGTGGTGGGGATCGATTTTGTCGAGTTCCCGCTGGCCGAAGCGCAGCGGAAAGCCCGCGAGCTGGGCGTGGACGCCGAGTTCCTGCAGATGGACGCCTTGCACCTGGCCAGCTGGGACCGGCGGTTTGACAGCGTGATCGATTGCGGCCTGTTTCACGTGCTGTCCGATGACGATCGCCGGGCTTATGTGGCGGGATTGGCCCATGTCATCCTCGCCGCGGGCAGGCTGTTCTTGATGTGTTTCAGCGATCGCCAGCCGCCGGGCCCCGGCCCGCGGCGGATCAGCCAGGAGGAAATCCGCGCCGCCTTTGCCGACGGCTGGACCATCGAGTCGATTACGCCGAGCCGGTTTGAGCCGAATCCGGAATCCGCGGAACAGTATGCGGACGGCGGCCCGCAAGCCTGGTTCGCCGTCATTCGGCGAGGCGTCTGACGGTCAGTACCCCGCGGATAGGAACGCAGGCACCATCTGCTGCTGGGGAGCACGCCATGACCCGGTTTCATCGCGTAGCGGATCTGCTCATTTGGGCCGGCCTGGCCTCGGTCGCGGCGGCCGAGCCGGTGCGGGAAATCCCTGCCAGTTGGCAAGCGGCGGACTTGCGGCGGATTGCCGTCGTCAGCGCCGCGGCCTCGTCGGCCTTGACGCCCGAAGGGGAACCGTACGCCCCGGCCCGCGCGATCGATGGCCAGCGGGGCACGAAATGGGTGGCCCGTGTCGCGCCCAGCGTGGCTGCACCCCAGTGGATCACACTGGGATTCTCCCGGCCCCAGCCGGTCAGCGCGGTAGCCGTGTTTGGCGAGCGGATCGGGAACGACGGCATCCAGGGAACGGGGTTCGTAATCGCCTCGTGAGCGTGAGGCCGTGCGGTTCTGGGCGGCAAGCGGCTCGATGGACCATGCGTCGGACTCCTCCTCCGGCGGTCGCGTGGCTCAGGTCGCGCATCGGCTCCACCGCGGTCCGTTCGGCTCGTGTGTGGGTTAGATTGTCCGAGGCCCAAGTTGTCGGCGCCGGCGGAAGTGCGTTAGAATGGCAGCCGGCTTGTCATCCGCACCGTGCGAGTCTTCCCTGAATCCGGCGGACGAGAGTCGGAGCGGACGAGTCGCCGTGAGGCAATCCCCTAGCCATAACCTTGGAGTCCACCATGCTGAAACCCTTGCTGCCCCTGCTGCTCGTTGCTCTCGCCGCGCCGCTCCAGGCTGCGCCGCGGCCGAATATCGTCGTCATCCTGGTCGACGACATGGGCTTTGCGGATCTTGGCTGTTACGGCTCCGAGATTCCTACGCCGCATCTCGACGCGCTGGCCGCCAACGGCCTGCGGTTCACCCAGTTCTACAATACGGGCCGCTGCTGTCCCACGCGCGCGTCGCTGCTGACCGGACTGTATCCGCACCAAACGGGCGTCGGACACATGACCGACGACAAAGGCGTACCCGGCTACATGGGCCGCTTGAACGATTCGTGCGTGACGATTGCCGAGGTGCTTCGGCCCGCCGGGTACTTCACCGCGCTGTCGGGCAAATGGCACGTGGGCCAGAACCTGGGCGTGACCCCGTGGGAACGCGGGTTTGAACGCAGCCTGAACGCGCCGGCCGGCGGGTTCTACTTTCCGGAGTCGAAACGCGCGCAGCTGTTCCTCAACGGCCAGGAGATCGCCAACGACGACCCGCGATTGCCGCAAGGCTGGTACAGCACCGACCTCTGGACCAAATTCGGCTTGGCCTTCATCGACGAAGCGCTCGCCGCCCAGAAGCCGTTCTATCTGCACCTGTGCCACAACGCACCGCACTTCCCGCTGCAGGCCCCCGCGGAGGAGATCGCCAAGTTCCGCGGCAAGTACAAACAAGGCTGGAGCGTGCTGCGAGACCAGCGGCTTCGGCGGCAGCACGAGTTGGGCATCATCGATCCCGCGTGGCAGCCGGCCCCGCTGCCGGACGCGGTCAGCGCGTGGGACCAGCTGACGCCTGCCGAGCAGGATCGCTTCGATTACATCATGGCCGTTTACGCCGCCGTGGTCCATCGCATGGACCGCGCGGTAGGCGATCTGGTGGCCGGACTCAAGCAGCGGGGCGTGTTGGACAATACGCTGATCCTGTTCATGAGCGACAACGGCGGCAACGCCGAATCCGGCCCCCGCGGCCGCGATGAAGGCGATCCGACGACCGCCGCTTCCGACTGGTTCTGCGGGGAGAGTTGGGCCTTCCTGGAAAACACCCCGTTCCGCAAGTACAAGCACTTCAATCACGAGGG